>Ga0116154_10003007_pt1 | contig 12294 bp, 15 predicted proteins | sample AD_UKC030_MetaG_FD_89898 | JGI IMG/M metagenome (GOLD analysis project Ga0116154, IMG submission 89898) | Active sludge microbial communities of municipal wastewater-treating anaerobic digesters from USA - AD_UKC030_MetaG | ecosystem: Engineered > Bioreactor > Anaerobic > Digestate | place: USA...
CGGGGAGAGCCCCGCGTCGATCCCATTCGAGCTCGTGAGCCGGACCTCGCTCGTCGTCAACCCCGAGGCGGCGGCGGCGCTCGGAATGACGATCCCGCCCGCGCTCCTCGCGCGGGCCGACCGGGTGGCGGGACGATGAGCGCCGTGCCGGGGAAAGCCGCGCCCGAGGGGGCTTCGATCCGCGTCCGGGGCCGCCTCGACGCGAAGGGCTCCGCGGCCCTCGAGAACGACCTGAACGAGGCGGTCCGCGCGGGCGTCCGCCGGCTCCGGCTCGACCTGATGGAGGTCCCCTTCCTCAGCTCCGCGGGAATCCGGGTCCTCCTCAAGGGCCAGCAGGCCGTCGCGCGTCTCGGGGGCGAGATGACGATCGTCGCGGCCTCGCCTACCGTCCGAGAGGTCCTCCGGCTCGGCGGGCTGGAGGAGCTCCTCGGAAGCCTCGGGGAAGCCGAGGCGCCCGCGCCGCCCTCGGTCGAGCTCGTCGCCGGGCTCTCCGGCCACGTCCACGCGCTCGCGGGCGGCCCTCTCGAAGGCCGGCTCGTCGGCGATCCGGGCCGGCTCCCCTCGGGTGCCTTCGACGCCGCGTCGATGACGAGCCTCCTCTTCCCTCCCGGCACGATCGGCCTCGGCGTCGGGGCTTTCGGCGAGGGGTTCGAGGACTGCCGCGGGCGGTTCGGCGAGTTCCTCGCCGCGGGCGGGGCCGCGGCCTGTCTGCCGACGGACGGGAGCGAGCCCGACGACGTCGTCGCGCGCGGGGCCCTCGTCCCGACCGTCCAGGCCCTCTATGGCGTCCGCTGCACCGGCGCCTTCTCCCGGCTCTTCCGCTTCGAGGCCGACGCCGCGGCCGGACCGGTCCCCTTCTCGCGTCTCACGGCGGCGGCCCTCGAGCTCGCCGCCTCCGAGGCGGCGGCGTTCGTCGTCGTGGCGGAGTCGGCCGGCCTCCTCGGCGCCTCGCTGCGCCGCTCGCCCGTCGACGCGGGCGGCCTCTTCGCCTTTCCCTCGATCCGCGAGTCGCTGTCGTTCACGGCGGAGCGCGTCCACCAGCGGTCGACGGCCCTCGTCGTCGGCGTCGCCGCCGGCGTCGACGGGACGCCGCTCGCGCCGTTCCTCCGGCCGGCGGGCTCCGTCCCCCTGCCGGCCGTCCACGCGCACGCCGCGGCCTTCACGTTCCGGGCGATCCCCGCCGGGGCGCCCGCCGTCGAGACGGTCGTCCGCGGCCTCTTCGACGAGGAGCGGCTCCTCACCCTCCTCCACCTCCTCCCCGACACGCGGGAGATCAGCGGCGGAGGCGAGAGCCTCTTCCTCTCCGGCGCGCTCTGGGCCTCGCCGCTGCGCGCGGGCAGCCCCGCGGGAGGCGCCGCGTGAACCTCCTCGTCGGCTCGCTCACGATCGGCTTCCTCCTCTCGATCCTCGCGCTCGGCGTCTACGTCTCCTTCCGGGTCTTCGACGTCGCCGACATCACGACCGACGGCTCGATCACCCTCGGAGCGGCGACGGCGGCGGTCCTCCTCGTCGCCGGCGTCCCCCCGGCGCTCGCCACGCTCGGCGGCGCGGCCGCCTCCGCCGTCGCCGGGACGGTCACCGGCCTCCTCGCGACGCGTTTCCGGATCCCGAGCCTCCTCGCCGGCATCCTCGTCATGACGGCCCTCTACTCCGTCAACCTGAGGGTCATGGGCAGGAGCAACGTGCCCCTCCTCTCGGTGCCGTCGCTGGCCGAAACGGCCGAGCGCGCCGGACGCAAGCTCGCCGGCGGCGCCGAGAGCGTCGGCGTCCTCGGCTGGGAGGTCGCGGTGCGCGACCTGGCGATGCTGGCGGGGGCCTTTCTGGTGTCTTTCGCCGTTGCCGCGCTCCTCTATCTCTTCTTCAGGACGAACCTCGGCACCGCGATGCGGGCGACGGGGAACAACGCTCAGATGATCCGCGCCCTCGGCGTCGACACGGGGCGGATGACGATCGTCGGGCTGGCCCTCGCAAACGGCCTCGTCGGCCTCTCCGGCGCCCTGCTGGCCCAGTACCAGGGGTTCGCCGACGTGCAGATGGGGATCGGAATGGTCGTCTGGGGCTTCGCGAGCGTCATCATCGGCGAGGCGCTCGTCCGATCCCGCCTCCTCGGCCTCGCGCTCGCCGGCACGGTCCTCGGGTGCGTCCTCTTCCGCCTCCTGATCGCGCTCGCCCTCCGCTGGGGCCTCGACCCGAACGACCTGAAGCTCGTCACGGCCGCGTTCGTCTTCGCCGCCCTCGTCCTGCCGCGCCTCCTCGAGCGCGCCTCGCGGCGGAAGGAGGCCTCCCGTGCTTGAGGTCCGCGGCCTCGAGAAGACCTTCCACGCCCGGACGGCCGACGAGGTCCGCGCCCTCCGCGGCGTCGACCTCTCCGTCGCCGACGCCGCCTTCGTCGTCGTGATCGGGACGAACGGCTCGGGCAAGTCGACGTTCCTGAACGCCGTCGCCGGCACGTTCCTTCCCGACGCCGGCACGGTCCGCCTCGACGGGGAGGACGTGACCCGCTGGCCCGAGGAGAGGCGGGCGCGGAAGGTCGGGCGCGTCTTCCAGAATCCGTTCAGCGGGACGGCGCCGGCCATGACGATCGCCGAGAACCTCGCGCTCGCCGCGCGCCGCGGGAAGGTCCGCGGCCTCGGGCCCGCGCTCCCGGCCGCGCTCCGGCGCGAGGTCCGGGACCGGGTCGCCGCGCTCGGGATGGGGCTCGAAGACCGGCTCGCGAGCGAGATCGGCACGCTGTCCGGCGGCCAGCGACAGGCGCTCACTCTGCTGATGGCGACCTGGGTGCGTCCGCGCCTGCTCCTCCTCGACGAGCACACGGCGGCCCTCGACCCGAAGACGGCGGAGCAGGTGATCCGGCTGACGAAGGAGGTCGTCGAGAAGGACCGCCTGACGACGATGATGGTCACCCACTCGATGGCCCAGGCGGTCCACCTCGGCGACCGGCTCGTCATGATGCACCGCGGCCGTGTGATCCACGAGGCGGCGGGCGAGGAGAAGCGGCGCCTGCGCCCCGAGGACCTCCTCGCCCGTTTCGAGGACGTGCGGCGGGCCGACCGCCTCGACGCGGCCGCCGCCGACCTCCTGCGCCGCCTGTACGTCTGAGACCGGACGAAGGAGACGGAGAAGAGCCGATGGAGAAGCACCCGGTCCCGACCGCCCACCCCGCCGATCGCCTCCGGCACGTGGCCGAGGCGCGTTCCGCTCCCCCGAGGCCCGTCCTGCGGGGTGCCGCCCGGGGGGAGGCCCCGATGAGGAGGATCGCTTCGTCTCTCCTCCTCGGCGCGCTCGTCGTCACGGGCCCTTCGAAGGCCCAGCCGCCGTCGAAGCTCCTCGACATGACGTACCCGTTCGAGGACGCGAGCGTCTACTGGCCCACGGCGACGCCGTTCCGGCTGACGCGCGTCTCCTTCGGCCCGACGCCGGGCGGCTGGTGGTACGCCTCGAACGACTTCACCGCCTCCGAGCACGGCGGGACGCACGCCGACGCCCCGATCCACTTCGCGGAGGGGGGGCGGACGATGGAGCGGATCCCCCTCGAGGAGTGGATCGGGCCCGCCGTGAAGGTCGACGTCTCGGCGGCCTGCGCGAAGGACCGCGACTACATGCTGACCGTCGCCGACCTGAAGGCCTGGGAGGAACGGCACGGCCGGATCCCGAAGGGAGCCTGGGTCGTCATGTACACGGGCCACGGCACGCGGGCCTACCCCGACCCCGTCGCGGTCCTCGGGACCGACCGGCGCGGAGCCGACGCGATCCCCCTCCTGAGCTTCCCCGGCTTCTCGCCCGAGGCCGCGGACTTCCTGGTGAAAGAGCGCTCGATCCGGGGGATCGCGCTCGACACGCCGAGCATCGACCGCGGCAGGTCGCCCGACTTCCGGGTCCACCAGATCATCTGCGGCGCCGACAGGCTCGCCCTCGAGAACCTCGCCGCGGCCGACCGCCTGCCGGCGAAGGGGGCGACGCTCTACGTCGTCCCGATCCCGATCCGGGGGGGGAGCGGCGCCCCCGCGCGCGTCTTCGCGGTCCTGCCCTAGGCCGGAAGGACCGCGCCCGCCGGGCGGGCCGGCGGGCTAACATCCGGACGGAGGAGCCCGATGGACCTGACGACGCGTGAGGAATCCGGATGCACGGTGGCGAGGGTCGCCGGACGGCTCGACGCCGCGACCGCCCCCCTGTTCGAGAAGGCGTGCGGGGAGTGGGTCGACAAGGGGACGAAGAAGCTCGTCCTCGACCTTTCGGCGCTCGACTACGTGAGCAGCGCGGGTCTCCGGGCCGTCCTCGTCACGATGAAGAGGCTCAAGTCCGCCGGCGGCGGGATCGCCGTGAGCGGGCTCTCCGGCGTCGTCAAGGAGGTCTTCACGATCTCCGGATTCGACGCGCTCCTCCCGACCCGGGACTCGGTCGCCGAGGCGATCGCGAGCCTCTGACGTCCCCCGGGGCCGGCGTGCCCCGCCGCCGCCCCCCGGCGGGTTCCCTCACGCCTGCCGGACCGTCATCGACAGCCGGTTGCGGCCGGCGTCGCTCGAGTACGTGATCCCGTCCGCGAGCCCCCGGACGATTCGCAGGCCCAGCTCGTCCGGCAGCCGCGCCAGGTCGAGCGGGTCCGCGGCCTCCCCCTTCGACTCGACCGCCAGCTCGAGCCGGTCGGTCTTTTCCGAGTACGCGAGGACGACGTCCAGCGGCGTCGCCGGCAGGAGCGGGGCGTGGATCTGGAGCAGCTCCTCCGCGAGGAGGACGACGTCGTGCCGCGTCTGCCGCGGAAGGGCGTGCCGGTCGCAGAAGGCCTCGAGAGAGGCGTTCAGCGCGTAGAGGTCGTAGTCGGGGCTGGCGACGCGGAACGTCGCGCTCCGGCGCCGCTCGACGAAGGCCCTCGTCCGGTCCCTCCGGGGCGCGTCGAAGACCTGCGCCGGGCTCCCCTCCTCGTAGACGACCCCCTCGTCCATGTAGAGGACGCGGCTCGAGACGTCCCGGGCGAACTCCATCTCGTGGGTGACGACGACCATCGTCATCCCCTCGCGCGCCAGCCGCCGCATCACGGCGAGGACCTCGCTCACCATCGTCGGGTCGAGCGCCGAGGTCGGCTCGTCGAAGAGCAGGATCTCGGGCTCCATCGCGAGACAGCGCGCGATCGCCACGCGCTGCTTCTGCCCTCCGGAGAGCTCGTCGGGGAGCGAGCCGGCCTTCTCGGCGAGCCCCACCATCCGGAGCGTCTCCATCGCCTTCTTCTCGGCCTCCGGCCGCGGAGTCCCGAGGAGCTTCACGGGGCCGAGGGTCAGGTTGTCGAGCGCCGTCAGGTGCGCGAAGAGGTTGAACGACTGGAAGACCATCCCCATCCGCCGGCGGACCCGCGGGACGTCGGCGCCGCGCGCGAGGAGGTCGACGCCGCCGACGCGCACCGATCCCCCGGTCGGCCTCTGGAGGAGGTTCAGGCAGCGCAGGAAGGTGCTCTTGCCCGTCCCGGAGGGGCCGATGACCGAGATCACCTCGCCCTTCGCGACCCGGACGCTCACGTCCCGGAGGACGACCTGGTCGCCGAAGCGGACCGACAGATGCTCGACCTCGATCACGCGCCGCCCCCGCGCGCGGCCTTCCTCCGCGGGTCGGTCCATCGCTCCACGGAGCCGAGCGCGTGGATCAGGAGGCCGGAGACGAGGAAGTAGAGGACGGCCACCAGGACAAGGGGGAAGAAGGCGTCGAAGGTCCGGCTGCGGATGAGGTCGCTCGCCTTCGTCAGGTCCTGGACGGCGATGTAGCCGACGACCGACGTCATCTTCACCATCGAGACGAGCTCGCCCTTGTAGACCGGGAGGATCCGCCTCACCGTCTGGGGGAGGACGACGTGGCGGAAGGCGGCGGCCTTCGTGAACCCGAGGGCGATCCCCGCCTCCGCCTGCCCGCGGTCGACGCTCTCGATGCCCGTCCGGTAGATCTCGGCCGCGTAGGCGCCGAGGTTGAGCCCGAAGGCCAGGACCGCGACGAGGACCGCGCTGACGTTCACCGAGGCGAACGCCACGTAGTAGAGGAGCATCAGGAGGACGAGGACCGGCGTCCCACGGAGGAGCGCGACGTAGGCGCGCGCGGGGACCGAAAGGGCCCGTCGCGGCGACATGCGGAGGAAGCAGACCAGCGCCCCGAGCGCGGTCCCGAGGAGGCCGGCTAGGACCGAGATGAGCACCGTCGTGTGGAGGCCGTCGAGGATGAGGAGGTAGCGGCCCTCCCGGACGAGGTTGTTCTCGAAGCCCTCGGCGACGCGACGCAGGAACGTGCCGGGGGGGCCTCCCGCCGCCCCGGCGAGCGCGAGGACCGCCGGCCACGCGACGGCGAGCGTCGTCCCGCCTCCTCCCACGTCAGGGACGCTTCGCTTCCCGGACGAGGGCGGCGATCCCGCCGGCGTAGTACGGCTCGGAGAACAGGACGCTCTTCGCCCGCTCCTCGGTGATCGTGATGCAGGCGGCGATCACGTCGACCTTGCCGGAGAGAAGGGCGGGGATCATCGCCCCGAAGTCCATGTCGACGACCTCGAGCCGGCGTCCGAGCCTCCGCGCGACGTGCTGCGCCAGCTCGACGTCGAGCCCGACGACGCTCCGCGAGGCGTCGACGAAGGAGAACGGCTCCGTGACCGCGGCCGTGCCGAGCCTCAGGACGCCCGACTCGCCCCCGGGCGGAAGCTGCGGCATCGGCGCGGGCGGCCCCGACTTCGGCAGCCAGCGTCCCTTCATCTCCTCGTACCCGCCGTCGGCCTTCAGCCCGGCGACGACCGCGTCGATCGCCGCCTTCAGCTCCGCGTCGTCCGGGCGGACCGCGAAGCCGTACTGGTCGACCGTGATCATCTCGGGGAGGACCGTGAGCCCCTCGTTCTTCGCGGCGAGGTTCCGGAGGATCGGCTCGTCGTACGCCGCGGCGTCGGCCTTGCCGGCCTTCACCGCCATCGCACAGTCGAGGACGCTGTTGAAATACTGGAACTTCGCCTTCGGGAACCTCGAGAGGACGAGCGTGTCGGCCACCGTCCCCGTCGGGACGGCGAAGACCTTCCCCTCGAGCTGTGCGAGGCTCGTCACCTCGCCCCGCGTTCCGCACCCTGACAGCGCGCCGAGAGCGGCGAGGACGACGGCGACACGGACGGCTCCAGCGATTCTCCTGGACATCTCGACTCCTCCTTCGATGCTCGGGCCGCAGCGGCGGCGGCCGGTCGCGTCCGGACCCGAGCGGTCCCCGCGGCGGACGGCTCCCGGGCTCCTGCGCCCCTCCGGCGCTTCCCGGGCGGCTCCGCGAAGCCTCGCGCCGAGGTTACCAAGAGGACCGCCCGGACGGCGAGCCCGCCCACGGCGCGCCCCCCCGCTCCGGGCGTTGTCGTATAACGGCGGGCGATGAAGCTCGTCACGTTCGTCCGCCCCGGGGCGGACCCGGCCGGCGCTCCCGGGATCGCCCTCCCCGGCGCCGGCGTGCTCGACCTCGGCCGCGCCTCCGAGACGTTTCGCGGCCTCTCGATGCTCGATCTGGTCCGGCGCCACGAGGAGCTCCTCCCCGAAGCCCGCCCGCTCGCGGCCGGAGAGGCTTCCCTTCCCGCCGGGACCCTCGTCCCCGAGGACGAGGTCCGCCTCCTCGCGCCGCTCCCGCGCCCCGTCTCCGTCCGCGACGGCTACGCGTTTCGCCAGCACGTCGAGACGGCCCGGCGCAACCGCGGCCTGCCGATGATCCCGGAATTCGACGAGTTCCCCGTCTTCTACTTCACGAACGCCCTCGCGGTGATCGGCCCGGGCGAGCTGCGCGTCGGCGGCCGTCGTCTCGAGAAGCTCGACTTCGAGCTGGAGTGCTTCGTCGTCATCGGGAAGCGGGTCACGAACCCGACGCTCGAGGAGGCCGACGACGCGATCCTCGGCTACGGCGTCATGAACGACCTCTCCGCCCGGGCCCTCCAGATGGAGGAGATGAAGCTGAACCTCGGGCCGGCCAAGGGGAAGGACTTCGCGACCGCGATCGGGCCCTGGCTCGTCACGAAGGACGAGCTCGCCGACCGGCTCCGCCCCACGCCGAAGGGGAACGTCCTCGACGCGCGGATGACCGCGCACGTCAACGGCGTGCAGGTCTCCGACGGGAACGTCGCGCAGATGGACTGGACGTTCGCCGAGATCGTGCAGCGCGCCGCCGACGGCGTGACGCTCGAGCCGGGCGAGGTGATCGGCTCCGGGACCGTCGGCACCGGCTGCTTCCTCGAGCTGAACGGCTCGGGGATCACGAAGGACCAGTGGCTCCGCCCCGGCGACGTCGTGAGCCTCGCGATCGACGGCCTCGGGACGCTGGCCCACACCATCGTCGAGGACCCCGCGAAGTGAAGGACGACCTCCTCGCCCTGCTCGACTACAACCTCTGGGCGAACCGGCTCCTCGCCCGCTCGCTCGCCCCGCTCTCCCACGAGGACTACGTCCGCGAGATGGGGGGCGGGTGGCCCTCCCTGCGGGCCACGCTCGTCCACCTCGCCGGAGCCACGCGCGCCTGGGCCGAGCGCTTCGACGGGCGCGACGCGACCTCCCTTCCGACCGTCGAGGAGCTGCCGAACCTCGCCGACGCCCTCCGGACGCTCGACGAGGCCGACGCCCGCGTCGCGGCGTTCCTCGGGACGCTCGGCCCGGAGCGCCTCGCCGCCCCGCTCGTCTGGAAGAACCTGAAGGGGGAGCCGAAGGCCGCGCCCCTGTGGGCCGTCCTCCGCCACGTCGTGAACCACGCCTCCTACCACCGCGGGCAGGCCGCCGCGATGCTACGGCGGCTCGGCGGGACCCCGGCCCCGACCGACCTCGTCCGCTGGGCCATCGAACGCCACGAGGCGGGCGCCTTCGAGGCCTGACAGCCGTGATCGAGACCTCCTTCGAGCGCCTCGTCCGGCGCGCGATGATCCTCGGCATCGGAAACCTCGTGACCCCGGTCTACTTCCGATGGCTGAACGAGGTGAGGGCGGAAGGAGACGGGCTCCTGAAGGAGCTTCCGCGCCAGAACGTCGTCTTCCTCTCGAACCACCAGACCTACTTCACCGAGGCGATCGCGTTCTACGACCTTCTCTACATCGTCCACGGCCTCCCGTACGAGGACCCGCACCTGCGCTTCTCGGCGGCGACGGAGACGATGAAGAAGAACCTCCTGACGAAGGTCCTCACCTACGCGGGAGGCGTCACGTTCAAGCGCTCCTTCCGGGAGGCGGGCAAGGAGGTCAACCGGCCCGTCGACCTGGAGGGGGTCTCGAAGATCGAGGAGGCGATCGCGACGGGGTGGCTCCTCCACTTCCCGACCGGGACGACGCAGAAGAACGCGCCGATCCGCCCCGGGATGGCGCAGCTCCTCCACCGGACGAAGCCGATCGCCGTCCCGATGCGGGTCGACGGCTTCCGCGACCTCCTCCTGCACAAGCAGTTCCCCGGGAGAACGGGGAAGAAGGCCACGATCCGCCTCTTCCCGCCGATGGACCTCGCGGACTTCTACGCGCAGCCGTTCGACAAGGAGCGGGGCCGGAAGGTGATCGAGGAGCTCGGGAAGTTCATCCTCGACCCGGCGTAGAGTCGGGCCCCGCGGGAGCGTCCTCGCTCTCCGCGTCCCGACGGGCACGGAAGGCGCGGAAGTTCTCTTCCGCCCACTCCGCCGTCCGCGCGTTCATCTCCTCGACGTTCCGGTATCGATAGACGCCGGGCGGAAACCGAAGCCTGGCCGTCTTCCGGCCGAAGTCCCAGAGCCCCTCGATGATGCGAGAGAGCCGGGGATCGGTCCGCTCGTAGCCGCGAGCCGCTTTCATATCCTCGATGGACCGGAACTTCCGGACGGGCATCACGGCTCCTCGAACCCGTACTTCGCCCGAAGGCCGTCGGCGTCGAGCCGGTCCTTCGGGCGGACCGTGTCCTTCTTCATGAGGTAGAGCGTCCGCGGCGAGACGAGCCTCACCTTCACGCCGTCGAGCGTCGTCTCGTCCGGCTCGAGGTCCTCGAACCGAAATGCCTCTCCCAGGCGCGTGAGGATGTCGACGTGGAAGTCCCCTTCGGGAGGCACGTACTGCAGCGCCGGGTACTCGCCCACGAGCTCGTCCGCCGAGATCTCGTCGATGCTCGGGTCGTCGTACACCTTCCGGAGCGCACGCTTGACCGCCTCGACGTTCTCGCGGGTCGGCGCGATGAAGACGTCGAGATCCTCGGTGAAGCGCGGGAGTCCGTGGAGGTTCAATGCGGCCCCTCCGAAAACGAGGTAGCGGACCCCCTCCTCCTCGAACGCCGAGAGGATCCTCCGGCTCGCCGCGTAGTTCACCCGCCTACCCCTTCGCCTCCGGCCTCGCCTTCAGCGACCGCGCGACGAGGCCCACGCCTCCGGCGAGGAGGCCGAGCATGATCAGGGTGTTGTAGAGGCTCGTCGGCCGGAACCAGATCTGCAGGTTCGCGACGATGCCGGCGACGATGATGAGCGCCCCGGCCCCCGCCAGGAGCCAGCCGGCGACCGACTTCCCGTCGAAGAAGAGGATCCCGATCCCGACGAGGAGCGGGAGCAGCGTGAGGCCGAACGTGCTCGGCCCGAACCAGTCCCAGAAGCCGCTGTGGACCTGCACCTGCTGGAGGAGGAGGTAGCCCCCGACGACGATCATCGCGAGGCCGCCGAGGAAGGTCCCGACGCCGCCCGGCGTCCCGCCCGCGCCCTTGATCTCCATGCGCGGGAGTCTACGCCGGGCGCGGGCCGTTCAGCCCATCGCCCGGAGCCGCTCGACGACCGCGTCCACGTCGTAGTCTGGAGTGGAGGCGCCGGCGGTGACGCCGACCTTCCGCACCCCCGCGAAGTCCTCCGCGCGGAGGTCGGCGGCAGTCCCGACGAAGACGGTCCGCTTCGACTCCTCCGCGATCCGGACGAGCTCCTTCGTGTTCTTCGAGTGACGGCCTCCGATGACGACGATCGCGTCGATCGACGGGTCGGCGCAGAGCGCCCGGAGGGCGTCCTGGTTCTCCTTCGTCGCGTAGCAGATCGTGTCCGCGATCCGCAGGTCCGCGACCCGCCGGCGCATCTCGGCGACGTGCTCGGCGAAGCGATCCGAGTTCAACGTCGTCTGGAAGACGACCTTCACCTTCCGGTGCGACTCCCACGGGAACGCAACGACCTCGTCGAGGTCGTAGAAGACCTCGTACCGGGACGGGTCGAGGTCCTTGGTGTAGCCGATGACCTCGCGATGGCCCTTCTGGCCGAGGACGGCGATGAAGCAGCCGTCGTCGAGGGAGCGGGCGATCTCCCTGTGGATGTCGGTGACGAACTTGCACGTCGTGTCGATCGCCGAAAGGCCCAGGGCCTCCGCCTCGGCGCGCACCGAGGGCGCGATGCCGTGAGCCGAGAAGACGATGCGGCCGGCGTGGTCGCGCGCCTCCTCGAGCCGATGGACCGTCGGAAAGCCGAGGTCGGCCATCTCCTTCTCGACGCTTTCGTTGTGGACGACCTGCCCGAGGATCGCGCCCGTCTGCCCTTTCCCCGCCGCGATCCGCACGAGCTTGTCGGCGACCCGGACCCCGGCGCAGAAGCCGTACTTCTCGGCGAGGACGACGTCCATCGCTACTTCCCTCCCGTCGGCGCGCGATCCGGGAGGTCGAGGAGGACGATCTCGGGCGGGACGACCTTCACGAAACGGTCCCGCTTGATCATCTCGAACCCCTTCCCGCCGCGCCCGACGACGTCGTACCGTCTCGTGACCGTGTAGGACGTCCCCTTCGAGTTCTCGAGCGTCAGGACGGCGCTCCGCTTCTCGTCCTTCCCGAACAGCGTCGCCCCGACGACGCGGTCGTCGTCCGCGAGCCGGAGGCCGTAGACGCCCTTCCCCGGCCCCGAGAGGACGGGGACCTCCTCCGAGTCGAAGAGGATCGCCCGCCCCTTCTCGGAGGCGAGGGCGACGATCGCTCCCGGCTCGCAGACGCCGACGAAGAGGATCTCGTCCCCCTCGGCGGGCTTCGCGAAGCGACGCCCGGCCCGCGTCGTCGGCTCCCGGAGCGGATCGGCCGAGAAGCGGAGGACCATTCCCTGGCGCGTCGCCGCGAGGAGGACGACGTCCTCCGGGGGCGTGACGCGCGGGTCCAGAGAAAGGGCCGCGACGACCTTCTCGCCGTCGGCGAACTTGAAGAGTTTCTGCACCGGCTCGCCGTAGCCCGTCGACGGGGGAACGTCGTTCATCTTCAGGACGTACGCCGACCCGCGGCTCGAGAAGAGGACCACGAGCTCGCGCGTCCCCCCCTGGAGGACGGCGAGGACGTCGTCCCCCTCGCGCAGGCGCGTCCCCTTCGGGTCCTTCAGCTGCCC
>Ga0116154_10003012_pt1 | contig 12288 bp, 8 predicted proteins | sample AD_UKC030_MetaG_FD_89898 | JGI IMG/M metagenome (GOLD analysis project Ga0116154, IMG submission 89898) | Active sludge microbial communities of municipal wastewater-treating anaerobic digesters from USA - AD_UKC030_MetaG | ecosystem: Engineered > Bioreactor > Anaerobic > Digestate | place: USA...
CAGAACCAGGCCATTAATGCCATCAAGTTTTTCTATGAGAAGGTGTTGGGAGGTCCCCGCAAGGTATATTATATCGAACGACCCCGTACGGAGAAAACGCTGCCTGTGGTGCTGAGCACCGAAGAAGTGCAGCGCATCTTGGCTGTTACAGCCAACCTCAAGCATCGTTGTATGTTGATGACTGCCTACTCTGGGGGATTGCGTGTAAGCGAGCTCCTGAACCTGAAGCTGAAAGATATCGACAGCGACAGGATGCTTATCAGCATCCGGGGCGGGAAAGGGGGCAAGGACCGGGTGACCCTTCTTTCTGAACGTCTCCTGGGGGAACTGCGTGAGTATTACCGCATTTACCATCCGAAGGAATATCTGTTTGAAGGCCAGATGGGCGGCAGGTATTCCTCCCGCAGCATACAAAACGTGTTGCACCGTTCCTGCAGGCAGGCACGCATCCTCAAGCCAGTGACGATGCATACCCTACGGCACAGCTTTGCAACGCATCTGCTGGAATCCGGCGTAAACCTCCGCTATATCCAGAACCTCCTGGGCCACAGCAGTCCCAAGACCACGGAGATCTATACCCACGTCAGCACCCGCGCAATGGGAACCTTGCGCAGTCCTCTGGATAGCCTGGAGGTCTGAGAATTCTTCCGCGTATCCTTGTGTGCGATATATTTCTTCTTACCTTTAGGTCAGTTGCCGGATGCCCTGATTCACAGGAAAGTCTTCCGGTCACCTATATGGAAAATATCAGCCATATGGCGGATATTTAAACGTTAGCAGCAACAATAGGATGACTATGAAACAAACAATATTACTTTTGACTTTGACAGTTTTCGGACTGACATCTTGGAAGCATAAACAGACAACTGAGATTCGTAACGACTTTAAAAAGTATTACGACCAATTCGATGTTGATGGCTCTTTCGTGCTGTATGACCCACAAGACGACAAATATATTTTATACAACCAAAACCAATTCAATCAAAGATTTACACCTGCTTCTACATTTAAAATTTGCAATTCACTTATCGGCCTTGAGACAGGAGTAATTAAAAACGAAAACTTCATTATTCCATGGGATAGTGTTATGAGAAAATACCCAAAATGGAATAATGACCATGACTTAAAAACAGCATTTAAAAACTCAACCGTTTGGTATTATCAAGAGCTTGCACGACAAGTTGGTGGACAACAAATGAAATATTGGCTTGACAAAACAAACTATGGAAACACTGACACTTCGGGTGGCATTGACAAGTTTTGGCTAACTGGCGGACTTCGTATTTCACCTAAACAACAAATTGATTTTTTAAAACAATTTCACGACAACCAACTTCCTTTTTCTCAACGTTCATTGGACATTGTGAAAAACATTATGATTGCAAAAGATACTTTGGGTTATACAGTAAGAGCAAAAAGTGGTTGGGGTAGCCAAGATAATAAAGAGATTGGTTGGTATGTAGGTTATTTTGAAAAAAATGATAAAGTTTATTATTTCTCTAATTGTATCCAAACAGCTGATTTAAACAATAAAGACTTTGCAAAAGCAAGGATTGATATAGTATATCAGATTTTTGATGAACTTAAAATATTAAATAAATAAGAATTGCAGCTGCTAACAACAAGCATGTAAAAAAGCGGGGAGACGAGTAGGTGCGTCGGCGTTTCTCGCTTGCGAGGTTTTCGCTCGGCTGACAGAACTCAGTTCACGAAATCCGCTTCATTACATGCTTGCAGGCGTTAGCGGCTATATTACAACCGACCGTGCTAAACAGAAAGTTCATATATTTGCAGACACAAAAAATTAAGTAAAGACAGAATGTAAAAAATAATTTCTTTCAGACATATCAGAACAACAACCGCAAAGCGGTTGCTGTATTGTTTCATCTTTAACGAAAGAAATTATGTTGATTTTACAAAACATTTCATATACACACCCAAGCAAAGATTTACTGTTTAGCGACATCAATCTGACAGTAAACAATCACGAAAAGACAGCTTTAATAGGCAACAACGGAGTAGGGAAATCTACCTTGCTCAAAATTATTGCAAGCGAACTTCAACCTTCAAGCGGACAAATAAACATTGACGCAGAGCCGTATTATGTTCCGCAAATTTTCGGACAATTCAATCATTTGACAATAGCACAAGCGTTGCGAATTGAAGGCAAATTGAACGCTTTGAAAGACATCTTGAACGGAAACACAAGCGAGGAAAATTTCAATTTGCTGAATGACGATTGGACAATAGAAGACCGTTGCAAAGAGGCACTGAACTTTTGGCAATTGGACGGCTTAGACTTATCGCAAAAAATGGAAACGTTAAGCGGAGGACAAAAAACAAAAGTTTTTTTGGCGGGAATTTCCATTCATCAACCCGAATTGGTTTTGTTGGACGAGCCAAGCAATCATTTAGACGTTTCGGGCAGACAACTTTTGTATAGCTTCATTAAGTCCACAAAAAGCACATTGATTGTTGTAAGCCACGACAGAAAATTACTAAACTTGTTGGACACAATTTGCGAATTAAGTAAACACGGAGTTAAAGTTTATGGCGGTAATTACGACTTTTACAAAGAGCAAAAACAAATTGAAAACAACGCTTTAAGTCAAGACATTCAAAGCAAAGAAAAAGAACTGCGAAAAGCCAAAGAAAAAGAACGGGAAACATTGGAACGACAGCAAAAATTAGACAGTCGTGGAAGAGGCAAACAAGAAAAAGCGGGCGTTGCCCGAATAATGTTGAACACTTTGCGAAACAATGCAGAAAACAGCACATCAAAAATGAAAAGTGTTCACGCAGAAAAAATCGGGGGCATTTCGCAAGACTTACAAGAACTTCGTTCTTCGTTGCCTGACATTGACAAAATGAAGTTTGGTTTTGACAATTCAGCATTACACAAAGGAAAAGTTTTGTTTACGGCAACAAATATCAATTATGCTTACCACAAACAACCGCTTTGGAAAGACAATCTGAACTTTCAAATTACAAGTGGCGAACGAATCGCATTGAAAGGTACAAATGGTTCGGGAAAAACTACTTTGATAAAACTCATCTTGGGCGACATTAAACCGCAAGCAGGAACAATTTACCGAGCAGACAACAAAGCGGTTTACATTGACCAAGACTATTCTTTGCTTGACAACAAACTAAAAGTTTACGAACAAGCCGAACAATTCAATGTTTCTGCATTACAAGAACACGAAATCAAAATCCGGCTCAACCGCTTTTTGTTTACAAAAAATGATTGGGACAAATCTTGTAGTGCTTTGAGTGGTGGCGAAAGAATGCGTTTGTTACTTTGTTGCTTGACGATTAACAGTAAGTCACCAGATATTATTATTTTTGACGAGCCAACAAATAATTTAGACATACAGAATGTTGAAATACTGACAGCAGCAATAAATGAATACCAAGGGACAATCATTGTTGTGTCGCACGAAGAAACATTTTTAGAACAAATAAACATAGAACGGACAATTGAACTTTGATAAAAATACAGCCGCTAACAAGGTATTGCCGCAATGGGGGGTAAAGTGCTTCTATGAAACTTTTGTGCTTAAACAAACGGTAGTACATCTATTGAACTTTGGTGCTGAAAATCCCCCACTGCGGCAATACCCGAACCGTTGGGGCATATTTGAAATGAAACATTCGTACATCATCATATTACTTTCAATTAGTTTGACAGGCCAAGTCAATGGACAAAACTCTTCGACTTGGACCGACTTTGACACATTAGAAGTTTATGAGAATTCTGTATTGGTTGACTTTGTAACTTACTCCGACTCGAACATAACCGAAGAAGGGCAAGCATTCCTATATCCTGACAGCCTTGAATTAAGAAAATCGAAATGGCTACCTCGACTTTTTACAACGACCGTTCCTGCGGACAGCATGGTACTACATGGAATAGTTAAAAGTAGATGGCAAAACGGTAAATACAGAATTGGTAAATATGACAAGGGTGATAAACTCGAAATGACTTATTTCGACTCGAATGGAAATGAAATCACTCGTCAAGAGTTTTACGGTGGTTGGAGGAGTGAATGGGATCCTGAACAAGGAACCAACCGATACTTTATCCATGGAACTAAAAAGAAGAAAAAATAAAAACATGCCCCAACAACACATATAGCTTATGGCGGGGGAACGGCTACCAGCAAGGTTTTCGCTCCATAGCCAGCTTTGGTCTTCGGTGGACAGGAAAGTGCTCCGAAACCGCCACAAGCAATATGCAAACAGTTGGCAACAAGTGTAAAAAGACAGACGACCAGACAGAAAAGATAGTGATAAATTGAAAATAAGAAAGGATTTAGCTTTTTGACAGGACAGTGCAAACTTGATGGAAATTTATTTTGTTTTTTTCTTCCCCCCGCAAAAAAAGAAGAAAGAAACCCCACCCACATTGCACACATTGGCAAAGCCCCACAAGCCAACTCTACAACCAAAGCTTTGCCAAAGAGTGCAATCTTTCCCACGCACTCACAGCAACTTGATAATTTTATCTTGTTTTATGAGATAAATTTGTAATTTAGCGGAAATAATTTGACAGAAATGAATCGAATTAAAGAAGTGCTTGAAGAGAAAGGAATCAAACAGACTTGGTTGGCTGAGAAGTTGGGAAAGAGTTACAATATGGTTAACTCATACGTTCAAAACCGACAACAACCAAGACTTGAAGTGCTTTATGAGATTGCAAAAATATTGGATGTTAATCCTAAAGATTTATTGAAAGAAGACTAATGACTAAAGAATTTCAAATAGAAGAAAACCTTATCAAGCAACTCACAGAGTTGAAGTACAATTATCGCCCTGATATAGTTGACCGCAAAACGCTTGAACAAAACTTCAAAACAAAGTTTGAAGCTCTTAACCGTGTAAATTTGTCGGAAAGTGAATTTTTGCGTTTGCGTGAGGAAATCATAAATCCTGATGTTTTTGCAGCATCAAAAATGCTCCGTGAACGAAATTACTTTCAGCGTGAAGATGGAACACCTTTGCATTACACTTTAGTAAACATCAAAGATTGGTGCAAAAACGACTATGAAGTTATCAATCAATTACGCATCAATACCGAAAACAGCAATCACCGCTATGATGTTATTTTGCTGATAAATGGCTTGCCAGTTGTCCAAATTGAATTAAAGAAAATTGACATTTCGCCACGTAAAGCAATGCAGCAAATCGTGGATTACAAAAATGATTTAGGAAACGGTTATAGCAATACGTTGATGTGTTTTATGCAGTTGTTTATTGTAAGCAACAGCAATCGGACTTATTATTTTGCCAACAATAAAAACCAACATTTCGCCTTTAATGCCGATGAACAGTTTTTGCCAATTTATGAATTAGCAGAAGAAAACAATAAGAAAGTTAATTATCTGGAAGAGTTTACAGATAAGTTTCTGAAAAAATGTACGCTTGGCGAAATGATTAGCAAGTATATGGTTTTGGTCGAAAGCGAACAGAAATTGCTTGTAATGCGTCCTTATCAGATTTATGCAGTAAAAGCAATTGAGAATTGTGTAAATCAAAACAGAGGAAACGGTTATATCTGGCACACAACAGGAAGTGGAAAAACTTTGACTTCTTTTAAAGCATCTACATTACTCAAAGGCAATAAGGAAATTGAAAAATGCTTGTTTGTGGTTGACCGTAAAGACCTTGACCGACAAACACGAGAAGAGTTTAATAAATTCCAAGAGGGAAGTGTTGAAGAAAACACCAATACTGAAACATTAGTTAGGCGGTTATTATCGACTGACTATGCCGATAAAGTAATTGTTACCACCATCCAAAAATTAGGATTAGCTTTAGATGGCACATACAAAAAGAATTACAAAGAGCGTTTAGAGCCACTTCGCAACAAACGTATGGTTTTCATTTTTGACGAATGCCACCGTTCACAGTTTGGCGATAATCATAAAGCAATTAAAGAGTTTTTTCCGAATGCTCAATTATTTGGTTTTACAGGCACACCAATTTTTGATGAAAATGCAACTTACAACATTAGAGAAGGCGAATATGCTTCATACAAAACTACACAAGACATTTTTGAAAAACAGTTACACGCCTATACTATAACGCACGCCATTGACGATAAAAATGTGCTTCGTTTTCATATTGATTATTTCAAGGGGAAAGGAAATCAAAATCCAAAACCGGGCGAACCTATTGCACAACAGGCAGTAGTAGAAGCCATTTTGGAAAAACACGATGCAGCAACAAATTCGAGGCGTTTCAATGCTATTCTTGCAACAGCTTCTATTAACAATGCTATAGAATTTTATCAGTTATTCAAAGAAATTCAAAAAAAGAAACAAAACGAGAATCCAGACTATATCCCTTTGAACATTGCTTGTGTTTTTTCACCCCCAGCCGAAGGAAACAAAGACATACAGCAAATACAAGAGGATTTGGTTCAGGAAAAAGAAGATAACAAACAAAATCCTGAAGAAAAGAAAGCAGCGTTAAAAACCATTATTGAAGATTATAATGCTCAATTTGGTACTAATCACAATATCTACGAATTTGATTTATATTATCAGGACATACAAAAGCGTATAAAAGACCAGAAATACAGCAACAAAGATTATCCGCACAAAAACAAGATTGACATTACCATTGTGGTTGATATGTTGCTCACAGGTTTTGACAGCAAATACCTGAACACTTTGTATGTGGACAAAAACCTGAAATACCACGGTTTAATTCAGGCATTTTCGCGTACCAACCGCATATTGAACGATACCAAACCTTACGGGAATATTTTAGATTTTCGTTCGCAACAGGAAGCCGTAAATCAAGCTATTGCCCTTTTCTCTGGTGAGGATGGTGGAAAAGCCAAAGAGATTTGGTTGGTTGACCCCGCACCTGTTGTTATTGACAAATACAAAAAGGCAGTTGAAGCTTTGGGCGTATTTATGCAGGAACATAATCTGGTAAACGAACCGCAGGAAGTGTATAACCTGAAAGGCGATGCAGCGAGAATTGCATTTGTAAAAAACTTTAAAGAAGTACAACGCTTAAAAACCCAATTAGACCAATACACCGACTTAGACGAAACACAACAAGCCAAGATTGAAGCCATTTTACCAAAAGAAAAATTGCAGGAGTTTCGCAGTTCATATATTGAAACAGCAAAGCAGTTAAGAACTATACAGCAAAAAGAGGGCGACACAGCAGCACCCGAAGTGCAACAATTGGATTTTGAATTTGTGCTTTTTGCTTCGGCTATTATTGATTACGACTATATAATGAACCTGATTGCCGACAGTACGCAAAAGAAACCTGCCAAACAGAAAATGACCAAAGCACAGGTTATTAGTTTGCTAAGTTCAAATGCCAACCTGATGGACGAACAGGAAGATTTAACGGAATACATCAATGGTTTAGACTGGAACAGCGGACAAGATGTAGAAACCTTGCGAAAAGGTTATGACAAATTTAAAGACGATAAATACAACAAAGAACTGGCTGACCTTGCAAACAAAAACGGACTAAAAACAGCAGAACTTAAAACTTTTGTTGAACAGATAATGAGTCGTATGATTTTTGACGGCGAGAAACTTACTGATTTATTAGAGCCATTAGAACTAAGCTGGAAAGAACGCAGAGTAAAAGAATTAGCATTGATGGCGGACTTAGTACCACTATTAAAGAAATTAGCCCAAGGGCGTGAAATATCAGGATTAGCAGCTTATGAGTAAAGAAAAATTAATACCAGAATTGCGTTTCCCTGAGTTTAAGAACGAGGGTGAATGGAAAGAATCTGTTTTAGGTTCAGTAGTCGAAATGAAAGGACGGATTGGATACAGAGGATATACAACCGAGGATATTGTCGACAAAGGGAAAGGAGCAATAACGTTAAGTCCATCGAACTTTAATGAAAATGGTAACTTGAATTTTGAAAAATGCACTTACATTTCTTGGGATAAATATGAAGAGTCACCAGAGATTCAACTTGAAGAAGGTCAAACAGTATTAGTAAAGACAGCATCCGTTGGTAAAACTGCTTACGTTGATAAACTTCCTGAGAAAGCCACTGTTAATCCACAAATTGTAGTATTAAAACCAAAGTCAATTCATAATCGGTTTCTAGCATTTACTGTTTCACATCAAAACACTCAAAATCAAATTAGAAATAATGTCGGAGCAGGTGCAATCCCTAATATATCGCAAGAAATTATTTCTAAACTAGAAATTCTTCTTCCACCTGACGTGAAAAGAAAAGAACAACAAAAAATAGCATCCTGTCTTTCTTCTTTAGATGATGTAATAGAAGCCCACAGCCAAAAATTGGAGTTACTCAAAGACCACAAAAAAGGCTTGATGCAAAACCTTTTTCCGCAAGAAGGTGAGAAAGTGCCAAAGTTTCGGTTTAAGGAGTTTGAGAAAGATTGGGAGTGGGTTCAAACAACTGTAGAAGATAATTGTCTGGTCAAAGGTCGGATAGGATATAGAGGCTATACAACTCAAGATTTGGTAGGTCAAGGTGAAGGTGCATTAGTTCTTGGTGGAAAGCACATTCAAAATCAAATGCTTGAATTAAAAGACCCAACCTATTTAAGTTGGGAAAAGTATTACGAATCACCAGAAATTATGGTTGAAGTTGGCGATATTATTTTTTCACAACGAGGAACATTAGGTGATTGTGCAATAATTGACAGAGAAATAGGTGCAGCTACAATTAACCCAAGTATGGTTTTATTAAAAAATATTACTTGTGATGCTAGGTTTTTGTACTATATATTAATTGGGGACAGAATCCAAGCCGAGGTTAAAAAGAATATGGCTATGGGTGCAATTCCAATGCTATCGCAAAAACAAATCAGAGAATTTCCTTTCCTAATTTCTAAGAATCTCAAAGAACAACAAAAAATTGCGTCTTGTCTTTCTTCTTTAGATGCTTTAGTCGCAGCACAAGCAGAGAAAATAGAGCAATTAAAACTTCACAAAAAAGGTTTATTGCAAAGTCTCTTTCCTAAAATAATTGATTAAAAATGAGTAGAAATTATATAGAAATAGAACAAAATGTTTTTAGGAATGAGATTCTTAAAAAACTGAATAAGGAAGAATTGCAAGCAAAGGGTTATAAAACCATTATTCAAAATAACTATACATTCAATAGAGTTGAAAGCAAATACACGTTAAATGACAACCTTGCAGAACCTGTACTCAAAAGCATTGTGCAAATACTTAAAACTGTTGGATTCTTGCCATTGCAGACACTCGAAGAAGTAGCAGTTTATATAAGAGAATATAATAAAAAGTACACGCTATTATATGCTTTTAATGGAGTTGGTAAAACCCGATTATCGGTCGCATTTAAAAATAAAGGAAAAGAAAGTGGTAGTGCTGATACAATTTATTATAACGCCTTTACGGAAGACTTGTTTTCCTGGGAAAATGATTTAGTCAATGATACTGAAAGATATTTAAAAATAAATCTTCAATCCCAATTTTTTGTTGGTTTGCCAGGTTTAGATATAAGTAATAAAATTCGCCCTATTTTAAGAAAATATGCTGACTTTAATTTCGATATTGATTTCAATACAGGTAGAGTTTACTTCCAAAGAGAAGTTGTTGAAAACGAGGTCAGTAGGACTGAACGAAATATTAAAGTATCAAGAGGCGAAGAGAATATTTTTATTTGGTGTTTCTTTTCAGCAGTAGCCCAGTTAATAATGGATGGTGAAGTTAGATATAATTGGGTCAAATACATTTATATTGATGACCCTATTTCTTCACTTGATGACAACAATGCAATTGCAGTGGCACACTATTTAGCAAAAATGCTAAAAGTTGAAAATTCAAGGGTTCAGACCATTATTTCAACCCACCATTCACTTTTCTATAATGTACTTTGTAATGAATTTAAAAATAGCACAAAGTATTTTTTAAGAAAAAAAGAAAATATCTACCAATTAAGCGATACTACAGATACTCCTTTTCTCTATCACGTTTTTGTAATTCAGGAAATTCAAAAAGCAATAAATGAAGATAGATTAGTGAACTATCATTTTACAATACTTCGTAATTTATTGGAGAAAACAGCTAATTTTCACGGCTTCGATGGGTTTGAAAATTTGATTGTTATTAATGATGACGATGAAGAAAAAACTCTATATCATCGTTATGTACAAATATTTAACCACGGTGGATATTCCCTTTTTGAACCAACAGAAATGACAGAAGATAATAAAGTGCGTTTCGCTGAAATTTTTGAAAACTTCAAAAGGAATTACAAGTTTAATAACACTTTGTTTCCTGCAATTACAATAGAGGATTAGATTATGACAAATAAAGAACAACAACAACTGGGGAAAACCCTTTGGGATATAGCGGACACACTAAGAGGAGCAATGAATCCGGACGATTTTCGTGATTATATGCTTTCATTCTTATTTTTACGCTACTTATCATTTAATTACGAAGAAGCAGCGAAAAAGGAATTAGGTTCTGACTATCCAAAGTTGCCTGAAAAAGACAAACGAATTCCTTTGTCGGTGTGGTATTCAGCCAATAAAGCAGATGTTCAGGAATTTGAAAAGCAAATGCGTCGCAAAGTCCATTATGTAATCAAGCCACAACATTTATGGAGCAACATTACTGAAATGGCAAGAACCCAAAATGGCGAATTGCTCGTTACCTTAGAGGATGGTTTCAGGTATATAGAAAACGAATCGTTTGAAAGTACATTTCAAGGCTTGTTTTCCGAAATCAATTTGAACTCAGAAAAGTTAGGAAAAACTTCAACCGACAGAAATAAGAAGCTTTGTACCATTATTCAGAAAATTGCAGAGGGGATTGCTGATTTTTCAACGGACTCAGATACGCTTGGTGATGCTTATGAATATTTAATTGGTCAGTTTGCGGCAGGCTCAGGCAAAAAAGCAGGTGAGTTTTATACACCACAACAAATCTCAACCATTCTTTCAGAGATTGTTACCTTAGACAGTCAAGACCCAACAATGGGCAAAAAGAAAAAATTTGATAAAGTACTTGATTTTGCATGCGGTTCGGGTTCATTATTACTTAATGTTAGAAAGCGGATTAAGGAAAATGGTGGTAGTGTTGGCAAAATCTACGGTCAGGAAAAGAACATCACAACATACAACCTTGCCCGCATGAATATGCTTTTGCACGGGATGAAAGATACCGAGTTTGAGATATTTCACGGAGACACTTTGCTCAATCAATGGAATACGCTCAACGAAATGAATCCAGCTAAAAAGGTTGAGTTTGATGCAATAGTAGCAAATCCGCCTTTTAGTTTACGTTGGGAGCCTGATGATACATTGGCAGATGATTTTCGTTTCAAAAGTTATGGTTTAGCACCCAAATCAGCTGCTGATTTTGCATTTTTATTACACGGTTTTCACTTCTTAGGGAAAGAAGGAGTTATGGCAATTATATTGCCTCACGGTGTTTTATTCCGTGGTGGTGCAGAAGAAAGAATACGTACAAAATTATTAAAGGATAATCATATTGACACAGTCATTGGTTTACCTTCAAATCTGTTTTATTCAACTGGTATTCCTGTTTGTATTGTAGTTCTGAAAAAATGCAAAAAACAAGACGATGTATTATTCATTAATGCAGCAGAACATTACAAACCAGGGAAAAGACAAAATACATTAAGAGAAGGCGATAACGGAGACCCAAATGATATCCAAAAAATCATTGAAACTTACAAATACCGACCTGAACATATTGAAAGATATGCTCGCAGGGTTTCAATGGACGAAATTGAAAAGAATGGATATAACCTGAATATTTCAAGATATGTAAGCACATCGGTTGACGAAATTAAGATTGACTTAAAAGAAGTAAATACAAAATTGTCAGAAATAAATAAAAGCATAAAAACGAATACTGATAAACACAATGAATTTTTGAAAGAGTTGGGATTACCGCCAGTTTAAAGAGCCTACGCATTTGCAAGCACATTTAAAAACCGCACATGCCAACGCTAATTCCAAAGTTTTTAAAAGAGCTTGCAAACCCAGCCCAATTACCGCCTTTCAGGACGGTTTAAGGTTTGCCCACGCTCAAAAAAACAAAATAAATTTGTGCTTCGTAGATAGGTTGGTGCAGGTTGACAATGACAAGAAAACAAAGCTAAATAAATGACAAACAGACGGATATGAATGAACACCAGTTGCCAACACGCGGTATAGTTAATTGCCGGTGCAGTGGATATTCGAGCGGCACAGCTCGTATCAAAAGTAGTTGTAACTTGATAGGAAAGTGCTTCGAAATCGGCAACTAACCATACCGCCA
>Ga0116154_10003015_pt1 | contig 12282 bp, 7 predicted proteins | sample AD_UKC030_MetaG_FD_89898 | JGI IMG/M metagenome (GOLD analysis project Ga0116154, IMG submission 89898) | Active sludge microbial communities of municipal wastewater-treating anaerobic digesters from USA - AD_UKC030_MetaG | ecosystem: Engineered > Bioreactor > Anaerobic > Digestate | place: USA...
CGTCCCGCCCGCCTTCGTGCACGACAGCTTCATCCTGGACGGCCGCCCCGGGGCCTCGCGATTCTTCGACGCGAAGGGGCGGGTTCCCCGGATCCGCAACTCCATCCTCCAGGCCCCGGCGGGAGGCGCCGTCCTCCTCCGATCGACGGAGGCGCCCCTTCCCGGCGACCTCGCCGCGAACTGTCTCTGGGGCTTCGACGACCTCGTGGCGGGGTCCCTCGCCATCCGCGGCCCCGCGGGCCTCGCGGCGCTCAACGCGCTCAACGTGGGCGACGCCGCCCTGGCCGCCAAGCCGAACATCGAGGAGGCTCCCGCCTCCACCTTCGGCGAGCCGCTCAAGGGCATTCCCCGCCTGAGGGCGGGCTCGGCCTGCGTCGACGGGGCCCTGCCCCTCGAGGGCTTCGAGGCCGATTTCCGAGGCGGCTACCGCCCCGGCCCGGCGGGTCCGGGCGCTCCGGACATCGGGGCCGACGAATTCCGGGAATGAGCCCGACCGGCGCGATAGAGTTGTGATGGCCATGCGAAGTCCCCTTCTCCCGCCGAGATCCGGCCTCCTAGCGATCCTCCTCTCCCTTCTCGTCCTGGAGGCCGGGGCCGCGCCGAGCGCTCCGGCCAAGCCTGCCGCGCCCGCGGCGCCGGCCAAGCCGGCGGCTCCGGCGGCGACCAAGCCGGCCGCCGCGCCCGCGAAGCTCCCGGGGCTGCCCGGCCTCCTTCCCGCGGAATCGGCGAAGAAGGCGGCCCTCCTCCTGGAGGCGATCGACGCGGCCAACAAGGGGATAGAGGCCCGCCTGGACGCGGCGAGGAAGGCGGGCGGGGCGGCCGAGCTCGCCGCCTTGGAGGCGGCAGCCGTCCTCGAGGCCTCCCAAGGCGGCCTTTCGGCCATTTCCCCCGACGCGTCCTACTCGGGAGCCGAGGCGGCCGCCGCGGCCCTGGCCGCCGCGAGAACCAAGGCCTTCGCCGCGGCCCTCGCCGTCGCCGAGGGCAAGGCCATGGCCGAGGGGAAGAGCGTCGCCGAGCTATCCGCCCTGCGCGCAGCGAAGGCGAAGGAACTCGCCGCCCTCGTCGCGGCGGCCGGCCTGGGAGAGAAGGCCGCCTTGGCCGCCGAGCCCGAGCTCCTCAGGCGCTCGAAGGGCCTGCCCGAGCTCTTCCCCGAAGGCGCGGCGGCGGGGAAGGCCCTCATGAAGGCCGGAGCCGCCGGACGGAAGATCTGGCTGTCGGCCCTCTCGGCCTGCGACGCCGAGGCCGCCGCCGAAGCCCTCGTGGCCGCGAGGCCCGAAGCCGCCAAGGCCGCTCCCGCGGCCTCGAGCGCCCTGGACGGGCTCGAAGCCGCCCTCCGCGCCTTCCGCGCCTGGCGCACGGGCGCGCCCTTCGCCCTCCATCCCTCGGCCTTCCTGGAAGGCGGCCAGGAAGGCGCGCCGGGAACGGCGCCGCTCAACGCGGCCTACCAGGCCCTCGGGGCGCTGGGCGAGGAGAGGGCCGTCGCCCTCCTCAAGGCCTTCGAGGCGAGTCCCTATCGAGTCTCGGAAGCGAGCGCCGCCCAAAGACTGTCCCTCGCTCTCGAGGCGATGACGGTCGAGCGCCGCCGCGGAGCGGCTCTCGGCCTGGGCCTGTCGCCGGCCGATTGCCTCGGCCTGGCCCTTCTCTGCGGACGCGCCGCGGCCCCGGCCGCGAAGGAGCCGCCCGCCGCGCAGAAGCCGGCCACCGCCGGGACCGCGCCCCTGGCCCCCGCGGCGGCGGCGGGCAAGGCGGCGGGCCAGGTGACCTCGGCGCACGAGGCGGCGGCCCTCGAGGCCTCCGTCCGCGAGCTCAACCGCCTGAAGGCCGAGCTCGCGGCCGCCGAGGGCGCGCCCGACCGAGGCGGGCGGGAGAGGACGATAGCCCTCGCCCTCCTCGCCCGACGCGATCTCCTGGCCCTGGCGGCGCAGGACGAACGTTATGCGGCCTTGTTCTCCGCGGCGGGCAAGAGCCTGGGGCCGGTCTTCCGGGAGGCGGAGAAGGGAGCCCTGGAGCGCGCCGCGAGGGACCCGGCGGCCGCCAAGAGGCTCGCGAGGCTCAAGGCCCTACACAAGGCCGAGCCCCGCCTTTCCCTCGCGGAGGGCAAGCCCGAGGCGGGGGTCCGGCGCTTCTCCCTCCTCGCCCGCTTCCCGGCGGCGGAGGGCGCAGAGGCCGTCGCGGCCATGGATCCGGCCCTGGCCGGCCCGGCCTACGCCTTGGCCTTCGCCGAGGCCGCGGGACTCGCGTCCGAGCTCAAGTCCCTGGGGCCCGCCGCCTTCCTCGAGCGCTACGGCGTCCGCTTCGTTCCGGCCTATCCGGGCGCCCGCGACCTCGTGGCGCTTCCCGCCTCGGCCTTTCCGCCTCCGCCCAAGGGCGCGGACGCCGCCCTGGCGGCGGCCCGGCTCGCCGCGGCCTTCGAGGCCGGGCTTTGCGCGGAGGCGACGCGATGAGGCAGCGCCGCGGATTCTCCCTCGGGTTCTCTGGCGGAGCCCTCGCCGGCGCCGCGCGCGCGCTCCTGTCCGCGCTCCTCCTCTCCATCCTCCTCGCCGCGGCCCTCTCGGCCTGCGGCGGCAAGCCGGGCGGCCCCGACGAGGAGGCTGATTCCGCCAAGGCCCGCGCCCTGGAGGCCGAGAAGGCCGCGGCCCAGCCCGATCCCCGCCTGGCCTACGCCTCCTCGCGGCTCCTCTCGGGACTGCCCGACCCGCTCGGCGAGCCCATGGTCTTGGCCGCGCCGCGGGGCCTTCCGAGGCTCGGCCCTGTGGCCTCGAAGGACGGACGCTATCTCGCCTACGCCTTGGCCGGCCCCGAGCGCCTCGTCCTCGTCGACACGGTTTCGGGGACAGCCGCGGCGGAGACCAGGCTGGGTTCGCCCGCCGTGGCGCTCGCCTTCCTCGAAGCCCCAGGCGCCCTCCTCGTCGCGGCTTGCCTGGACGGATCCCTCGCCGCCTACGACGAAGGGCTCGCGGAGTCTTGGAGAAGAAGCGGAGGCCCGGCCTCGGCCCTCGTCACCCTGCCGGAAAAGCGGCTGGCCGTCGTCGAGGAGGGCGGGACCGTCCACCTCCTTCCCGCCGAGGGCGGCGAGCCGCTCTGGCGCGCCGAGGCAGGAGGCCGAATCTTCGCCGCCGCCTACTCGCCCGGCGCACTCTGCCTCCTTGCCGCGGCTCCGCAAAGCCCGGCCGCGGCGCCAGAAGCACCGACCGCTTCCGGCCCGGCCGCCGCCGTCTCGCCGCCCCCCGCGGCGCCAGAAGCCGCGATTGCTTCCGGCCCGGCCGCATCGCCGCCGGCCGCATCGCCGCCGGCCGCGGCGCCGACGGCCGCCTCGCCGAGTTCGGGTACGGCGTCGCCGGCCGCATCGCCGACCGCCGCCGGAGCCTCTTCTTACCTCTGGCGACTCTTCGCGCTCTCGGAGTCCGACGGACGCGAACTGTGGAGCAGGGAGCTCGAGTCGCCGGCGGCGCATCTCTCGGCCGACGGCTCCCGCCTCGCCCTGGTCACCCTGTCGGGCGGCATCGAGCTCAGGGAGGCCAAGGACGGGATTCTCGTCGCCCGCGGCGCCGGCCGCTTCGATCCGGGAGTTCCGCCCATCCTCGCTGGGAGCTCGGTTTTCGCGGCCCTGTCGGGCGGCGGCCCGGCGGAGCTCGACGCCGCGACGGGCGCGCCGAAGCCGAGTCCTGCCTATCCCCCTGAAGTTCGGGGCGGCGCGATCTCGACCCTGGCCGCGGACGAGGACAGGGTCTTCGCGGCCAGGGGCGGGAGCCTCGCGGCCTGGTCCAGGCACTCAGGCTCCGAGCCCCGGATGGCCGAGCTGCCGATCGCCCCGGCGGCTTCCCCGGTCTCGGCCGGAGGAAGGCTCTGGCTGCTGGGCCCGGGCGGCGAACTCCTCTCCCTCGGAGGGCCGGCCTCGGACGGGCAGGCCCTCCGGTCGCCGCTCGACGCCCTCGCGCCCCCCGGCGAGACGGCCGAGGCCATCGCCTCGAGCCTCGAGAAATTCAAGCCGCGGAACGGGCTCCCCCTGGACCGCTACCTGCGCTTCGACCTCTTCGCCGACGGCCTGCCCATCGGCGGGGAAGTCCCTTTCGTGGCGCTCAGGCGGAGCGCGGGCAAGGCTGAGAAGGGTCTTCTCTACGCGGCGCCGGAGGGAGGCAGGATCCTCCTCGCGATCTTCTCGGAGTCCGGCGAGGAGCTTTCCGCCAACGTCGACGAACTCGGGGCGGAAGCCCGGCACGAGGCGCGCTTCGACGAGGGCAAGACCTACTGGCTGCTCACGGGAAGGCTCGACGCCGAGGGCGGCGCATACAGGATCTTCTACCGCTGAGGGCCCGGCGCCCGGACCGGTGCGCCCGGACCGCCGCCGCCGGCGACGCCTCGCAGCCCGCCGCGCGCAGCGGGGCCACATCGTGGGCGGCCACCGCGCGCGGCGAGCCCGACGCAAAGCAAGAGGCCGCCCCTTTCGGGGCGGCCTCGCCTGTCTAGAGCCGGCGCCCGGCTAGATGGAGGTCCCGCTCGGGATGACCGTGTTCTTCGGGATCACGATGATCCCGTCGACCACGTGGTGGGTCGGGTACTCCCCCTCGGGGCGGTCCATCAGGTCGATGCCGATGCGGCAGTTCTCGCCGATCCGCGCGTTCTTGTCGATGATGGCGCCCTTGATGATCGAGCCCCTGCCGATGCCGATGTTCGGCACGCCGCCCTTCGCGTTGGCCTCCTTCTGCGCCTCGCTCTCGTAGTAGTCGGCGCCCATGCAGACGACGCCGTCCAGGCTCGCGCCCGACTCGATGATCGTGCGCACGCCGACGATCGAGTGGTTGAGGCCGGCGTTCGTGATGATGCAGCCGTCGGCGGTCAGGGAGAGGTTCAGGGTCGAGTAGTTGAGCTTCGAGGCGGGAAGGTTGCGCTTGTGCGTGTAGATCGGCCTTTCCTCGTCGTAGAAGTTGAACTGGGGATTGATGGAGGCCAGGTCCAGGTTGGCCTCGTAGAAGGACTTGATGGTGCCGATGTCCTCCCAGTAGCCGTTGAAGACGTAGGCGTTGACCGGCATCTTCGCGAGGATGGAGGGGATGATCTCCTTGCCGAAGTCATTCTGGTCGCCCTCCAGGGACTTCTCCATGAGGGCGGCGTCGAAGATGTAGATGCCCATGCTCGCCAGGTAGTCCTTGCCGCCCGTCCTCCGGTCGTCCAGGAGCTCCGCCGGGATCTTGTAGGCGGAGACGTCCTTCGTCGGGCCCGGCTTCTCCATGAACTCGACGATGCGGCTCTTGGCGTCGACCTTGGCGATGCCGAGCTCGCTCGCGTCCTCCCGGGAGACGGAGGTGCAGGCTATCGTGAGGCCGCAGCCGGACTCGACGTGGCGCTTGAACATGTCGGCCAGGTCCATGCGGTAGAGCTGGTCGCCGGAGACGATGAGGTAGTGGCTGGGGTTCTGGGGCCGGAAGTGCATGAGGTTCTTGCGCACGGCATCGGCCGTGCCCTCGTACCAGCCGGAGTGGACGAGGGTCTGCTCCGCCGCGAGGATCTCCACGAAGCCGCGCGAGAAGCTGTCGAAGCTGTAGGTCCTGGCGAGGTGGAGGTGGAGGGACGCGGAGTTGAACTGGGTGAGGATATATATCTGGCGGAAGCCCGAGTTGATGCAGTTGGAGATCGGGATGTCGACGATGCGGTATTTGCCGCCGAAGGGCACGGCCGGCTTGGCCCTGTCCTTCGTGAGGGGGTAGAGGCGGGTGCCCTTGCCCCCGCCGAGCACGATGGAGAGTACTTTCGGCATGTCTAGGCTCCTGTTCCGCGCGCCTTCTGTTTACGAAGGGCGCGCCATGGCGTATATAATAGGGCATGATCGACGCTTCCGCCAGGACATTCATCGACGAAATCCTCGCCGACCCCGATGTCGCCCCCAGGATAGCCCACGTGGAGAGCGCCCCCGCACGGGACGCGGACTGGGCCCCCCTCCCCGACGGCCTCGACCCGCGCCTCCTCGAGGCCCTGAAGGCCAAGGGCTACGAGCGGCTCTACTCCCACCAGCGGGCCTCCTACGACGCGATCCGGGCCGGCGAGAACGTCGTCGTCGTCACCCCGACGGCGAGCGGCAAGACCCTCTGCTACAACCTGCCCGTCGTGCAGACCCTCCTCGAGGAGCCGGAGGCCAGGGCCCTCTACCTCTTTCCGACGAAGGCCCTCTCCCAGGACCAGCAGGCCGAGCTCAACGAGGTGGCCCTGGGCGGCTCCCTCCCCGTCGGGATCTACACCTACGACGGGGACACGCCGAGCTCCCTCCGAGTGGCCGCCCGCGACTCGGGCAGGATCGTCATCACCAACCCCGACATGCTCCACTCCGGAGTCCTTCCGAACCACGCCAAGTGGATCCGCTTCTTCGCGGGCCTCCGCTACGTCGTCGTCGACGAGGCGCACGCCTACAGGGGCGTCTTCGGGAGCCACGTCGCGAACGTCATCCGGCGCCTGAAGCGAGTCGCGGCCTTCTACGGCGCCCATCCCCGCTTCGTCCTCTGCTCGGCGACGATAGGCAACCCCGAGGAGCTCGCCTCCGCCCTCGTCGAGGAGCCCGTGCGCGCCCTTTCGGAGAACGGCGCGCCCCGGGGCGAGCGGCGCGTGGTCTTCTACAACCCGCCCCTCCTCGACCCGGTGCAGGGCATCCGGAAGAGCACGGCGACGGAGTCCGAGAAGCTCGCCCTCCTCCTCCTCCGGCGGGGGGTGAAGACGATCCTCTTCGCCCGCTCCAGGCTCAAGGTGGAGCTCATCGCCTCCTACATCTCGAAGGCCCTGGAGAACCTGTACACCGGGAACGGCGGCGTCCGCGTGAGCCCCTACCGCTCGGGCCTCCTCCCGAGCGAGAGGCGGGCCATAGAGAAGGGGCTCCGCGAGGGCTCGATCCAGGGCGTCGTCTCGACGAACGCCCTGGAACTCGGCATCGACATCGGCGGCCTGGACGCGGCCGTCGTCGCGGGCTTCCCGGGGAGCTTCGCGAGCTTCTGGCAGCAGGCGGGGAGGGCGGGGCGCCGGGGCTCCGTCTCCGTCGCCTTCCTCGTCGCCTCCTCCTCGCCCCTCGACCAGTTCATCCTGGCCCATCCCGAGTACTTCTTCGGCAGGAGCCCCGAGTCGGCGCGGATCGACCCGGACAACCCCTACATCTTCGCCGACCACGCGAAGTGCGCCGCCTTCGAGCTTCCCTTCAAGGAGGGCGAGTCCCTGGGCAAGGCCGGCCCCGAGGCGACGGCCGAGGTCCTCTCCATGCTCGAGGAGGAGGGCCTGGTCCGGCTCACGGGAGGGCGCTGGTACTGGTCGGCGGCCGGCTACCCGAGCGAGGCGATCTCCCTGCGCTCGGCGACGGCGGACAACGTCGTCATCGTCGACAGGACGGGCGGCGGGGCCCGCGTCATCGGCGAGATGGACAGGCCGAGCGCCAAGGAGCTCATCTTCGACGACGCGGTCTACATCCACCTCGGGCGCCAGTACAAGGTGCGGAAGCTCGACCTCGCGAACAAGACCTGCTTCGTGGAGGAGAAGGAGGTCGACTACTGGACCGACTCGATCGTGAAGACCGACCTCGAGGTCCTCACGGAGGACGAGGAGGGCCTCCTCGCCGCTCAGGGCGGCCGGGGCCCGCTCGCCTCCTGGGTCCTGGGCGACGTCCTGGTCCGGACCGAGGCGGAGAAGTACAAGAAGCTCCGCTTCCACACCCACGAGAACGTCGGCTACGGGGAGATCAGCCTCCCGCCGGAGGAGATGCAGACGAGGAGCCTCGTCCTCCTCCTGCCTCCGGGGAGCGCCGGGGGCGACCTCGTCGCGGCCTGCCCCGAGGGAGGGAAGGCGGCCCTCCTCGCGGGCGCCGCCCGCCTCATCCACGACCTGGCCCCCGTCTTCCTCATGTGCGACGGCCGCGACCTGGGCCTCGCGGAGCGGGTCCGCGATCCCCACTTCGGCGTCCCGGCGATCTACTTCTACGACCGCTATCCCGGCGGCACGGGCCTGGCCGAGGGCCTCGCGGAGCTCCTCGGGCCCGCGATCCGCGCCGCCAGGGAGCGCCTGGCCTCCTGCGGCTGCGAGGAGGGCTGTCCCTCCTGCGTCGGGGTGGACTTCGGCGAGGCCGCCGGCCCCCAGGCGGCGCGGGGCGGGCGGGCCGTCAAGGCCTCGGTCCTCGAGCTCCTTTCGGCCCTCTCCGAAGCCGCGCCCGGCGATGGCCAAGAACCTTAAAGGACGGCTCGCCCGCCTCCGCGAGCTCGGCCTCGTCAAGGCCGCGGAGCTCGAGGCCCCGGGCGCTGGTGAGAAGGGCGCCTTTTCGGGCGGCGCGGCCGAAGGCGAGGCCGCGGCCCAGGGTGGCGCACCGGTGGGCGAGGGCGGCTCGACCTCGCCTTCGGCTAGACGGCGGCCCGGGGCGGGGGCGCGCGGAGCGCGGGCCGGGGGCGGCGAAAGGCCGGGAGTGCCTTCCTTCCTGGCCGGCTGGACCCAAGCCGCCGAGCTCGTATGGGAGAGGGAGCTCCGCTTCCCCTCCCATCTTCCGCCCCTCATCGACCCCAGGCCCTTCGCGGCGATGTCCCGCAAGGCCGCCCGCGGCTCGCTCGACGCGGCGAAGCCCGGAGTCCGGTCGGCGGCGAAGCCCGGCGCCCGGGCGGCGGACGGGGCGGCTCCGCTGGGCGCGGGAGGGAGGCCGGAAGCCGCTACGCGGGGCGCCGGCTTGGCGGGCGGGGCCGACGGCCTCCTCCCCTCGGAGAGCCTCCGCTTCTTCGACCTGGAGACGACGGGACTCTCGGGCGGCTCAGGCACGGTGGCCTTCCTCGCCGCCGTGGGCCGGATCGAGGCGGGGGAGTTCGCGGTGCGCCAGCTCTTCCTCGCGGACTATCCTGGCGAGAGGGCCTGGCTCGAGGCGCTCCTGTCCCTCCTTTCCGAGGGCTCCGTCGTGACGACCTACAACGGACGGGCCTTCGACCTGCCCCTCCTCCGGACCCGCCTCGTGATGAACGGGATGCGGCCGCCGTCCTTCGCGGAGATCGACGCGCTCTTCGTCGCGCGCAGGCTCTGGCGGCGGGTCCACGGGGGAGCCTCCTTGAGCCTCCTCGAGCGGCTGGTCCTGGACCTGGAGCGGGAGCTCGACGTGCCGGGCTCGGCGATTCCGGACATCTGGTTCTCCTACCTCAGGGAGGGGGACCATCCCCTCATGGCCGCGGCGATGGCGCACAACGCGGAAGACGTGTCCGGCCTGGAGCGGCTCGCCGCCCGGGCCGCCCGGATATTCGAGGAGCCCCGCGCCTGGGCCGCCTCGGGCGCCGTGGATCGCGCCGGGCTGGGGAGGGGCCTCCTCGCGCTGGGGCGCGCCGACGAGGGCGAGGAGCTCCTCGAGGCCGCGCTCGGCGAGGGGGACGCGGCCGCCGGCCTCCTCCTCTCGCGGCGCTACAGGCGCGAGGGGCGCCTGGAGGACAGGCGCCGCGTCGTCGGGATGCTTCCCGAGGGCCTTGAGAGCTGCGTGGAGAGGGCCAAGTTCCACGAGCACGCGCTAAAGGACTTCCGGGCCGCCCTCGCGTGGACGGACCGCGCCATCTCCTGGGCGCGGGAGGGCGGCGGGACCGAAGCGTTCGAGGCGCTCGAGGCCAGGCGGGCCAGGCTCCTGCGGAAGCTGGAGAGGGGCGGGTAGGTGGAGGCGGCGCGCGCGTCGGGACGCGCCGCGCGGTGGCCTGGAGGGGGCGCGGGGAAGGCCGTTGCGGCGCGGCCGGACGGGCGCGGCCCGGCCGACAGCGGCCGGCGACTCTACTTGGACAGGAGCGTGTCGCCGAGCTGGCCGCAGGCGCCCATGACGCCGCGGCCGCGGCGCATGCGCCGGGTCGAGGTCAGGCCCGCCTCGTCCAGGATGGCCTGGAAGGTCTCGACCTCGTCGCGAGTCGGCTCGACGAAGGGCAGGCCGGGGACGCGGTTCCAGGGGATGAGGTTCACCTGGGCCTTGAGGGGCCGGATCCAGCGGATGAGGGCGCGGGCGTCCTCGGGACGGGAGTTCCGGCCGCCCATCAGGGCCGCCTCCAGCGTCACGCGCTCCCCCGTCGCCTCCTGGTACTTGAGGAGGGCGGCCTTGAGCTCCGCGAGGCCCCACTTCCGGTTGACCGGCATGAGCTCGCTCCGCAAGTCGTCGTCGGCGGCGGTCAGGGATATGGCGAGGCGCAGCTTGGGGCCGTGCTCCGCGAGGTCCAGGATGCCCGGCACGATTCCGCAGGTGGAGATCGTGATCCTGCGCGGGGAGAGGCCTATGCCCTTCGGGTCCGAGAGGATGGAGACGGCCTTCCGCACGGCGGCGAGGTTGAGGAGGGGCTCGCCCATGCCCATGAAGACGATGTTCGAGATGTCGCCGCGCCTTCTCTTGAGCTCGTGGTACTGCTCCAGGATCTCGTCGGGCCCCAGGTCCCGGAGGTAGCCCAGGGTGCCGGTCTTGCAGAAGGCGCAGGCCATGGGGCAGCCGACCTGGCTCGAGAGGCAGGCGGTCTTGCGCCCCTCGATGTCCTCGAGGAGGACGCACTCGACGGCGGCGCCATCGCGCAGGCGGAGCTGGAGCTTGAGGGAGCCGTCTGGGTCCTCGAGCTCGGCCGCGGCCTCGGAGGAGTAGATGCGCGGGAAGAGGGCCGAGAGCCGATCGCGTTCGGCCTTCGGAAGGTCGCTCATCTCCTCGAAGGAGGAGGCCCCGCGGGCCAGCCAGCGGTAGACCTGGCGGCCGCGGAAGGCGGCCTTGAAGCCGCAGGCCGCGGCCACCTCGGCCGGGCCCATGCCCGTCAGGGAGAGCTCCACCTAGGCCCGCTGCAGCTTGGCGACGGCGTCCTGGACGTAGACGTTGCGGATGCCCAGGCGCTGGAAGTCGACCAGGGCCTCCAGGGCGCGCTGCTTGTCGCCCAAGCCTACGTAGCACTGGGAGAGCTCCAGGTAGAGGCGGTAGTTCTTGGGGTCGTTCTGCACGAGCTTGCGGAGGCTCGTGACGGCGTCCTGGTACTTGCCCTGCATCCGCGCGATCACGGCCAGGCCCAGGACCGCGTAGACGTCGAACTCGATGTTGAGGGCGCGCTCGTAGAACTCCGCGGCCTTGTCGTACTCGCCCATGCTGCGGTAGGCGTCGCCGCCGCGCGTGAGGATGACCTTGTTGCGCGGGTCCTTGGCGAGGATCTGCTTCCAGTAGTCGAGGGAGCGGTGCTGCTGGCCGGAGCCGCGGTAGCAGTCGGCCAGGCCGAAGAGGGCGTAGAAGTTGTCCGGCTCCTTGCCCAGGGCCCGCTCGAAGTAGGGGACGCCCAGGTCGAACTGCTTGAGCTTGCGGTAGCAGTTGCCGATGGAGGTGAGGACGCGGATGTCCACGCCCTCGCCCTGGAGCTCGACCATGCGCTGCCAGTAGCCCAGCGCGTCCTTGTACTCCTTGAAGTCGTAGTGCAGGTGCCCGAGGCCGATGAGGGCGTAGGGGTTGTCCTGCTCCATCTCCAGGACCCTGAGGTAGATGGCCTTCGACTTCCTGAAGTCGCGCACCTTGCGGTAGGCGTCGGCGACGCGGGTGAGGACGGTGATGTTCTTGTTGTCGTGGAGGAGGTACTGCTCCCAGATCTCTATGGCCTTCTGGTACTGGTTCAGGGCCTTGTAGCAGTCGGCCAGGCCGAAGAGGGCGTAGTTGTTGCCGGGGTGGTAGACCAGGCACTTCTTGTAGTGGTCGACGGCGTCGCGGTAGGCGCCCCGCTTGCGGGCGGCGTCGCCCAGGCCCACGAGGGCGTAGTTGTTCTCGCGGTCCCGCTCGAGGATGCGGGCGAAGCACTCCTCCGCCTCCTCGACGCGGTTCTCCTTGAGGTATTGGTAGCCGTGCTTGGAAAGATCCGCGATCTCGGCGAGCTCAGGGTTCTGCGCTTCCCTCGGCTCGCGGTCCTGGCTCTTGTGGAACTCTTCCTGCTTGTCCTGGTCCATCATGTGATCCCTCTTCAGCGAGCAATTTTTGTATGGCGAGGACAGCCTGGAGCACGAGGGCATCCTTGCGCTTCTCGTCCTTGGCGAGCCAGAACATCTTGAGGGCGTCGACCGGACGGCCGCCCTCGAGATACTTGTCTCCCACCCGGATGAGACCGTCGGAATAGCCCGTGGTCTGGAAGATCCTCCGCGCAGTCTCGATCTCCCCGCGGTTGAACAGCTCGTTGCCCTTGCGGTTGAGCTTCGCCTTGCTCTCTCCCTCCATGCCCTGAGTGGGGGCGTCGGAGGTCTTGATGAGGCATTCACCCGAGAAGCGATCGAAAGCTTTTTTGTCCATACTCTGGCCGTACAGAATAATTATACGGCCGC
>Ga0116154_10003016_pt1 | contig 12280 bp, 11 predicted proteins | sample AD_UKC030_MetaG_FD_89898 | JGI IMG/M metagenome (GOLD analysis project Ga0116154, IMG submission 89898) | Active sludge microbial communities of municipal wastewater-treating anaerobic digesters from USA - AD_UKC030_MetaG | ecosystem: Engineered > Bioreactor > Anaerobic > Digestate | place: USA...
CCCCCGACGGCTGTCCTGTCTCAATGAAGGATGGATGCATCATACCATAATATCCCCCCAATGAGAAAACTCTTCTTCCGTTATGATTGGCTGTCGGTCATGGCCGATGTTTTCCTGATTACTTTCCGGACCAACGGCGAACTTTTGATGCAGCCCAGTTTCCCAGGGGAATGAATGCGGCGAAAAATACGGTCATGAAAAGGGTGTAATTGCGGGGGGTAAGATAGCGGTCGAGAATGCTCTGATCGTGGGCGATGGATGTACCTAAGGAATAGGCTGGTAATTCAAGAATGGCAATAATAAGCAAACCGGACAGGTACTGGTCGAAGTAACTGCGGCGTCTCACTAAAAGCGAAGCCGGAATCAGATAAAGGCCGTAGCATGTCAGGACCTGCCACCAGTAGGCATATTCCCCGATTTTGAAATATTGCCCCAGGCCGTTCATCACAAAACCCGTAGGAATATAGATCAGGATATAAATAAGATACGTCGTGGGATCGGTTTTAAGGAGACGGATCACCCTCTGCAAAAAACCGGAAAGAGAATTCAGAAGGGATGCCGTGCTTCGGGCGGCCCGGATGCTTTTCGTCGATGCCTTTTTTTGACGCTTTTCTTTCACTGTTTCCTATTCACCCTACCGCAGCAGGTCGGAAAAAAGGTCCCTGGTCGCTTTGGATTCACGCATCTCGTGGATGACCTCATGGCAAGTCAAATCATGATAGATCGGGGTGATGGTAATCATCCCCCGGCTCAGGGCGCAGGCGTCGGAATCCTCCTCTTCATGATCCGAAATGCGCGTGTCGCCGGCCAGCCAGTAATAGGTATTATCCCGCGGATCGACTCTTTTCTCGAAATTTTCCATGAAACGCGTTTTCCCCTGCTTGGTGATGACGACGCCCTTGATCTCCTTTTCCGGCAGGGCGGGCACGTTGACATTGACGGCCATCCCGGCGAAGAGTTTTTTATCCACCAGCAGGTGGGCCAGCCGGTGCGCAAACCGGGCGGCAAATTCAAAATCGCCGTCCTTGCGGGAATCGAGGGATATGGCCATGGCAGGCACGCCCATGATGATCCCCTCCGTGGCTGCAGATACCGTCCCGGAATAAATAACATTGACGCCCACATTGGCCCCCAGGTTGATACCCGACACAACCAGATCGACCGGTCGGTCCGAAAGTTCCCGGATGCCCAGTTTTACACAATCGGCCGGCGTTCCTTTGACGGCATAGCCGATCTCACTGCCGTTTTTTCGCGCCGTTCGCACCATAATCGGCCGAAAAAGCGTAATCGCGTGGCCCACAGCGCTTTGCTCCACTTCGGGGGCTACGACGAGACAATCCGCATCCTGTGATAACTCCCGGTGCAGGGTGATCAAACCTTTGGCATAAATGCCGTCATCGTTGGTTAATAGATATCGCTTTCGCAATTATTTTTTTCTCCTGAAACAACCTCGTTTTGTATCCGAAATAAAGATTTAAGGCTCAGTGATGCGAACGCGTTCGCCGTTCATTAACATGATCAGTAAAGGTTCGCTATCCATAATCCGCTGCGGGGTCATCGTGATGCTCCCGCTGACCCCGGGATAAGCCTTGACTTCGGCCAGTTCCGCTTTTAACTGCTCCCGAGAAATGGATGCATCTTTTTTGTGGATCTTGTCCAAAATGAGCGTCATGGCGTCATAGGCATAAGCCCCGAGAGCATCAGGTTCCCGGCCATACACTGTATAAAAATGATCGGTGAACGCTTCCGTCTCCTTGTTGATCCCATATGATAAATAGCCATCAACAAAGATGGCGCCGGTCAACAGGTCCCGGTGCTTCACGAGGATATCCGGATCATGCCAGTTGCTGTTACCGAGTAATTGAAATCCGCGAACGTTGTAAAAGGAGAGCTGCGAGACAATCTGCGAAACACGGAGGGCCGTATCGGGAATAAAGAGCGCGTCGAAGCCGATGCGGTGAGTCATCGTTCTGGCATCGGAGCCGTAATGATCCAGGTCATTTTTTTTCCCAACCAGAGCGGCGATTTCCTTAGAAAAGTCGGTATCATCCCCTTGATAAGGAATAAAGTGGGTGACCTTTCCACCCTGCTTTTTGATTTCGCTGCGGAAAAATTGCGCCGCGTCAAGGCCGGACGGCACATTGGGGAAAAGAATGGCAATCCGACTCTTTCCAAGTTCGTCCAGTACGTAATAGGCCAGATGACGCAATTGATTCTGCGCACTGGGAACACCACTGAAGCAATAAGCCCCGCCCTGCGTAACCTCTTCATTTTTCGTGAGGGTTATCAGAGGAATTCCCCGTTGTTGCGCGGCCTCGGCCGATGCGAACGCCTCATCACTGGAAAGGGGACCGATCACTGCCAATAGGTTATCCCGGTCCGCCAATCTCAGCAGGCCTTCACGGGCTTTTTCCGGATGCATCTGCGAGTCCTCGATATGGAGTTCGCAGAACGATTCTCGTTCCGCATCGAAAAACCTCCCCGCCAGAATCAGGCTTTCGAGTACACGAACGCCGTATTTTTCATATGGTCCGGTCAGAGGAAGAATTGTCCCCAGAGAAAACCGGTTTTCGTTTTTTTTCACCTTATCGGAACCGACATGCTCAGATCGGACGCATGGGGAAGAAAACAAAATGACGAAACTGATTGTGAAAATGATTGCCTTGATTTTCATCACTGATTTGCATCCCGTTATGCTTTGCTTCAGGCCCGGACTTAAAAAAACCGAAAGGCCTGTCCGTTTCTCCATAAAATGGAAATACCCGGAAGTCAATGGAATGATTTCCGGGTATTTCCACGTATTTCTGATATATTACTTTACATCTTCAAAATCAGCATCGACCACATCATCATCCTTACGGCCGGCGCTTTCCTGCGCGCCGCCGCCCGCGCTTCCCTGAGCTTCGGCTCCACCCTGCTGCTGTGCCGTCTTTGCATACATGGCCTCGGCCAGCTTGTGAGATGCATTGGTCAATTCCTCCTGCGCCGCCTGAATGGCCTGCAGATCTTCCCCTTCGATGGCCTTCTTCAGATTGGCGACGGCGTCTTCAATCTTGGCTTTCTCCGCAGCGTCGATCTTGTCGCCGAATTCCTTGACATTCTTTTCGACGCTGTAGATGAAAGAATCCGCCTGATTTCTCGCTTCGATCAATTCCTTGCGTTTCTTGTCATCCTCCGCATGCGCCTCCGCTTCCCTCACGAGTTTTTCGATCTCTGCGTCATTCAACCCGCTTGAGGCGGTGATCTTGATGCTCTGTTCCTTACCCGTTCCGAGGTCTTTCGCGGAAACATGCACAATACCATTGGCGTCAATATCGAATGTGACCTCGATTTGCGGCAGTCCTCGCGGCGCCGGCGGAATCCCGACCAGTTCGAATCGGCCTAAAGTCCGGTTGTCCTGAGCCATGGACCGTTCGCCCTGGAGCACATGAATACTGACGGCCGGCTGGTTGTCCGCTGCGGTGGAAAAGATCTGACTCTTCCGGGAAGGAATGGTCGTATTCTTTTCAATCAGTTTGGTCATGACGCCGCCCAGTGTTTCAATACCAAGAGAAAGGGGCGTGACATCCAGCAGGAGCACGTCCTTGACATCGCCCTTTAAGACACCGCCTTGAATCGCCGCGCCGACGGCGACGACCTCATCCGGGTTAACACCCCTATTGGGTTCCTTGCCGAATATTTCCTTCACTTTCTGTTGAACCCGGGGCATTCTCGTCATGCCGCCGACGAGAATCACTTCGTCGATGTCTTTGGGCGACAGGTTTGCATCTTTCAACGCCGTGCGACAGGGCGGTTCCAGCTTTTCGATCAGTTCTTCCACCAGGGCCTCCAGCTTGGCGCGGGTCAGCTTGATATTCATATGTTTGGGCCCGGAGGCGTCGGCGGTGATAAACGGCAGATTGATGTCCGTTTCCATCGCCGTGGACAATTCCATCTTGGCCTTTTCCGCCGCTTCTTTCAACCGCTGCAGGGCCATTTTATCACTGCGGATATCGATCCCCTGATCTTTCTTGAATTCCGTGGCCAGATAGTCAATCAGGATCTGGTCGAAATCCTCACCGCCCAGGTGGGTATCACCGTTGGTGGACTTCACTTCAAACACGCCGTCGCCGATTTCCAGAATCGAAATATCAAAGGTACCACCGCCCAGGTCAAAGACGGCGATCTTCTCATCTTTCTTCTTGTCCAGACCATAGGCTAAGGCCGCCGCCGTCGGCTCATTGATGATTCTCAACACATTCAAGCCGGCAATTTTGCCCGCATCCTTGGTCGCCTGCCGCTGAGAGTCGTTAAAATAAGCCGGAACGGTAATAACGACATCCTGCACCTTTTCTCCCAGGTAGTCTTCCGCCGTCTGCCTCATCTTTGTCAAGACCATGGAAGAGATTTCGGCCGGACTGTAATTTCGTCCCCGGACTGTAACCTGGGCGTCGCCGTTTGCGGCCTCCGTGATTTTATAGGGTGAAATGGGAATATCGTGCTGCACTTCTTTGGAACTGAATTTCCTTCCGATCAATCTCTTGATGGCGTAAACCGTGTTTTCCGAGTTGGTGATCGCCTGGCGTTTTGCCACCTGACCCACCAGCCTCTCGCCGCTTTCGGTAAAAGCCACCATGGAAGGTGTGGTCCGATTGCCCTCCTGATTCGCTATCACAATGGGATCGCCGCTTTCCATGACGGCGACACACGAGTTTGTTGTCCCCAGATCGATACCAATTATCTTTGCCATCTTTCTCTTTCCTCCTTCATAATCTCTCGCTGATTATTTGAATATATTCCTTTTATTTCTTGCAGATACAGACCTTCGCCGGTCGGATCAATCTTCCGTTCAGCAGATAACCTTTCTCCAGTTGGGTCACAACCTGATTGGCTTGATGTTCCGGGCTTTCCACCTGCATGAGGGCTTCATGAATATTCGGATCGAAAGCCTGACCCTCCGCTTCAATCGCCTGAACACCGTGCTTCTGCAAACAGCAACACAACTGGTCCTGAAGCATCCGGAGCCCTTCCCGGAAGGCCTCAAAATCGGCGGAGTTTTCCGCACAGGCCAAGGCACGATCCATCCCATCAATCAAGGGCAATAGATCCTTAATCAGGTTTTCGTTGCCGTATTTGATGGTATCCTGCTTGTCCCTCGCCGCTCTCTTCTTAAAATTCTCGAGGTCGGCCAGCGCTCTCAGATATTTGTCGTAATTATCCGCCGCTTTTCTTTCTTTTTCCTGGACGATACTCTCCAGATCTTCCTCACCGACCAGCAGGGATTCCGATTTTAACGCTTCTTCCGCGTCGCTGCTGATTTCGACCTGATCCTGGGTGTCCTCTTTTTTGAATTTCTTTGTCATGTATGGATATCTTCTCCTCGCCATGTTTTTCTCAATTGACTTCCGGCCTCTGGAAAAGCTTGAAATCGACCATCTCGCAGATAACATGCCCTGCCGTGATGTGTACCTCCTGAATACGCGCCGTGCTGGTTGACGGCACAGTCAGGATGTAATCACACATCCTGGCCATATCGCCCCCATCCTTGCCGGCAAAACCGACGGTAATCAAACCGTTTTTTCTGGCTGTTTCCAATCCCTTAATAACATTGGGCGATTTTCCGCTGGTGCTTAATCCCCAGGCCACATCACCGGGTTGCCCGATCGCCCGGATCTGCTTGCTGAATATCTCGGAAAAATCGTAGTCGTTTCCGATGCTCGTGATCACGGCACTGTCCGCCGCCAAGGAGACGGCCGGTAAGGGCGGTCGCTCAATCCGGAAACGGTTTATAAACTCCGCCGCCAGATGCTGCGAATCCGACGAACTCCCGCCGTTGCCGAAGATGAGGATCTTATTGCCGTTTTCGAGACATTTTTTAATGACTTCGACAATACTGACCAGGCGCGACAGATTTTCGTTGATGAAAACCTCTTTCACATGGCAGCTTTCCTTGAATATTTTTACGATCATATCTTCCATGGTCGTTCCCGTTTCCTAGTTTATTGGGGCGTCGGAGCGCCCAACGCTTCGCTAATATAGTTATCACCCCATACCCTGTCAAGGCCGCCCCCGGGAATAATTCTTTCATATTAAGGCGCCCTTTTAATTTTCAGGCTGATGAAAAGCAAGGGTCCGGTTTCTTGCAATAGAAGCCGGACCCTTCATGGATTGCGTGAAGCACGACTGAAGCATGCTTCATTCACTTTGGGGCAGTATTCAGATGTGTTTTCGTCGGACAAGTTGCTCCGCGTTCTGGTACATCCTGTCGATCTCATCGTCGTCAAGACCCGCCCCGGCTGCTACCATGCGGGCAAACCCTTTCGTCACCAGGTCGCCCGGCGCATGGGAGTCGGTATTCAGCACGAGGGGAACGCCATGTTTTCTGGCGCACCTGACCACATGCCCGTTGGTCAGGCTGTGACCTTTCCGGGTGGATACTTCGAAGCAGATTCCGTTTTTCGCCGCCAGCACCGCCACCTCATCCGTAACCAGTCCCGGGTGGGCCAGGATATCGATATCGGAGGCAACTGCCGCCAGGTTGGTTCCTTGCTTTACCGGTTCCACGATGGTTTCCCCATGAACCACAATGATCTGCGCGCCGAGACGCCGGGCTTCTTTCGCCAGTTCGCCAATATGCGCCGGCGGCACATGGGTCAGTTCAATCCCGGGCATGACCCGGATCGCACCGGCTTCTTCCAATTGTTTGCAGACCTTGACCATCCGCGGTACGATAAAATCGAGATTCGACAGGTCGGCATGGTCGGTCATGGCAATGGCTTGATAACCTTTATCGACGGCCCTGCGTACCAGCTCCGATGGAATCAGTTCGCCGTCGCTGAAAATGGTGTGGGTGTGCAGATCGATCATGTTGTTCTCCAGTTTATTAAGTCTGAATACATTTATTTGACAAATTACGCTGACTGCTTGATTTTTCTTGCACATTTCACCGTTTTTTGCAAACCATTCCTCGGCGGAAACCATTAGTCAGACCAGTTTATGGTTGTCAAAAAACCATTTGCCGCATATATTTCCCGCAATAACAATGGTTGGATATAAGAACACATGAATAAAATCCTGTATCGCTACCTTCTGAAAGAGATCTCCCTGCCCTTTTTCATGATCCTTTTGATTCTCACTTTCGTTCTGCTCATGGGAAAGACCCTGCGGCTGATGGATCTGATGGTCAACAAGGGGGTGCAGTTCGTCGATATCGCCCAATTGATCGCCTTTTTAATGCCGTCACTCATGGTTTATACGATCCCCATTTCTCTGTTGATCGCCATTTTAATCGGCGTGGGACGTCTTTCCAGCGACAACGAGATCACGGTTATGAAATCTTCCGGAGTCAGTCTGTACCAGTTATATGTTCCGGTTATTTTTTTCGCCTGTCTGACTTTTCTGGCCACGGCGGCCATGTCTTTTCTCCTGGTCCCCGCCGGGAATACGGCGACCAAAAATCTTCTGTTTGCGATTGCGCAGCAAAAAGCCAGCGTCGGCATCCAGGAAAAAGTCTTCAACGATGATTTCCAAGGTGTTCTGATCTATGCCGACCATATACCTCTAAGCGGAGATTATCTGGAAGGAGTGATCATATCCGACCGCCGTCCTGGACAGGAGCCGGCAACAATCTTTGCCAAAAGGGCCTACCTGATCTCCGACCCGGACAATCTTTCCTTGAATATGCGCCTGGAATCGGGCATTTCTTCCAACACGGACCTGCATCGTTCGACCTACCGCCAGATGATCTTTCAGACCTACGACATCAATCTGGATATCGGCGCCTCCTTGTCCGGCCCCCCTCAAAAGGACACGCGGGAAATGACTTTTCAGGAGCTTCTTTCCGAGATCGGCAAAAGCGGTCTGGAACAAAAAGCACTGGGTGAATTGATGACGGAACTGTATAAAAAAATTACCATTCCCTTTTCCTGCATCATTTTCGCCGCTATGGGATTGCCGCTGGCCATCCGGCCGCAGCGTTCGGCCAAAGCCAGAGGGTTTGTCATCGGGCTTTTTATCATTCTTGCCTATTATCTCCTGCAGTTGGGGAGCGATGCCCTGGTGGAAATGGGCCGTCTTAAGCCGGTGATAGGCGCCGGCGGCACAACAGTCGTCTTTTTCATCGCCGCCGTCTGGCTTTGCATAAGATCCGCCCAGGATAAAACCATACTGGGTTTTGATATCCATTTTCGGAAGCAATAAAACAACTTTCTTGAATTTGAATGTATGAAAATCATTGATCGCTATATTCTGAAAGAATTTTTCCTGTTCCTGTGCATGATTATGAGTCTTTTCGTGACGCTGTTTATTATTATTGATTTCTTTGAACGGCTGAAACTCTTTCTGAATAACAACGCTTCCCTGAGCCAGATGGGTTCTTTTATTTTCTATCAAATCCCCATGATTGTGTCCCTGACCCTTCCGGTCGCTGTCATGATCGCTACCCTGATCACACTCAGCACATTTTCCCGGAACAGCGAAATCACCGCCATGAAGGCCAACGGCATCAGCCTTTACCGCATTGCTTCACCTATTTTTCTGTCTGCGGTCATCATCAGCTTTTTCCTTTTTTTCTTCAGTGAATGGGTTACCCCCATGGCCAATCAGAAGTCCGATCATATCAAGTATGTGGAGATTAAGAAGCAACAGGCCCGCGGAAGTTTTAAGCAATCTCAGATCTGGTACCGGGGGATGGACGGCATTTACAATTTCAACCTCTATAATCCGCAGACGGGCACAATCCAGGGTGTATCCCTTTACTTCATGACACGAGATTTCCGGCTTCGGATGCAGATCAGTGCCGAGAAGGCCTTCTGGGAAAAAAACCGCTGGGTGGGACAGAACGTCCAGGTCATCTCATTTTCCCCAGACGGCCTGCCCAGCATTCAAAAGCAGGAGCGCATACCCCTGCCGATTCGGGAAACACCGGTCGATTTCGAGGCTGTTCAGAAGTCGCCGGATAAAATGGGTTACTTTGAATTAAAAACGTACGTCGATAAACTGATTAAAGAAGGAACCGAAGTCAATGCTTACCTGACCGACCTGCACGCAAAATTGGCCTTTGCGTTTGTCACGATGATTTTAACGGCGATCGGCGTGATTTTTTCCGTGCACGCGGAACGGAGCGGCGGCGTCGCCCGCAGCATTGGTCTGGGCATTATCATCGGGTTTTCCTACTGGATCGTCCATGCCTTTTCCGTGTCTTTGGGACGATCCGGCACCATTCCGCCTCTACTGGCTGCCTGGGTCGCAAATGCCGTCTTCATGGTCATGGCCCTGGTTCTCAGCCGCCGTATCAGAACATAGAAGCAAACCGATGTTCTATCGCAATCAATAGCGATAATAATCCGGCTTGTAAGGTCCCGCCAGGGGCACGCCGATATAATCGGCCTGCTTCTGGGTAAGCTGTGTCAAACTGGCCCCAACCCGTTCCAGGTGAAGTCTGGCAACCTCCTCATCGAGCACCTTACTCAGCCGGTAAACACCCGGTTTGTAGGCATTGGAAACCAGATCGATCTGAGCCAGGCACTGGTTGGTAAAACTGTTGCTCATGACAAAGCTCGGATGGCCCGTAGCACAACCCAAATTAACCAGCCTGCCTTCGGCCAGAATGAGGATGGAGCGCCCCGATTCAACGTACCAGCGGTCCACCTGGGGCTTGATGTTCTCTTTCCGGCACCTGGGGTTGTTCTCCAGGTAATACATGGCGATTTCACTGTCGAAATGACCGATATTGCAGACGATCGCCTCGTCTTTCATCCGCTCCATATGTTCGCCGCGGATGACATCGCAGCATCCCGTCGCCGAGATAAAAATGTCCCCTTCCTCCACAACGTCTTCCAGTGTTTTTACCGGATATCCTTCCATGGCGGCCTGGAGGGCGCAGATCGGATCGATTTCGGTCACGACCACCCTGGCACCCAGACTTTTCATGGAATGGGCGGAGCCTTTGCCCACATCACCGTACCCGCAAACGACGACCATTTTCCCGGCAATCATGATATCCGTCGCCCTTTTGATTCCGTCGGCCAGAGACTCCCGGCAACCGTAAAGGTTATCGAATTTTGATTTTGTAACGGAATCATTGACGTTGATCGCGGGGAACAGCAATTCTCCCGCGGACGCCATCTGGTAAAGACGATGCACGCCGGTTGTCGTTTCCTCAGAGACACCCCGGATACCGGCAGCGATCTGTTGCCATTTTTCAGGATTTCTTTTCCGAGCCTGTCCCAGACGTTCCATAATGACGGCCATTTCCCGGTGTTCCTGTGTTGCATCGAGTAATCCGGGATTCTTCTCTATTTTGACACCCAGATGGATCAGCATGGTTGCGTCTCCGCCGTCGTCGACGATCAAATCCGGGCCGGATCCGTCGGGCCAGGTGAGGGCCTGCTCCGTACACCACCAGTATTCCTCGAGGGTCTCGCCTTTCCAGGCGTAGACCGCAGCCGTTCCCGCTGCGGCAATGGCCGCGGCGGCGTGATCCTGTGTGGAAAAAATATTACAGGAAGCCCAGCGAAGATCGGCTCCAAGGACCTTCAGGGTTTCGATCAAAAGCGCCGTCTGGATGGTCATGTGCAGACTGCCCATAACCTTCAGCCCCTTAAGGGGCATCGTGGGACCGTATTTCTTGCGAATCGCCATCAGACCCGGCATTTCGTTCTCCGACAGGGCGATCTCTTTTCTGCCCCATTCGGCCAGACTCATGTCCGCCACTTTATAGGGCAAGGACATATCCAATTCAAGAAAACTCATGTTCATCACTCCTGGAACAGACGTTGAAAACGATTCCCATCAATAAGGATGATCAATCCGCGGCCCTTTTGAGCACATCCACCATATCGATCTGCTCCCAGGGATAATCACCCAGGAAAAGACTTCGGGGGATCTGACGGTAAAAGTCGCCGTTGAGGAGATTGAACTTCTCGATCATCCCCCGGGGGGAGAGATCAAAATACTCCTTCACCAACAGGACCAGATTATTATCGGAAATTTTACCGGTTCCGAATGTGTTTACATAGATGGCAATGGGGCGGGCAATACCGATCGCGTAAGCAAGCTGTACCGAACATTTTTCCGCCAGACCTGCCGCAACAACGTTTTTCGCCACATAACGGGCGCCAAACGTAGCGGAACAGTCCACTTTTTCGGGTGACTTGTTGACAATGGCGCCCCCGCCCAACTGGGCGCCGGGGAAACCGCCGTAAAGCTGAACGACCAGTTTCCGCCCTGTGACTCCGGAGTCCGCGGCGCTGCAGGAATTGACCGCCTGCCACTCACCCGTAGGATTGAACAGGAATTCCGTTCCCTCGTCGACCCAATCGCCGACGCAACCCATGGCAATATGTTTGGCCATGGGCTCAATTCCGGCCCGGTCGCCTTCCTTGACGCAGCGATAATCAATGGCGTTGGACATGAGGACCGTCGACACCCGCTCGGGCATCCCGCGGTCATTATACTGGACCGTAATCTGGCCCTTTCCGTCCGGTGCGAAGATGGGGTTGCCGCAGGTTTCAAAGCAGCGCATCATCTTATTGACCAATACATAGGGTAGCGGTAAAAGTTCCGAGGTTTCGTTGCAGGCAAAGCCATAAATAATGCCCTGGTCACCGGCGCCGATCTCCTTATATTTGCCCAGATCCGCTCTTGTTCCCTGGTTGATATCCGGTGACTGGGGAATGATCGTGTTCAAGATGCCCATGGAATTTCCATTGAGCCCCAGATGGTAGTCATTATATCCGATGGAGAGTACCGTATTACGGATGATCTTTTCGATATCGACGTAGATGCGGGTGGCAACTTCGCCGCCGACAATGCATAACCCTTTACCCAGAAAGACCTCAAGGCCGCAATGGGGCATCGTGTCGATGGTCATCCCCGCACGGTATTCCTCTTCAATAATCTCAGCGATGATATGGGAGGCAATCATATCGCAGACGATATCCGGATGTCCGATTTTTACGCTCTCTGATGTAATGTTCATGTGACTTGTTCCCTTTCTTATTGGTATAAATTCCCTTCACTTATCGTTCAACTCAGGAATTCTGCTCCTGGGAGGAACGATCCCCGCCGAAATGATCAATGTGAACGCTTCCTCTACCGTCATGTCCGTTTCAATCATATCGCTTTCACGGACAATCACGAAGGCTCCCGTATAAGGAGTCAGGGCCAGAGGAATAAAGACCCCGATATTATTTTCATGCCCATGGGAAATCTGGGGAAAGGTCTCTTCCGCAGAACCCGTAACAAAACCGATGCTATGCAACCCCTTTCGCGGATATTCAACCAGGACGACTTTTCTGAA
>Ga0116154_10003023_pt1 | contig 12253 bp, 8 predicted proteins | sample AD_UKC030_MetaG_FD_89898 | JGI IMG/M metagenome (GOLD analysis project Ga0116154, IMG submission 89898) | Active sludge microbial communities of municipal wastewater-treating anaerobic digesters from USA - AD_UKC030_MetaG | ecosystem: Engineered > Bioreactor > Anaerobic > Digestate | place: USA...
AACGCCGCGGAACTGTGACCCTCATCAGATAGTTGAGAAGGTTGAGGTAGTTAAGAGCCTTTAGTTGTGCATAAATTGTTTTTTGTTTCAGGTTCCGTGTACTTTCAACATGGAACCTGAAACATGGAACATTTAATCACATTTCCCATCAACACACATTACACGATGAAAAAGAACCGCTCTTTTCGCCTGTTTGGCTCTTTAATCTTTTGGCTGTTACTATCGGCCATGAATCTTTCGGCCCAGCCTTTCAACGGCGGTGAAATTACCTGGGAATGCCATGCCAATGGCCGGTATCGGTTTAAACTTGTGCTGTACCGTGAATGTGCTGCCGTTAATTTAATGCCCAACATGATCCTCTCCACCAACATCCCAGGGTTGGACACCTTTACAGTATCCAGAATTTCGATAACCGATTTATCTCCATTTTGCAGTTGCCCTGGTATCCCTGCAATCTCCTGCGCCTCGGTACCTTTAGGCCAGATCAATTCCGGCGCACTCGAGATGCATGTGTATACTTCCGATGTGGTTTATCCACAGGGAGTGCTGTTACCCAATCTGGCACCACCCCCAACCGGGTGGTATATTGCCCTGGATGACTGTTGCAGAGGATCCAGCACCAACCAAAACTCTTTAACCAGCCCTTTTGTCCTTCGCTCATGGATGTTCAATTACAACAACATTAACGCAATTGTATGTATTGATAATGCTCCGGTATTCAGTGAGCTGCCTCAAACAGTTGTCTGTACAGGGTATCCTGCTACCCTCAATTTTGGAGCTATTGATTACGAGGTGGATTCTCTTGCCTACGACTGGGCACCTGCTATCCAAAATGTTCAGGGAGTACCGGTTACCTATACCGGTTATGCCTTTAATAATCCGCTTCCGGGGCCACAACATAACCCTTCCAATATTGCAGCCACCCTCAACCCTAAAACCGGTCTGGTAAACTTTACCTCCTTTACTCCTGGTGCATTCTGGCTTGTGGTAAAGGTAACAGCCTATAAATGTGGTGTTAAAGCAGCAGAAATATATAGGGAAATCGAAGTGGTATTGGTTGGTTGCGGAGTGAATAATCCTCCAAATGTTACCCCGCCATTCCCCAATTCATCCGGGCAATACACCCTCTTCGATACCACGGTTTATGCCGGTCAGGTGGTACCCTTTATGATCTCTGCCACCGATTTCGAATATTGCCCAAATTCCACACCTCCGGTTCCACAAACCATTCATCTGTTTGCCATGGGAAACATGTTCGGAGCGCCCGTCAACCCATACAACTGTGTTACGCCCCCCTGTGCAGTCCTTACCCCTTCGCCTGCCCCCGGCTCTCCGATTATTGGACAATTCGGCGTACAAACCTACTTTAACTGGCAAACCTGTTGTTCTCATTTAAATCATCTTGTTTATTGTAATCCATCCAACAAGGAGTACCATTTCCTGTTCAAGACTATTGATAATTTTTGTCCTGTACCTGCTTTCAGGTACACCTCAGTAACGATAAGGGTGAAGGAGAGACCTGCACTCCCTTCTCCCTTGCTCAAAGGCACCGAACTCCTTCCCGAAGGGGATGTTAAAATCAAATGGATACCGGTAACAGATACCCTCGGCAGCTTCCTGAAATACTATGTCTGGTACCATGAAGGAGGTGTAATCGCACCGTTTACACTCCTCGATTCTTTAACCAATGTCACAGACAGTGAGTATGTACACCTCAATGCACATCATAATGCAAACTACCTCCAGTATTTTGTCACTACCCATAGCCTGTGCTTTAATTACAGTCAACCCCTCGATACGGTCCCGGCCACCTCATTGGGGTTGATACAAATGTGCCGGCAACAGCCTTCACCATCGGCACCCCGGTTCCCAACCCCACCGGCCACCTGGCAATGGTCCCATACCATCTTCCGCAATCCGGAGAAATTTCTATTACCCTCACCGACTTTGGCGGAAAAACCCTTCTTTACGAATCCTTCACAGCGCCATCCGGAGATAATAAGTTCACAATCAATCTCCTGTCATATCCACAAGGGGCGTATATCCTTACTCTCCACTTCCGGGACGAAAAACAGACCACAACGCTCACCAGGCTCTGAGGTTAGTTTGTTTAGTCGTTTAGTTGTTTAGTCGTTTAGGTGGTAAACTGGTTTTTTGTTTTCCTTTACCAGAGGGAGGAAAGGAGTTAGGAGTTATGAGTGTTTTTACCACAGAGGGCACAGAGTGGTTCACAGAGTTTCACTGAGTTAGTTTCAGGATGGACTGTTATTGGTCTTTATGGGGTAGTTTGCCGGGGGTTTAGGTAGCAAATCAGAGTAGGCGTTTTTGAGGGAGTTTTTAACTCTGTGGCACTCTGTGCAGAACTCTGTGAAACTCTGTGGTTATGAAGCTAAAGGCTGGGAACCTGAAACATAAAACCCTGAAACCGGATTTCCCGACCTCCATTATAACCCCTGACTAAAATCTGTCCCCTGTCCCCTGTCCCCTATTTACTAATTCTCTATCTTTGCGTGAAATTTTTCAAACCGTTGCCATGACAACCGACAGAGAGAAGTTCTTTACCGAAGGAATGACCTACGACGACGTACTGCTGGTGCCCGCCTATTCGGAGGTGCTGCCGCGCGAGGTAAACCTCAGCACCCAGTTTACCCGCAACATCAAACTGAACATACCCATCGTTTCGGCTGCAATGGACACCGTTACCGATGCCCGCATGGCCATTGCCATTGCCCAGGAGGGTGGGATCGGGGTGATCCACAAAAACATGACTATCGAGCAGCAGGCCAATGAGATACGCAAGGTGAAGCGGGCCGAGAACGGCATGATCATCGATCCCGTGACCTTAAGTGCCGATGCCACCGTTGCCGACGCCCATGCCCTGATGAAGGAGTACGGGATTGGAGGGATTCCCGTGGTGGAGAAAGACCGTAAACTGGTTGGAATAGTTACCAACCGCGACCTCCGCTTCGAGCGCAATCTCAGCAAGCCTGTGGCACAAGTGATGACCTCCGAGAACCTCATCACCACAAACGAATTCACCGATTTCGAGCAGGCTGCCGATATCCTGCAGCAGTACAAAATCGAAAAGTTGCCCGTGGTGGATAAGGAGTACAAACTGGTAGGGCTCATCACCTACAAGGACATCATCAAAATCAAGGCGCGCCCCAATGCCAGCAAGGATACCCGGGGACGCCTCAGGGTGGCCGCCGCAGTGGGCGTTACTGCCGACACCCTCGACCGCATCGAGGCCAATATCCGCTCCGGTGTTGATGCCATCGTCATCGATACCGCCCACGGCCATACCAAAGGGGTAATGATGATGGCCCGCGAAGTAAAAAGGAAATTCCCCGATATCGAACTGGTAATCGGTAATATAGCCACCCCGGAAGCAGCCATCGACCTGGCCGAAGCCGGCGCCGACGCCATCAAGGTGGGGATCGGACCCGGATCCATCTGCACCACCCGCATCATCGCAGGGGTAGGGGTGCCGCAGCTCACAGCCGTGTTCCAGGTGGCCCATGCCCTCAAGGGGAAAAATATCCCCGTGATTGCCGATGGCGGTATCCGGTACACAGGCGACATCGTGAAAGCCATCGCCGGAGGTGCCAGCTCCGTGATGCTCGGATCCCTCTTCGCAGGTGTGGAGGAAGCCCCCGGAGAAACCATCATCTTCGAAGGACGTAAATACAAGACCTACCGAGGTATGGGATCGCTCGAAGCCATGCAGCAGGGCTCCAAGGACCGCTACTTCCAGGATGCCGAGGACGATATCAAAAAGCTGGTCCCCGAAGGCATTGTGGGCCGCGTCGCCTACAAGGGAACCCTTTCGGAAGTTGTGCACCAGATGGTGGGCGGCCTCCGGGCCGGCATGGGCTACTGTGGCGCCCCCGACATCGCTGCGCTCCAGAATGCCCGGTTTATCAAAATTACCCACGCAGGCATCGTCGAATCCCACCCCCATGACATCACCATCACCCGCGAAGCACCCAACTACTCACGAAGTAATTAGAAATTAGAAATTAGAAACTAGAAATGAGAAATCAGAAATGAATCCCTCAGTGTTCCTCCGTGTCCTCAGTGCCTCCATGGTATAAAAAGTCCTAGAGAACCAGATTCAGAAATAAATCAGCGTAAATCAGTTATATCAGCGTCATCAGCGTTCTGATTCAAAAAATTCAGACCAATAATAAATCCCACAGACAAATGAGCCTCAGTAAAACCAAAGCACTTGTCATCTTCATCCTGCTGGCAGTCGCACTGACAGCCTGCAAAACCCGGAAAGAAACCGCCGTCCTCAAAATCTACCAGGACAAAAAACTCATGGAATCGGTTTCCCCACAGGACTTTATGGCCGTCTTCACCAAGAACAACATCAGCAATGAACCGGTTACCAAAGAGAGCATCGATGAATACCTCAACCTGTTCATCAACTATAAACTCAAGGTAAAGGAGGCCGAGGCCCTCGGCATGGATACCCTGCCATCCTTCGTTTCTGAGCTGAAAGGGTACCGCGACCAGCTGGCACGCCCCTATCTCTCGGATCAGACAGTAACCGACCGCCTCATCTCGGAAGCTTACGACCGGATGCTCTACGACGTGCGCGCCAGCCATATCCTGGTCACCCTCAACAAGGATGCATCTCCCGCCGACACCCTGAAGGCCTGGCAAAAGGCTACCGAAGCCCGCGATAAACTGATGGCCGGTGAGAACTTTGCAGCCATCGCTGCACAATACTCCGACGACCCCTACGCCCGCGATATTCCCGCTTCCGAAAACAGCCCCGGCAGAAGAGGCAACCAGGGCGACCTGGGGTATTTTACCGTGTTCGACATGGTGTATCCCTTTGAAAACGGTGCCTACGAAACACCGGTGGGAGGCATCAGCCCCATCGTGCGTTCGGTTTTTGGATACCACATCCTGAAAGTGACCGACAAAAAACCCGCTATGGGAAGGGCATTCGTTGCCCATATTTATGTGGGGTTCCCCAAGACAACAGAACCTGCAGACTCCCTTGCTTCCGAAAAGAAGATCAACGATATTTATCAGGAATACCTGAAAGGGGAACACTCCTTCGAGGACCTCGCCAAAACCTGGTCCGAAGACCAGAGCAACGCGCAGAACGGTGGCGTAATCCGCTGGTTTAACGTCCATGGACTCGTCCCCGAATTTGTAGCTGCCCTGAAAGACATGAAAACCGGGGATGTATCCGCTCCCGTGAAAACGATGTACGGATGGCATATCATCAAACTCCTCGAAGAGGAAAAACCGGGCAGCTTCGAAAAAGAGCTCCCCAATATTAAACAAAGGATCTCCAAGGACAGCCGCTCCATGAAAAGCCGCGATGAGGCGATCGCCCAGGTGAAAACCCAGTTCGGCTTTAAGGAATTCCCCTCCAACAAGGCGCTGCTTTACCGTGGTGTCGACTCCTCCGTGTTTAGCGGATCGTGGAAATTTGCTGCCTCCTCCATCGCAAAAAGCAAGGCTCCACTCTTCAAAATAGGCGATGAAACATTCACCGTGGCACAGTTTGGTGCCTGGCTCGAAAACCGCCAGACACGCACCGGTACCGGTGACGTCACCTACTTCGTAAATGAAAGACTGAAAGACTTTACCGATGACAAAGTGCTGGAATACAAGGAAAAACGCCTCGACAACCTTTACCCCGAATTCCGTAACCTGATGCATGAATACCGCGATGGTATCCTGCTGTTCGACCTCATGGACAAGAAGGTATGGTCCTATGCCCTGAAGGATACCATCGGATTGCAGGCTTTCTACGAGGAGCACAAACAAAACCACCAGTGGGGCCTCAGGGTGGATGCAGCGGTTTTTGTCGCACAAACAGAACCGATTGCGCAACAGGCACTTGCTCTTCTTAAAGCTGGGAAAACCACCCAGGAAATCCTCGACTCCCTCAACAAGGAATCTTCCCTCAACCTGACCATCCGTACCGATAAATTCCAGGCCGGCGATAACCCCCTGGTGGATGCAAACCCATGGGTAATGGGTACTACCGCTGTTTTCCCCACCCCTGCAGCCTATCAGGGAACCCCCGGATTTGCCTTTGTACACTATTACGAACTGCTACCTCCGGGTCCCAAACAGCTGCAGGAAGTACGGGGTATCATGATCTCGCAGTACCAGGAACAGCTTGAAAAACAGTGGCTTGCCGAGCTTAAACAGAAATACCGGGTCGAAGTGAATACCCCTGAGCTCGAAAAACTCTATCAGCAGCCCAGATAATGCGTCCGAGGATTATACTCCTGTCACTGCTGCTGCTCTCAGGGGTAGCCTTCATCATCTCCTGCTCGGGCGATGATGGCGACCGCAGGATTCTGGCAAGGGTAGGGGAGTACCGCCTCTACCTCGATGAGGTGCTCCCCGCCATCCCCGACGGCGCCCGCGAAGCCGACAGCATCTTCGCCGTTCGGTCCTACGTCGATTCATGGGTGCGCCAACAGCTTGTCCTCAGGCAGGCCGAAAAAAACCTCCGCGACCTCGAACCCTCGGTGCAGAAACAGATCGATGAGTACAGGAATGCCCTTCTCATCCATGCCTTTGAAGAAGCCCTCATCCGGGAAAATCTCGATACCACTGTAACAGATCAGGAGATCAGTGCGTACTATGATGAACACCGCGAGGATTTCATCCTCAAGGAAAACATCCTCAAAGTGCTGTACGTGAAACTCTACCGCGGAGAACCGTCAATCCCCACTTTCCGGCGCCTGATTGCTGCCAGCACCCCTGCCGACAGGGTCAAACTAGCTGCCCTGGCCCGACAGAATGCCGTGAACTACTACCTCGACGATGAGGTGTGGCTCTATTTCAACGACCTCCTGAAGGAAATCCCGATCAACACCTATAACCAGGAAGCCTACCTTGGCAGCAACCGGGTGGTCGACTTCGCCGACTCCACCTTCCAGTACCTGGTGAATATCCGCGAATTCAGAATGGTGGATAATGTTTCTCCCCTTGCAATGGAAAAAGAAAGAATACGTTTTGCCATTCTCAATGCACGCAAAACCGCCCTCCTCGACCGTATGTCCAAAGACCTCTACGAACGCGGCCGCAAGCGGAAGGCGTTCCAAACCTACTATTGATGCTATACCATAATATAATGACAAACTTGAGAAAATTGCTCCTCCCTGTGGCTTTCATGCTGCTCCTGTTCCCCGCTGCCGCGCAGAAGGGGACCATAGACAGGGTCATCGCCATCGTAGGGGGGCAGCCCGTGCTCCTCTCCGATCTCGAAGCCCAGTATATCCAGTACCTCATGCAGCAGGGAACCTACTTCGAAGACGAAGACATCCGCTGCAATATTTTCGAAGAACTCCTCATCCAGAAGCTCCTGCATAACCAGGCCCTCCTCGATTCGGTGGAAGTTACCGACAAACAGGTAAACCAGCGCATCGACAGCAAGATGAACTACTACATCCTGCAGATGGGTTCCAAGGAACAGTTCGAAGAGTACTACGGAAAAACCGTGGATGAATTCAAAGCCGAATTTTTCAACGTCACCCGCGAGCAGATGATGATCGAACAGGTGCAGCAGGGAATCACCGGCAAGGTGCAGGTTACCCCTACCCAGGTGAAACGTTTCTTTAAAGAGATCCCGCAGGACAGCCTCCCCACCATACCCGCCGAATACGAAATCGGGCAGATCGTGAAGATACCGCCCCAGCGACCCGAAGCCCGCGAAAAAGCGGTGAAAGACCTCGAAGCCCTCCGCGACAGGATCCTCGATGGTGAAGATTTTGCCGTGCTGGCCAAACTCTACAGCAAGGATCCCGGCACCGCCTCCAAAGGGGGTGAGATCTCCTTCAGCAGGGGTATGATGGACCCCAACTTCGAAGCCGCTGCCTTCGCCCTGCAAAACCCCGGCGACATCTCCCCGGTGGTGGAATCCGCCTTCGGCTTCCATATCATCCGCCTCATCAAACGCAGCGGAGAGTTTATCACCGCACGCCATATCCTTATCACCCCCGAAGTCAGCCCCAAAGACCTCCTCGCGGCCGAAAAAGACCTGTATAACATCAAGGCCCTCATCGAAATGGACTCCATCTCCTTCGAAAATGCCACCCTACGCTACTCCGATGACCCCTCCGGCAAAAACGGCGGTCGCCTCGTAAACCCCGAAACCGGCGCCTCCCTTTTCGCCAAAAAGGAACTCGACCCCGCCGTGGCCCATGCCATCGACAAAGTGAAACAGGGCGAGCTCTCCAAACCGGTCATCTTCATTACCGACGACGGCAAACAGGCCTACCGCCTCCTCTACCTCTACCGCAAAGTGGATGCCCATACCATCGACCTCAACCAGGACTACGACCGTATCCGCTCCTTCGCCCTGCAGAAAGAGAAAATGGACATCATGAACCGGTGGATCGAACGCAAAATCAAGGAAACATACGTGAAAATCATCGACGACACCCTCAAACCCTGCTCTTTCTCATACCCCTGGACCACCCCGTAAGGGCAACGCATGCGTTGCCCGGTTTCGCAAATGCGTTGCCCTGAACGTGCCGGAAGGTTCAGGTGTTCAAAGATCAGGGATTAAAGTTCAAAAATTCTAAGATCAATGTGCATTAAAACAAGCTCCATATTTCTTACTCCCCTCTCCTTGAGGAGAGGGGTTGGGGGTGAGGTGCTTTTAATTTTTAATTTTTAATTTCTAATTTTCAACCATGTCCTCCGACGTTCAAAATATCAACCTTTTCGGCGAAAAAGTATCCGCCATAAAATCCGAGATCTCCAAAGTCATTGTCGGCCAGGAAGACGTGATCGACGCCCTCCTCAATGGCATCTTCTCCAAAGGGCACTGCCTCCTGGTGGGTGTCCCCGGCCTTGCCAAAACCCTCATGGTAAGCACCCTGGCCGGCGTCCTCGACCTCTCCTTCAACCGCATCCAGTTCACCCCCGACCTCATGCCCTCCGACATCGTGGGCACCGAGATCCTCGACCAGAGCCGCCAGTTCAGGTTCAACAAGGGGCCCGTATTCGCCAACATCATCCTGGCCGACGAGATCAACCGCACCCCGCCCAAAACCCAGAGCGCCCTCCTCGAAGCGATGCAGGAGAAATCGGTGACTGTGGCCGGGGAATCGTACCGCCTCCCCGATCCCTTCTTCGTGCTTGCCACCCAGAACCCCATCGAGCAGGAGGGCACCTACCCCCTCCCTGAGGCCCAGCTCGACCGCTTTATGTTCAACATCTGGCTCGACTACCCCTCCAGGGCACAGGAGATCGATATCGTGAAAAACACCACCGTGAACCTCGATATTGAACTGCGCAAGGTGATGAATGCCGCCGAGATCGTAGCCTTCCAGAATCTCATCCGCAAGGTCCCCGTGCCCGATAACGTGTATGCCTTTGCTGTGGGACTCTCCGCCATGTCGCGCCCCGGATACCCCGACGCCCACAAGATGGCCTCCGAGTACCTCGCCTGGGGCGCAGGCCCCCGCTCATCACAGTTCCTTATCCTCGGTGCCAAGTGCAACGCCGCCATGAACGGCAAATTCGCCCCCGACATCGAAGATGTGAAATCAGTAGCAGTGCCCGTGATGCGCCACCGCCTCGTCCGCAACTACAAGGCCGAAGCCGAAGGCATCCGCACGGAAGATATCATCGAAACCCTGATGAAGGCGTAGAAATGTTGAGATGTTTAGTTGTTTAGTCGTTTAGTTGTTTGGCAATTCCTGAACTTTTTTACCACTGAGGCACAGAGAACACGGAGGAGCACTAAGTTTACAAAATATGATCTGCTGCAGCGCAGCTTTTGTTGCTGCAGCGCAACAATGAAAAAAATCCTCAGTGTCACTTAGTGTTCTCCGTGCCTCCGTGGTAAAAGAAAACAAAGCAATGAAAAAGAACCTCCTCCTGATCACCACCGCCCTCCTCTTCCTCGCCACCGGCCTCTACCTCGGCAGCACCCTCTTCAGGCAATCCGCCCCTGCAGACCCCTGCCCCGGTGCGGAACCCTTCCATGCCTTCCTGAAACAGTTCAACGACGACATACGGTACCAGCAGGAGCGTACCCTCTTCCCGCTCCCCTACATCACCCTCCCCGATGACGACACGGCCAGCCCCGACACCTTCCTCATCGAACGCCGCAACTGGATCCCCATCAACCTCTTCGACTCCGCTGGTACCATCGCCACCATCTTCAACCCCCGGATCCCCAACCCCGGCAGCAAAAACAGCTCCGACAGCATCCCCGACCCCTGCCGCTATATCGTAACCCTCGAAGGCATCCACCACGGCCAGCAAATGACCCTCTACTTCGCCCTGAAGGAAAACCGCTGGCACCTCGAAGCGTTTGAGGACTACAGCCTGTAAGTGTTTGTTGTTTGTTGTTTGGTGTTTGTTGTTCGTTCCCGAATTCTTACTCCCCTCTCCTTGAGGAGAGGGGTAGGGGGTGAGGTGCTTTTATTCGAGAGAGGGGTAGGGTGGTCCCTGAGCGCAGTCGAAGGGTGGTCCCTGAGCGCAGTCGAAGGGGTGAGGTGCAGGTTCTCATCCCCTCAGCACTCCTGTCCCCTTTTTACTTTTTACTTTTGCCTTTTACCTTTTGCCTTTCACCTTCTTAACCACAGAGTTACGCAGAGTTCTGCACAGAGTACCACAGAGTTAATAACTCCCGCTATCGCAATTACCCTGATTTTCTACCTAAACCCCCGGTCAAACTACCCAACAGAGACCAATAACAGCCCTGCCCCAAACAAACTCTGTGTAACTCTGTGAACCACTCTGTGTCCTCTGTGGTAAAAGAATCCAGTATCTGATAATCTAAGTTTAAAAAATAAAAAATATCTGATAATTGTGATTTGATAAAATAGTATTATCTTTGTCTAAAAGATACCACACCATGAATTTGTACCCCAGAGCGCTCTATTTGAATCTTCTGAACTATCTGAAAGATAAATGCTTCCTGATCATCACCGGTGCCCGGCAAACCGGAAAAACTTCCTTGCTGTATATGATCAGAGACCACCTCACCCTACAAAAAGAGCAGGTGGTCTATCTCACCCTGGAAGATCCTCTGCTTCTCAATGCACTGAATCAGCATCCTGCCAATCTTCTCAACTTCATACATACATCACCTGACACCAGACTGGTGGTGTTGATGGATGAAATCCAGTATCTGAAAGATCCTTCCGGTTTCCTCAAATACATATACGACCTGCATGCCCCGAAACTCAAAATCATTGCCACCGGGAGCAGCGCCTTCTACATCGACAAAAAATTTACGGATTCTCTTGCCGGCAGAAAGATGCTATTCGAATTGTTTACCCTCGACTTTGATGAATACCTGATGTTTCAAACCGGAGGCGAATCTCTGACGAGAGAGCTTACTCAGATACGAAACTCCCCAGCCTACCGATCCAACATGCGATTGGATCTGCAGCGCCATCTTGAAGAATACCTGACATGGGGCGGGTACCCTGCAGTGGTAATAGAACAGGATAAAGCCGGAAAGACGAACCTCCTGAGGGAGCTTACAGGTTCCTTCCTGAAACGGGATGTGGACGAATCAAACATCCGCGACCATGAAAGATTCTACCAGCTCCTGCTGCTGATGGCACAGCAAACCGGAGCTCTGGTGAACCGGAACGAGCTCTCCAGAACCCTGGGCATCTCTGTAACGGCCGTGGAAAACTACCTTTATGTATTAAGGAAATGCTACCATCTGGCCTTGGTGAAACCTTTCGCCCGCAACCTCCGGAAAGAAATCGTGCAGATGCACAAACTCTATTTCAACGACCTTGGCTTCAGAAACGTGCTTATGCGGCAATTCTCGCCGGTATCCCTCAGACCCGACCTGGGGATGCTGCTCGAAAACTATGTGTACATCAGGCTTAGAACCCTGTATGGCAGCGACATGATCCGCTTCTGGCGCACCGCCGACCAGCACGAGGTCGATTTCATCATCACCACAACCCCCGATAATGGATGGTCTCTGGAGGTTAAAACCGATTACCGCCGTTTCGAACCAAACAAATACCGCCGCTTCACCGATACCTACCCCCAATACCCCCTGCACTGCCGCGCCCTCAATGCCCCCAACAATCCCACGGACATCCTCGCCCTATAAAACTGCCACCCCGCAAGCGGGGTTCCTAAACCCGTTCAATGATCAAAGATCAATGTTCAACTGACCATTAACCATTAACAATTCATAACTCCTAACTCCTAACTCCTAACTATACCATAATATATAGCCCCCCCACCGTAACCTTTCCCAATCCCCCCTCGTTTAACA
>Ga0116154_10003027_pt1 | contig 12241 bp, 13 predicted proteins | sample AD_UKC030_MetaG_FD_89898 | JGI IMG/M metagenome (GOLD analysis project Ga0116154, IMG submission 89898) | Active sludge microbial communities of municipal wastewater-treating anaerobic digesters from USA - AD_UKC030_MetaG | ecosystem: Engineered > Bioreactor > Anaerobic > Digestate | place: USA...
TCCGCATCTTTGGGTATTCTCACAGATAGCGTCGGTCAATTCCAAAAAACTATAATCAAACAGCTTTCCATCTTTTTTATCGGCTGGATCGCTCTCGCTTTTTGCGCCGGTATAAATTACAAAAAGTGGGATAAGCCGGCGAAATATATTTATCTCGCTTCTATACTTTTAACATTGTCGGTTTTTATTCCCGGCATTGGAATGGACGCAAAAGGCGCGAGGAGCTGGATCGATCTTGGCTTTACAACTTTCCAGCCGACAGAATTTATGAAGCTCGGTTTTGTTCTCCTTTATGCATCATATTTGGCGGGCATCAAAGATAAAATAAAAACATTTAAGTATGGGGTTCTGCCGTCAATTATTATTTTGGGAGTGCCTGTCGGCATCTTGCTTTTGCAGAACGACCTCGGGTCTACACTTAGCCCTATCGCGGCCGGCATCGCAATGTTCCTTGTCGCGGGTGGACAGAAGAGATATGTCGCGGGCGGTGTTATTGCCGCCATCATAATTGTCGCAATCACGGCATTTGTATCTCCACACGCTATGGCAAGAATAAAAACATACATCGATCCTTCCCAAAATCTTCAAGGTTCCGGGTATCACCTCAATCAGTCGCTCATTGCTGTCGGCTCCGGACAGATATTCGGCAGAGGGCTTGGCCAGAGTATTCAAAAATTCACATTCCTCCCGGAGGCGACGGGGGACTCTATTTTCCCTGTAGCGGCCGAAGAATTCGGTTTCGTCGGAAGCACCTTCATCGTGCTGATGTTTTTGGCCTTCGGTCTTCGCGGATACAAGATTGCGGGGGCGGTGCCGGACGTCTTCGGGAGATTGCTTGTTATCGGTTTTGTTACCCTTATCTTTTCACAATCTTTCATAAATATAGGCACGATGCTCGGGGTGGTGCCGATGACCGGACTGCCGCTCATCTTCTTGAGCCTTGGAGGAACGGCACTTCTTTTTTCGTTATTTGAAATGGGTATAGTTTTGAATATATCCAGATATCAAAGTAGATAAAACACCCACACTCGCTGTCATTCCCGCCCCCCGATCGCGGTCGAGGGTAAACTCCGGTGGGAATTTAGTTTTTAAGCGGAGACACACGCTGGATTCCCGCCTGCGCGGGAATGACAAACAGGGAGATACTTCGGAAGTGCCTGGATTAAGGAAGATTAATCCCGTATAATGGATATGTGATGTGGTTTATGTAAAAACTCTTAATTCTTTATTCTTAATTCATACTTCTTTTTAAAAATGAAAATACTTTTTAGCGGAGGGGGGACTGGTGGTCATTTTTACCCCATAATCGCGATTGCTCAAGGCATAAATCAGATAGTAGAGAGAGAAAAGCTCGTCGGAGTGAACATTTATTTTATGTCTGATTCGCCTTATGACGAGAGACTTCTTTTTGAGAACGGCATAACATTCAAGAAGGCTTCCGCCGGCAAGCTCAGGAAATATTTTTCTTTAAGAAATTATTTTGTAGATCCGTTCAAAACTCTTTGGGGCATAATTACGGCTACATGGAAATTGTTTTGGATATATCCGGACGTCGTGTTTGGTAAGGGCGGATACGCTAGCTTCCCTGCATTATGGGCGGCGAGGATATTGCGCATACCGGTATTCATACATGAATCCGATTCTATTCCGGGGAGGGTCAATCTCATCGCCGGAAAGTGGGGAATCACAAAAAGAGTCGCATGCTCTTATCCTGAAGCAATGACATATTTCCCGGAGGGAAAGACCGCGCTCACGGGCAATCCGATTAGAAAGGAGCTTCTCGAGCCGACGACAAAAGGTTCTCACGAATATTTTGGTTTAGAAAAAGGAGTTCCGATTATTTTTATAGTCGGAGGTTCACAGGGAGCCCAAAACATAAACGACGTTATCGTTGATTCATTACCCCTACTTGTTGAGAAATATCAGATCGTCCATCACACAGGAAAAGATAATTTTAGGGACGTCGCCGGCCGCGCAGCCTTTCTTTTGGAAAAAAGTGAGCACAAAGACAGATACAAGCCTTACGCGTTTTTGGATGAGACAGCTCTGAAGATGATTGCGGGTGCCGCCTCTCTCGTGATATCGCGCGCGGGATCAACTATCTTTGAAATTGCGGCATGGGGACTTCCAAGCATCATAATTCCTATCCCCGAAGAGATAAGTAGGGACCAGAGGAAGAACGCATTTTCTTACGCCAGAGTCAGCGACGCCATCGTCCTTGAGGAAAGAAACCTCAGCTCCTCAATTCTCACCTCGGAAATAGATAGAGTGCTTAATGATCCTCAGCTGCAGGAAACAATGAAAGTGGGTGCCGCAAAATTTGCAAAAAAAGACGCGGCGATTAAAATAGCCGAAGAGCTAATTAAGCTCGGACTTGAACACGAGAAATAAATGGAAACTCCAAAAACAAAGGCGATAACGCGCTTTCCGCCGTCACCAACAGGTAATTTGCATGTGGGCGGTCTCCGCACAGCGCTTTTTAATTATCTTTACGCCAAAAGAATGGGCGGCGAGATGGTTTTTAGAATTGAAGACACAGACAAGGAGAGATCAAAAAAAGAATACGAACAAAATATTTTGGACTCACTAAATTGGGTCGGAATAAAAGTCGGCGAGCCATGGAGGCAGTCGGAAAGAACAGAGGTCTACAAGGGACACCTGAAGAAGATGATCGATTCCGGACTCGCATATATTTCAAAGGAAACTCCGAAAGAAGAGGGGGAAAGAGCCGAAGTTATACGTTTCAAAAATCCGAATAAAAAGATTGCTTTTGAAGATTTGATATTGGGCACGATAGAGGTGGACACGACCGATCTTGGCGACTTCGTAATAGCAAAAGACCTAGAAACACCGCTCTATCATTTGGCTGTTGTGGTGGATGATTTTGACATGGGCGTAACGCACATAATTCGCGGTCAGGAGCACATTGCGAACACACCTAGACAAATCCTCATTCAGGAGGCAATCGGCGCTCCTAGGCCATTTTACGGCCATATACCGCTAATTTTAGCCCCAGATAAGACCAAATTGTCCAAAAGGCACGGTGCTGTGTCTGTAACGCAGTATAAGGACGAAGGATACTTGCCCGAGGTGCTTGTGAACTTCCTTGCCCTTATCGGATGGAACCCGGGGAACGACAGAGAATTTTTCACTTTAGATGAGCTTTGTAAGGAGTTCTCTTTGGAGAAAGTTCAGAAATCGAGCGGTGTCTTTGACGTGAAAAAGTTGAACTGGATGAACAAGGAATATATAAAGAAACTTCCGAAAGAGAGACTCACAGAACTTGTCCTGGAAAGAGTTCCGAAAGACAAAAAAGATTTTCCTTCGTTCTCTCAAGTTTTTGAAAAAATACTTCCGATAATCGTAGACAGGATTGAGAGATTTGATGAGGTTACAAAAATGTTCGAGGCGGGTGAGTTTGATTATTTCTTCGCCGATCCGGTCTATGAAAAATCGCTTCTAAAGAACACGTCGCATCTACCAAAACTTCTTGATATTTTGGGTGGGATTACGGATGACAACTGGAACGCGGCAGGGATAAAATCTGCTGTTTGGGACTTCGCAACAGAGGTGGGCAGGGGAGAGGTTTTGTGGCCAATGAGAGTATCGCTCTCCGGCCGCGAGAAGTCTCCGGACCCATTCACACTCGCGGAGGTGCTGGGTAAAGAGGAGACCGTTCGAAGAATAAAAATGTCCCTAGAATAATATTCTCTTGTCATTGCTAGTGAAGCGCCTGCCTGCGCAGGCAGGCAATCCAGGAAAAATGTCATTCCCGTGAAAACGGGAATCCATTTTTTTCTTTGACAAATCGTCAAAAAGGTGTAGTTTTATTGAAGATATTTAGAACTTTAAAAACAAAAAGACTACAGAAAGGGTGATGCTGAATGTCTAATCCTGTTAAGTACAGGCCTTGGGGTAAAAATTCACTGGGACTCGGTTTAAGTTTCGGAGACGTCTTTTTTAAAGAAGAGAGGCCTCTGCCCGATAACTTTGACCCGAAGAAACTGGAACTCGTATCCCTTTGTAGTCTTGGAGAAAAAGAGAGCTTAAAGGAAAGAATCGGGTCTCTTAAGGAGTTCTACATTTTTCCGTCAATTTCGGATCTTGAGGGAGAAATCCCGGCTCATGAGTGGCAGAATTTAGTCTATTTGAAGCCGGAGATCACCGAAGTTATTAGAATCCTCACGGATGGTGGCCGTATTCGTACCGAAGTAGTTTTGTTGGGAGAAGTGCATAAGATAAGATGCAGGAAATCAGAAAGATCCAAGAAACTAGTTAATATCGGGCTGGCTGCTATCCAATTCCGAGAGGGAGGCATCGAGCCTCCCTGGCCATTTCAGTGGGGGTACCGCCTCGCGCATATCTCCAACCCAATCGTTGCTAGCGGGGACGCCAAGAACGCTTTTGTTCTGGTTTATCCTGTCGAATAATAAACGCCAACAGAAAGGGATGATGTCTGATGCAGAATGAAGAACTTTGGGAGATTTTGTGCCAGATGTTCGCTAGCCTATATCTCATGGCGCTTGCGATTTGCGGCTTAAAGGAGAGTTGGTTTCTCGTTTGGACTCTCTTGTTTTTGCTTTTCGCGGCTATTGTAGTCCGCAGTTCTTCCTCAGAAGTGGACGACGAGGCTGTTGTTGTCGTCGATGATTCGGACGATGAAGAGGAGGAAAAGAGATGAGCACATTGCTTATGGTGGGAAAGTCCATGGCCGCTTTTGACGCCACCATGTGGGTTCCGTTCGGTCTTTGCATGTTGCTCCTTATCTATCTGTTGCCACGTACGGGGATTATCGCGTCTCTCTTTCTCTTCCTCATTCGTCCGGCATGGTTTGTGATATTTCTCATCATGCTTTTTGAGCCTCCTTTTACCGTTACCTTTATGGTTGATATGAGAGTGAATGGATTTTTGACCGCGGTGGGTCAGTACCTTTTTATCAAAGCCATTCTTTGGACCCCGTTCGCTTTCGCGTTGTATTTCGATTACAAAAATCGAAGCAGACTTTTCCGCTGGTTTAAGAAGTAAACAAAAGCCCCTCTATGGAGGGGCTTTTTCTCCTCCAAAATTTTTGTCCGTTATTGGTTTGTTTGAAGATAAAATTACAAAAGGTGAAAAATTTAGGCGGATAAATCTTCGCAAATGTGATAAAATTAAATGACAGATGTTTTTGCTGAACAAAAAGCGAGATGTTTGGTTTTTTTCTATACTGCTTTTGTGCGCGGGTTTTTCTTTTATGGCCGTGAGAGCGCTTGCGGAAAATGCATCGCCGTCTGAAAGTCGTTCCGAAATAGATACGTTAAAGAACGAGATTGAGACAAGAAATAATGAAATAAAAAAGTTGGAGGAAGAGATTGCGCTATTAGATAAGTCTATAGAGAAAACACAGGGGCAGGCTAAATCGTTAAAAAATGAATTGAGCGTAATAAATAATACAATATCTCAATTAAATAAGCAGGTGAAGGTTACGGAGACAAAGATACAGTCGACTGAATTAAATATTCAAAAGCTTTCTATCGAAATAAAAGATAAAGAAAAAAACATCACAGAAGACAAAACTTCCGTCGGGGAAATGATACAGACAATGCAACAGATAGACCTAACTTCGCCGATAGAGGTGGTTTTGTCTGGCGATAATTTTAGTGATGCGTGGGTGGAGGTGGATTACCTAGAGCGCGTTCAAAAAAGTGTGAATGAAAGGATAAACGATCTCGAAATAAAGAAGAAAAGTCTTGAAGAGAACAAGACCGAGCTGGCCGCAGAAAAAGCGTCATTAAATAGTTTACGTTCGCGCCTTTTGGATCAAAAAAATATCGCCAATCAGGGTAAGAAAAATAAAAACAGCTTGCTTGCCGAAACCCAAAATCAGGAGGCGAACTATAAAAAGTTGCTGGCTAGCACAAAGGCAAAGAAAGATAATTTAGAAAGAGAGCTTTTTAATTATGAAGCACAGCTTAAGGTGGCCATTGATCCAAATAGCTATCCGAAGGCAGGGACAAGCGTTTTGGCTTGGCCGGTAAATCCTCCATATATCACTCAGAAATTTGGCAAGACGAGTGATTCAGGTAGATTGTATGCTTCAGGGACGCATAACGGAGTCGACTTTAGGGCAAAGACAGGGACGCCTCTTGTAGCTACGGCGCCCGGGACCGTCGTCGGAATAGGAGATACAGATATCGCGTGCAAGGGCGTTTCTTATGGCAAATGGGTTCTTATAAGACACACGAACGGCTTGGCTACTCTCTACGGGCACCTTAGCTTGATCAAGGCTTACGCCGGGGAGGAGCTACAAACAGGAGATATTATTGGTTATAGTGGTAATACGGGCTACTCGGAGGGGCCACATTTGCACTTTGGACTCTTTGTGGCGAACGCGGTAAGAATAACTGGTCCGACCGAGTATAAGAGTAAGGTCTGTGGGACGTATCTAAGGATGCCGATTGCGCCGACAAATGCTTATCTTGATCCGCTCGCGTACTTGCCGATTACGGGTAGTAATATAAAAACCGATTAAGGTTGTTTGTCATTCCCGCGAAGGCGGGAATCTATATTTACTGCTCTATACTGGATTCCCGCCTTCGCGGGAATGACAGAGGGGGGTAAGATTGCAATAAAATCATGAAAAATTTGGGAAAAACTTGGGTAGAGGTTTCTAAAAAAAATATTTTACACAATATTGGCGAAATACGCGGACTTTTGGGTGGTGCGAAATTCATGGCGGTCGTTAAATCAAATGCCTATGGACATGGTCTTTTGGAAATATCAAAAATTTGCGCGGAATCAAAAAAAGTTGATTGGCTTGGCGTGGATTCGGTAGAAGAAGCGCTCGCGATAAGAAAGGCAAAAATAAAATTGCCGATACTCGTGCTCGGGTATATTCCCTTTGAGGAGCTAAAAAAAGCCATAGAAAATAATATTTCTTTTGTTGCGTATAATGACGAGCTTTTAAGTCATCTCGCGAAGATGAAGACCGCAAAGAAAATTAAAATACACTTAAAGATTGAAACCGGCATTTCTCGCCAAGGGCTTGCGGGCGAAGAACTTATTTCTTTTGCTAAAAAAGCCCTTAAGAATAAAAATATTTTTATAGAAGGTGCATACACACATTTTGCGAATGTTGATGACACTACAGATTTTACTTATGCGAAAAAACAGCTTGATGCTTATGAGAAAAATATCGCCGAGCTCGAAAAGATCGTTCACATCCCAGTCAAGCATACCGCTTCGTCCGCGGCCACTATAAATTATCCGGAGACGCATTTTGATATGGTCAGGACAGGCATTTCTCTTTATGGGCTCTGGTCTTCAAAGGAGACAAAACTCTCATCGAAGGAGCGAAAAATTAAGATAGATTTGCGACCGGCGCTTTCATGGAAGACCCTTTTGGTGCAGGTGAAGAAGGTTGAGTCGGGAACGCCAATCGGATATGGTCTCACAGAAAAAGTCAGACGAGATTCTACTATAGGCATTTTGCCGATCGGTTATTGGGATGGATATGATAGAGGGCTCTCAAATATCGGCGAAGTGCTTGTGAGAGGGGAGCGTGCCAAAGTCCTCGGGAGGATATGCATGAATATGACTATAGTTGACCTAACGGATGTTAAGGGGGCGAGGCTTTTTGATGAAGTTGTTTTGCTCGGAAAGCAGGGGAATGAAGAAATAACTGCAGATGAAATTGCCGGTAAACTTGGAACAATAAATTATGAAGTTGTGACACGAATAAATCCGATGATTAGTAGGATAATAGACGGTGGAAAGTAGATGATGGTCATAAAATATCTTTACATTACAACTTAAAGAAAGTAGTATTTAGACAGAAAAAGAACATTAAAAAAGGGGGATGAGGTATGAATCGACTTTCCTTGGGCAAAGTTGAACTGAGCCGGGTTGTCTCTCGCGTAAAGTTGCAGTACTCAATTAGTGATAATTTTGAAAATGAACAGGACGAGTCAGATGCGCTTAAAATTTCTGATTTGATCGAAGAGGACAAGAAGGCTTCTGAAGTGTGTGTCATGTTGTCATTTTTTGCCGGATTTGTTGTTTTTCTGTCCGTTGTCTCTCTCGGCACGCTAGTCACGGCACAATTTTATCTTTTGCTTGGCGTGGCAATGGGAATCTTAACGGGATTTGCATTTTATTACCTTTACTCGTTCTTTTCTGGTAAAAGCAAGCTTGATATCTTCCTTGGTGCAGACAATCGCAAGAAAAAGATCGCCGATAAGGTTAAAATTTTAAGAGCCGAGCTCGGTCTCTAGCGACCATAGCCTCCCCAAAATCGGGGAGGTTTTTTATTTTATATTATCAATAAGAAAAGGTACCCAGTAGTAGAATTTGGCAACGCACATAGTGCGGCTTGACGCCTTTGCCAAATTTCACTACGGGGTGTAGTATTTGGCTTGAAAAAAAGAAGTTCCTTGAAAGGGGAGTTGCTACGATGAGAAAGGTCATTAACCTTCTGTTTTTAGCCGTCTTGTGCTTTTTTGCTTACAATACTTGGCAAACAAATGAGTTGAATAGCCACTTTACTCTTCTCTACACGTCGGAATTTTCAACGCAAAAGGACATTCGTATCACTGATGGCGACGAAGAGAGAACCATTGCATTCGCGGGCAAGACTTACGAAGCGAGCGTGTACATGATCAAGCCGAGATTCCGTGGCGTCAGCAAGAGTCAGTGCCTTAGATTCGTTATGAGCAAAAATGCTTATCTTGTTGGATTTTATACTCAGTATGTTATCAGCCAAGATATCGCCGATATGGTCACAAGGAACGGCGAGATTAGGGAGTTCCTTATGTTTAAGGGTAGCGATCACGAGCCTATCTGTATCAAGAGGTGCCCACCTCGGGAGGATGAAAAGTTCTCTCGGACTTTCGAGGTTGAAATTTGGCCTCGCGAACCTTGGACATACGGCACTGCTATTCTGTACATCAAAGAGAAATAAGGAGGCGAGCGAAATGAATTTGTCTGATCCTCACAACGGTGCCAGGTTGAGCTTATGGATTACAATTATAATTTTCATATGTTTTGCCGTGGGCGGTATGGGCGCTTGCATGATGGATAGCTCGGATAAGTATTTACTCATCAAAAAAGAAGATTACGACAAATTTGCCGAGAGTTACAAAACACTGGAGAGGGCCTATGACGCCATCATCAAGGAGGCCAACGTGCTTCGCGAGGAACGCGATGCGCTCCTGAAGCGTGTCGAAGAGCTCGAGGCGGAGCTTGCTAAGGAAAAGAGCAAGACGACTGGCGAGGTCCTCGATCACAAGGCCCACATTTGTTTCCGCTGTTATCAGAATCTCGACACGAGCCTGACCAAGGATGAGATGGCGGTCGAAGAGAATCTTCTCTTGGAGCGAGCGCGAATCATGAAATTTACGCGCTGGCGACTTAATATTCTCCCCAAAATTTTTGAAGTGAAGTAAAATTTGGCCACGTAGAGATACGTGGCTTTTTTACCCGCTTCACCCGCCAAAATTTATGAAAATAAATTTAGGCGGGCAAGAAATTTTCTGGATTGAACAATTTAGAAGGGTGTCTTTACAAAAATTTTATATATGATATTTTCAATTAAATAGTTCGTTGGAAAATAACACATAAATAAAGAGGAGAAGGCGGTGTGCTTATGCGCTTTTTGGCCTGGGCTTTGATCTTGTTCAGCTGCGCATTGAGTGCCGGGGCCATTTGGTTTTTGGCGCTTATTTGGATACAGACAACCCCGTTTTTTATCGGACTGTTTGCTACTCCAATCCACGAAATGTGTCACCTAGATGCCATCGGCGCGGTCGAGTGGTATACCGGCAAGAATGCCATAATTCTCAAGGTGTCTTTGTTTAACGCAGACTTTAACAGCCTTACCGATTTTCTCCGCTCTATTATGGAGATGGACGAGTCGGCGAGATACATGGGGTATGTTAAATGGTTTGATGAAGACGAATTCTCTTGGGAAGAAAGATTTTTTGTAAGCCTTATGGGCGGTGTGGGCAGTACCATATTTATTCTGTGTTTGTGGTTTGCGTCATGGAAGTGCTTTATGAGGGGAGTGGGAACAAATATTTTTGACTACACAATCATATTTGTCTTCTGCCATGCTCCTTTTATACTAGCGACAATGGAGTCTCTCGACTACGCTTTTCTAGAAGCTAGCCGGATGGGAGCTCCGATAATTTTCTTGTAGGATTTTGGGTGTCTTTTAACAAGGACGCCCTTTCTTTTTAATTGATTGGCAAAATATTGTGCGACGCGATGTAGGGTTCTCTTTTGGGAATGTGCTATAATATTTACATGATCAAACAAACACAAAACGGTGGTTTTATAAAATTAATACTACTTTTTGTCGTCGGAATTATTGTATTAAGTTATTTTGGTTTTAATTTGAGAGAAATCTTAAATTCCGATGCAGTAAAAAATAATTTTTTAGCAGTTTGGGATTTTCTAAGCGGATTATGGACTAATTATTGTGTACCGCTTTTTTCTAAATTCTTTACTTCCTAAAATTGCCCCAGGGAAGAGAAGTGGGTGGTACCCCGTAGTGAAATTTGGCAATGGCCAAAGGCCGCGCCACGAAGCGCGTTGCCAAATTCTACTACGGGGTGGTAGGTAGATACCTGGAGTTAGCTTAAAAACCCTAAAACAGGTAAATTAGGTCAAAAGGACAAATTTCGTGATACATATGTATCACGAAATTTTTATAGAGACCCGCCAAAGGGTGAGGGGCGGACGATTAACTACTCATCAAAAATATTTGCGCACGTCCTAGATGATTTTAGAGGGTCGTTTTAGTCTGAAAATTATAAAACTATTAAGGGGAGGGGCTATTTCATAAATAGCCATATTTTTGTATATATTGTGTCGCAAAATATATCATACATTTTGCGATGACGTCGCAAGCGGCGTTGCAAAATGTGCATTGTGCGACAGTTTAAAGATTCTTCCGTATGTCGTCAATTACTATTCTATCTGAAATAAAAAATTCATCAAGCATAATTTTTTATTTCACTGTGGATAACTTTTGAAAATAGGGGAAGTAGCCCCTAGCTAGATTATACGAATTATTATAATATATTAGTTAGTGTGTGAAGCTTAAGCTAATTAAAAGTTAACTTATGCTTCTATGTGGACTAAAAAAGTTTTCAAAGTAGGCGATAGTATCGCTGTAACTTTGCCTGTGGAAATTTGTCGAACGTTTAATATTAAACGTGGCGACTATTTGGTCGTGACTATTGGAAAAGATCACGAGATCCAACTTATAAAATTTGATCCGAACAAGCGTCCGGATCTTTTGGACTTCGAGGAAAGAGAAGTGCCTATAATAAATTTTACTAACTAATTTTTTTATACAATGAACGATACAACAAAAAATATTTCTCTCGATTTAATAGACGATCCAAAACTAGCGATGAGATCAGACGTCGACTCTGACGACATCGAAGAACTATGTTCTTCGATGAGAGAGATCGGACTCGTCGAGCCGATCGTCGTCAGACCTAACGGCGAGAGATATGAAGTGATCGCCGGACACAGAAGAACACGCGCCGCGCGTATTCTTGGCTGGCCGGTGATACTTGCTGTCATCAAGCAAGCAGATGACAATGATACTCTCGCCATGCGACTCGCTGAAAATTTATCGCGACACAATGTTGATCCCGTCGATGAAGCATGCTTCATCGGAGAGATTATGAAGACATACAGCTTCACTGCAAATGATGTCGCAGAAAAATTAAAGCGTCGTTTAGAATGGGTTGAAGAACGACTAGAGGTGTTTCAAATGCCGCAATATATGCAACAGCATTTAAAACTAAAAAAATATCCTCTAGGCGCAGCGCTTTGGATCTCAAGAATTGAGAATGAAGCTACTAAAAATTATTATGCCAACTGGGCGGCGATCAATGGAGTATCAGTCGCCGGCGCAAAACAGTGGCATGATAATTTAAAAGCCACCAACTTTAATGTTGATCTTACTAGTGTCGAAATTAAAGATGAGGGCGGTCAAGTTCAGCAGGTAGTTAAAATGATCAAGTGTGCAGCCTGTCATGAAGACTGCGAACTCTCTAAGGCAGATTCCGTTTGGGTTCACCCAACCTGTCACTAGATACTATATAGGGGTATAGTTTTATCCTTATAGAGATTATTTTAAAATTAAGATAAGCCGCCGCCTTTTTTGGGCGGCGTCCTATTGTGTGGGGGGAATTTATTTATTTATTACCGTGTTTGTAGGTAATAAATAAATAAATATATTCTTAAA
>Ga0116154_10003042_pt1 | contig 12213 bp, 8 predicted proteins | sample AD_UKC030_MetaG_FD_89898 | JGI IMG/M metagenome (GOLD analysis project Ga0116154, IMG submission 89898) | Active sludge microbial communities of municipal wastewater-treating anaerobic digesters from USA - AD_UKC030_MetaG | ecosystem: Engineered > Bioreactor > Anaerobic > Digestate | place: USA...
CGGGAGGGACGGTGCGACCGCACGGGCCATGCCCCCGGGCGTCCCCGTGCCGCCGCGTCTCAGGGAGCGTCGGGCGCTCGAGAAGACGCTTCCGCCGCCTCCGTGGCCGTTCTGACCCGGAAAACGCGGAAGCGCGGGACGAGGCGCCCGTCCGGAGCCCGATAGGCGGTCCTCGAGTCGAAGGCGAGCTCGAGGAACGGGAGCGGCCGGGGCGAGGCCGACTCGTGGACGCGGACGGCGAACGTCGCGGCGAGAGGTGTCGGGGGGCGGCCGGCGGCGGCGGCGTAGGCCGGGAGGACGGGTCGCAGGTCGGTCGTGAAGAGCCATGCGCAACGCGCCTCGCGGAGGATCCCCTCGGCTTCGGCGTCGTCGAGAGTCGTGTAGAGACGGGCCTGCCGGCGAAAGCCGTAGCCGAACGGGTCGGCAGCCGCCGGGTAGCCGGAGAGGGCGGTCACGAAGTGCCCCGCCGACCAGGGGCAGAAGACCCCTTCCGCGGAACCCGGCTCGGGGAGCGGGCGGCCGGCCGGATCGAACGGGGGAGGGTAGCGGGTCCCGAGGCGCTCGAGGGTCTCGACGAGGTCGGTCCCGGGTGCGCCGGCGTAGCTCACGATCCGGCCATAGTGGGGCAGCCCGGGAAGGACGACGAGGAGCGACGCCGCCGCGATCGCGGCCGGCCGCGGCCGCATCACCCCGCGGGGAGCGAGGCGGGCCAGCCCCTCGGCGAGCGCGAGCGCCGCGAACGGGGCGAGGTAGTACTCGTTTCGCTGCTGCGAGAGCGTCATCAGCAGGAGCGCCGCGCCGAAGAGGCCCAGGAGCCTGCGATCCGGGCGTCGCCGGACCCAGAGAGCCAGGGCGACGGGGAGGAGGACGATTCCGGGGGAGGACTCCTCCACCGCGTTCCGGAGCGTCGCGAGGAAGGGCGGGCGAAGGAGCGGACGCGACTCGGCGATGAGGCCGATCCAGTCCTTCGGGTAGGAGAGGTAGCCGCCGCGCGCCATCTCGTCGCGGGCGACGCCGGCCTGGTGGCTGACGACGTATCGGACCCCGCCGAAGAGCCCCCGCGCGAGGTCGGGCGCGACCGGCGCGGCGGCCGCGAGGAGGAGGAGGCCGAGGCCGGCGAGGACGCTCCGTCCCGGCCTTCCTCGGGTACGGACGGCGGCGATCACGGCGACGGCCGACGCTCCGGCGAGGAGGAGGGCGGGCTGGAACCACCCGAAGGAGACGAACGTGAACGGCAGCTCGAGGCCCCGCGCGTACGGCAGCGTTCCGAGGGCGGTGAGGCCGGCGGAGGAGACGGCGAACGTGACCGCGGCCGACGGACGCAGCGCGAAGGCGGCCCACGCGAACGAGAGGACCCCGGCGAACACCGCCCCCTGCCACGTCAGGACCATCGCGGCGAGCGCCGCCCCGGCGGCGAACGCGCGACCGAACGAAGCTCGACGCTCTCCGGCGGCCCGGGTCCTCGCGAGGGCGAGGAGGAGGAGGAGGAGGAGGAGGGCCTCGGCGACGTGCTGGTCGGCGTGCCCGAACTGGCTCCAGACCGCCGCGACCGGCAGGACGGAGTAGGCGCCCGCGGCGAGGGCCGCGCGGCGCCGCGAGAGGACCCGACGAGCGAGGAGGAAGAGCGGGACGACGTGGAGCGCGCCGAGGAGGGGCGGGAGGACGGCCAGGACGCGAGCCACCTCGTCCCGCGTCGCGTCGGCGCCGAAGGCGAGCCGGGAGATCCCCCCGCCGAGGAGGTCGAAAGCGGGCGGCCAGATGAAGACGCCCCCGTCGGGGTGGTTCAACCACGGGTCCCTCACGGTGACGGACGGGAACTGGCGCGCGATCGCGTTCGCGCGGCGCAGGTGGGCGTAGGCGTCGGGCGAGCCGAGGCGGAGGCCGCCCTCCGTCGCGGCGGCGGCGGAGAGGAGCCGCACGCCGAGAGCGACGATGAACGCCGTCGCGAGGAGGACGCGCTCGTTCCGGCCGGTCCGGGCGGGGCTCACCTGCCGAGTCTTACACTTCGCGCGCCATGTTGCGTCCGGGACGTCGGGCCGCCGCGGCGGGGGCCGTCCTCCTCGCCCTCCTCGGGGCGCTCCTCGTCGTCGACCACCAGCGACTCGACAGCGCCACGATGGACGAGCCGTTCCACGCGCTCGCCGGCGCCGAGTACGCCCTGTCGGGGACCTACTGGGCGAACCTCGAGCACCCTCCGCTCCTGAAGCTCCTCGCAGGAGCGTCCGCGGGCTTCGCCGGGGCCCGGCCTCCGCGTCTGCCGAAGCCTTTCCAGTATCGGACGGCGGAGACGCCGCAGCGCTTCCTCTACGAGAACGCGATCCCGCCGGAGCGGCTCCTCGCCGCCGTCCGCCTTCCGTTCCCGCTCCTCTTCGCCGCGCTCGTGCTCCTGGCGGCGACAGCCGCGGGACGGTCCGCCGGTCCGCTCGCGGCCCTCGGCGCCGCGCTCCTCCTCGCGTTCGAGCCGACGCTCGTCGCGCACGCGGGGCTCCTCCACACCGACGTCGGCGCCGCGCTCGGCTTCCTCGCCACCGTCCTCGCGGCGGACGCCGCCCTGCGCCGGCCGTCCTTCTCGATGTGGGCCGTGACGGGCCTCCTCCTCGGCCTCTCGCTCGCCGCGAAGTTCACGGCAGTCTTCCTGGTCCCCATCCTCCTCGTCCTGGCCCTCGCCCGGATGCTCGCGGACCGGAGGAGCGCGGGGCGTCTCTCCGTCGCCCCGCTCGCCGGCGTCGCCCTCGCGGGCGCGGTCGCCCTCCCGGTCCTCCTCGGCGTCTACGCGGCGTCGATGAGGAGGATGCCGGCGCCCGAGGCCGAACGCTCCGTCCGCCTCTTCCTGTCGGGACGCCTCGCGGCCCCGGCGACGGTGGAGCGGGTCGCCGGCCTCTCGCGCCTCTGTCCGCCGGCGGGGCACTACGTCGCGGGCCTCGTCGGGATCGCCGAGCAGAACCGGCGCGGAGGCGGGATCAACGTCCTCCGCGGCGAGCTGTCGGTCGACGGCTTCCCGTCGTACTTCCCGGTCGCCTTCGCGGTGAAGTCGTCGCTCGGCTTCCTCGGCGCGCTCGCGCTGGCGGCGGCCCTCCTCGTCGTGCGCCGCGTGCGGGCCGGGTGGGGGGCGCTCGTCGTCCTGCTTCCCCCCGCGTACGTCTTCCTCTCGAGCGTGTCGAGCAGCTACAACATCGGGGTCCGGCACGTCCTCCCGGCGGTCCCGTTCCTCGCGGTCGGTGCGGTCGTGGCGATCGTGAGGGGTCTTCCGCGCGGCGCCGCGACGGCGGCGCTCGCGGCCCTCGGGCTCCTCCAGGCGGCGGAGACCCTCGCCGTCCATCCCCACGAGCTCTCCTTCTTCAACCGGCTGGCCGGAGGGTCGGCGAAGGGCTCCCTCTGGCTGAACGACTCGAACCTCGACTGGGGGCAGGACCTGGTCCGTCTCGCGCGCGAGCTCGAGCGGCGCGGCGCGAGCGACGGAGCGACCGTCGCCTACTTCGGGGGCGCCTCGCCGCTCCACCACCTCCCGCGGGCCCGCCTCTTCGACGCCGCGTCGACGCCGCTCACGCCCGGCCTCTACGCGGTCTCCGCGTACCTCCTCGCCGCGGGGCCCGAGCTGATGGCGCTGCGCGGGGACGCGGCCCGGGCCGCGGGCTACGACCGGCTCCGGCGGACTCTGGCCGAGCGGGGCGAGCCCGCGGGGCGCGTGGGATACTCGATCCTCCTGTACCGCATTCCGGGGGGAGAAGCCGCGCCGCCATGAAGCTCTCGATCATCATGCCCGCCTACAACGAGCGGAAGACGCTCCGGGAGATCGTCGGCCGCGTCCTCGCGGTCGACCTCGGCGGGATCGAGAAAGAGCTCGTGATCGTCGACGACGGGTCGACCGACGGCACGCGCGACATCCTCCGCGAGCTGGACGGGAAGGACGGCGTCCGGGCCGTTTTTCAGCCCCGCAACCTCGGCAAGGGGGCGGCCGTCTGGACCGGCATGCGGACGTCCACGGGCGACCTCGTCGTCATCCAGGACGCCGACCTGGAGTACGACCCTCGCGAGTACTCCGTCCTCCTCCGCCCCATCCTCGACGGCGAGGCGGACGTCGTCTACGGCTCGCGTTTCCTCGGCCACCCGGGCGGCCACCGGGTCCTCTACTTCTGGCACACCGTGGGCAACCGGATGCTCACCCTGATGTCCAACATGTTCACGAACATGAACCTGACGGACATGGAGACCTGCTACAAGGCGATGACGCGCTCCGTCGTCGACCGGCTCGACCTGCAGTCGAAGCGCTTCGGAATCGAGCCGGAGATCACCTGCAAGGTGGCGCGGATGCGGGCCCGGGTCTACGAGGTGCCGATCTCGTACCACGGCCGGACGTACGAGGAAGGGAAGAAGATCGGCTTCAAGGACGCCCTCCAGGCCGTCTGGGTGATCCTGAAGTACGCGCGTTGGGAGGCGCCGCGCGGCGACGTCGGGACGATGACGCTCCGCCGGATGGAGCGGCTCGCCCCGTACAACGCCTGGCTCCACGACCGCTTCGACGCCGCGCTCGGACAGCGGATCCTCGAGGTCGGCTCCGGCGTCGGGAACCAGACGCGCTTCTTCGTCGAAAGGGAACGGGTCGTCGCCTCGGACGTCGAGGTCCACTACGTCCGCGAGCTGACCGCGAGGTTCGGGAACCGCTCGAACGTCCGCGTCGCGTCGTACCGCTTCCCGCTCGCCGACGCCGACAGGGCCGAGCTCGTCGCCGAGAGGCTCGACTCGATCGTCTGCCTGAACGTCCTCGAGCACATCGAGGACGACTCCGCGACGCTCCGCGACTTCGCCTCGGTGCTGCCGAAAGGCGGCCGCCTCGTCCTCCTCGTGCCGTCGCTGAAGGCGCTGTACGGGACGCTCGACGTCCACCTCCACCACTTCCGCCGCTACGAGAGGGACGAGCTCGTGAAGCTCGTCTCGGGGGCGGGGTTCGAGGTAGAGACGGCGAGGTTCCTCAACCGTCCGGGCGTCCTCGGCTGGTGGCTCAACTCGCGGGTCCTGAAGCGGAAGGTCCTCCCGAAGGGGCAGCTCCGCGCCTTCCGGTGGCTCCTGCCGCTCCTCAAGCTCGAGGAGAGGCGCTTGCCGTCGTTCGGGATGTCGCTCCTCGTCCTGGCGCGAAGGGCGTGACGCCGGGGCGCCTCGCCCGGCTCGAGCCCTTCGCCGCGCCCGCGGCGCTCGCCGGGGCGGTGGCCCTCCGGTTCCACGAGTACCTCCTCGGCGGAAGCGTCGTCGGGCGCGACGCGGTCTTCTTCTTCGTCCCGCTCCGGGAGGTCACGTCGCGCCTCCTGTCCGCGGGGGAGCTGCCGCTCTGGAACGACGCCTCCGGCGCGGGACGGGCCCTGGCCGCGAATCCGAACGCCGCGGCGTTCTGGCCCGGCACCTGGCTCGTCCCGCTCCTCGGCACGACGGGCCTCTTCCTCTTCCACGTCCTCCTCGTCGTGCTCCTCGCGTACGCCGCGCTCCGCGCGCTCGGTCTTTCCCGGGTCGCCTCCTCTGCCGGCGGCCTCGTCCTCCTCTTCTCGGGCGTCTTCCAGACGGTCCCGCTCCTCTTCACGACGGTGGCCTCGCTCGCCCCGATCCCTCTGGCTCTCGCGGCCATCGGGACGCTCGACCCGGACGACGGGCCCGGCGCACGGCGGAGGGTCGCGGCCGTCGGGCTCGCGCTCGGGCTCTCGCTGCTCGGCGGGGAGCCGGTCGTGGCGGCGACCGGCGCGGCCGGCACCGCGGCGGTCGCGCTCGCGGGCGCGCTCGTCGACGCCCGGAGGGGAGCTCCCGGGCGCGCCGGACGGCGCCTCGGCGCGCTCGCCGCGGCGGGGCTCCTCTCCGCCGGCATCGCCGCCGTCCAGCTCCTTCCGACGGCGGGCGAGCTCGCCCGGTCGGCGCGGGGGACTCAGATGAGGGCGGAAGAGGGGTCGCTCTTCTGGTCGGTTCGACCGACGCGCCTCCTGACCCTGCTCGAGCCGCGGCTGACGGGCGATTCGCGCGCCGAGGACGACGCGGACTACTGGGGCGCGGCGACGTTCGACGCCGGGAACCCCTACTTCCACGACCTCGCGCTCGGCCTCCTGCCGCTCGCGCTCGCGGCCGCCGCGGCGGGCGACCCGCGCGGCCGGTCGGCGCTCGGTCTCTCAGGCCTCGCCGCGCTCCTCTCCTTCGGGAGGTTCTTCCCGCCGGTCGGGATGCTCCTGGGCGCGCTGCCGGTCTTCCGCTACCCGGAGAAGTGGTGGCTTCTCGCCACGCTCGGCCTGGCCGGAGCGGCGGCGGTCGGCGTCGACCGGCTCCGCGACGATCCGCGGGCTCCGCGCCGCTTCGCGAGGGCTTCGGCCCTCCTCGCCGCCCTTCTCCTTCCCGCCGCGGCGCTCGCCTTCACGGCTCCCGACCGGCTCGCCGCGCTGCTCCGGGCCGTGTCGCTCGCGGGCGACGGGGTGAGCGGGGAGCGGGTCGGAGCGCTGCTCGGACCGCTTCTCCTCGCGGCGCTCGCGACGGCCCTTCTCCTCGCGTCGCTGCCGGCGCTCGTGAGGTCGGGACGCATCTCCACGCGGGCGGCGGCGGGCCTCGCCGCGGCGCTCTTCCTCCTCGACGCGGGGCGTCGGGTGACCGGATCGGCGCCGGCGGGGCCCGCGAGTTTCTGGGACTCCGTTCCCGCGGAAGTAGCCGCCGCGAAGGAGGCCGCCGGCGAGGGACGCTTCTACGTCGACGGGGCGGACGACGTGGCGCGGGCGACGGCGCTCGCGCGCGAGCGCGCCGGGCTCGATCCGCTCCGCCCGACCACCGGCGCCGCGTGGGGGCTGCGCTACGGCGGCGACAACGACGTCGACCGGATGTCGACGCCCGAGTCGGTGGCGTCGTCGGCGACGCTCGCGCGGATGCCGTGGGGCGAGGAGAAGGTCCGGCGCCTCCGGACGATCGGCGTGACGGCGGCGCGAACCGACGCACCCGGGCCCGACCCCTCCGGCGTTCGCGCGACGGCGCGATTCGGGAGCGCGCGGATCGTCGTGCTGGACGGCGCACGGCCCGAGCATCACTTCGTGAGGCGCGCGCGTCCGGCCCCCGGCGCTCTCGTCGTCCCGGCCCCCTCGGATCCGCTGGTGGAGGCGGTCGTCGCGGGGCTCGGCGAGGAGCGTTCCTTCGGAGCCGGCGAGGTGACGCTCCTCGAGCGAACGAACGGTCGTCGCCGTCTCCGGGCGCGCGTGGCGCCGCCGGGCGGTCTGCTCGTCGCCGCACGCACCTTCGACCCGTCCTGGACGGCGACCGTCGACGGACGGAGGGTCGAGAGCCTCTGCGCCGACGGCTTCCTGACGGCCGTCCCCGTCCCGGCCGGCGAGCACGAGGTCGTCTTCGCCTACCGGAACGGACGGATGCTCGCCGGCCTCGCGATCACGCTTCTCGCCCTCGGCGCCGCGGCGTCCCTGGCGTTCGTCGGGAGGCGCGGATGAGGAGCCTGCACGATCTCTTCGAGGAGCGGCCGTTCGCGGTCGCTCTCCTCGTCGCCCTCGTCCTCCTCCTCGTTCCCTACCGGACTCTGCTCGGGCCCGGCGTCCCGTCGGGCCGCGACCTCCTGCCGTACTTCTATCCGCTGAAGGCGCACCTGGTCGAGGCGCTCCGGGCGGGGGAGATGCCGTGGATCGACCGCTTCCGCCAGGGCGGCCTCCCGCTCCTTGCCTCGCCGGGCGTCGCGGCCTTCGACCCCGGAAACGTTCTCTTCGTCCTCCTTCCGACTCCCCTCGCCGCGAAGGCGTGGATGCTCCTGCGCGTCCTGACGGGGGCCGCGGGCTTCGCCGTCTTCCTCCGGCTCTCGGGCCTCCCGCCGCTCTCGTCGGCGCTCGGCGGCCTCACGTGGGGCGCGGCGGGGATCACGGCGTCCGCGGCGAGCTTCCTGAGCACCTCGTCCGCGCACGCGGCGCTGCCCTGGCTCGCGGCCGCGCTGCTGCGGACCCGCTCGCGGCGCGACGCGCGAAGCCTCGTTCTCCTCGCCGCCGCGACCGCGCTCCTCGTCGTCGCGTCGGTTCCGGAGCCGCTCCTCGCCGCGTCGCTCCTCGCCGTCGTCCTCCTCGCCGGGCGGGGCCCGGCCGCGGGCCTGCGCGAGCGGGGGGCGACGCTCCTCCTCTGGGGGTCGGGCGGGCTCCTCGGCGCGCTCCTCGCTGCGCCCGCGCTCGCCGCCCTCGTCATCGCGGGCTTCGAGAGCATCCGGGGTGTTCGCGGGGCACTCCTCCCCGGCTTCGCGGAGCTGGGGTCGCTGCCCGCGTCGCGGCTCGCGGAGCTGCTCGCGGACGGCGTGGTGGCCGACTGGACGAAGACGACCGTCGCGGCGGAGATCTCCCGCTACCCCTACTTCCCGTCGCTGACGCCCGGACGCGTCGCATGGACGCTCGCGATCCTCGGTCTCCTCGCGGGGCGTGGCGCGCGTCTCCGGGCGTCGACCCTGGCCGTGCTCGGCGTCCTGCTCGCCCTCGGGCCAGCGACTCCCGTGGCCGGCTGGATCGCGAAGGTCGTGCCGTTCGCCGCGTCGATCCGGTACCCGGAGAAGTGGCTCGTCGTTTTCGGTTTCGGGATCGCCTGGCTCTCCGCTCTCGGCGCCGCGGCGATCGAGAAGGCGGCTCCCGCTCGACGGGCCTTCGTGCTCGGGGTTCTCGGTCTCCTCCTCGCTTCCGATCGGGCCCTCCTCACGCCGAGGCTCCTGCCGATGTCGGACGCGGCGATCCTGACGGAGCGGCCGACCGTGCTCGCCTCGCTGGCGTCGGCCCGGGGCGACGAGCCGCCGCCGCGACTCCTGCCCCTGCCCGGGTCGGAGCTTCCACCCGGCTCCACGTCGAGCGATCCGGTCGAAAGCGGCCCCTCGATGACGGCCTGGGCGATCCCGTGGACGTTCACCCGCTTCGGCGTCGCCTCCGTCCACGAGGCGGACTACGACGCGGCCCTTCCGCGCGCCCAGCTCGAGTGGGCGATGCTGCTCGAGAAGGCCCCGCCCGCCGGAACTCTCGCCGCGGCGCTTGCCCGTTCCGCCGGCGCGGTCGCCGTCGTCGCCCCCGAGGCATCGCCGGGCGGGCGGCCCGTCGCGCGGCTCCTTCCCGTCGCGAGCCCGGTCCCGCCCGTCCGGTTCGTGTCGCGTGTCGTGCGCGAGCCCGGGCCGCTCGCGGCCTCGACGCGCTTCCTCCGCGATCGGGCCCCGGTCGACGCGGCCGTGCTCTCCGCTCCCGGGCCTCCGCTCGTCCCTTCGGCCGGGCGGGTCCTGCGCGTCTCGGACCGTCCCGACCGGCTCGAGGTCGAGGTCGAGGTCGCCGGCCCCGCGCCCGGCTACCTGTACGTCGCCCGTCCCTTCGTCGCCGCCCGGCGCGCCACGCTCGACGGTCGGCCGGCCGTCGTCGAAGACGCCAACGTCGGTTACACGGGCCTTGCGGTTCCGCCCGGCCGGCACGTCGTCCGTTTGCGGCCTTCGGGGGGATGGCTGATGATCGCGGCCGTGATGACGATCCTCGGGCTCCTCGCCCTGGTCGCTCTCCTTCGCCGGAACCCGTCGCCCCGCGCGGCGAGCGCATGAGCCTCTCCCGGAACACGCGTCGCCGCCTCGCGCTCTACGGCGGCGCCGCGCTCGTCGCGGCCGCCGCGCTCGCCGGGCCGAAGCTCGTCCGGTCCCGCGCGCCGAGGGTGGAGATGCGGTCGCTCGACCTCGCCGAGATGCGGCGGCACGAGGCGACGCGCCTCCTTCGCGAGTACGTCGGGATCGACTCGCAGAACCCCCCGGGCCGGACGGTCGAGACGGCGCGCTTCTGGGCCGAGAAGCTCGGCTGCGAGGGGATCCCGTTCGAGATCGTCGGAGACGACCCGGAGCGTCCGATCGTCGTGGCGCGGCTCTCGGGTCGCACCCGGGGAGACGCGCTGCTTCTCCTCCATCACATGGACGTCTTCCCCGTCGGGGACCTCTCTGCCTGGGACCTCCCCCCCTTCGCCGCCGCGGACGGCGTCGGCGACCTCGTCCAGTACGTCTGCGGGCGCGGGACGCTCGACATGAAGGGACAGGGGATCGCCGATTTCCTCGCGATCGCGTCGCTCCGCAGGGACGGAATCGTCCCCGAGCGGGACGTCGTCTTCGTCGCCGAGCCGGGGGAGGAGACCTACACGCCCGAGATCGGGATCGGATGGGTCCTGGAGAACCGTCCCGACCTCCTCGACGGAGTGACCGATGTCCTCAACGAAGGCGGCGTGAACGAGGTCAGCGGGGACAGGATCGCCCGGTTCGGCATCGAGGTCCTCCAGAAGTCGAACGTCATCGCCACGGCGCATGCCCGGGACGAAGCCGCCCTTCGGGCGCTTCGGGACCTCCTCGAGCGGAAGATGTCCGAGGAGCCGTTCCGGGTCCTCGACGAGGTTCAGGACTTCCTCTCCTTCGTCGGCCCCTCGCGATCCGATATCTGGGGACACCAGATGAACGACGCCCGGGCGGCCGTCGCGTCGGGGAGGCTGGCCGAGGGGATCCCGGAGGTCTACCGGTCGCTCTTTCGCGACATGTACTACTGGGGCGAGCCGAAGCGCGCGGCGACGGGGGGCGGATTCTCCATGGACCTGGTCGCGACGCTGCTGCCGGGCCGTTCGGCACGTGCCCGCTGGGAGGAGATGGAGCGATGGGCGGCGCCGCTCGGCGTGCGCCTGACGCTGCGGCACGTCACCCCCGACAGCGTCCCGGCGGAGCGGCGAGGTCGCGCGTGGGAGACGCTCCACACGGTCCTCGCGCTCGATCCGGACGAGGACGCGGACGTCGGACCGTACGTCCTGACGGGGAGCTACACGAACCTCTCCTACCTGCGGGCGCGCGGCATCCGCTCCTACGGCGTCTCGCCGTTCGCGGTGAACCTCCTGGACGCCGTGACGATCCACAGCAAGAACGAGAGGATCCGCCTTCCCGCGTACCTGGAAGGGGTCGAGAGAACGAAACGGATCGTCCGCGAGTACGCCCTGCAGCCTTGAGGGCGCGGAAGGAGGAGGGTATGCCGACCGTCGGCTTCTATTACCAGCGCCCGGGGTGAACGAGCTGCGGACGCACCCGTGAGGTGCTCGAGAAGACGAAGGCCCGGGTTACGGAGGAACGTTCCGCGAAGGCGACTCCTCTGAAGGACGGCGACGTCCGCGCGCTCCTCGCCGCGGTCGACGAGGTCGTGATCGCGAAGGGGAAGAAGGCCGCCTCGCGAAGCGCGCGGGAGGTCGTCCTCGACGACCTCAGGGGTCCGACCGGGAACTACAGGGCGCCGATGCTTCGCGTCGGCCGAAGGCTCCTCGTCGGCTTCCATCCGGAGGCTCTCGCGGACCTGCTGGGGAGCTGACCGGGAGCGGGCCGGGCGCTCCCGCGCCGTCCGGGGGAACGGGAGAAGGCGGCCGCGGGATGCCGCGGCCGCCCTCCGTCGTACGGGGCCGTCCGGCCGGGAAGGGCCGCGGCTACTTCGCGGGCGGGAGGATGACCGTGTCGATCACGTGGATGACGCCGTTGGAGGCCCCGACGTCGGTCTTCACGACGTTGGCGTCGTTCAGCTTCACCTTGCCGTCCTTCACGGCGATCTTCACCGAGGAGCCTTCGACGGTCTTCGCCTCGGAGAGCTTGACGACGTCGGCGGCCATCACCTTGCCGGAGACGACGTGGTAGGTGAGGACCTTCGTGAGCCGGGCCTTGTCGGCGAGGAGCTTCTCGAGCGTGCCGGCGGGGAGCTTCTTGAACGCGTCGTCGGTCGGCGCGAAGACGGTGAAGGGACCTTTCCCCTTCAGCGTCTCGACGAGGCCGGCGGCCTTCAGCGCCGTGGCGAGCGTGCTGAAGCTGCCGGCGGCGACGGCGGTTTCGACGATGTCCTTGCCCGGGTGGTGGTCCGCGCGAGCGGGGGCCGCGACGGAGACGGCGAGCAGAAGGGCAGCGGCGGACGCGGCGATGGTCTTCTTCATTGTCTTTCTCCGGTACGGGCGCCTCGGGCGCCCTTCGCGGCAATCTACGGAGGGGCGCGCCCCGGCGGATTGCGGCGGCGTCGCGGAGGCCGGCTGCGCCCCTAGAATCCGTCCATGGAAAAGGTCCACATCGACGGCGTCGAGATCGCCCTCGCGCACCCCGACGAGTTCCCGCTCGAGTGGAAGGGGCGGCGCGACCTCCTCGACCAGCTCCTCGCCGCGTGGCTCGTCGTCGAGAAGGGGGACCTCCCGCTCCACCCCCGTCTGGTCGGAAAG
>Ga0116154_10003044_pt1 | contig 12212 bp, 6 predicted proteins | sample AD_UKC030_MetaG_FD_89898 | JGI IMG/M metagenome (GOLD analysis project Ga0116154, IMG submission 89898) | Active sludge microbial communities of municipal wastewater-treating anaerobic digesters from USA - AD_UKC030_MetaG | ecosystem: Engineered > Bioreactor > Anaerobic > Digestate | place: USA...
CAGCGCGAGAAAGACTGCCACACGGATGGAGGACTTCATTTGAGCTTCCCTTCATTCAGTTGACACCAGTGTGGTCCACCATTCCCAACAGCAAGCTGACGTCGAGATTACATTTCTGACATTTGGTGGATCAATGCATATGGTCCGTATGTTCGTCCTTGACTGCAGCAAGCGGCGTGAAGCGCGCCTGCTCTGGCGTTTTACCGGGTAGCGCAATAGAAACGATGGCTTTCATGTCCGGTGTAGAGGCATATTTGCCCAAGCCCTTCAGCCGATTCTCACCGTCCGGAGCCAGGCTGACCGACACCTTTGTCTTGCCGCTGAGAATCGTTACCGTGCCGGTGGCGCCGGTTGACGGAATTTTTGACCCCGCATGATCCGTGAGATAAACGATTACCGGATTTTCCTTGGCTTCCTTGCTGTCCTTGGCCACAATCAGTTCAAAATGATAGACGCCCGCCATGCGCATCTGGCCGCCATTGGCCGTCTTCTGGGTATCCAGGTACTCGTCGCTATGCGCCAGGGCGGCGCTACTCGCGAAAAATGCGGCGAGTAAAGCGGTTACAGGAATCAGGTTTTTGATCGATTTCAATTGAACTCTCCTTGGGTTGATTTCAGAAACTTTCCTGTGATTGGTCGGCCAGTAACCGGTCCAGCGATGGCTTGCCCCACAACCAGAACATCTGTGGCGTAAGCAGGGAATCGAGCAGCGTGGAACTGACCAGGCCGCCAAAGATCACCACGGCCACCGGATGCAGCACTTCCTTGCCCGGCGCATCGGCTGAGAGCAGCAAGGGCAGCAACGCGAAGGCCGCCACCAGCGCCGTCATCAGCACCGGCGTGAGCCGCTCCAGCGACCCGCGTACGATCATCTTCTGGCTGAAGGTTTCACCCTCGAAAGCACAGAGATTGATGTAATGACTGATCTTCAGGATGCCGTTGCGGGTGGCGATGCCGGTGAGCGTGATGAAGCCGACCAGCGCGGCGACTGACAACGGCTGTCCGGATATCCACAAGGCGATCACGCTGCCGACCAGCGCCAGCGGGATATTGCCCATGATGATCAGGGTCAGGGTTGCCGAGCGGTAGCGACTGTAAAGGACCATGAAGATCATGGTCAGCGATATCGTAGCGAGCACGGCGATCAGCCGTGATGCCTGCTCCTGTGCCTGGAACTGACCTTCCAGAGCGGTAAAGTAGCCCTCGGGGAGCGGCCTGGCGGCCAGTTCCCCGCGAATATCGGCGATTACTTTCGACATGTCACGGCCATCGGTGTTGGCCGAGAGCACGATGCGGCGGCGTGAATTCTCGCGGCTGACCTGGTTGGGACCATCGGATTCGTCAACACTGGCGATCTTGGACAGCGGCACCGCGCCGGTCGGCGTCTCGATCAACAGGCCGGCCAGCGCCTGCGGACCACGCGCCGTTTCCGGCAGGCGCACCAGCAAATCGAAACGGCGATTGCCTTCGACAATCTGCGTGATGCGTTCGCCGTCGATCATCTGCTCCAGGCTGCGCAGCAGGTTGCCGGGCGCCACGCCGTAGCGCGCCGCTTGTTCGTAATCGACACGAATCTTCACCTGCGGAATCAGCACCTGCTTCTCGATCTGCAAATCGGTGATGCCTGGAATCCTGGCGAGCCGGTCGCGCAGGTCAGCGGCAAGACCGCGCAACGTATCCAGGTCGTCGCCATAAACTTTGAGGGCGATCTGTGCGCGGACGCCGGAAAGCAAGTGATCGAGGCGGTGCGAAATCGGCTGCCCGACATTACTCACCCCGGGCAGCGCCGAGAGCCGGGTACGGATATCGGCAATGATGGTTTCGCGACCGCGCCCGGAAGCCTTGAGATCCACCTCCATCTCGGTGTAATGCACCCCCTCGGCATGTTCGTCGAGTTCGGCCCGTCCAGTCCGGCGGCCAACCTGGGTCACCTCGGGCACCTGCATCACCAGTTGCTCGGCCAGCGTGCCGATGCGATTGGATTCGGTCAGCGAAGTCCCCGGATTGAGCAGCACGTTAACAGTGAGGGTGCCCTCGTTGAATGGCGGCAAAAAAGAGCGTGGGAAAAACGGCACACTCGCCGCGACGATGATGACCACGGCCAGCGCCCAGGCGAGCAGGGTACGCGCACGGTCGAAGGACCAGTGCAACAGTTTTGCATCCTGGCGTTTGAGCCAGACAACCAGCGGACTGTCGCCAGCGTGCAGCTGCTTCATGCGCGGCAGCAGGTAGTAGGCCATTACTGGCGTCAGCGTCACCGAAACGATCATGCTGGCGAGAATTGAAACGATATAGGCCACGCCCAGCGGAGTGAACAAGCGTCCTTCGATACCGGGGAGCACAAACAGCGGCACGAACACCAGCACGATGATTACCGTGGCATAGACAATGGCCGAGCGCACTTCCAGCGTCGCGGCGGCGATCACCTCCGCCACTGGGCGTGGCGCCGCGGCCAAACGGTTCAACTTGAGCCGGCGCAGCACGTTTTCGACACCAACAACGGCATCGTCTACCAGTTCGCCAATGGCGATGGCCAGGCCACCGAGGGTCATGGTGTTGATCGACAAGCCGAAGTAATGGAAGACCAGCGCCGTGGCCAGCAGCGACACCGGGATCGCCATCAGCGAAATGACGGTGGTGCGGACATTGAGCAAAAACAGGAACAGGATCACCGCAACCAGGATGGCCCCGTCGCGCAGCGCTTCCTCGACGTTGTTCACCGAGTGCTCGATGAAGTCGGCTTGCTTGAAGAGGAAGTTGGGCGCTTCGACCCCCTGGGGCAGGCTTTTGCTCAGTTCTGCGACAGCCTTTTCAACTTCGCGAGTAAGGGCCACGCTGTCGGCGGCGGGCTGCTTCTGAACCGACAGGATGACTGCCGGCTTGCCTCTGTAACTGCCATCGCCGCGCTTGATTGCCGGCGCCAGCCTGACGTCGGCCAGTTGCTTGAGCAGGATGGGCTGACCATTTTTAACCGTCACCACGACGTTCTGCAAATCCTCGATCCGTGAATTGCGGCCAATCTGGCGAATCAGGAATTCGCGGCCTTGGGCTTCGAGAAAACCGCCACTGGTATTGGCGCCAAAATCCTTGAGGGCCGCTTCCAGTTTCTCGCGTTCAACACCCAAAGCCTGCAACTGGCCCGGCTTGAGCTCGACACGGTATTGCCGTACCTCGCCACCAATAGGAATGATCTGGGCAACGCCCGGGATGGTCAGCAGGCGCGGGCGGACGACCCAGTCGGCGAACTCGCGTACCTGCATCGGGCTGACCTTGTCGGGGTCGGCCGGAATCGCTAACAGGAGGATCTCGCCCATGATCGACGAAATGGGGCCAAGCTGCGGCACAATGCCAGGTGGCAGTTGTTCGCGCACCAGGTTCAGCCGTTCGGCAATCTGTTGTCGGTTGCGGTAAATATCCGAGCCCCACTCGAACTCGACATAGACAATGGACAGACCGATTCCTGAAACCGAGCGAACACGGGTGACCCCCGGCATGCCATTCATTCCCGATTCGATGGGAAAGGTCACCAGTTGCTCGACTTCTTCCGGTGCCATTCCACCAGCCTCGGTCATCAGAGTGACCGTTGGCTTGTTGAGGTCCGGGAATACATCCACCGGCATCTTGCTCAGTGTCAGCGCACCGTAAATCACCAGCAGCAGTGATACCCCAAGAACGATCAGCCGCTGCTTTAGGCTGGTGCGGATGATGAAGTCGAACATGTCAGCGCACCTGCGAGAGCAAGCCGGCGCCTTCGGTTACCACGCGGTCACCGTCATGCAAACCTTCCGTAATGGCGACGTTGGCGGCATCCAGCGACTGGACATGCACCTTGCGTGCGATGAAGCGTTCTGCCTCGGCATGGACCCAGACGGCGGTTTCGCCGGTGCCAACTTTGGTCAGCGCCTGCCGCGCCACTGCCGCGCCCTTGGTTCCCCGTGCCGTGCGCACCATGACTTTTACCGGCTGGCCCACCGCCACGCTGGCATCGCGCGTGGTGATGTTGAACAGCAGCGGCAGCGCCTGTTCGCGCAGTTGCCGCCCGCCGCCGACGAACTTAAGTTCCAGGGCTGTGGTGTTATCGGCCAGGGCGCTGGCGCCAGTGATTGAGGAGGCCAGGCTAGCATCGTAGGCCAGTGCTTCGACGGAAAGACGCTCCGGGTCGACGATTTCGAACAGGATTTCCTTCGCCTCGACCACCTGTCCGGCGACGACGCTGCTGGCACTGATAACCCCGGCGACCGGAGCCTTCAGCGATACCGCCGAATCGACACTGGCACCAACAAAGGCGCGTCGCTTTTTCAAGGCATTATGTTCGATCCTGGCCGCCTCGATTTCCTTTTGCGGCAAGGCCCCTTCGAGCTGTTCGAATCGTTTGACGCGACTGGCGGCAATGGCGAGCTGGGCTTCCAGTTCGGCCAGTTGCGCGTACTGGTTGCCGCGCTCGATGGCGCTCGCGGTGGGCTGCAGATAGGCCAGCACTTCGCCCTTGGCCACCTTGCGGCCCGGCACCGGCATACCCTTGGGGCCCGGCAGGACGCTGCCGGATTGCGTCGCCTGGACGCGGCCACCGGCATCTGGGCTGGGAATGACCTTGCCGTTAAGCTCGACGGTGGCGGACAGTTCGCCGTGACGAACCGGGCTGGTGCGTATGCCCAGTTGGCGCTGAACCGGCTTTGGCACGAACAGGCTGCCATCGGCCAGACGCTGCGGCGCCGCCGCTGCCAGTTCCCCGCCGCCGGCCTGGCCCGCGATCGTGGCATTGGGGACTGCGGATTTCTTGTTGTCCTGGCTGTGATCCTCATCGCCGTGCGCGAATGCGCTGCTTGCGGCAAGCGCCAATGATGCCAAAATCAATATCGTTGCCAGCTTGTGCATCAATGGGCTCCCTTTGACTTCTTGGGGCGACGAGCCATCCACAACGCGGCACCGGCCAGTGCCAGCAAACCAGCGCCCGACCAGGCCACCCACTCGCTCCTGTCGTGGGCATGGGCAACACCTGCCGTCGGTGGCGTGAGATCCAGCGTAGCCAACATCAGGTCGGCGCTGTCTTCAGTCTCAATGGAAATCGTCAGCGGGTGTTTTTCGGGAGTGATCGCCGCGGCATCAACGGCATAAACGCCAGGTGAAGACTCGGGTGCTACCCCCTTTAGCCCTCCTCCTTCGATCTCCACCTTGGCGCCGATAACCGGCGCATTGCTGGCAAAGTCATCGAGGTAGAGGAGCAATTTCTTGTTCTCTAGTACCGCCACGGCTTCGAACTCATCCGAGTTTGTGGTGGCACGAGGCGAGATTGATCGAACGACAATCGGCGACGCTGCGCCGTGGTCTTCGCCACCATGCCCCAAGGCGACCGGCGTCACGAAGACCAGGGCCGATGCAACAAGTACAACCAATTTCACGGCATGACTCCCAGGGCTTGATTCAGGCGCGAGATCGACGCCATGCGGGCAATGTGCTGGCGGTCGTAGGTATTTTCGGACTCGAAGGCAGCGGCACGGATACGTAGCAGCGTCGCCAGATCGGATTCGCCGAGGGAAAATGATTTCTCAGCCAATCTCATGTTGTCGATGGCCAAGCTGCGTCGCTCCCTGGCCATCGACAATTGCCGTTCCGCCCCTTCCAGTGCGTGGCGTGCACGTTCCACTTCCTGCGGGCCGCGCATTTCGGCCCGGCGCATTTCCGCATCAGCCTGTTCGGCAGCGGCTTGCGCCGCCGATGTGTCGCGCCGCACTTGCGGTCCGGAGGAGAAGGGGATTTTCAGTTTGACGCCAACGATGTTGTCGTAGGACTCGGTGGAGTCGCCGCGCTCGCGAAGCGCTCGCAATGTAAGTTCCGGTGCTGCGCGGCGCTGTTGCTCGGAAACCTTGAGCCGCGCTCTGGCGCTGCGCGCAGCCGCTGTGGCGGCAGCAATTTGAGGATGGAGTTCAGCTGACGCAGGGGCACCAGGCAGGTTAAGCCCCTTGGCCAAAGGTTCTTCCACGATATCCCCGGGTACGACACCTCCGGTCAGGAAACGGAGTGCCTGTTCGGCCTGGAACAACAGTGTTTGGGCTTCGACCATCTCGGCTTCGGCAGCGAGCACTTCGCCACGCGCCAGGTTCGCATCGATGCGAACCTGGCGCGTGGCGAAGTGCTCGCTGCCGAAGCCGAGATGGTCGAAGCCCAAACACTGTTGTTCCAGGCCGAACAGGCACTCCGTTTCCTGACCGGAGGTGTCGTACCCGGGGATATCGTGGAAGAACCTTTGGCCAAGGGGCTTAACCTGCCTGGTGCCCCTGCGTCAGCTGAACTCCATCCTCAAATTGCTGCCGCCACAGCGGCTGCGCGCAGCGCCAGAGCGCGGCTCAAGGTTTCCGAGCAACAGCGCCGCGCAGCACCGGAACTTACATTGCGAGCGCTTCGCGAGCGCGGCGACTCCACCGAGTCCTACGACAACATCGTTGGCGTCAAACTGAAAATCCCCTTCTCCTCCGGACCGCAAGTGCGGCGCGACACATCGGCGGCGCAAGCCGCTGCCGAACAGGCTGATGCGGAAATGCGCCGGGCCGAAATGCGCGGCCCGCAGGAAGTGGAACGTGCACGCCACGCACTGGAAGGGGCGGAACGGCAATTGTCGATGGCCAGGGAGCGACGCAGCTTGGCCATCGACAACATGAGATTGGCTGAGAAATCATTTTCCCTCGGCGAATCCGATCTGGCGACGCTGCTACGTATCCGTGCCGCTGCCTTCGAGTCCGAAAATACCTACGACCGCCAGCACATTGCCCGCATGGCGTCGATCTCGCGCCTGAATCAAGCCCTGGGAGTCATGCCGTGAAATTGGTTGTACTTGTTGCATCGGCCCTGGTCTTCGTGACGCCGGTCGCCTTGGGGCATGGTGGCGAAGACCACGGCGCAGCGTCGCCGATTGTCGTTCGATCAATCTCGCCTCGTGCCACCACAAACTCGGATGAGTTCGAAGCCGTGGCGGTACTAGAGAACAAGAAATTGCTCCTCTACCTCGATGACTTTGCCAGCAATGCGCCGGTTATCGGCGCCAAGGTGGAGATCGAAGGAGGAGGGCTAAAGGGGGTAGCACCCGAGTCTTCACCTGGCGTTTATGCCGTTGATGCCGCGGCGATCACTCCCGAAAAACACCCGCTGACGATTTCCATTGAGACTGAAGACAGCGCCGACCTGATGTTGGCTACGCTGGATCTCACGCCACCGACGGCAGGTGTTGCCCATGCCCACGACAGGAGCGAGTGGGTGGCCTGGTCGGGCGCTGGTTTGCTGGCACTGGCCGGTGCCGCGTTGTGGATGGCTCGTCGCCCCAAGAAGTCAAAGGGAGCCCATTGATGCACAAGCTGGCAACGATATTGATTTTGGCATCATTGGCGCTTGCCGCAAGCAGCGCATTCGCGCACGGCGATGAGGATCACAGCCAGGACAACAAGAAATCCGCAGTCCCCAATGCCACGATCGCGGGCCAGGCCGGCGGCGGGGAACTGGCAGCGGCGGCGCCGCAGCGTCTGGCCGATGGCAGCCTGTTCGTGCCAAAGCCGGTTCAGCGCCAACTGGGCATACGCACCAGCCCGGTTCGTCACGGCGAACTGTCCGCCACCGTCGAGCTTAACGGCAAGGTCATTCCCAGCCCAGATGCCGGTGGCCGCGTCCAGGCGACGCAATCCGGCAGCGTCCTGCCGGGCCCCAAGGGTATGCCGGTGCCGGGCCGCAAGGTGGCCAAGGGCGAAGTGCTGGCCTATCTGCAGCCCACCGCGAGCGCCATCGAGCGCGGCAACCAGTACGCGCAACTGGCCGAACTGGAAGCCCAGCTCGCCATTGCCGCCAGTCGCGTCAAACGATTCGAACAGCTCGAAGGGGCCTTGCCGCAAAAGGAAATCGAGGCGGCCAGGATCGAACATAATGCCTTGAAAAAGCGACGCGCCTTTGTTGGTGCCAGTGTCGATTCGGCGGTATCGCTGAAGGCTCCGGTCGCCGGGGTTATCAGTGCCAGCAGCGTCGTCGCCGGACAGGTGGTCGAGGCGAAGGAAATCCTGTTCGAAATCGTCGACCCGGAGCGTCTTTCCGTCGAAGCACTGGCCTACGATGCTAGCCTGGCCTCCTCAATCACTGGCGCCAGCGCCCTGGCCGATAACACCACAGCCCTGGAACTTAAGTTCGTCGGCGGCGGGCGGCAACTGCGCGAACAGGCGCTGCCGCTGCTGTTCAACATCACCACGCGCGATGCCAGCGTGGCGGTGGGCCAGCCGGTAAAAGTCATGGTGCGCACGGCACGGGGAACCAAGGGCGCGGCAGTGGCGCGGCAGGCGCTGACCAAAGTTGGCACCGGCGAAACCGCCGTCTGGGTCCATGCCGAGGCAGAACGCTTCATCGCACGCAAGGTGCATGTCCAGTCGCTGGATGCCGCCAACGTCGCCATTACGGAAGGTTTGCATGACGGTGACCGCGTGGTAACCGAAGGCGCCGGCTTGCTCTCGCAGGTGCGCTGACATGTTCGACTTCATCATCCGCACCAGCCTAAAGCAGCGGCTGATCGTTCTTGGGGTATCACTGCTGCTGGTGATTTACGGTGCGCTGACACTGAGCAAGATGCCGGTGGATGTATTCCCGGACCTCAACAAGCCAACGGTCACTCTGATGACCGAGGCTGGTGGAATGGCACCGGAAGAAGTCGAGCAACTGGTGACCTTTCCCATCGAATCGGGAATGAATGGCATGCCGGGGGTCACCCGTGTTCGCTCGGTTTCAGGAATCGGTCTGTCCATTGTCTATGTCGAGTTCGAGTGGGGCTCGGATATTTACCGCAACCGACAACAGATTGCCGAACGGCTGAACCTGGTGCGCGAACAACTGCCACCTGGCATTGTGCCGCAGCTTGGCCCCATTTCGTCGATCATGGGCGAGATCCTCCTGTTAGCGATTCCGGCCGACCCCGACAAGGTCAGCCCGATGCAGGTACGCGAGTTCGCCGACTGGGTCGTCCGCCCGCGCCTGCTGACCATCCCGGGCGTTGCCCAGATCATTCCTATTGGTGGCGAGGTACGGCAATACCGTGTCGAGCTCAAGCCGGGCCAGTTGCAGGCTTTGGGTGTTGAACGCGAGAAACTGGAAGCGGCCCTCAAGGATTTTGGCGCCAATACCAGTGGCGGTTTTCTCGAAGCCCAAGGCCGCGAATTCCTGATTCGCCAGATTGGCCGCAATTCACGGATCGAGGATTTGCAGAACGTCGTGGTGACGGTTAAAAATGGTCAGCCCATCCTGCTCAAGCAACTGGCCGACGTCAGGCTGGCGCCGGCAATCAAGCGCGGCGATGGCAGTTACAGAGGCAAGCCGGCAGTCATCCTGTCGGTTCAGAAGCAGCCCGCCGCCGACAGCGTGGCCCTTACTCGCGAAGTTGAAAAGGCTGTCGCAGAACTGAGCAAAAGCCTGCCCCAGGGGGTCGAAGCGCCCAACTTCCTCTTCAAGCAAGCCGACTTCATCGAGCACTCGGTGAACAACGTCGAGGAAGCGCTGCGCGACGGGGCCATCCTGGTTGCGGTGATCCTGTTCCTGTTTTTGCTCAATGTCCGCACCACCGTCATTTCGCTGATGGCGATCCCGGTGTCGCTGCTGGCCACGGCGCTGGTCTTCCATTACTTCGGCTTGTCGATCAACACCATGACCCTCGGTGGCCTGGCCATCGCCATTGGCGAACTGGTAGACGATGCCGTTGTTGGTGTCGAAAACGTGCTGCGCCGGCTCAAGTTGAACCGTTTGGCCGCGGCGCCACGCCCAGTGGCGGAGGTGATCGCCGCCGCGACGCTGGAAGTGCGCTCGGCCATTGTCTATGCCACGGTAATCATCGTGCTGGTGTTCGTGCCGCTGTTTGTGCTCCCCGGTATCGAAGGACGCTTGTTCACTCCGCTGGGCGTGGCCTATATCGTTTCAATTCTCGCCAGCATGATCGTTTCGGTGACGCTGACGCCAGTAATGGCCTACTACCTGCTGCCGCGCATGAAGCAGCTGCACGCTGGCGACAGTCCGCTGGTTGTCTGGCTCAAACGCCAGGATGCAAAACTGTTGCACTGGTCCTTCGACCGTGCGCGTACCCTGCTCGCCTGGGCGCTGGCCGTGGTCATCATCGTCGCGGCGAGTGTGCCGTTTTTCCCACGCTCTTTTTTGCCGCCATTCAACGAGGGCACCCTCACTGTTAACGTGCTGCTCAATCCGGGGACTTCGCTGACCGAATCCAATCGCATCGGCACGCTGGCCGAGCAACTGGTGATGCAGGTGCCCGAGGTGACCCAGGTTGGCCGCCGGACTGGACGGGCCGAACTCGACGAACATGCCGAGGGGGTGCATTACACCGAGATGGAGGTGGATCTCAAGGCTTCCGGGCGCGGTCGCGAAACCATCATTGCCGATATCCGTACCCGGCTCTCGGCGCTGCCCGGGGTGAGTAATGTCGGGCAGCCGATTTCGCACCGCCTCGATCACTTGCTTTCCGGCGTCCGCGCACAGATCGCCCTCAAAGTTTATGGCGACGACCTGGATACGTTGCGCGGTCTTGCCGCTGACCTGCGCGACCGGCTCGCCAGGATTCCAGGCATCACCGATTTGCAGATCGAGAAGCAGGTGCTGATTCCGCAGGTGAAGATTCGTGTCGATTACGAACAAGCGGCGCGCTACGGCGTGGCGCCCGGCAACCTGCTGCGCAGCCTGGAGCAGATGATCGACGGCGAACGCATCACGCAGATTGTCGAAGGCAATCGCCGTTTCGATTTGCTGGTGCGCCTGCCGGAAACGGCGCGTGGTCCGCAGGCGCTGGCCGGCCTGTTGATCGAGACGCCGACCGGCGCGGTGCCGCTGTCCAAGATCGCCAGTGTTGACGAATCCGATGGTCCCAACCAGGTCAGCCGCGAGAATTCACGCCGCCGCATCGTGCTCTCGGCCAACACCGATGGCCGTGACATGTCGAAAGTAATCGCCGATATTCGCGGGGAACTGGCCGCCAGGCCGCTCCCCGAGGGCTACTTTACCGCTCTGGAAGGTCAGTTCCAGGCACAGGAGCAGGCATCACGGCTGATCGCCGTGCTCGCTACGATATCGCTGACCATGATCTTCATGGTCCTTTACAGTCGCTACCGCTCGGCAACCCTGACCCTGATCATCATGGGCAATATCCCGCTGGCGCTGGTCGGCAGCGTGATCGCCTTGTGGATATCCGGACAGCCGTTGTCAGTCGCCGCGCTGGTCGGCTTCATCACGCTCACCGGCATCGCCACCCGCAACGGCATCCTGAAGATCAGTCATTACATCAATCTCTGTGCTTTCGAGGGTGAAACCTTCAGCCAGAAGATGATCGTACGCGGGTCGCTGGAGCGGCTCACGCCGGTGCTGATGACGGCGCTGGTGGCGGCCTTCGCGTTGCTGCCCTTGCTGCTCTCAGCCGATGCGCCGGGCAAGGAAGTGCTGCATCCGGTGGCCGTGGTGATCTTTGGCGGCCTGGTCAGTTCCACGCTGCTCGATTCCCTGCTTACGCCACAGATGTTCTGGTTGTGGGGCAAGCCATCGCTGGACCGGTTACTGGCCGACCAATCACAGGAAAGTTTCTGAAATCAACCCAAGGAGAGTTCAATTGAAATCGATCAAAAACCTGATTCCTGTAACCGCTTTACTCGCCGCATTTTTCGCGAGTAGCGCCGCCCTGGCGCATAGCGACGAGTACCTGGATACCCAGAAGACGGCCAATGGCGGCCAGATGCGCATGGCGGGCGTCTATCATTTTGAACTGATTGTGGCCAAGGACAGCAAGGAAGCCAAGGAAAATCCGGTAATCGTTTATCTCACGGATCATGCGGGGTCAAAAATTCCGTCAACCGGCGCCACCGGCACGGTAACGATTCTCAGCGGCAAGACAAAGGTGTCGGTCAGCCTGGCTCCGGACGGTGAGAATCGGCTGAAGGGCTTGGGCAAATATGCCTCTACACCGGACATGAAAGCCATCGTTTCTATTGCGCTACCCGGTAAAACGCCAGAGCAGGCGCGCTTCACGCCGCTTGCTGCAGTCAAGGACGAACATACGGACCATATGCATTGATCCACCAAATGTCAGAAATGTAATCTCGACGTCAGCTTGCTGTTGGGAATGGTGGACCACACTGGTGTCAACTGAATGAAGGGAAGCTCAAATGAAGTCCTCCATCCGTGTGGCAGTCTTTCTCGCGCTG
>Ga0116154_10003049_pt1 | contig 12201 bp, 8 predicted proteins | sample AD_UKC030_MetaG_FD_89898 | JGI IMG/M metagenome (GOLD analysis project Ga0116154, IMG submission 89898) | Active sludge microbial communities of municipal wastewater-treating anaerobic digesters from USA - AD_UKC030_MetaG | ecosystem: Engineered > Bioreactor > Anaerobic > Digestate | place: USA...
AACTTGCTTTTCATATTTGATTTCTGTTATTTTGAACGATTGCAAAAAAAATTTAATGGGGCCGAATCAGTAAAATTAAAACTCCAGCCCTAACAAGAGAGAGTTTATGAATAAATTATATTACTTGATAATCATTCCGCTTGCAGCGGTCACTATGATATTTTTCCCCATCAGTTTAACAGCCCAGACTCTTGATTCCCAGCTTTCATTTGAAGGAGGAGCGGACGCGCACCTGTATAAAAGCGACACGGTCATGATCGAAAACACGATACTCGACTCGGGATGGAAAACCAGGGACGCCGATACCGTGGCCACTGGTTTTTATATGATGTACTCACCCTACCTGTCGGTAGTGTATCTCCCTTTTTTCTACGCTCCAGTCTCATGGTTTGAACTTGACGTGACCCTGCCTTTCATGTACAAGCTTCAGATAAACAGCTCCAGCGAGCGAGAAAAAACAGGGTTCGGGGATATCAAGCTCGGCCTGAACTTCTGCCTTATGCCCCTTGACAAGGCGATCATCAACTTCAGGGTCAAGCTCACGTTCCCCACCGGCGATGCCTGTGCCAGGGACCGCGACCTGATGATACCCATGGGATACGGCACTTTTACCCTTTCCGGACTCTGGTCTCTTTCAAGCATGCACTTTGGCAATAAAAAATTCGGGATTCGTTTCTACGGAAATTTCGGCGTTGTCGGATATTTCTATTCCCGCCTGGACCCTGACGGGACCTATCGCCACAACATCGATTATTCATACGCAATAAGCACCCTCGGCGGGCTTGAGATGAAAATAATCAACAGAATATATATCCTCGGAAAGGTATCATATGCCTATCTTCCCGAGAGGCGATATAAAACCGAGGATACGACAACTGGCACGACAACAGGCTGGACTGATCTTAACGATTCTCTTCATACTCTGGACATAATCGCTGGCCTGAAATTCGATTTCATCCCGGGTTTCAGCGGTACGGTGATGACCGTTATCCCGATCTATGAAGAACAGGACAGCGACATTACCAGACCGAAGGAAAGGCGGTGGAAAATCTTCCTGGGCCTTGAGAAAACATTCGACCTTGCCGGAAAAGGAGAAAGAGAAGAATCTGCATACAAAGACGATAGCGACAGGAAAAAAGACGAAGAGCCGCCAAAGAAGACCAATAAGAAAAAGAAAAAAAAGGGACTACTCTATTAAATTCAATCATATCGAAGTTTGCGCCAGCTAAGCCGTGAAATCCGATAATTTTATCATCCCCGAAAGAGTGACAGGAGAATATACTATCTCCTCATCCCCTCATTATCCCCGTATCCACCTTGTTTTCACTACTTGATTAATTTTAATTGGCTAACCCGGCCCTGTTTATCTCTATAGTGGCTCCTGTCAGCGTATTTTTCTTCCGGTATGCGGTAAAAAGGGCAAAAATCGACGGAAGCCTCATCCAGCATTGAAATGGCTTGACAGAAGCAGTTTTTATCCTTCTTTATCATCCATATCAAAGTTATTTATACTGCTTGAATAATAAATGAACCAGGACCCAAATAAATTCATGGCCGGCAAAGCGCCCGACATTACTTCATCGACGCGCAGGCCGCGAAAATTCATGCCGCCCATATTCTCCCTGTTCGCGGCTGCCGTTTTCCTCTGCTCGTGCAGCGGCAAGTATATCGGCGAAATGCACAACGGGCTCCCGCACGGCAAGGGCACCCGCATATACTTCAACGGCAACATGTACATCGGCGAATGGAACGAGGGAAAGCGGCACGGCAAGGGCATATTCCTGCTCGGCAAGAAATCCCCCTGGGCGGGCAACCGGTACAGCGGCGAATGGAAGGACGACATGAGGCACGGCCATGGCGTGTACCTGTACGCCGACGGCTCACGGTACGAGGGCGCGTGGCTTAACAATCTCCAGCACGGCGAAGGCGCCATGACCTACTTCGACGGGTCCGAATACAGGGGCCTGTGGGAATTCGGTTGGAAGACCGAGGGAACATACACCCAGGGCAAAAAGACGATGTGGGCGGGCAGCGAATACAAGGGCCAGTTCAGGAACGACAGGAGAAACGGGATTGGGACCTACCGATACTCGAACGGAAATCTCTATTCGGGCGAGTGGAAGGACGACAAGATGCACGGCGCAGGAACCATGAAATTCGCTAACGGCGACACCTATACCGGTTCATGGGTGAGCGACCGCATAGAAGGCCAGGGAACCTACAGGAATGCCAAAGGCGATGCCTATACCGGAGCATGGCTCAGGGACGGCAAGCACGGCTTCGGCACCATGAAATTCGCCGACGGCCGGGTTTACGAGGGCCAATGGGAAGATGATGTGATGCACGGCATCGGCGAGCTCAGGTACAGGAACGGAAAGATCGAAAAAGGCGTCTGGACCCAGGGAGTGTACTACGGTGAGATCGCGATTGCCGAACCCGATGCAGGATCATGGGCGGCCGGCTATCACGAGTACACCTTCGACTCGGGCGACCGCTATGCCGGTGCTTGGAAGAAAGGCAAACCTGACGGCGAGGGCGCCATGTATTACGCGAATACCGACACCTACACCGGTTCTTTCAGCAAAGGGAAAAGAAACGGCCAGGGCACCTATGTAATCGGCAAAAAATCCCGGTGGGCGGGGAGCTCATACGCCGGCGAATGGCTCGACGACAAGATGCATGGCAAGGGCACGTATAAATATTCGAACGGCAATACCTATACCGGCGAATGGCTCGACGACAACATGCACGGCAAGGGCACCATGACCTATGCCAACGGCGATTCCTATACCGGCATGTGGACATCAGGGCAGATGAACGGCAAGGGAACGTACAAATATGCAGACGGCAAGGTCTTCGAAGGAGAATGGTCGAACGGCGAGCGGATTCTTCTGGCCGCTGCCGATCCAGACGAAGCTGCCAAACAATGGGAGGAAGGCGTCCATGAATTCACCTTCGACAACGGCGACTTTTACCGCGGGGAATGGAAGAACGGAAAGCCGCACGGGCAGGGCACCATGGTGTACGCCGGTAGCGATACCTATACCGGCCAGTGGGTGAAGGGGAAAAAGGAAGGAAAAGGGACCTATGTCCTTGGCAAAAAATCGCGCTGGCCAGGCAACAAGTACGAAGGCGAGTGGAAAAACGACCAGATGCACGGCCAGGGCACCTATTACTTCTCCAACGGGAACAGGTACACAGGCCAGTGGCAGAAAGACAACATGAGCGGGCTCGGCACCATGGTCTACTCGAACAACGACCGGTATGAAGGCGAATGGCAGAACGGCGACCGCCACGGCAAGGGCTCGTATTACTACTACATCACCGGCGGCGTGGAAAAGGGCCGGTGGAAATACGACGAGTTCGAGGGGGATTAGTATCACCCTCCCCTGCCCTCCCTTTAAGGGAGGGGTTTTATAAAACGTTTACATCCAGCCCTGTCGATCTTGCCGCTCTCCTTCTTGGGAAGCGAACGCACGAACAGTATTTCCGAAGGGACCTTGTACTTCGGCAACACCTGAACGCAGTGCGATAGAATGTTTTCGGCAGTGCAGTTCTGCTCGATGGGGACCGTGACCGCCACGAGCCTGTTGCCGAGCAGGTGGTCAGGAACGCCGATGACCGCGGTCTCGACCACGAGCCCGCTTTCCACGATCGAGTCCTCGATCTCCTGCGGGTTGATACGGTGGCCGCCGACTTTCAGCAGATTGTCCTTGCGGCCGACAAGGTACAGGTAACCTTCCTCGTCTTTGTAACCCAGATCCCCGGTGTGGTACCCGTTGCTGTCGAGCACTTTGCGTGAAAGCTCCTCGTCCTTCCAGTATCCCTGCATGATGTTCGGGCCCGAGCCTGCAAGCTCGCCCACCTGACCTGCAGGTAGCTCGGTCCCGTCCTCGCCGAGAATGCGCATGGTCACGCCGGGGATGGCCCTGCCGATCGAATCGATCTTCTCTGAAAATTTTTCCGGTTCGAGATAGGTGAGCCGCGCCGAGGCCTCGGTGGCGCCGTACATGATATAGATTTCGGTGTGTGGCGGGAGGGCCTTCCTTAAATCTTCCTTGATCTGGCGCGCCATGTGTCCGCCCGCCTGAGAACAATAGCGCAGGTTCGGCATTTTGTCCCGGTAATTCAGTAGCGGCGACCGGTGCAGCAGGTACGCATATGTGGAGGGCACGCCTGAAAATCCGGTAACTTCGAGATCCGACATCTCCTTGAGCACCGCGGCAGTGAACGCGAACCGGTTGTTGATGACCACCGTTCCTCCTGCGGCGAAATGGGTGTTGAGCAGCGACTTGCCCATGACATAGAAGAAAGGAAGCACCGCCATCTGGATATCTTTGTCGGTGAGCCTGAGATACTCGCAGATCGATGCCACGTTGGACGCGATGTTCGCGTGGGTCAGCATCACGCCTTTGGGCGTTCCGGTCGAACCGGAAGTGTAGATGATGCCCGCAAGGTCAGTGGCCGCGACATCCACACGCACGGGGCGGATTTCGCTCCCGCCCACGACATCGTCCCATGAAACGGCTGAAATCCCCCCGGGCCATGATTTCTCGGGAGACTTGACCAGAATATTTTTGATGCCCGCGGATGCCGGGACGCACTGGATAAACACGTCCTCGAAACGCTTCGACGTTACGCATGCCGCGGGCCCGAGCTCGTCGATGATCGGACGCAGGCCCTCAGCGGTTATACCGGTACTCAACGACACTGGAATCGCGCCCGCTTTCATGGCTCCGTAGTAGCTCACGACATACTCGACGCCGTTGAACAGCAGAACCAGCACCCGGTCCCCTTTCTTCACTCCCTGCCCGATGAGCCATGAAGCGAACTGGCCGGCACAACGGTCTATGTCGGTGTAGGTGTAGCGCGCGCCGTCGTGGATCACTGCTGTCTTGTCTGGTTGAGCGGCAGCTGCGTGCTCGAGAAAATGATGTACGAGTTGGTGTTTGCTTTCTGTCATAGGTTTTACCAGTTTTTCTGTCTCTCGTGTTTTTGAGGAAAAAATACATTAAATCTCCTCCCCCTGACCCCCATAGGGGGCACGACTACAATAATTATCGCATGGACAATTCTTTTTTTATCATTTCTTTTACGATCTCAATTTCATTCAATACATCTTTATCAATAACTCGTAATGTTTTAATGTCAAGACTCTGGAGAAATTCATCCCTGTATTTGTCATATTCTTTTTTCGAATTATGTATTTTCCCGTCTATTTCAATTGCCAACCGTTTTTCATGACAGTAAAAATCAAGGATGTATCGATATAATGGATGCTGACACCTGAATTTATGACCATCAAGCTGTTTCTTTCGCAACTCCGACCATAATATTTTTTCGGATTCAGTCAGATTATTCCTCAGGTCTCTTGCCAGCTCAATGACATAATTGGGTGTCGGCAATTTTTGCGGCATAACCTACATTGACCTTTTCTGCGACATGCCCCCTCCGTGGGTCAGGGGGCTTAAGGCTCCATCCCCGGTCGACATAATGAAAGATATTATCCAAACTGACAGGATAAAACGGTCATATTTACGACACAATCCTCGTGCTTCCGGCAGTTTCATCGTCTGAAACCGTAAAAGCATACTCCGGTACGATCTCCTGTATCCTCTTCCTGATCCTTACAGGATCTACTTCGGCGAGCAGTGTGCCGTGCTCACACTGTTCAATAAATCCGAAAAGCGCCGCGGAATCAAGCGGCGGATTTTCTTTTTTCAGGACATGTATCCTTTTGTTGCCGGTCACCGCCAGGTCGTCCATGGAGTAGAAAAGCTCCTCCTCGATCTTTTCGCCGGGACGCAGGCCGGTATATTCTATCATGATGTCTTTTCCAGGCTCGAGGCCATTCATGCGGATGAGCTTTTCGGCTATGGCCGCGATGCGGTAGGGACTGCCCATGTCTAGCACAAAGGTCTCGCCTTTTTCACTCATGGCCGCCGCGTTGATGACCAGCAGCGCGGCCTCGGGTATGCTCATGAAATACCTGGTCATGTCCGGATGGGTCACGGTAACCGGCCCGCCCTTTCGTATCTGCTCGAGAAACAGCGGCACGACCGAGCCCCTGCTGCCCAGGACATTGCCGAACCTGACAACCGCGGTGCGCAGGCCACGCTCCCGGCAGTAAACGGCAGCGGTCAGCTCTGCAAGCCTCTTGGACGCGCCCATGATGCTCGAAGGGTTCACCGCCTTGTCGGTCGAGACGAGCACGAACCGTTCGATGCCGTGCTTCGAAGCCATTTCGAGGACCGTCCGTGTGCCGCACACGTTGTTGCGCAGGGCCTCGGCCTCGTTGAATTCCATCAGGGGCACATGCTTGTGGGCAGCCGCGTGAAACACGATGTCGGGCTTCTCCCCGGAAAAAATCATTTCCATGGAGGCGCGGTCCCTGACGTCCGCTATGCGGTACACGAACTCCGGCCTGGGCTGGATGAAATCCGCGTATTCTCCCAGGGATTTTGCGAGCGTGTATATCGAATGCTCACCCTTGCCGATTGCAACAAGCCTGCGGATTCCGAACTTCAGAACCTGCTTGCACAGCTCTGACCCTATGCTGCCGCCTGCACCGGTGACGAGCACGGTCTTTCCTTCGAAAATTTTCTCGATCGATGAAAGGTCTATCTCAAATTCGTCCCTGTTCAGGAGTGAGGCGAGCGAGCTGTCCATGAGATCCGGCACCAGGGGAAGGTCGTCGAAAACTTTCGTTATGGGCGGCAGGGTCTTGACCGCAAGCCCTGGCTGGCGCCTGCGCATGCCGGCGAGCACATTATCCACCCTTGCAGAAGAGACCGACGGCATGGCCACGATGATCTCGTTCACGCCGAGGCCTGTCGCGATTTCCTGAAGCCGGTCAAGCGGGCCCATGACCATCTTGCCGTTGATGATGCGGCCGATTTTTTCATGGTCGTCGTCGGCGAACGCAGCGACCGCCGAGCCGATCTTCCTGTTATAATATTCGGAAAGGATGAGCCGCCCGGCCTCGCCCGCTCCCACGATGAGAATCCTTCGTGAAAGCGCCTCGTCGCCGTCCGGTGCAGCGGGGCCGCGGTCATGCTCAAGCATGCGATAGGAGGCGCACATAAAAAATATCAGCAGTGTTGAAAACACATGCTCGATCATACTGAAACCGGGGCCGATGACACGGTCGGCAGCGAAAAAAACGAGGCCAGCGCAGACCGACGCGTATGCAAGCCTGGCATAATCCCTGCGGTGTGAATAGCGCCACAGGACCCGGTACACCTGGAACGCGTAAAAGCTCAGGAGATACAATACGAGAAGTATCCCTGCCATGAAAAGGTCGGGAGATTTGAATATGGATATTGAAAAATTGCCGGATGCAAGCAGAATAGAAATGGCCCAGGAAAACAGAACAATCAGGGCGTCAATCCCGATTCGGGATATCCTGCTGCGGGGTATGTTATAGATCAGCGGCATACATCAGAGTTTTTTCTCCCAGTCCCAGGCTGTGCGGATTATAACTTCAAGATCGTCATATTCCGGCGACCAATTGAGCTTCTTTTTGATCCTGGAACTGTCGGCTACGATGATGGGCGGGTCTCCTTCCCTGCGGCCGGTTTCGCGCACGGAAAAATCCACACCAGTGACCCGTTTTGCAATGTCGATGACTTCTTTTACCGAAAAACCCCTTCCGTATCCGAGATTGAATACCTCCGATGCGCCGCCCCCGAGCAGGTATTTCAGTGCCGCGATATGGGCGGAAGCCAGGTCGTTGACATGGATATAGTCCCGTATGCAGGTACCGTCAGGAGTATCGTAGTCGGTGCCGAATATCTCGAGATAGGGGAATTCACCCTTGGCCGTTTTAAGCGCCCTGGTGATGAGATGTGTCGAGGCTTTGTATTTCTGGCCAAGTTCTCCCTCGGGATCGGCCCCGGCTGCGTTGAAATACCGGAGCGCGACATAGTTGAAATTCTGCGCGTGGGAAATGTCCGAAAGAATCTGCTCCACGAACCTCTTCGACATGCCATAGGGATTGATCGGAGCGAGCGGCGTTTCCTCGGTTACCGGCATTTTCTCCGGCATGCCGAAAACCGCGGCGGTCGATGAAAAGATGAACCTCCGCACATCGTTCTGCAAGAGCACTTCCAGAAAATCGAGTGTGTTCGCCGTGTTGTTCTGGTAGTACTTGACCGGGTCCAGCACCGACTCCCCGACCTGGATAAAGGCGGCGAAATGCATGACCGCGTCGGGCCGGAATTCCCTGATCACCGAATCCGTGAACTTCTTATCGCCCATGTTCCCCTGGAACAGCTTCCCGTACAGGATCGCCTCCCGGTGGCCGGAAGAAAGATCGTCGATGACGCCGACATCATATCCCTGACGTCCGAGCATTTTCACGACATGCGAGCCGATATATCCGGCTCCGCCTGAGACCAGTATGCGGTTCATGATTACAGCTCCTTAATGCATCAGGGCAGTTTGATATTTAGCCTGTCGGCGGCGTATTTGACCATGGACATCACTTCCTCTTCCGTGGTCTTCTCGATCCCTTCCTCGCGCCTGAGCCCACCGGCGCGCACGATACCGGCAATCTCCCAGGCGTACGGATGGAAATGGAATCGCTCACGGTGCAGGTAGTTAGCCAGCGCGTTGAGCGTGCAGTTGCTCGAATTGGGGTCCGTGTCCGAAGGCTTCACCCATCCGAGCGACTGGATTTTCCTGAGCACCGCCTCCTCGCTGTAATCCATGAACGCGAGCGGGTGCACGTTGATCGGCCAGCGCTCTACCGGGACGTTCATCTCTTCCTCGGTGAGAAAGTAAGAGGAAAGTTTGACCGGCGAATTCCTGAGTATCGGGTCGCGCACGGTGCTGTTCGAGAAGCGCTGGAGCCTGGGGCTCGTCTGCATGATTGACGAGGTTATGGGCGCCTGTCCCGGCGACCATCCGTAGGCCGCCAAGGGGATGTTCATCTGAAGCGCGGTCTTGAGCACGAGCGACTTCACGAAGCCAATGCACGTGGTGCAGATCGAGCTCGCCCGGTCAAGGGTCTTGGTATTGTACAAATCCTGTGTCGCCGCAACTTTAAATATCTCCTTCATCTTGCCGAAGGGGGGCCTGACGATCATCGAGGTCGCGCCGCACAGATCGGTCATGTGAGAGATGTTCTCCAATGCCTTTTCGGAAATGAACCCGTTGTCGAACGAAAAGGCGAGCACATTGAGCCCGTAATCCTTCGAGAGGGAATACATTGTGTAGGTGGAGTCCTTGCCGCCGCTGTAGGCCATGATCACGTCAAAAGCGTTTTTACCCCTGACCGAGGCGGCGAGCTCCTCGAATTTCTTTAAGTACTCATTTTTCTTTTCATGGTCGGGGAGCAGGGAGTTTTTGCAGTAATTGCACACGCCATTGGCATCGAACTCGATGCCGGGAAAGGTGTCGGGGAGTACGCAGGAGGAACAAAATTTCATGGCCGTCTCCTTATGGGTTGATATGTGTTTTCAGTCGCTCAGGAGGACGCGCCGCGGTAGAGATAATCCTCTCAGGCGGCAACACCCTTTTTCTGAAGAAAAGCGACGAGGTTGTTTATCGTGTCGAGGTTCTCAGGAACCAGCTCCTCGTCCTCGATCTTGATGTTGAAGCGCTCTTCGAGGAACATCACGAGCTCGAGCACCCCGGTCGAATCCATGATCCCGCTTTCGATAAGGGACTTTTCGGGGTCCAGGGTGATGTTCTTTCTGCCCATGACGAAGTTCTCTTCGATGAATTTGACTATTTCCTGTTTTACGTCAGCCATACAAGCTCCTGTATACAATAATTGAGAGTATATCTTTTTTCGCGGCAGTAGTGTAATAATTTATTCAAAGATCGCGCAAAAATATCCATCACAGCCTGTGGAATCCGCGCACCCTCCGGAAAAGAAAACACTATAAAAAAGAGTATAACTGTCAAGATAAAAATTACAGGTAAGCGCTCGCGAGCGTCCTGATCGACAGATACGCGGCAATGGCCATCTCGTCGACCGAGCTCATTTCCTCGCGCGCCGAACGGGCGGCCTTGTCAAGGAGCATCGATATCTTGGCCGGATCGAAAATGCGGCCAGCGATCAGTGCGGATTGATCATCATTATCGTTCATCTCATCCATGTGGACCAGGCTCCGGTAGACCGGCGAGCGGTATGGCTGCTTGTCCCTGTAAATGATGGATGAAGGAAGGATGTCGTCAAAGGCCCTCTTCAGTGCGTACTTCTCGTTCATGCCGCGGATTTTATAAAGGGGCGGGATTTCGGAGGCGAACTCGATGAGCCTGTGGTCCAGGAACGGGAAGCGGCCCTCGACCGAATGCGACATCATCATGCGATCACCCTGCGAGCTTAAAAGATAGCCCGGGAGAAAGAGCAGCATCTCCAGGTACTGCGCCCTGCACAGCGGGTGCCAGGACATCATGTCCGGGTCCGTGTACGCCCTGAGCTCGTCGTACATGTCGGATTCGGATACTGCGTCCCGGGCTTCCGCCGCGAGCAGGTCCCTGATGCGGCCGGTATTGGCCCAGCGGATCATGTGTGAGTAGAACGGGTTTTCGAAATCCGCAAGCCCTCTCCTGAAAAAATTCTGCCAGAACCTTCCGGTGCGCGGGTCCCGGTTCACGTAGGAATACAGGCGCCCCAGCAGCATGGGCCTTTTGGCGGATTCGGGATCGCGGGCCCAGAACCGCCGGATCATGTCCTCCTTGAAAATATTGTACCCGCCGAAAATCTCGTCCGCACCCTCGCCGGTGAGCACGACCTTGATGCCATTTTCGCGAACCAGCTTCGACAGGTGAAAGAGCGGGGACGGCGCGGTGCGAAGCAGCGGCACCTCGGCGTGCCTGACGACCTGTGAAAAAGCGCCGCCGATGTCGCGGTAATCGACCGATACCGAACGGTGGTCAAGCCCCATGATATTCACGAGCTCGCCCTGAAACGCGCTCTCGTCATACAACGGGTCGCCGAACGTCACCGAAAACGTGGTCAGGTCGCTCTGAAAATTTTTATGGGTCAGCGAAGCGATGATCGACGAATCGAGCCCGCCCGAAAGGTATGCCGCGACCGGCACGTCGGCGCGCAGTCTGAGCCTTATCGCGTCAGACAGTATCTCGCGTATGCCAGCGGTATAATGATCGAGAGGCCTTTCCTCGTAGCCTGATTTTTCCGGGAACCGTATTTTCCAGTAACGCGACAATCGGTGGCCGGTCTCTGAAACCTCGAGCATGTGCGCCGGCGGCAGCTCGCATATTTTTTCGAAGCAGGTCCTGGGCGGGACCGTGACCCAGAATGTCAGGGCCTGGTGGATTCCCATGAGGTCGAACGCCGGATCGACTTCTCCGGAAGCAAGGATCGACTTGATCTCCGAGGCGAAAAGAAAATCGCCGTTACCCTTAAAGCTGTAGTACAGCGGGCATATGCCGACCCGGTCCCTGGCGAGGATGATCTTTTTCTGCCGGCCATCCCATATGGCAAGGGCGAACTGCCCGTTCATTTGCTCAAGAAAAGCCCGGCCGAACTCCTCGTATAGGTGAACGATGACCTCGGTGTCGGTCCGGGTGGAGAACCGGTGCCCCCTTGCTACCAAAAATTCCCTGAGCTCGATGTAGTTGTATATCTCACCGTTGAAGGTGATGCAGATTTCGCCGGTTTCGTTGAAGATTGGCTGCGCGCCGCCATCGAGGTCGATGATGCTGAGCCGGGAATGGCCCAGTCCCACATTACCGCTGATATGCGATCCGGTTCCGTCAGGCCCCCGGTGGCCAAGTGCGCCGACCATCCTGTCAATTGTAGTATTGCTGACCGGCCTGACAGACGCCCTGTTGTATATCCCCGCTATGCCGCACATATCCCGTCTCCTGAGACATTAATGCGCGCATAGTGACTCTTATATCATGGCACTGCAAGAATAAAGCCCGTGGCCGATGTTTCAGGCAGGTTAAATAATAATATTCTATACCAAATACTGGATATAAGACGGCCACAGAGTCACGGAGGGCACTGAGTGGATTATTGACCCCCTCCCGTCCTCCCAGTCGAAGCGTTTAGAACATCCTGTTCTGCTTCGACACAGAGCCATCCTGGCTCTAGCCTTACAAAGGGGCAAGCGGCATGAATGCCGCAGTGGCCGACACCATCAGGACGTCCTGTCCTGTGTCGGCAGGCATCCATCCTGAATGCACTCGATTGCGAACATGGATGTTCAGAAAGCAATCGAT
>Ga0116154_10003051_pt1 | contig 12198 bp, 8 predicted proteins | sample AD_UKC030_MetaG_FD_89898 | JGI IMG/M metagenome (GOLD analysis project Ga0116154, IMG submission 89898) | Active sludge microbial communities of municipal wastewater-treating anaerobic digesters from USA - AD_UKC030_MetaG | ecosystem: Engineered > Bioreactor > Anaerobic > Digestate | place: USA...
GCACATCCCTTTTTGTGAAAGCCTGTGCCCTTATTGCTCCTTCAACCGCTTTGTCCTCAACCATGGAAAAGCCCACGCCTATTTCGCGTCATTACGTGAAGAAATGCGCATCCTGGCTGGATTAGGTTATCGCTTTTCCTCGCTGTACTTCGGCGGTGGCACTCCCACCATCCTGCCGGAGGAGCTGGTGGCCACAATTGACCTGGCGCGTGACCTGTTCGGCGTCCGAGAGGTTTCCTGCGAGACCAATCCTAACCACCTCAACCCTGAGATCGTCCCATTGCTGCAGGACCGCGTACAACGATTGTCAGTTGGTGTGCAGAGCTTTGATGATGGCTTGCTTAAACAGATGAACCGTTATGAGAAGTTTGGTTCCGGCGCAGGCATCCTGGAGAGCATCCGCTATGCCGCCCCGTTTTTCAAGTCGCTCAATGTGGATATGATCTTCAACTTTCCCAGCCAGACCCCTGAGATACTTCGTAATGATATCCAAAGCGCCATCGCATCCGGTGCGCAGCAGGTCACGTTCTATCCCCTGATGACCTCTCCATCCGTGCGCCAATCCATGGCCAATAGCGTGGGCGTGCTGAAACCCGCCCGTGAAGCAGATTACTACGCCATGATCAGCGCCGGGCTGGCGAAGGATTTCATCCCCTTATCCGCCTGGACCTTTGCCCGTGGCGGCACCAGCCTGATCGACGAATACATCGTCGACACCGAGGAATATGTCGCGGTGGGTTCCGGCTCCTTCTCCTACCTGGATGGCACACTTTACGCCAGCACATTCTCGTTGAGCGAGTATGGGCAGCGCGTAGACGCCGGGGAAATGGCGCTCACCGGCTCGCAGCCTTTCAGCAAGCGTCAGCAGATGCGCTACCGCATGATGATGGATATGTTTGGTCTGCGTTTTGACCGCGCGCGCTTTAGAGACCGTTTTGGTGTTTCCGCGGAGCGCGGGCTGTGGCTTGAGATGGCATTCTTTAAGCTATTGGGGGCTTTCAGCCGGCAGGATCCCGCCATCCCCACACCGGTCGGGCGCTATCTTTCGCTGGTGATCATGCGCGAGTTCTTCAGCGGGGTCAACCGTGTGCGTGATATCGCCCGCGCTTCATTAACCTCAGCGGACCGCGGAGAGTGTTATGAACCCTGATACCCGTAAACGCCTGCCGAAAGCCGTCAGGTTTATCCTGTCCGCCCTGGCTGCCATCATCGCGCTGGCGGTGGCGATCCTCCTCATTGGCGCGCTGACCTTCGCCATCGTCAATCGCACCAACGGAAAGATCATCTCCTCCGGCGAAACGCGCCGTTACCTGCTGCATGTGCCGAAAAACATCGACCCCGCGCGACCTGTTCCCCTGGTGATCACTATTCACGGTTTCGCTCAATGGCCGGCCAACCAGGCCAATGTGAGCCAGTGGAACCCGATCGCAAACCGGGAAGGCTTTATTGTGGTTTATCCATCAGGCACGGGGTTTCCCAAACGCTGGCAGGCTTTTCCTCAGCAGTCATTTGCCGATTCAAAAGATGTGGTTTTCATTTCTGACCTGATCGACTCCCTTTCCGCGCAATACAATATTGACCCGGCGCGCATCTACGTAAACGGCCTTTCCAATGGCGGCGGGATGACCTTTCTGCTTGGCTGTGAGCTCGCTGACCGCATCGCGGCTACCGGGTCGGTCGGTGGCGCTTTTATCATGCCTATTGAAAAATGCAATCCTTCCCGACTGGTCCCGCTGATCGCCTTTCACGGCACAGCCGATCCGATAGTCCCCTTCCATGGCGGCCCATCCGAAGGCTTTGACCTGCCGTTCCCGGATATCCCCCAATGGATGAGTGAGCGGGCGGCACTGAACGGCTGCAACCCGGCTCCCGATCCCCTTCCTGCGAAGGGAGAGGTGAGCGGGGTGCGTTACACCGACTGCCGAGAAGGCGCTGACGTGGTGTTTTACACCATTGAAGGCGGCGGGCACACCTGGCCGGGCGGCAATCCGCTCCCCCAATGGATCACCGGGACTACCAATCAGGATGTCTCAGCCTCTGAACTGATGTGGGATTTTTTCCAGCATTACACATTGGATTGATCCAGAATTGATTGTTTAAACAGACCCATCGCTTGCTATAATCTTAATATTCACTCTGCGGAGGTTGAGATGAAGCGTGTCGCATTCTGTGGATTTACCTTGCTCATTCTCCTGGTTTCATGTGCGCAGCAGCGAATTATCGAACACCCAGCTCCTGAATTGAGCATGGATCACACTTATTTTTCAGGGCAGGGATGTTTTACAGAACTTAATTGCGCTCCAGAAGATTTCACTCAACCGGATCCGCCGGTGACCATGATCCAGAAGCCCGCCGATCTATTAGGTGGCTTGACCCCCCCGATTCCATTGGCTGTGGGCAGTACGGTGCTCTACAAGGACGAAGGAGAGATTCCTGCTGTCTATACAAACCGTTGCATGCGCAACCAATTCATCCGCTACCTGGCAAGAATTGATGACCAGACTATCCTCATTGATTCGATCGAAAAAATGGCGGAAGTATTCGCTCCGATCGATTCAGCTGAAGAGGCTTTCAGTTACGCCATCGCCGCAACCGGTTACTCGGCGTTGTTTGACCTGGAAACGATTAAAAAGCCTACCCTTTACGTTGACCAAATTGAAGAGAGCTTTGTTGAAGAAGGGAAAGGCGATAACGTCGTGCATCTTTTTAAGAATTACCTGTGCGGATGTGGGCCACACATCACACAAAGTGTCGCCGTCACGGTGCGAGAGGATGGCACCATTCAGATCGCCGAACCAGTGGATGCCTTCAGCGACCCGCAATATGATGGTCTGTGTGTGGATTAAGTCCGCGCATTAAAATGAACAATTCTTGCCAACCCGGCCGATCGGTCAGGTCGTCAGGAATCCATTAAACAGAATGATATAATCCCAGCATGCGACTCAAACAGAAAAAGACCTGGCTGATCATTAGCGGTATCGTGGTGCTCGCAGCCATCGTGTTAGCGCTGCCACCGGTTTGGTCGCGCGTGTCTTATTACTCGCGCGACGCGTACACGTCGTTTAAATACTGGTTACATCCCCCTGCGCAAGCTGTGTTTGTCCCTTCCAACTCTGAAGAGGACCCGGTTGTGGAAACTGCAGTAGCGGCCACACTGACCGCTTCTGCTCCCACCCCGCAACCCACTGTATCCATTACAACAGCGCCGACTTCAACCACACCCGAGCCTACCCCCTTACCCACTATCACGCCCACCCCCCTGCCGGTTTCGGCTTACCTGCCGGGTGTGATCAGTGAGCCGCAGCTGTGGAATAATTGCGGCCCAGCCACCCTGTCAATGTACCTTTCGTATTACAAGTGGGGTCTCACCCAGAAAGAGGCCGCCGCCGTTCTTAGACCCAACGACCGTGACAAAAACACGATGCCATACGAGATGATCAATTTCGTCAACGAGAATACAGCGCAGCGCGCCTTGTGGCGGTATGGTGGTGATCTGGCGACGATCAAGTCACTCATCAACGCCGGTTTCCCGGTCATGGTGGAAACCGGATTCGAACCTGCCAACCTTAAGAATGAAGGCTGGATGGGACATTACCTCCTACTGGTGGGGTATGACGACAACCACCAGCTCTTCACTACACAGGATGCCTACCTGCTCATCCACCCTCCCGAGGGTGGAGATCCGATTCCTGAGGAAGAAAGGGAGAATTTTCGCGGATTTGAGGTACCCTACTCAGAAATATTGGAGGATTGGCGGGCGTTCAATTATGTTTTCCTCGTGGTTTATCCTCCCGATAAACAAAACGACGTGCTGAACGCCCTCGGTCCGCTGGCAACAGATGAAACTGCCAATAAGATCGCTTACAACCGGGCAGTAAACGAGGCAACTACTTTGTCGGATATTCGCGAACGCTTCTTCGCCTGGTTTAACGCCGGGACCAGCGCCGTGTACCTGCAGGATTACGTCACAGCCGCCACCCATTTTGATACAGCTTTCAGTCTTTACCCGGATGTGCCTGAAGCAAACCGACCCTGGCGCATGATGTGGTACCAGACCGGGCCTTATTTCGCCTACTACTATGCCGGCCGATATAACGATGTGATCGAATTAGCCAACCAGACCCTGAAGGCCATGTCGGAGCCGGTGCTCGAGGAAAGCTATTACTGGCGCGCGATGGCTTCTTACGCACTGGGAAATACGAACAAAGCAGTCGTGGATCTGCGCCAGAGTATCGATTTTCACCCGGGTTTCGCGCCAAGTATGGCAATGCTCAATCAGCTTGGCGTCACTCCCTGAAAACCGCTATACTTATAAGTACGGAAACCTAATGGTCAAGATCCTGCATTTTGCCGACGCCCACATAGACATCGCCACATACGGAAAGCACGACCCTGAAACCGGTCTGCCTGTCCGCGTGCTTGACTTCCTGAATGCGCTGGATACCATCATTGACACTGCCATCCGCGAGAAAGTGGACCTGGTTCTCTTCGCCGGCGATGCCTACAAAGACCGCACACCATCACCAACCTTCCAGCGTGAATGGGGAAAACGCATTATCCGCCTGCCCATGGCAGGCATACCTGTCCTGCTGCTGGTGGGCAATCATGACATCAGCCCAGCCAGCGGACGCGCCCACACCCTGCAGGAGTTCGACACCCTACAAGTGCCAAATGTGCGCGTATTAAACAAACCCGAACTGCTCAAACCTGCCGATCTGTGGGGGTTGCCTCTGCAGGTTATCGCGCTCCCATGGGTGTTCCGCTCTACGCTGATGGCGGCGATGCAGCTTTCCCCGGGCGATGATAACCTGGTCAATGAAGAACTGGAGCAGCGCATCACGATCATCCTCGAAGCCCGGATGAATGAACTTGACCCGACTTTGCCCACCATTTTCACTGCGCACGGGTCGGTGCAGGGCGCCATGTACGGCAACGAGCGTACTGTTATGCTGGGCAAAGATCTGGTGCTGCCCGGTTCACTGGTCAAGGACCCGCGCCTGGATTATGTAGCCCTTGGGCACATTCACAAGCATCAGGATCTCAACCCCGGCGCGCACCCTCCGGTGATCTACCCCGGCTCCATCGAACGCGTCGATTTTGGCGAAGCAGCGGATGACAAGGGTTTTATGATCGCCGAGGTCGATAAAGGTCACACCAATTACCGCTTCATAAAGCTGGACGGTCGGGCTTTTTATGACCGCACCGTGAAAATTGACCAGCGCGAAGGCATGATGGAGCGCATCCTGGCCGTATTGCCCGCAGATGAGCGTATCACCGATTCCATTTTAAAACTTACCATCGAATACCCGCGCGAGCTGGAGATGTTCCTGGATGAGACCGTCCTGCGCGAGAAGTGTGCCTCCGCGCTAGAGTTCCACCTTATCCGCCGTCCGCAGGAGGAAGCCCGCCTGAGATTGCCGTCTGACCAGTCCATTGCCAGCCTCTCTCCGCTGGAATTGCTCACCATGTATTGGAACTCGGTCCACACCAAACCGGTGCAGACGGACACGCTGCACTCCCTTGCCCGATCGATCATTCAAAGCGTTTCCGGTGTTGAAAACACGCTGGACCTTCCGGGAGGGGAGTAATGTCGAACACCCTCATCGAGATCCTTGTCATTTTCGTTTTGATCCTGTTCAACGGTTTCTTCTCCATGTCCGAGATCGCTGTCGTATCCGCACGCAAGGTGCGCCTGGAACAACGCGCCGAGGAGGGGGATACCGGTGCTCGCAACGCGCTGGAACTGGCAGGATCCACCAGCAAGTTCCTTTCGTCAGTGCAGATCGGCATCACATTGGTGGCCATGCTGACCGGTGCTTTTGGTGGTGCCACACTGGCTGAACGCCTGTCAGTGGTACTGGGTAAAGTGCCCTGGCTCGCGTCCGCGGCATCTACACTTGCCCTGATCATTGTTGTACTCCTCACCACCTATTTTTCCCTGGTCATTGGTGAACTCATCCCCAAGCGCATCGCCCTCAATAACCCTGAAAAGATCGCTGCCAGCGTCTCAGGGGTGATGCGTTTTGTGTATCGAATCACCGCACCGTTGACCGGCCTGTTATCAGCCTCCACAGACCTTGGCATGCGCATCCTGGGTATCAAACCCTCAGGCGACCCCCCCATCACGGAGGAGGAGATCAGGGTGCTCATCGATCAGGGCACAGAAGTGGGGGTGTTTGATGAAGCAGAGCAGGATATGGTGGAGGGGGTGTTCAGACTGAACGAGCGTTCGATCAACGCGATTATGACCCCGCGTACCGAGATCGTCTGGCTGGACGCCGATGACAGCATCGAAGAGATCCTGCAGCGTGTGCTGGAAAGTCCTTATTCGCGCTTTCCGGTCTCGCGCGGCTCACTGGATAATATTTTAGGCGTGCTCAAAGCCAAAACCCTGCTTGAAAAAGCCCTGACCCGTACATCGTTCAACATTGTCGATCTATTGGAAAAACCGCTCTTTATTCCTGAAAACACACCCGCGGTGCGCGTGCTGGAAATGGAAAAAGAGGAGGGCGTGCACGAAGCCCTGGTCATAGATGAATACGGTGGGGTATTGGGATTCGTCACCCTGTTCGATGTGCTTGAGTCGATCATTGGTGAACTCCCCAGCCTGGGTGAGGTGACCGAGCCGGAGATCGTCCTGCGCGAGGACGGCTCTTATCTTTTGGATGGTCTGCTGCCGATCGATGAGTTCAAAGAATTGTTCGACCTGGAACACCTGCCGGAGGAGAGCAAAGTCGGCTTCCAGACAGTGGGTGGTTTTGTAATGAACCAGATCGGCTCCATTCCAACCGCGGGGCAATCCTTCACCTGGGATGATCTGCATTTTGAAGTGCTGGATATGGACGGTCACAGGGTGGACAAGGTGCTGGTATCCCGTAAACCCGGCATCGCAGCCGTAAACACTGAGGGGGATACAGCGTGATCATCGACCGTATGCAGATCAGTGGATTCCTGTCTTACAAGGACAGGGTGGAGGTGGACCTCTCTGGGTTCACACTGGCCTGCATATCAGGCGCTAATGGCGCTGGAAAATCCTCCCTGCTTGAAGCCATCACCTGGGCGCTGTTTGGTGAAGCCCGCCGCCGTGATGACGCCATCATCAACCTGCGCGCCAACACCGCCGAAGTGATTTTGGACTTCATTTACGAAGGCGTGCATTACCAGGTGCAGCGCAGCAAGACACGCGACAAGTCCACCATCCTTGAATTTCGCGCGCAGGTACCTGAGGGTGGCTGGCGTGTGTTGACCGAGCCCAGTATGCGCGGTACTGAAGATATGATCCGCCGCACGCTTCACCTTGATTATGAAACATTTATTAACGCCTCGTTCTTCCTGCAGGGAAAAGCTGATCAATTTGCCCAGCAACGACCCGGCGACCGCAAACGCATCCTTTCTGGTATCCTGGGCCTTGATATCTGGGAAACCTATCGAGACGAGGCTGCCCGCAGGCGCAAAAACTTTGAGAGCGAACTCGCTGTGATCAACAGCCGGCTCCAGGATATTGAAAGCGATTTGCAGGAGGAAGAAGAACGAAAAAGCAAACTTGCGCAACTGCTGAAAGAAGTTGAGCAAAAACAGGTCCTGTTGGAAGCCCGCAAAGCCATCCTCGACCAGCAGCGCCTGATCGCGGATCGCATCGCCAATGATCAGCTCCAGCTGGAAAAACAACGCGCGGAAGTGCAGCGGCAGCAGGACGAACTCGACCGGTCTCGCGAGGAATTGATCGAGCGCTGCCAGGAGCGCGATAACTACCGGCAGCAGCTGCAAAATGAGGCCGCCATCAACCGGGAATTCGCGGAATGGGAAACTGCTCGGCAAGCACTGGCGGAATGGGAGAAGATCGCCACCAACTTTCACCAGTACGAGATGCAGCGCCAGGCGCCCGCGCTGGTGATCGAGCGTGAGCGCACCCGCCTGCAGGTGGAACTGGATGGACTCACTCAAAAACAATCAGAAATTCAAGGTCTGGAAACTTCCCTTTCCGCCCTGCAGCAGCAGGTGGACCAATATGAGAAAGCCATCCATGCTGCCAACGAATTACTTTCACAACGCACGCGATTGGAAATTGAGAAGGAACAATTGGTTAGCGAGAAAGCCCGCCTGGGCGCGGAAAACAAACGGCTCAGGCAGGAAATGAACGAGATCGTGGAACGCGTGGCTCATCTGGAGGAGATCACCGGCGCCGCCTGCCCGACCTGCGAGAAACCGCTTTCCGCGGACGAATTGCAGCGCCTGGTAACCGACCTGCGAAAACGGGGTAAGGAGATGGGGGACGCCTACCGCAGTAATGAGAAAATTTCGAGTGAGTACAGTGAGCGGACGTTACAGATCGAAACAGAATTGCAGAACCTGCAGCGTGTGGAGGCGGAGTTAAAGCTTAACCAACGCCTCTTCGATTCGAAGAGCGAGGAGTTGCGTCAGAACAAGGCGGCGCTCACTGACTGGCATGAAACAGGCGAACCACGTTTACGGGAGGTCTCGCGCATGCTCTCGACCGCCTCCTTCGCTGAGCAAGCGCATCGGGAGCTGGCTGCGATCGACGCGCAGTTGAAGCAGTTAGGATATGACACCGCCGCGCATGAACACGCCCGTCAGGTCGAACTGGAAGGACGCGCCAGCCAGGAAAAGATCCAGCTGTTAAAGCAGGCTAAAGCGTCCCTTCTTCCATTAGAGAGGGAGATCACCGGGCTTGAGAAAGCGCTTGAAAAGAATGAACGCCGTTTATCAGTTCTGCGGGAGGACCTGAGGCAGGCGGAAGAAAAATTGCAGACTGAGACCGCCAGCCTGCCCGACATGGCTCTGCTCAAAGCTGAATATGATGATGCTCAGTTGCAGGTTAACCGGGTCAATACCGAACTGGGATACGCGCGCGGCAAGGTGGATAACCTGGAAAAGCAGCGCGCGCAAAAAGTGGTCATGTTGGAGGAGAAGGAATCCCTCAACGAAAAGATCGCGGATCTCAAAACGCTTGAGCGCGCCTTTGGCAAGGACGGCATTCCCGCGCTGTTGATCGAGCAGGCGCTGCCGGATATTGAAGCGCACGCCAACGAGATCCTCGACCGGTTAAGCGCGGGCGGCATGTCGGTTAAGTTCGAAACCCAGCGCGAGTTCAAAGACAAGAAGCGTGATGACCGCCGTGAGACGCTCGATATTCTCATCCGCGACTCTTCCGGTGAACGCCCCTACGAGATGTTCTCCGGTGGAGAAGCGTTCCGTGTCAATTTTGCCATCCGCCTTGCGCTCAGCCGCGTACTGGCGCACCGCGCCGGAGCCCGGCTGCAAACCCTGGTGATCGACGAAGGCTTTGGCAGCCAGGATGCCGATGGCCGCCAGCGCCTGGTGGAAGCCATCAACCTGGTCGGCGCTGAATTTGAGAAGATCCTGGTCATCACCCATCTCGAGGAATTAAAAGATGCTTTCCCGGCCCGCATTGAAGTGACCAAAACACCGGGCGGATCGCAGGTTCAGGTGGTGGTGGCATGAACATGATCCACGCGCGGGTTGGTCTGCAGCAGCGCATCCTCCCCGAATACCGCGTGGAGTTCTTCGACCGCCTGGCGACCGCCTGCCTGCAGGGATTGAGTGTTTTTGCCGGCAGCCCGCGCCCTGAAGAAGCGGTGGAGACCGCCAGCCGTCTCACCGTCGCCAATTACGCCCGCGCGCATAACCTTCACCTGTTTTCAGGCAAATCTTATTGCTACTGGCAGCTGGGTGTGTTGCCCTGGCTGGTGCGCTGGCAGCCGCGCGTATTGATCACAGAGATCAATCCGCGCAACCTTTCCAATCCAAGCGCGGCCAGGTGGATGCGCCTGCGCGGCCGTCCGGTGATCGGCTGGGGCTTGGGTATACCCCGCGGAGGCGCGCTTTCTTCACTGCTGTACCGCAACCTTCTGCGCCACATGCAAGCGGTCATCTCTTATTCCGCCGGCGGCGCCGAGCAGTACATCAAAGCCGGTATGAACCCCTCCCGTGTGTTCGTTGCCGCTAACGCCGTAACCCCCCGCCCTGCCACGCCTCCTATCAACCGCCCTGCACAAATCGAGGGAACCCCTCAAATTCTTTTCGTGGGCCGCCTGCAGCCGCGAAAACGGGTGGATACCCTGCTGCACGCCCTGGCAGCCCTGCCCCCCGAGGAGCAGCCGCGCCTGGTTATTGTGGGTGATGGACCGGACCGTACCCGTCTGGAGATGCTCGCCTGGCAGGTCTACCCGCAAACCACCTTCGCCGGCGCGAAGCACGGCGTGGAACTTGAACCATACTTCACAGCCGCTGACCTTTTCGTGCTGCCGGGCACCGGTGGTCTGGCGGTGCAACAGGCCATGGCGCACAGCCTGCCGGTCATTGTCGGCCGGGCTGACGGCACCCAGGGTGAACTGGTGCGCCCGGAGAATGGCTGGGTCCTGCCGGACGACAGCCAGCCCGCTCTCACCGCTGTCATTCGCCAGGCGCTTTCGGATCTGCCTGCCTTGAGGAATAAAGGTCTGGCGTCGTACCGTATCGTCGCGGAGGAGGTCAATATAGAATCCATGGTGCAAACCTTCACCCGCGCGGTGGAATCCGTTCTCTAGTTGGATGCGGGGATGAGAAGATGAAGTTATTACTGATCGCTGACGGACGCAGCCCGATTACCAGGCGTTGGATCCGCATGCTGCAGCCGCTGGGTTATACCCTCAACATGGTCAGCTCCTACCCCTGCGCGCCGATCGAAGGGGTGACCGAGATCATCACCATGCCGCTGGCTTTCGCGGGGATGGGCGGCAGCCAGGCGGGCGGCGCAGCCCGCAAAACCAGCCGCCGTACCCGGGTCGTCTCGCGCTTCCGCAACCTGGCGGCTGAAGTACGGCACCGCATGGGGCCTTGGATGGTCACCCGCAAGGAAAAAGAATATCACGAACTGATCAGGCGGCTGAAACCAGACCTGGTGCACGCGCTGCGCATACCCTTTGAAGGCGTGCTTGCCAGCCTCACCCCTGAAAATATCCCGGTCATCGTCTCCACCTGGGGCAATGATCTTACCTTCCATGCGACATCCTCTGAGGCGATGGGCAGCGCCACCCGGCGCGCTCTCCTGCGCGCCAATGGGCTCATGTCGGATACACAGCGCGACCTCAGGCTGGCCAACTCCTGGTCGTTCAACCCGGCAAAACCCTCCCTTTCAGTCGTGGGTAACGGCGGTATTGATCTGGTGGAGATCGAAGAAGCCACCCGCGGGGTCGGGCTGGCCGTTCCGTGGCAGGTGATCAACCCGCGTGGTTTTCGCTCAGGCTCCGTTCGCAATGACACATTCTTCAAGTCCATTCCCCTGGTCATCGGTCATCACACCGATACACAATTCATTTGCCCCTGGATGGCCGGTCAACCTGAAGCGCTCGACTGGATCGAAAAGCTCGGCGTTTTCGATAACGTCACCCTGCTGCCCATGCTCTCACAAAAGGAATTGTGGCGTGAGTTTGCTCGCTCGATGGTCTCCGTTTCGATCAGCGTGCATGATGGCACCCCAAACTCGCTCCTTGAAGCCATGGCCGTCGGCTGCCTGCCGGTCTGCGGGAACATTGAATCCATCCGTGAATGGATCACGCATGAGGAGAACGGTTTGCTGGTTGATCCGGGCGATCCCATTGCGCTGGCTAACGCCGTGCTTTCCGGTATTGAAGACGAAGGCTTGCGCCGCTACGCAGCCGCGCGCAACCTCGAGATCATCCGCTCGCGTGCCGAAGTGTCGTCTGTCCGCACCCAGGTGGCCGGGTTTTATTCCAATGTAATCGGAAGCAGTAGAGAATAACAACGCTCTGTTCCATAAAAAACGTGTTTAATGCCTATCAATTTTTTTTATTCGTCATTAACAATATAGGAAAATCTAATAAAAAGGAATGGGGTTGAATACATGGTTGATAAATATTTGCTGGAAAGAAATGGACAGATTGATTTTTATAATCGAGTATTGCCACGAGTAAACCCAGCGATAAATTTAGAGGCTATTTTAGCCGATAGTAACGATGGGGTTCTAAATGGCAACTTACTTGAATTCAAATTAAATGTTTCAGACCTGAATGTGGCTTTATTTCAATGTATCAAGTATCTTTCGGCTATGCGTATAAAAGGAAAGCCCATCCCATCAAATATACTAATAATTGATTTGAATGCCGCAACGCTTAGGGTCTATCATAGCTCGGATTATTTAGATGCTATCGAAAAGCC
>Ga0116154_10003060_pt1 | contig 12175 bp, 8 predicted proteins | sample AD_UKC030_MetaG_FD_89898 | JGI IMG/M metagenome (GOLD analysis project Ga0116154, IMG submission 89898) | Active sludge microbial communities of municipal wastewater-treating anaerobic digesters from USA - AD_UKC030_MetaG | ecosystem: Engineered > Bioreactor > Anaerobic > Digestate | place: USA...
ATTCTGCGTGGCAGACGCCGCTCTCGAGAAATACACCTCGGACGGATATGCACAGGCGGCCAAGGCCGTTATCGATTCCCAGGACGTCAAAGGCGTTCTCATAGCCCAGAGCTATGACGGCGTTGACTTCGCGGCCAAAGTCGCGATGGCGATGGGCGCCGGCATCGTTTCCAACTGCAACAAGGTTGCTGTTGAAGGCGGAGCGCCTGTTTTCACCAGGAACACCTACAATGGAAAGATCCAGGAACAGAAAAAGGTCAAGACCGACAAATTCGTCGCCACTTTCGAGAAAGGCGCGTACGAAATGGAAGCAGCAGGCGGAGCAGGCGCTGTAACAGCGGTATCCGCATCGATAAGCAACGTCAGGACTAAAGTGAAGGAAGTCATCGCCACCATGGCCGGCGCTGTCGACATTTCCCAGGCCAAGATCATCGTATCCGGCGGCCGCGGACTCAAAGACGGCGACAAGTACAAAGACGTCATCATCCCCCTTGCCAAGAAGCTCGGCGGCGAGTATGGCGCATCCAGGCCGGTCGTTGACTCCGGCTGGACCGAGGCGGCACGCCAGGTCGGACAGTCGGGCAAGACCGTCACTCCGGACCTGTACATGGCGATCGGCATCTCCGGCGCCATCCAGCACGTTGCCGGCATGAAAGGATCGAAATGCATCGTCGCGATCAACAAAGACCCTGAAGCTCCTATTTTCAACATAGCGGCTTACGGGATCGTTGCGGACCTCTTCGAAGTCGTTCCCCAGCTGATGGAAAACCTCTGATAACAATATCAGAATCCAATAACAAAAAACCCCGCTTCCGCGGGGTTTTTTGTTTGGTGATCGAAATGAATGGTTAATCGAGTTCGTATGCCCCGATGGACCAGGGCGCGGTACGGCGTGTGCCGTTCATGTCAATTTTCTGTGCTGATGAGTTTTCGGGGAAAAGAACGACGCCTGAGAGGTCGAGGCCGCCTTCGGTTACCGATGCCGGGCTCGATGCCGTTAGATTGTATTCGGCGTCAAGGGCCGGGTCAATGTCGATGTTGCCATAGATGCTGTCACCCGTATCGTCGTCGTTGTAGCCGTCGATATCGCAAAAGTAATTCGTGATGCACATGAATCCGAAGAATACATTGTTCTTCACCGAGGGGAATATCCCGAACGAGGTGTCGCTCAACATGATGTCATTGCCGCCCGCACCGGATGATTGCCCGATAATGATGTTGTTCTGCACGTCGGGCGTTGTGTCACGGTCGTCGATGCCGGTGGCATAGATACCGATTGAATAGTTAACCGTGCCGCTCACGATAATGGTGTTGTTGTACACGTGCGGAGTCCCGTCGGCAAACCGCAGATCCAGCCCAGTGCCCCTAATCGAAGCTGCGGCCACTATGACATTATTGCATATCATGGGTTCAATGGCCTTGGTGTCCCCAAGTCCATAGCAGTATATTCCAACTGTTGTAGATCCTGATCCGGCATCAATATGGTTTTGCGAGATTACGCAGGACATCGTGGTGTTCACGGTGTCGTTAGTGATCTGGAATCCATACGTTTCCCCCGAGACTGACGCGCCGCCGTTTATGTCATTGCGGGAGATCACCGAAGTATTCCCAAGGGGATAAGATACGACGATACCGAGAGAGGCGTTGTTACCAGTACCTCCGTCGATCGTGTTGTCGGTGACGATCTGGTCTGCGGCGGTTTCAATGTAAATGCCGTTTGAGTTCGCATTTGTGGAGGAGCCGCCATTGATGTCATTGTGCTGGACAATCATGCTGGAGACATCTCCATTGACATAGATGCCATTTGATTCGTAGTATCCTGATCCGCCCACGATTGTGTTATAACGAACTGTGGCAGTTCCGCCTGATATATTGACGCGAACGCCATGAGAATTGTCAGGATGAGTGGTGGTTACGGTAAACCCTTCCAGGACCCATTCTTCGGTTGAAAATCCGGAAAAGGCTACGCCGAAGTTCGATGTGGCAACCCCATGTATTTCGGTGCCGTAGGTCGCGTTGTCGCGGTCCTCTATGTCGCGGTCGTTCCAGTCTGTTGCGCTGAATCCGCCGTACAGTGAAACGCCGTCTTCAAGGGTAACGGATTCGGCGTAGGTTCCGGCGGAGACGCAGACTTTATTGATGTCACCGCTGACAGCTGACAATGCCAAGGTTATCGTGGGCAAAGGGTCTTCGATGCCGCCGGTGTTGACATCAGCCCCATTTTTTGATACAAAAAGTGTATCGCGTACACCTGTTGCAACATCGAGCATGGTTGCGGATGACTGGAGATGGGATGAGTCATCTTCTGCGACAATATATAGATCGTAATCAGTTGAGTAAGAGAGTCCGTACATGATGAGCGCGGTGGCCGTACCGTTATTTAAAGTATCTGATGCGGTTCTCGATGTTACAAGGGTCGAGCCTGCGGCATCCTGGCCGTTTTTGACCTGAAGAGCAGAAGGTCCATCGCTTCCATCTGGAAGCAGAACGCAATAAACAGTTCCATTTTTGTTTGCCGAAGCCTGGATATAAAGGTTGGTATCAAGCGTCGATATGCTGGGATACCCCACGGACCACTGCGGCAGGTCTGGCGATTTTTTATCGCTTGAAGAAGAATCGTCGCACCCAGCAAGGATGCCCAGGCAAAAAAAAGCTGCCAGGAAAATCAATAAAGATTTTTTTCTCATGGGAACACTCCTGAAATTTTGAGATATTTGGTGAAGGAATTACAGAAAAGATTTTTCAGGTAGTAAACGGTTTTGTCAACGGTTTTACCGTAATATCACTGATAATCCGCATGTAAATGGACCGTTGATATCAGGGTGAAGCTGCATACGGGCTGCATCAGGCGGTGCATGCAGGACGGATTATTTTTCAGGCATGGGAAACAGGTTTGTCCTGAACAGCACGCCAGGTCGGACAGTCGGGCAAGACCGTCACTCCGGAGCTGTACATGGCGATCGGCATCTCCGGTGCCATCCAGCACCTGGTCGGAATGAAAACATCTGATACTGAATCAGAATCTTATAACAAAAAACCCCGCGAAAGCGGGGTTTTTTGTTATTGGATCGAGTAAGAAAAGCTAGTCTATTTCATATGCCCCCATGGTCCAGCCGGGAGTACGATCTCCGCCGATTTTATCTATCTTATCGCCATCTGCGTTTTCAGGGAAGATCGCAACTCCTGAAAGGTCGAGGGCGCCGGCGTTCACCGATATGGGAGTGGATACGGTCGGAGCCAGATCGGCATCGAGAGCAGGATCAACGGATATATTAGCTGAAATCCCGGAGCGGAGTCCATTCAAGTCGGTAAGTTCAAAATACGCAGTCGCGGCTGTTATTATAGTGCATGTGCAGTCGTAAATATCATTGTTCATGATATATGAAAAAAGACTGTTGCTGTTGTTTTCCTCATAAAACGCCACGCAAAGCGATGAATCGCCAATTATAATGTTGTTTCGGATATCGGGAGAAGATGCTTGGTTAACTGATCCAATGGATGAAATTACGTTGGCTTGGTCGGTCCCTGAAGTTGATATGGTGTTGTTGTAAACCAAAGGGCTCCCGTCGACATCCTGAAAGAGCAGCGCCCGGGGATGTGTGCCAACCGCTTTGATGATATTGTTACATATTATTGGGGCTACCGTATATCCGTCTGCAGAACCGTAGCAGAAGATACCCCGGCAGTTTTCGCCGTCGCCTGCGTCAATGTCATTGGAGTGGATCATCGGTGCGGAAGTTCCCACGATATTATTATTATAAATCGCGATTGCGTAGGTGCTGTTTGAATTAGATCCACCGTTTATGGTGTTGCGGGCAATAAGAGAGGTGCTTGCCAGGGGATAGGTAATGGTTATACCGTGTGAAGAGTTTGCGCCGGATCCGCCGTCGATGGTATTGTCGGTGATGACTTGGTCGGCTGATGTTTCGATGTAGATGCCGTTTGATGTGGAGCTTGTAGAACTGCCGCCGTTTATCATATTGTGTTCGATAACGGTCTCAGCGTTGTCGCCATGGATGTATATACCATTCGACTCATTATCGCCGGGGCCGCCGTCAATGGTGTTGTATCTGACCGTGGCGGAGACATCGTATATGTTAACAGCGTATGAATTATTAGCATGGGTGCTCTGGATGGTGAAACCCTCGACGATACTATCGCCCGTGGATGTGCTGGTAACCCCAATGGCGCTCTGGCTTGTGCCAGGTCCCTGGATTATTGTCTGGTAAGTCGCATTTGACCGGTTCACCCTGTCGCGGTCGCTCCAGTCTGCTGCGCTGAAACCGCCATACAGGGAAACGCCGCCGGTAAGGCTGACGGATTCGCCATATGTGCCTGCTGCTACGTAAACTTTTTTGAATGAACCGGTAAGGGCCGCGGCTGCTGTTACTCCCGCCTGAATTGTCAGTTTCGGAAACATTGGATCCAGGCCGGTATTGGAATCATTTCCGGTTTTTCTTACGAAAATAATATTCCGTTCGCCGATAGCGACCGTGTAATTTTTTATTGCGGTACGCTGGTTCAGGGTTGTATTTTCCCCTATGATATATATGTCATATGCTGTTGAATAGGGAAAAGAGCTCATGGTCAGGACCGTGTTCGTCAGGGCCGTTATTGCCTGATTGCCTGAATTGAATGCGGCCGCACCGGAACCGTTTTGACCTGCGATTATCTGGTCTGCCGACGGCGCGGGATCGCCGGATGATACTGCAACATAATAAACGGTGCAGTCTTTATTGGTTCTCGCGGTAGACGAGATGTCCTGGCCTGTGATGCTTACCGTATCAACAACTGCCGCCGCGGTCGGATACCCTGAAGCCCATTTCAATCCCGAAGAGGATTTCTTGTCCGAATCATCGTCGCATGAAAGCAAAAATAAGGACAATATAAACACGGTGCACGGGATCAGAAAGCTGGCTGTTCTCTTCATTTTGGATCTCCTTGAAAAGATAGTTACATTGTACATATCGTACGGTCAGACCGAAGTCGGATGCTTGGATGCATCCGGAACAGCTTAATTTATCAATCCACATTGCGCGCGTCAAGTAAATCCCGGAAACCGGAGTTCATGGAAACAGTGTCAATCTTGTGCGGAAACTGAATCAGAACCGGCGGTTTATACCCGGTTGCTCCCAACCGGGCGATGAGATTGCGGCAATTGCGGATGGTGAAGATCGTTTCGTCGTATCGGCCGCTATTTTTCAGGCATGGGAAACAGGTTGGTCCTGAACAGCACGCCGGTCATGAGGCGGCCGTCGTAGATATGCGCGTACGAATCGTAACCTTCATGCTGGCGCTCGAAGCTCGAGACGTAGAAATCCCCGATGAAGCCGAAATAATAATCGACATAGTGTGCGACCCGGAACTTGAAATTGAACCCGGCTGCGAGCCCGAACTGGGCGGGGGACAGGTATTGCGTCACTGCAGCGGTCTTGTTCGGCAGCATGTCGGAATCCCCGTGCATCGAACAGTCGGTAATGACCATTATGTCGAGGCCGGTGAGGAAGTTGAAAGAGAATATGCCCCTGTTGGCTGACACGATCAGGTACAGCGGGGCCATGAGGGAATGCATGGTCGCCTGGGCATGAATGTCGTCGCCCGGTTCGATGTTCGTCATGGAATAGATATAGGAGAGGCCGGTATGGATCCCGAGCCGGTTGGTGAACATCTTTTCGAAAACGAAACCTCCACCTGCGAGGTAGCCCCAGCCCCAGTCGTTCTGGGAGCCGATACGCTGCCATATGCTGGTGTATCCGCCGGTAAGGACGAATCCGAAAGAGACATTGGGGTCGGGCTGCGGTTCATCCGCCCTGACCGCCGAAGGAAGATACAGGGCCGCGCAGACGATGAGCAGGGTAATCGCTTTTTTCATGTTCACGGGCCTATTTCTTTTCTTCCATCAGGCAGGTCCCATTGAATATCGATCCCGATTCGATGCAGAGTTCGGGAGTGACGAGATCGCCGCTGGTCTGGCTTTTTTTGTAGAGGTCGATCCTCTGGGTTGTCTTTATCTTGCCGTTCACGATGCCGCTTATGGAAACGAGGTCGGCCTTGATGTCCGCGCTGACCCTGGCCTCCCTGCCTATGATGAGATGCCCGTCGGTCTCGATTTTTCCCTCGAAAATGCCCTTGATCTTGAGGGAATTCTTGAATGACAGGCGCCCCCTGAAGTGTATATCGTCAGCGATCACGGTGCCGATCTTGTTTTCGTCTTCGAGAATCTCTTTGATGTTTTCGGTCATACCTGCTCCTTGACGGGAATTGGAAGTAAAACGGCCGGGGACGGAGAGCCCCGTAAACGGTGGTAATTATAAATAATGTGAATTTATCTGTCAAATAAAATCGGTAAACGGTTCCAGTCTCCGGGCGTTCCTCCGGATGCCAGAAACCGGGATTTTTACGGGGCAGGGACTAATCTTCTTGAAATAATTACGGGATGATGCATCATAGATTTTTCGGGGAATGACGGACGATGGAAAAAATTATTGAAATAGCCCGCGAGATAGGCCTTCTCATCCGGGACACCGATATCTATAAAAGATATGAAAGGGCCGGCAGGATGCTTGGCTCCGACAGGCCGGCGTCGGAAATGCTCGACCGGTATTATAAATCGAGCGGGGAAATCGAAACCAGGAAGAAAATGGGCGATATCGTCGAGCAGTACGAAATCCTGGAGCTGGAGTCCCTGAGGGACGAAATCAACCGCTCCCCGGTAATACTGGAGTATCTCAAATGCGAGAAGGAATACGCGGAACTGCTCATCCTTATCCAGAAAGAAATAAGGTCAAATGAAGAACAGGGAAATCAACTTTGACATAAAACAGCTCGTTTCGTTCCTCGAAGTGGCGCGCGAGCAGAACTTTACCCGCGCGTCGAGGAACCTGAGCCTGGGCCAGGCGACCATAAGCCACCACATCGGCCAGCTCGAAAAGATGTTCGGCGTGACCCTCATGAACAGGACGAGCAAGGATTTCTCCCTGACTCCCGAAGGCGAGGCGTTCAGGGATTTCTGCATGAAGCTGTTCGGGGATATCGACGGCCTTCTGCGGAGCTTTTCGGAGGCGGCATCGGGCGGCGTGGCGGAGATAGCGGCCAGCACCATTCCCTCTACCTACATCATTCCGGCCGTCATAGCCCGTCTCAAGGAGAAGAATCCTCAGTTTTTTTACCGGGTAAGCGTGTCCGACAGCAGGGAAGTGGTCGAGCTGATCAAGGAGGGCAGGGCCGAAATCGGGGTCCTTGGAAGGCTGATTAAGCATCCGTCGCTCGCGTACGATCGGCTGATGACCGATGAAATCGTGCTGATCGGGCCGAACCCGGGTCCGGATACGGTATCGGCAAAGGAAATTCCGTCGCTGAAGATGATCATGCGCGAGTCCGGTTCCGGGACCAGGAACGCGGTTGAAAATTCGCTTTCAGGCATGGGCATCCGCCTGTCCGACCTGAACATCGTGTACGAATGCAGCACCACCGAGGCGGTAAAGGAAGCGGTCGCGGCCGGCATCGGCTGTTCGTTCGTCTCGAAGCTGGCGATTGAGAGGGAGCTTGAGCAGAATACCTTCAGGATTATCAGGACAAGGGGGATGACGATCAGCCGGGACTTTTACGTCGTTTACCAGAAAAACAGGCCCCGGGGCAGGGCGGCCGCCCTGTTTCTCGATGAAATCAGGCGCAGGGTGTAACCGAAAACTGTCCGGCTGCGCAATAGAAAAGCCGCGACTGCTCGCGGCTCAATTACACAAACGGTATCGATTATACGGATAATTCTATACTGCCTTCTGGACTTTTCCCGATCTTATGCACCTGGTGCATACGTTCTTTCTCAGGACGCGATTGTTCTCGACGACCCTGATTTTTTTCACGTTGGGATGCCAGATCTTCTGTGTCTTTTTGTTCGAGTGGCTGACATTGTGCCCGAATTGAACCGCTTTTCCGCAAACTTCACATTTAGCCATAATGATTCCTTCTGTACAGTAATATCGAGAGGCCACTATTGATAGTATTGATATTTTTTTCAAGCATTTTATTGAATTTTTTTATTACTCCTGCAGAGACGCGATAAATCGCGTCTCTGCAGGAGGGGGGAACAGCAAGTCCGCCTGCACCGAACGAATAAAGGAATGCATAGAACGGAGGTAGAACATGAATAGAAGGTGAATAGAACATGAGACGGAGCGGTAGGCTCCGTGAGGCGTATCATCTCTTCATGCCATGATCCGTCAACCGCGCCTCAGGCAGAATGCGGCTATGATCGTTAAGGTTACCATAAGAGCAATGATCGAAGAAATACGATTTCCGGCCAATAATAAAAAAACTGCGATCTGCGTGTTTTCCACGATGCCGCTGCAGGATTTTTTCGTTATAATTATAATATTTGTAAGCAACCGAATAATATCGGGAAAGTTAACTATTCACAATCTTACAATAAAAATAAACAGAAGCTTTCGGGGAGGTTTTTCTATGTTTTCCATGCGGTCTGCTGCAGGATTTTCATGCGCTTCGATGATGTTTCTTCTTATCGCTTTCATTTTTGCCTGTTCTGATTCGGGTGGAGGAGGAGGCTCGGGCGGAACGGGTGACGTGCCGCGATTCGCCTATGTGGTCAATACATCCGGCACGGTTTCGGAGTATACGATGAACTCCAGGACCGGGCTGATGCGTTACGGTGGATACGTGGCTGCCGGAACGCTGCCCTGCGCCATCGCAGTAAATCCTGCCGGCACGTTCGCCTATGTCGTCAACAAGACTTCAGGCTCGGTTTCGATTTATGAGATTGATGGAACCAGCGGCAGACTGACGGAAATTTCATCGGGTTCGCCGCTTGCGGTGGGCGCCACCGCCACCGGAATAGCGATGCATCCTTCAGGACAATACCTGTACGTGACCGCGTACAGTCCCCATATCTCGCGATACGGGATTGACGGTGAATCCGGAGCGCTCACCCTTCTGGGCACCACGACCGTATCAGCCGGGGACCCGCGGCCGAGTTCCATTGCCATGGACAAAAAGGGTAAATACCTGTACGTTGCAAATGACCTCGACAACACCGTGGCCGCGTATTCAATCAACTCGTCCGACGGGTCGCTTGCCGCAGCCGGCGAAGCCGCGGCTGCCGACGGGCATCCGCAGTCTGTAGCCGTTCATCCCTCCGGGAGATACGTGTATGTCATGAATTACAGCGGGGAGAGCGTTTCCATGTATGTCGCGGACGGGAGCACCGGGGCGCTTTCCCTGATCACCGGGGCGCCGTCCAATCCCATAGCGACCGGAAACGCTCCTTCGTGCATCTTCGTCGATCCGGACGGGGAATATGCCCGTGTGACCAACAGGAATGACGATACGGTATCGGTATATTCCATAGACGCGGACACGGGGATACTCTCGCTGGCTGAAACCGCAGATACCGGGAACGGACCTTCATTCGTCACCGCCGACTCGTCAGGGAAATTCATTTTTATAACCAACAATACCGATTGGGCAGTTTCGATGTACACGAGAGATGCGGATACTGGAAACCTGGTTTGCGCCGGAACGGCGCCCGCGCTCTCCGGCGCCGGCGCCATGGCAATAGTCAGCGGTTCAGGTTCTGAAACCTGGGCGGGCAAATATCTCTATGCGGCCGGGGATGATGACAATACCGTTTCAGCATATAACATTGACCGGTCATCAGGGGCCCTGTCGTCAGAAATCGCAACGACGTGGTCAATAGGCGCGTACGTGCGGTCGGTCGCGGTCGATCCCCTGGGCAGGTTTTTCTATGGTTCAAACAACAGTTCGTCGAACAATATCGCGGTATTCGTCATAGACCCGTCCACCGGGGCTTTGAATGCCGGCGCCGCCGCGAGCGCGGGAAATTATCCGATGTCGATCGCCATAGACCCTGCCGGGAGGCATTTGTATTCGGCCAATTATTCCGATAGCACCATTTCGGTTTTTACGATTAACCAGACGACCGGAGCCCTGTCCGGAGGGACGTCATATGCATGCGGAACCAATCCCGGTTCGGTCATGGTCGATCCTTCGGGCAGATTCGTGTACTCGGGCAACAGGGGCGGTAATTCCGTGTCGCTGTTCCTGAGAGACCCGTCGACAGGCGCGCTGTCGGGCCATTCCGAGACGGTCATCTCCCAATGGCCCTATTCGCTGTCGATTGATCCTTCAGGAAGGTTTCTGTATGTCGCAAGCGATACCGGACGCAGCCTCTCGGTGTTTACAATCAATCAGACGAACGGCGCATTGACCGAAGATGCCGAATCTCCCGTCGATGCCGATATCACGACACATTCCATCGCCTTTGACCCCTCGGGGAGATTTTTGTATCTCAACGGATCCGACAATATGAAAATACTTATATACAGGATCGAAGGGACGAGCGGAACCCTGAGCCTGGTTTCATCAAAAGACATGGATTATTTTCCCACCTTCTGGGCATTGATCGATCCCTCCGGACGATTTTATTATAGTCCGGTCAAATATCACGACGCCATATTGACGTATACCATCAATCAGTCCACCGGCGCGCTGGGAGACTATTCAATACTTAATGTTTCCTCATCGACTGATCGGCAATACATAATCGGACTGATGAGCGTCAACCCATAAAAGGGGCCGACGCCGGGCCGTTGTCGTCGTCACTGCCCGTGATTTTGAGAAGGGGCTTTCCTCCGGGGAAGGCCCCTTTTTTCATGCGCGCCCGGCGGGGATGAATTGATGAATTATTGCGGCGTAATATTCAAGTTTTCATTTGATTTTACGGATAAAACGCAATACACTAATTGATATACTTCGCAACATCCATTTCCCCGTTTTACGGTTCACCCTGATTGACATTACTTCAATTGAAAGTATGAATTTCAGGAGGGAATATGAAACTCAATCCGGGATCAATCGCAATACTTTTCAGTACGGCCCTATTCGCTTTCTGTTCATGCGATGAAGGCGGGGGCAAAAAAAGCCATGGAGACGCGCCTGTCGCGCCCGAAGACCCGGTCTATATTGTGGTGAACGACCTTTCCGGAGAACCCATCGACGGAGCTATCGTCGGCGGGGCGCTCTATGCCTATTCCGGGATAGCCATGGGCGAAACTTTTATACGGGACAGCGGATGGCTGGCGGTCGACGCCATGGGTTACGTTCCGGCCGATATAAAGCCGCTCCAGTACTATAACGGATACGCTCTCGGCGAGACGCGTCTTACCAGGGTCCAGCAGATGGTTTTGCTCGATAGCGGCGATACCGGTATCCTGGAATGCGTCGACGACGGCGGGGCTGCGCTTATCAGCGCGGAGGTCAATGCATCGGATTTCATGGTCAAACCGGTCGCCGTGAGCGCGGCTTGGATATACCCGGACGATCTTGAGGCGGGGATGGCGCCTTTAAACGGGGAAAATCCCGATCTCATCGGCGCTTTTGCGCTCTATGCGCATGACGCATCATTGGCGTCCGTGGGGCTGGCGTCGGGCAAAGAGCTCTCGGTGAAAGTATCCAAGCTGGCCGTCGGCAATCCGGTTTCAGCGCCGGAACTCGCGGACTTCGATGCGGCTGACGGAGTCTGGGAGATCATCCCTGACGCATGTAACAACGATCCGCAGGACGAATCCTTCTACAGCTGCGATATCCCGGAGCTGTCCAACGCATTCGGCCTGTTCTCGTCAGAAAGCGGGCCCCAGCCCGGATATATCCCGGCCGTTCCGGAAGATGCATCGATGCGGGAGGGAGCGACATCAATCAATCGCGCCCTGGCTGCGGCGGGCGTTGAGGATGATTACTACCAGGCGAACAAGGCATATAACGAGCGCCTTAATGAAGTCAACGAGCAGGGGCTTGATCCGACCACGGACACTGAACTGATCCAGGACTGCAACGCCCTGTCGGATGCTGCGGTCAATTATGCAACCGCGAATCCGGGCTTTACAGCGGTCCAGCGGACGCTTACCGCGGTCGAGGCGGCGCTGACCACCGGCCAGGACGATCTGGCGCAGGACCTTTCGGAACAGGCAACCTCGATGGTCGAGGACCTCGTTTCCGAAGCGCTTGCCGAATCCGGAAGCTGCGAGAGCATACACGAGCTCCTGATCCTCATGCAGAACCTGATCCTGGTCGCCGGCAGCGAGGAGGTCGAAAACCAGCTGCGGGAGAAAATAGAGAGCATCATGGAAAACTGCCGTAAATGGAC
>Ga0116154_10003070_pt1 | contig 12146 bp, 10 predicted proteins | sample AD_UKC030_MetaG_FD_89898 | JGI IMG/M metagenome (GOLD analysis project Ga0116154, IMG submission 89898) | Active sludge microbial communities of municipal wastewater-treating anaerobic digesters from USA - AD_UKC030_MetaG | ecosystem: Engineered > Bioreactor > Anaerobic > Digestate | place: USA...
CGCCTGTTCGAAGAGCAGCGCTGCCCAGTCGTCGAAACGGGTTTCCTCGTACTTCAGGCGCATCACCGCCGGGTGCTGCGGGTTGATTTCGAGGATGGGCTTGGTCGACGGCATCGGCTGGCCCGCCGCCTTCATCAGGCGGGCGAGGTTGCCCGAAGGGTCATGTTCGTCGGACACCAGGCAAGACGGCGAATCGGTCAGGCGGTAGGTGACGCGAACATCTTTCACCTTGTCGCCGAGCGCGGACTTCACCTTTTCCAGCAGTTCCTTGTATTCGTCGGCCGCCTTTTCGGCTTCCTTCTTCTCGGCTTCGTCTTCCAGCTTGCCGAGATCAAGGCCGCCCTTGGCCACTGATTGCAGTTGCTTGCCGTCGAACTCGGTCAGGTGACCGACCACCCATTCATCTACACGGTCGGACAGCAGCAGCACTTCGATGCCCTTCTTGCGGAAGATTTCCAGGTGCGGGCTGTTCTTCGCGGCATTAAAGGTATCGGCGGTGACGTAGTAGATTTTCTCCTGGCCTTCCTTCATGCGGCCGATGTAGTCGGCCAGCGAAACGGTCTGTTCCGGCGTGTCGTTATGCGTCGACGCGAAGCGGATCAGGCTGGCAATCTTTTCCTTGTTGGCGAAATCCTCGCCGACACCTTCCTTGAGAACGGCGCCGAAGGCTTCCCAGAACTTGGCGTACTTCTCCTTGTCGTTCTCGGCGAGGTCTTCCAGCATGCCCAGCACCTTGCGCGTGCAGCCGCTGCGGATGCCGTCGATGTCCTTGCTCTGCTGCAGGATTTCGCGCGAAACGTTGAGCGGCAGGTCGGAAGAATCCACGACGCCGCGCACGAAGCGCATGTACAGCGGCATCAGCTGTTCGGCGTCGTCCATGATGAAGACGCGGCGCACATAAAGCTTGATGCCGTGGCGGGCATTGCGATCCCACAAATCAAACGGAGCGCGGGCCGGGATGTAGAGCAGTTGCGTGTACTCCTGCTTGCCTTCGACGCGGGCATGGGTCCACGCCAGCGGGTCTTCGAAATCGTGGGCGACGTGCTTGTAGAACTCCTTGTACTGCTCGTCGCTGATCTCGGATTTGGCACGGACCCACAGCGCGTTGGCCTGGTTGACCGTTTCGTCCTCGTCGGTCACGACCTGTTCGCCATCCTTCCAGTCTTCCTTCTTCATGACGATCGGCAGGGTGATGTGGTCGGAATACTTGCGGATGATCGACTTGAGCTTCCAGCCGCCGAGGAACTCGTCCTCGCCTTCGCGCAGGTGCAGCGTGACATCGGTGCCGCGACCGGCCTTTTCGACCATCTCGACCGTGTAGTCGCCCTCGCCGCCCGATTCCCAGCACACCGCCTGATTGGCTTCGACGCCGGCGCGGCGGGAAACCACCGTCACCTTGTCAGCGATGATGAAGGAGGAATAGAAACCGACGCCGAACTGGCCGATCAGGTGCGCATCCTTGGCCTGGTCGCCGGTCAGCGCCGAGAAGAATTCGCGGGTGCCGGACTTGGCAATGGTGCCCAGGTGCTCGACGGCTTCATCGCGGCTCAAACCGATGCCGTTGTCGGAAATCGTGATGGTGCGCGCGGCCTTGTCGAAGGAAACGCGAATCTTCAGATCGCTGTCATCGCCATACAGCGCACTGTTGTTCAGCGCCTCGAAACGCAGCTTGTCGCAGGCGTCGGAAGCGTTGGAAACCAGCTCGCGCAGGAAAATCTCCTTGTTGCTGTACAAGGAGTGAATCATCAGTTGCAGCAGTTGCTTTACTTCAGCCTGGAAGCCCAGGGTTTCGCGGTTGGCGTTCGCGGTTGCAGACTCGGACATACTTGAAACTCCCTATCAATGCAAAAGGTGGGATGGGAGGTGGGGGCATGCGGGGAAAATTCAAGAGCCGATTTGACGTTGACCGTCGCGAAACACCCAGAAGCGTAACAACACGCCCGCCGACAACGCGCAAACGCCCGAAAAGCCGAAAGCCGCCCACGACGACACCGACTGCCACAGCCAGCCGAAGACCAGCGACGCGGGGAACAGCATCACGCCGGCCGTCAGGTTGAACCAGCCGAACGCCGTCCCGCAGCGCTCGGCGGGCGCAAGGTCGGCTACCAGCGCCTTTTCGACGCCCTCGGTCGCCGCCATGAACAAGCCGTAGAACCCGAAGAGTACAAACAGCATGAGCCCATCATGGGCCAGCATACCGAGCACGAGGTAGAACAGGCCATACGCCAGATAACCGCCAACCAGCAGGCGCATGCGGCCGAAGCGGTCGGAGAGAGCCGACAGCGGGGTCGAGAACACCGTCGCCACCAGCGCCACGGCGGCCCACAACAAGGGAATCGTTGCCTCGGCGACACCCAGTTCACGGGCACGCAGCAAAAGGAACATGTTGGAGGAATTGCCCAGCGTAAACAGCGCAACCACCACCAGATAGCGCTTGAACAGCGGCGGCATGTCGCGCAGACGCCAGTCGAAGGACGGCGGCGTAGCGGCCACTGCCGCTTGCGGTTCGCGGATGGCAAGGGCCAGCACCAGGCACAGGACTGCCGGCACGATCGACCATAAAAAGATGTCCTGCAGCGGCACCTGCGCTGCCAGCAGCAGTGCCGCCACCAGCGGTCCGATCACCGCGCCGGCATTGTCCATTGCCCGATGCAGGCCAAACGTCAGCCCCCGTCGCTCCGCCGGCACGCTCGCCGCCAGCAGCGCATCGCGCGGCGACGAACGCAGCCCCTTGCCGACCCGGTCGGCAAAGCGGATGACGAGCAGCCACGGCCAGCTGGACACGAATGCGATCAGCGGCCGGCCCAGCCCGGCCAGACCATAACCGAAGACGATCCACGGCTTGGCGCGGCGCGTGCGGTCGACGATGACGCCCGAAAAAAGTTTGAGCAGACTCGCCGTCGCCTCGGCAATCCCCTCGATGATCCCCAGCGCCCGCTGGCCAGCCATCAACACCGACGCCAGATAGAGCGGAATCAGCGGATAGAGCATCTCGCTGGCGCTGTCGTTGACCAGACTGATGAGGCCGATCAGCCAGACGGTACGTGGAAGATTCTTTATCGCTTGGAACATGCTGAATTCAAATGGGCAGGATCGGAGCCAATGTTCGGTCTCCTGCCCTGACGCTCCAAACTGGGGCTAGCCACCCATCAGGCTCAGCGCGCGGATCAGCGGTTCACCGGAAACCTTCAGCAGGCCGCTCGTGACACTGTTCATTTCCAGAATGACGAAAACCGCCGCCGATGCGACACCGAGCAGAGGACGAGCACCGTCGTCACAGTGGCGTTGCGTGGCGCGAAAAGGCCGAAAGTCGTGAACAGGATGAGCAGCCAGGCCAGGAGCAGAACCAGCAAGGTGACCGGCACGGTATTCTGGGCCTTTTCGACCAGCAGCCAGTGCTGCTCCGCCAGCAGGCCGAGATGGCGGAGCGCCTCGGCCTGCCGCCAGCGCTTAGCCTCGTCCTGGGGCTTCAGGTCGAGCAGTTTTCCCTCGATTTCCGGAAGGAAAGAGCTGATCGCCCAGGCGCGAACTGCATGCGAGGCATCGTGCACCGCACCGTCCCCCCCGCCTTGGGGCAATTGCCCGGTAGCGAGCAAATTAAGACCGACGAGGCGCTCGTGCTCCTCGGGCCAGATGAGCGCCACCGAAAGCGCCGCGTGCTCGCGCAACGAATGGCGCACTTCCCGCGTTTCCGGGCCGTAGTCCTTCAACAGCCGGTCGGTAGTGGCAAGTCGGGCGCCCATCTGCTCGAGACCGCTGCTGAAACTCTGCAACGAATCGTTGGCCGACGACACCAGCAGACCCAGCAGCAACGCGGTCATCGTCGCAATCAGCTTGGTACTGAGGACGATAATGCTCCGCGAATGTTCGCTGACATGATGTTCCGGCAGATTTTTTCGCAACAGGAACCCAAACAGCGTGGCCCCCAAGGCACCGGCGAAAAACAGGAAAGCGGCGAGAAAGGCGTTCATGACTGTTGCGTAGGCCCAGTAAAATCGGCGATCCGCCACCGGAAACTCGGCGCAGTGCCAACAGCAACTATTCTATGCGATCGTAAATGACTTCGACGATGTCCATCTCGCGAATCCCGACCGGACTCTGGAAGCGGATGGAATCACCCTCGCGCGCCTTGATCAGCGCCCGGGCCAGGGGCGAAATCCAGCTGATGCGGCCGCGCGCCACGTCGGCTTCGTCGACGCCGACGATGGTGTAGGTATTTTCATTGCCATCGGCATCGGCAACGGTGACGCGAGCGCCGAAGAAGACCTGGTCGTTATCACCCTGGCGCAGCGGGTCGACAACCTCGGCGATGTCGAGGCGTTTGGTCAGAAAGCGGATGCGCCGGTCGATCTCACGCAGGCGGCGCTTGCCGTAGATGTAGTCACCGTTTTCCGAACGGTCGCCATTGGAAGCAGCCCACGCGACGACCTCTACCACTTTGGGGCGCTCTCGCTTGACCAGATGTTCCAGTTCGTCCTTCAGCCGGGCCTGGCCTGCCGGGGTAATGTAATTGCGAGTACCGGGAGGAAGTTGCAGCGCGGGCTTGAGTTCTTCTTCATCGTCGCTGTCGCTCTCCCGGACAAACGCCTTGTTCATCAGTACCCGATGCTGTAATTCGCGACGTCGACGCGAATCAGGTCGCGCCCGAGAAGTGCTGCGGTGTTCTTGGCGAACTGCTCGGCCCAGTCCGGCTGCTGGCGGAAACGCTGCTGCCCGGCATATTTGGCCACGCTGAGAATGCGGTCGACCGCGAGTATCTTCCCGGTCGGGGTCGCCACATCGCATTCCAGAGACTCGAATTCGCGCGAAAACCAGACCCTTGCCTCATCCGCCGGCCGCCCGCCATGAACCTTGAATTCGAACTCGCTGTCCCGCCCGAACGAGACAATCACGTGATGTTGCATTTCTCTCTCCTCCGCTGATCTGTTCAAGGTATTCTAGCAAAACAACGGAAGCGATCAGGAACCGAAAATGTCAATACATCCGCTGAACGAGGCAGAAATCAGCGAGATTCGCGCCCAGCTGCATGAACTTCAGGTCGAGCACCGCGACCTCGATCTGGTCATCACCCACCTGATCGAAAGCCCGCCGCCTGACGAATTGCTGGTCCGGCGCCTGAAAAAGCGCAAGCTGCTGCTCAAGGACCGGATCATTCACCTCGAGCAGATGCTGGTACCCGACATTCCCGCCTGAACGAGATCCGGTATCAGGAAAACATGCCGAGAATCATGTAGTAGATCATCGCAGCCATTAGTGCCGACGCCGGCACGGTGATGATCCAGGCGGCGGCAATCTTGAACAGTTGCGAGCGCTTGACCAGTTCCTTGCGGTAGACCTTGCGCAGGCCCTTGCGCTCGATTTTTGAAAAGTGCGCCGGGTCCAGGCGCATTTTCGCCTGCATCTTGAGCTCGGCGATCATGCGCCCCTTTTCGTCAACCGAAGCCTTCTTGAAGCGTGCCAGGAAAAGGTTGATCGCTTCATGATCACCTTCCGGATGATGCTGGCGGATTTCATCCTCCATGCGCGCATAGCTGGCTTTCAGATATTCACGCAGGAAGCCGACCCCGAAAACGCCGCCCACGGCAATGTGTGTCGAACTGACCGGCAAACCAAGCTGGCTGGCGAAAATGACGGTAATGGTCGCCGCCATGGCAATGCAGTAGGCACGCATCTTGTCCAGTTCGGTAATTTCCGAACCGACGGTGCGGATCACCTTGGGCCCGAACAACCACAACCCAACCGCGATTCCGGTGGCACCGATCATCATTACCCAGGCGGGTATGGCCGCGGCATTGCCGACCACCTCATCGTCCTTGCCGAGAATGTCGACGATGGCCGCCAGCGGTCCGATCGCGTTGGCGACATCGTTTGAGCCATGCGCAAAGCTGAGCAGCGCGGCCGAGCAGATGAGCGGCACGGTAAACAGATCATTGACGCTGTCCTTGCTGTTGGCGATGCGCGCCATACGGGACGACATGACCGGGCGCAAGATCAGGACAGTCAGCCCGCCCGCCGCCACGCCGATCAACAGCGCCATTTCAAAACTGATCTTCCAGACCTTGTTCAGGCCCTTGAGCAGCATGTAGGCGGTAAAGGTCGCCACCATCAGGCCTACCAGAATGGGCACCATACGCACCGCCGCGCGCACCATGTCCTCCTGGTAAGTGATGCTGCGCTTGATCAGGTACAGGAAGCCGGCCGAGAAAACCGCACCGAGCAGCGGCGAGACGACCCAGCTGGCAGCGATGCTCCCCATGGTTCCCCAGCGGACGATATCGAAGCCGGCGGCGGCAACCCCAGCCCCGAGGATCGCCCCGACAATTGAATGCGTGGTGGACACCGGTGCCCCGACCGCGGTCGCGAAATTTAGCCAGACCGCGCCGGCGAGCAGTGCGGACATCATCAGCCAGACGAAGCGGTCGCCGGCAATACCGCCCGGATCAATGATGCCGCTGCGGATCGTGCCGACCACCTCGCCACCGGCAACGATGGCGCCGAGCGCCTCGAAAATCGCCGCGATCAGTAGCGCGCCGCCCAGCGTCAACGCCTTGGAGCCGACCGCCGGCCCGACGTTGTTCGCCACGTCGTTGGCGCCGATATTCATCGCCATGTAGCCGCCGATCATGGCGGCGACGACGATGATCACTCCACCGCGCCCAAAATCCAGCGTCAGGGCATAAAGCATCACACCCACAATGAAAATCAGGCCGATGCCCAGCCTGAACAATTCGCTACGGCCCTTTTGCGTGGCCTTTTCGATCTTGTTGATATCCTTGAGCTCCATGGCTCTCTCCCGTGCTATTCAGCAAGCCGGGCGTATTGTTTCATATTTGTTTCGCTTTGATGACGCAATGAAATAGCCGGCGCGAGATCACGTCCCGGAATTCAGGAGTCCGGCGCGGGTAAAATGCGGCATGCTCAACCGTCCGCTTGCCGCCGACGCCTTCGGCGATCGCTTCGCCCTGGCCGAACTGCCCCTGCCGCGCCAGGCCGCCGGCTACGCGGTGCAGATGCTCGATACCGACACCCTGCTCGACCGAGTTTCGGGCGAACTCCTGCCGGTCCGCTCACCAACGCTGCACGGCCTGTTTGCTACCTTCGACGCCGCGCATGCCGCCGCCAGCCGCTGGGTGGAAAGCCATTGCAGCGAGCCGGATGCGCACCGCCTCGCCATCGTTCCCGCCGGTTACGATACGGTTTTGCAGCGCCATATCCTGATTTACGGCGTTCTTTGCGGTCAACCCTGAAAACCACCCCAATTCCGGAGCAATCCCCATGACCGAATCGTTCGTCCCCCGCCCCCTTGGCCGCAGCACGCTGGCGATACCCGACGTCTGCCTGGGCACGATGACCTTCGGCGAGCAGACCAGCGAAGCCGATGCGCACAGCCAGCTCGATTTTGCACTGGATCGCGGCGTCAATTTCCTCGATACCGCCGAAATGTACGCCGTGCCGCCGCGCGCCGAGACCTGCGGCGCCTCGGAGAGCATCGTCGGGCGCTGGCTCAGACGGCAGAAACGCGAAGCGGTGCTGGTCGCCACCAAGGTCGCCGGCCCCTCGCGCAACTTGGACTGGATCCGCAACGGCCCCGCAGCCATGGACCGTGCCAACATCCGTGCCGCCATCGATGGCTCGTTGCGCCGTCTGCAAACCGATTATGTGGATCTCTATCAACTGCACTGGCCGGAACGCAACCAGCCGATGTTCGGGCAATGGCAGTTCGACCCGGCCAGGGAACGCGAATGCACGCCGATCCGCGCTCAGCTGGAGGCGCTCGCCGAACTGGTGCAGGAAGGCAAGGTGCGCCACGTCGGCGTGTCCAATGAACATCCGCGGGGCATCATGCAGTTCATCCGCCTGGCCGACGAACTCGGTCTGCCGCGAATCGTGTCAACGCAAAACTCCTACAGCCTGCTCAACCGGACCTTTGAAACCGGGCTGGCCGAGGTCTGCCTGCGCGAAGGGGTCGGCCTGCTCGCCTACTCCCCCCTCGCCTTCGGTCACCTGACTGGCAAATATCTGGCCGACCCCGCCGCCCCCGGCCGCCTGACACAATGGCCCGCCTTCGGCCAGCGCTACACGAAGCCCAACGTGCCCCCCGCCGTCGCCGCCTACGCCGATCTTGCCCGCCGGCACCAGCTCACGCCAACGCAACTGGCGCTCGGTTTCGTGCGCTCGCGCTGGTTCGTCGCCAGCACCATCATCGGCGCCTCGTCGCTGGCCCAACTCAAGGAAACGCTGCCCGCGATGTGCACCCCGATGACGGAAGACCTGCTCGCCGAGATCGATGCCATTCACCTCCGCTACACCAATCCCGCGCCATGACACAGTCGCTGTTCGGCGCCCTCGCCACGGCCCTCGCCGCCACGGAAATCGGGCAAAAAATCGCGTTGACCGCGGCAGTCGAGTCCGACTGGAGAGCCAGCGAGCTCGATTGGCAGGATGCCGCACCCGTCAATTTGATCTGCGGCCGCCCCGTGAAGCCCGAACTCGTGTCCCCGCGGCAGGTTCCGCAGCGCAACGCGAAGAGCCCCGAAGGCCGCGCCCGGCTGCTGCACGCCATCGCCCACATCGAGTTCTCGGCAATCAACCTGGCGCTCGATCACGCCGCCCGCTTCCGCGGCATGCCGCGCCCGTTCTACGCCGACTGGATCGGCGTCGCGGCCGACGAAGCCCGACACTTCACCCTGCTCCGCCAGCGCTTGCAGACGCTTGGCCACGACTATGGGGATTTTCCGGCCCATGCCGGCCTGTGGGAAATGGCCGAAAAGACCGCCAACGACGTGCTGGCGCGCATGGCGCTGGTGCCGCGCCTGCTCGAAGCACGCGGCCTCGATGCCACGCCGCCGATCCGGAAACGACTCGTAAATGCCGGCGATGTCGAATCGGCGCACGTCCTTGACGTCATCCTTGGCGATGAAATCGGCCATGTCGGCCTCGGCGACAAATGGTTCCGGTACTTCTGCGCGGAGCGCGGCCTGGAATCGGAAGCGACCTACCGGCGACTGCTCAATGAGTTCGACGCACCGTGGCCGCAGGCCCCGCTGAACGAAGCCGCGCGCCTTGCCGCCGGATTCACGGCAGACGAACTGGCGACCCTGACGCGCTCCGCTTGACCCGTGGTTGAAAAACAAAAACCCCGCCGTAGCGGGGTGGGAAACAAAATGCTGCAATTTCAGACTACCGGCGCCGGGTCGCTAAGATTCCGAGCAGGCCGAACGCAAGCAGCAGGATGGTTTCCGGCTCGGGAACCGCCGCCCGGAATTCGGCGCCAATAATGCTATGCGCGTAGGTCGTCGGGTGCACGCCGTCCCAGAACAACCAAGTGTTGTTGGACGGGTCGCAGCGACCATCCAGGATGTGGTCGATGCACTTCTCGGTGGTGTTCATGAAGCCGTATGCACCCGGATTTGCAGCAGCCCGGTTAAGGGTCTCGAAAAGATCGAACTGGACAATTTCTGCGGAAGCCAGTTGGGCATCCAGAGCGGTCAGTGCCTGCGCCAGATAGAAATTGAACCCCTGACTCACCGCCTTCATGCCCGGTTCAAAGGCCGTTCCCTTGAATTCCGGTACCTCACCGAGGTCCGGCATGTTGGGAATCAGGAAGTGCTGCGCCCCCGTCGAGGCGAGCGCGAGGACAGTCTGGACGATGTTGTTGATCCCGTTGCCGATCAGCGCGTCGACCCCCACCGGTCCGACACCCGCCGCGCCCCCGATGGTCCCCGACGTGAAACCGCCGTTCTCCACCCAATTGAACACGTCATTGGGAAAGGTCCAGATCACGAACAGCGAGGACACCGGATCAAACGTCCTTCCCCCGGCAAGCTGCGCGCCAAAGGTATTCAGTTGCCAGTTGTTGCCCAACTGCACGTAGGCAGGCCCAAGGGCGCCGGTTGTCGAACTAATTGCATTGAAGTTATCCACGCCGGTTGTCGCGCCGCCGATCGCGTAATTGGTTCCGCCGGCCAGCGATGGGATGAATGGGGCGTTTCCGTTATAGCTCCGCCACAGATATTCAACCGCAACCGGACCGTTGGAGTACTGGCCGTTGTAATAGGGAGATGGCGGGTAGGTATAAGCACCGTTGGTCGCCGCCTGGCTGACCAGTCCGCTGTTGCCGCCGTCCGAAAGGCTGTCGCCAAAGACGAACAGACTGGACAGCGTTTGCAGCGCGGCATTTGCCGAAGCCGGCAAACCCACCGAAACAAGGAACGCAACTACACCAAGAAATTTTCTCATTCTGAATTTTCTTCCCTTGGAGCGCACAAAATTGCGCGCTTGATTGCTGGATGATTTCTTTGGATTCACCCGACTCTGGAATTACGTAATTTGCAGGAAATGCCAAAACGATAAAAACGAAGAAATGTTTTTACCGTCATTTGTTTTTACCGTCATTTTTGAAAGCAATTCCCAAGCCAGAAATTATTATTCATTGGAAACAATTGCCTGAATCTCTGAGTGAAGAACTCATGTAAATAATTCCGACACTTTTGCGTTTCACTCAAGCCAGGCCGTTCCGGACTCCTGATGAAGGAAGGCATCAAGCCCCGTATCCAGCCAGCCAAAAATAGAGTAAACTAATAATATCAATGCGTTGATGCATCGCCCGCAGGTCTTCCGAGCAGCCCCCGTCGTTCTCGTTTGCAGGATCACCACATTGACTCGCCCCCGGTACGGCTGCATCGGGGAACTCAGGCCGCCCGACCATCGGGCCAATCCGTCGCAAGCCATAACAAAGCCCAATAGCGACGATGAAAGGAAACAGCATGTCTTCACCGGCGTCATCCGATGCGCTGAGCTTTGCCGATCTCGGCTTAAGCACCACACTTCTCCAGACCCTGACCCAGATCGGCTACGAAACCCCGTCGCCGATCCAGGCCCAATGTATCCCCGTTCTGCTCGATGGTCATGACCTGATCGGCATGGCCCAGACCGGCACTGGCAAGACCGCCGCCTTCGCCCTGCCGCTCATGGAACAGATCGACGTCAAGGTCGCCAAGCCGCAGGCCCTGATCCTGACGCCGACGCGCGAACTGGCCATCCAGGTTGCCGAAGCGCTGCAAAGCTATGCCAAGAACCTGCCCGGCTTCCATGTGCTGCCGATCTACGGCGGCCAGAGCTACACCATCCAGCTCAAGCAGTTGTCGCGCGGCGCCCACGTCATCGTCGGCACCCCGGGTCGTGTCATGGACCACCTCGAGCGCAAGACGCTCAACCTCGACCACCTGAAGACACTGGTGCTCGACGAAGCCGACGAAATGCTGCGCATGGGCTTCATCGACGATGTCGAATGGATTCTCGAACGGACGCCCGAGCAGCACCAGACCGCGCTGTTCTCGGCAACCATGCCGGAACAGATCCGCCGTGTCGCCCAGAAATACCTGGTCGATCCGCGCGAAATCAAGATCAAGTCGGCCACCGCCACCGTCGCCGCCATCCGTCAGGTTTACTGGCAGGTTTCCGGCATGCACAAGCTGGACGCCCTGACCCGCATCCTCGAAGTCGAGGAAGACTTCGACGCCGCCATCATCTTCGTCCGTACCAAGACGGCCACCGTCGAACTGGCCGACAAACTGGCCGCTCGCGGCTACGCCGCCGCCGCGCTGAACGGCGACCTCAACCAGCAGATGCGCGAACGCGTCATCGAGCAGTTGAAGTCCGGCGCCCTCGACATCGTCATCGCCACCGACGTCGCCGCCCGTGGCATCGACGTGCCGCGCGTCAGCCACGTGGTGAACTACGACATCCCCTACGACACCGAAGCCTATGTGCACCGTATCGGCCGTACCGGCCGCGCCGGACGCACCGGCAATGCCATCCTCTTCGTCGCGCCGCGCGAAATCCGCATGCTGCGCACCATCGAACGCGCGACCCGGCAGCCGATCGCTCCCTTGACCCTGCCCAGCCGTGCCGACGTCACCAACAAGCGCGTCGCCGACTTCAAGGAAAAAGTGGCGGAAGTGCTGAACGCCGAAAGCCTCGATTTCTTTGCCAATATCGTGTCGCAGATTGCTGAAGAACATAACGTCGGCGCCGAGGAAGTTGCCGCCGCGCTGGCCATGATGGCGCAGGAAGGCAAGCCGTTGCAGATCGCCGGCGAAGACCCGCGTCCGGCGCCAGCCGCATCCTTCGACAGCCGTGACAGC
>Ga0116154_10003076_pt1 | contig 12126 bp, 12 predicted proteins | sample AD_UKC030_MetaG_FD_89898 | JGI IMG/M metagenome (GOLD analysis project Ga0116154, IMG submission 89898) | Active sludge microbial communities of municipal wastewater-treating anaerobic digesters from USA - AD_UKC030_MetaG | ecosystem: Engineered > Bioreactor > Anaerobic > Digestate | place: USA...
ATCCACCACATTTGTGCGGTCGGCCGGATTTATCGAGCAGGTTTTTGATGCGGACCGTGTGGCGCAAATGCCTTATTTCATGAAGGAAGTTCCTAAAATCGACTGGCAGTTCATGTTCGTGATCGGGATCTTTTTCGGCGCCCTCATTGCATCCACCACTTCAAAAACCTTTAAGTTGCAGGCCGTACCGCCCATGTGGGAACGGCGGTTCGGACCGAGCCGTGCCAAGCGAGCGATGGTCGCTTTTGTAGGCGGCGCTGTTGCCATGTACGGCGCCCGCCTGGCGGACGGGTGACCGAGCGGTCATGGACTGAGCGGGTCGCTTCAGTTAGCCGTCAGCGGGTATATCGCGTTGATCTGTTTCTTCATCGGTGGGGTCATTGTCGCCATGGCGCTTTACAGGGGAGGGGAGAAATCATGAATGAGCTCATTTACGGTCTGGTAACGGGCGTCATTTTCGGATTTCTCCTCCAGCAGGCGAGGGTGATCCGGTACGATAAACAACTTGGCGCGCTGCGCCTAATGGACATGACGATCGTGAAATTCATGCTGAGCACGGTGCTGGTCGCCATGGTCGGAGTTTATCTGTTGAATGATCTGGGCCTGGTCAAGTTGTCCATCAAATCCACTATTTTGGGTGGCAATATTCTTGGCGGGCTGATTTTTGGCCTGGGCTGGGGGCTGTTGGGATATTGCCCCGGGACGCAATTGGGCGCCCTGGGTGAGGGACGCTGGGATGCCCTCTGGGGAATTCTGGGAATGCTCCTGGGTGCGGCTGTTTTTGCCGAAAGTTATCCTTTCCTCAAGGCGACGGTCCTGACCTGGGGAGACTTCGGAAAAATCACCATCCCCGAGGTGCTGGGGATCAATCACTGGGTTGTCATTGTTGTTCTGATTTTTGCCGGGTTCTGTCTGTTCTGGTGGTTTGAAAAGAGAAAACTCTAGCGCCACCTTGTGGGATGGGTAATTGTAAATGATAAATTTAAAGCGATATTTGCCCTCATGTTCGACATAGCAATTGTGGGCGCCGGACCGGCCGGGGCGACTCTGGCAAGGCTGATAGGAAATCGTTATCGGGTCCTGCTGGTTGACAAGAGACCTTTGATAGAGGGTTCACAGACTTTTTCCGCAGCGAAATGTTGCGGCGGTCTTCTGGCGCCCGATGCACAGAGAATGCTGTCCGAGCTGGGGCTAGGCGTGCCCGGATATGTCCTGGAGGGGCCGCAGCTTTTCGCCGTCCGGGCTATCGATATTCAACAGGGGCTTGAACGGTATTATCAACGTCACTATCTAAACGTGGATCGCAAAAAATTCGATTCCTGGCTGCTGTCGCTGGTTCCGCCCCGTGTCGAAATCAGAGGCAACTGCCATTTTACATCGTATTCCCGGGGAAACAGTTCCTTCCGGATTCACTTGCGGCAAGGCGACCGACCCTACACAGAAAACGTGAAAATTTTAGTCGGTGCGGACGGGGCAACCTCGATACTCCGTCCGCAGCTTGCATCCGGGGAGTCTTTCCCCAGGAAGTATATTGCGATACAGGAATGGACGGAAGGAAACGGCAATCTGCCCTATTTCACATCCATGTTCGACAGGAGAATCTCCGACTATTACTGCTGGACCATTCCCAAGAGCGATTACCTCATTATCGGCGCCGCTCTTGACCCGGGTGCCGAAGCGTCCGGGAAATTTAACCTCCTGAAGACCGTATTGAAAGACAGAGGGATTTACAGCGGCAAAACTGTAAAGCGTGAGGGGGCTTTTATTTTTCGGCCCCGCAGGATGAAGAATTTGTACACGGGGATTAACGGAACCGCCCTTATCGGTGAAGCGGCAGGTTGGATAAGCCCGAGTTCGGCGGAGGGGATCAGCTATGCATTCAAAAGTGCCCGGGTGCTTGCCGAGGCTCTGCTTATCGCACCGGAAGAATTTGAAAAGCGTTATTACGAAAACACGAGGTCTCTGAGAATTAACATTGTCCTCAAGATCCTGAAATCTCTGGTTATCTTTAATCCCTCTTTGCGGAAAGCGCTGATGAAATCCGGTCTTCAATGCGTGGAACCATACCGGTCGCATGAAAGCGCTTGATCGATCTGCAGGGTAAATTTCATCCTTAACAGAATCCCTGTCTCGTAATACAGGCAAGATATCGGGGGCCTCCGGTAGCACCTCCGGCGCCGGGGTTTATGTCTGTTCAGCTCGTTTCCCGTGGCAGCGGTCCAGGAAAAATTCATATATCCATCATCAAAATGAAGAATTCTGAACAAGAATGTGATAGATGTGCCCGGAATGCATAAATCGACTGAACGATTTGACTCATTATATAAGGATCATGAAAGCGCATCGGGTTGAGAAACAAACAAGACATGGCAGGTATTTGCATCTTTCTCTTGCTTGCATCATCACACTGACACTCATCTGCGGGTGCAGCTCGCTTCAGATCGGCTCATCTTTAAAAGAAGCGAATGAATATTCCAGTCAGGGGAGCTACATCGCATCTCTCAGTAAATACGATCAGCTTCTGGAAAAATACCCCGAAGCAGCAGATCGGGTTCTGTTTGAAATGGGACTGATCTATGCCCATCCCGGAAACTGGCAAAGGAATGATCAAAAGTCCCGTGAGAGTTTTCAGAAGCTCCTCCAGGATTATCCGAAAAGCGATTACCGTCAGGCCGCTGAAGTGATGATCGCTCATATCAATACGATCGCTGCGAAGAATAAGGCGATTGTGTCACAGCAGACGCAGATTCAGACGCTCAAAAAAGAGGTGAAACGTCAGGGCGAGGAGATGGCTTCCCTGCGCAAAAGAATCGAAGCGCTTGAGCAGGAAGTTAAGAGCAAGGTTTATCCCGTCCAGGATGGACCGGCGGACAGAGTTGTGATCGAAAAGCAGGCGCGGCGACTCACCTTGATGACCAAAGGTCAGGTCTTAAGGCAGTACAAAATTGCCCTGGGCGGGAACCCGGTTGGTCCCAAAGAAAAGCAAGGGGATAACAAGACCCCTGAGGGGACCTACATCATCGATTCCAGAAACCATGGCAGCCGTTTCCATCGTTCCCTGCATATTTCCTACCCTAACGAGAAGGACAAGAAACGGGCTCAGGAGCTTGGTGTTTGTCCGGGAGGGGACATCATGATCCATGGTATCAAAAATGGACTCTCCCAGGTCGGCGAAGCGCACACAACGATTGACTGGACGAAAGGCTGTATCGCCGTCACCGACGAAGAGATCGAAGAAATCGACAAGCTGGTACCCAATGGTACGGTTGTTGAAATAAGACCATAACAATCTTAGATAATTGAGCCATGCGCCGAATAACTGATTATTCCATCCTGTCCCGGAGACTTTATATCATCGCTTTATTGCTGGTCGTCATGGCACTCCATGGATGTGCGGGAATGAGACCCGTCGAGGTCGAAACCTTACCCTATCCCCTCCATCCACCGGAATCAATCGAACGCAATGAATTTTCCGTCACGAAAGATGAGGACGTTGTGGGCCGGTTGGTCATGATCCGGCTGGAAAAAGGTGATACCCTGCCGGATGTTGCCAGACATTTCAGCCTGGGGGTTAATGAAATGAGTCTGGCGAATCCCGGTGTCGATATCTGGTTGCCCGAAGCCGGGACTCAAGTTGTGCTGCCGCTGAACTTCATTTTACCGGATGTGCCCAGAAAAGGCATTGTGATCAATCTGGCTTCCATGAGACTCTTTCATTTCAAAGGAGATAAGAAGTCCTTCATGCTGTCAACCTATCCGGTCGGTATCGGCATGGAAGAAAAACCCACACCCATGGGGCAGGCGTATGTGGATCGCAAAGTCGTCCGTCCCACCTGGCATGTTCCGGCCTCCATTGCGGCGGCTCATCGTAAAAAAGGGGATATTCTGCCGTCGTCCGTTCCTCCGGGGCCTGATAATCCCCTGGGAGAATATGCGCTGTATTTAAGCAAGTCGAGCTATCTGATTCATGGAACGAATAAACCGGCCAGCATCGGCCTGAGGGCAACAAACGGCTGCATCAGACTCTATCCGGAGGACATCAAAAAATTATACGAAAAAACCCCGGTGAAAACCCCGGTGTCCATTATTTACCAGCCGTATCTCATCGGTCAGCGCAATGGTGTGGTTTATCTGGAAGTGCATGCACCCGTAGCGGAGCAGAAAGTCACCGATGTGAAGAAGGTATTTGCGAAATTAAAAGATATTGAAAAAAAATCAAAGCGTACGCTGGATTGGGAAAAAGTGGATAAGACCCTGGCCGAGGCACGGGGTATTCCCGTGGCCGTACTGGATATCCGTGGAGGCAGTGAAAAGGTGGAAGAGCAAATCATCGCGGTCCGTCATCCGGAAAAATTGTACGGCCGCCCGGAAATCCCGGAACTAAAGTTGGGTGCATGGTACATTCTGGCTGCCGAACTGCGTGATGCGTCGGATGCGGCCAGGATGGCCGCCATGATCAACCACCAGGGTCCGCCGATCCCGGCAAGGGTTCTGGCCAAAAAAGACAGCTTCCGCGTCGTGGCCGGCCCATTCGAGAGTAACCGCAAGGCTAGGGAAGCGGCAAATCGCCTGAAATTTGATCTGGATATAGACGGCACGGTAATTGAACTGGGCAGCGATGAATAAGGCGATGCATGTTTTTTCGGTCGCAATCATGGAACAGGTGGTGTACACTCCCGGCGATTTGAATGGAACGAGGATGTTTCATTAAAAAAAGGCAGCAAACCTTTTCAGCGCGTGGGAAGGGAGCGGGAAGGTCAGGTGAAGAAAGGTCAAGGAACCTGACGCCCAGAATTATTCCCGATGCTGGAAATATTCGAAGTGCAGATTAGTGAGTCGTTATTAAGAAAAGGCATTTGAATGGAAAGGAGGTGAATGGAGCATGAAGAAGAGTTTTCTGATGATTTCATTAATGGTTGTTTTCGCTTTGGTTCTGGCGGGTTGTGCAACCACCGGCGACCTCGAAAAAGTGCAGGCTCAGGGACAGGAGAGCAATGCGAAGGCTGATCAGGCATTAAAGGCGTCGCAGGATGCCAATGCGAATGCGGCGAAGGCAGCCGACGCCGCAGCACGCGCCGAAGCAGCGCTGAAGGCGGCCGAAGAGAGAGCGCAGGCGGCTGAAGCGAAAGCGGCGGCGGCCGAGGAAAGGGCAACCAAGGCTGAATCTTCTTTCGAGAAATCGATGAGAAAGTAATTCGGTTTTAAGGGATTGTGCCCCGTATCTTTACTGCATTAAAAAATGAAAAAGAGCCTCTCCTCACTTACAAAGGAGAGGCTCTTTTGCCTCCATGAAGGATTCTTAGCGTTGTTCCATTCAGGATCAAGGCAGCATGGGGGCGCTGTCGTCCTTTGTCCATTCCTGCATCGATCCGTCGTAAAGTTTCACATTTTTATAACCAAGCACTTCAGAGAGAATGAACCACCAGGGTGATGCCACCCGTCCCGTATCGCAATAAACGATAATTTCGCGATTCAGATCCAAGCCTACCACGCCTGTGGCCATGTTCTTGAGGGCATCTGTCTCCTTGATGGTCCAGCAGCACGTTTCCATATGCTCACCGGGAGGATATTTTTCGAATATCTGCATCGTCGGCAGATTGACGGCACCGGCAATCCGGCCCAATTTCGCAACCATGGGCAGCTTCTGCTTGCCATCGAAAGAATCCGGTTCCCGGACATCGACAATCAAAGCTTTATTCAGACTGTTCTTTACGTAATCCTTGTTGACGAAAATCGCTTTATTGAATTTCCCCTTGTAAGATACCGCTTTCGGCTTGGCCATATCCGTGGATACCGCACGCTTTTCACGGATCGACCATTTCTCGAAACCGCCATTCATAATGGATACCTTGCCCACACCCGCGTATTTCAGGGTCCAGGCGACGCGGGCAACATTCACCCGATCGGCGGGGGTATCGGTCTTGCCGTACACGATAATGGTTGATTCGGGTTTAATGCCGGCGGATCCCAGAAGGTCAACAAGCTCGTCATCGGGTGTCAACTCGTTATCGCTGTCACCTCTTTTAATTGCCAGATTACCGTAGAACATGCTGATTGCGCCGGGAATATGCCCCGCCTTGTACTCTTCAATCTTCCGGATATCCAGGATGATCAGGTCCGGATTGGACAGGGCCGCGGCTGTTTCTTCGGTGCTGATAATGGGGGGAAGGGTTGATGCCATGGCCGAAAGCGGCAGCAGGCATAAGAGCATCGCGAACAGAATGAGTAACTTCCTTTTTTTCATCGTCTTATCCTCCTTATTCCGTGATGGGTATGGGGTTGATGGGGTAAATTAAACGCTCGTTTGCCTTCGATCCATTTTCGATAAGCGCCTCTTTGGTGAGGAATCCGGCCTTGTCCGTATGACAGGCGTCACATGAACGGGTCCGGTCCGTCCGTTTTCGGATGTTGTGGGCAGGGGTATTCCAGTAGTTAGGTAACGCGTCGAAATGTGACATGGTTACGCCCGCTGCGGCGAAAGTATCCCGGACGGTGGGAATGACCCGCAGCGTGGTCAGTGTTTTCCCGTCACGAGGGTTCAAACCGAGGATGAATCCGGGCTTTGATTCGGACTCCTTGTGACAGTTGTAACAATTTCGGTATTCGGCGGAGGCATGACATCCGTAACAGGTCACCTTGTCGCGGTGCTGGGTGTGGGCGGTTCGTGTGGTCAGCCGGGCTTCCTGGCCCAGTTTGTTGTGACAGTTCGTGCAAACCGGCCGGTCTTTCACATCCTGTTTGGACAGGTAGGTATTGCCATCGCCGTGCATATCGGATTTTTGGTGGCAATCCATGCAGAGCATACCCTTCTGGTAATGCACGTCGGGCTTCCCGCCGTATTCACCGGTATATTCGGGATAAACCCTGCCGCCGTGGCAGAAAGCGCAGGTTTTGCCTTCATCCTTCTTGATGAATTTGTGGCCCTTGATGAGGCCGATGCTGATCCCGCCGACCGCCGCCGCTTTGACATGGCAACTGCCGCAGGAGGCATGGCAGCTCCGGCAGGACTGCTCAAAAATCTTTTCGTCGAACTGTTTCAACTCCGTTTCCGAAAAACGCTTCATCACACCGTGGCGTTGTCCCGCACTGGTGTAGTGCAGTGCTTTCTCATAAGTGCTCGTGATTTTCTGGTGGCACGTGGCGCAGGTTTGCAAATTGTCGGAAGGCCTTTTTACAACCCCCTGGTGGGCTTCTTCCCGGGTGGCGCCTTCGAGATTACCCTTGTGACAGCCTTCGCAGCCCATGGCGAAATGGGGATCCGTGCCGAGCAAGGTTTGATCGACGAGGTACCCTTTGTACATGTCTTCCGGCCGGACCGGCGGAGGCGCACCCGCTCACCCCTCTCCGGCATGTGTGTCGATGACGGGTGGTTTGTACAGCGCCTTTATGGCTGAATCGTTGGTGTGGCAAGTCATGCAGTTGCTTTTATCCACGGCAACGGTAGAGGAAGATAGTGAAGCCAGGAAGAGAATCAGGACCAGGAAAACAGTAATTTTCGTCTTCATTCCACCCTCCGAATAGCGGTTGGATGTGTGCAGAAGATTAGAGCACGCCTTTAGGTGATTGTGATTAAGACAAATCTTGGAAATTAAGTAAATCAGAAGCATTTATTCGTCAAGGGGAAAAGATGTTGTCCCCGGGGACAAAACCTTTTGACATATGCAAAAGAGAGCGGTAGATTCGCCCGGGTTCTTGGGGGGCGCAAGCGGATTATGACCAAGAATCCACCGACTTTTTATCATCGGTAATAAAGTAAGTTCAAAGGGATCCCCTTCGTCATGCTATGGAAACGTTCCATGAGGTCCGTCCATGATTCTTTGGTCTGAGCATTGTCCGGAAAACACAACCGATGACCGTTCCTTCTTTGAAACGGTGAACGACGCCATTGCCGTCCATGATCTCCATTCATTCCAATTTATTGATATCAATCAGAAATTTACAGAGATGTTTGGATATGGTCTTGAGGAGATGAAAAAAATGGGTATCGGTGTCCTGACCAGAAGAAATGCCCGCTATGGAGAAAAGGACTTAATGCAATGGTTCCGACAGGCGGCAGACGGTCAATCCCGGATCTATGAAGCGGAAGCGTTCAAAAAATCAGGTGAACCTATCTGGATGGAGGTGAGCCTTAAACGGGGCAGAATCCAAGGTCAGGATTGTCTTCTGATGTTCATTCGGGACATTACGGATCGGAAGCAAACGGAAAAGAATTTAAGGGAATTGGAACATAAATTCCGGACCCTGTTCGACTCTTCCTATGATCCTGTCCTGATGATCGATGAAAAAGGTATTTTCGACTGTAATCAAAAAACCCTTGATATATATGGATTATCTTCCAAGGAAAAGTTGCTGAGACATAATCCGGGTGAGTTTTCACCGAAGTATCAGGCAGATGGAAGCCTGTCAATCAAAGCGGCCAGTGAACGCATCGAAAAAGCATTGAGTGACGGGAAATGCCGGTTTGAATGGGTTCACCGCCGTTCCGACGGGATGAAGATCGTTTCTGAAATTCTGCTCAACCGGCTGGAACTTGACGGCAAAAAAGTCATCCAGGCCTTGGTCCGCGATATCGGTGAGCGTAAAAGGGCGGACAAAAAAATTCGTAAATATCAGGAACGACTAAGGAATCTATCAATGGAAATGTCCCTTTTTCAGGAGCGGGAACGAAGGCAGATTGCTGTCGATCTGCACGACCATATCGGTCAGAATCTGGCTTTTGCCAAAATGAAACTGGGGGGTGTGTTGGAAACCGCCGATCCCGGAAACCTCGCTGAATCTCTAAAAGAAATCTATACACTCGTCGATCAGACGATTCGTGATACCCGGTCCCTTGTTTTTGAATTGAGCCCCCCCGTGTTGTATGAGCTGGGTTTTGAAGCGGGTATCGACTGGTTTGCGGAACGTTTTCAGCAGGAGCACGGCATCCACGTGGACTGTGAGTATGATCCGGTGCCGCTTCCTTTGGATGAAGACATGCGGGTCGTACTTTTTCAGATCGTGCGGGAGTTGCTTGTCAATGTTGCAAAACATGCTCAAGCGCATCATGTCCGGGTAACCATCCGGCGTGTGGGAAGTCATATCCGCATAGGTGTTGCCGACAACGGAGTTGGTTTTAATCCGGCGCTGCTCCGCACAGCCAAAGGCGAAAGGAGCGGCTTCGGGCTTTTCAGCATCCGGGAACGCATGAACCACCTTGGCGGTGAGCTGCATATCTTTTCGGACGCCAGGAGCGGGACACGGGTGGTGTTAAGGGTGCCGATGAAACAAAAAAGAAAGCATAATGGAAGGAGGGCATTTCATGAGTATTCGCGTCCTGGTGGCAGACGACCATAAGATCATGCGGGAAGGGTTGCGTGCGCTTCTCGACAAACAAACGGATATGCAGGTGGTCGCAGAAGCGGAAAACGGTTTGAGCGCGGTCCGGCTGGCACGGGATCTGGCGCCGGATGTGGTGATCATGGATATTGCCATGCCTGACTTAAATGGTATTGGAGCCACCAAGAAGATCAGGAACGAGTCGCCGGAAGTGAAGATTATTGCCCTTTCCATGCATTCGGATCGGCGCTTTATCGCGGAGATGTTTCGATCCGGCGCTTCGGGCTATCTGCTGAAAGACCATTCCTTTGAGGAACTCATTACGGCGATCCGTATTGTGGCGGCGAACCGGATTTACCTGAGTCCCAGTATTGCCGGGATCGTGATTGAGGATTACGTCCGTCAGCTCCAGAAGGATGAAACGTCTGATGTGACCAGTATCCTCACGGATCGTGAAATCGAGGTTTTACAACTGATCGCAGAAGGTCGTTCGACCAAAGACATTGCCGTTTGTCTTCATGTAAGCGGAAAAACGGTGGAAACACACCGCCGCCAAATTATGGAAAAGCTCAAGGTGTTCAGCGTAGCCGAATTGACCAAATATGCCATTCAGCAAGGACTCACCAGTGTGGAGGGGTACAAAGTGTGCGATCTTTCCGGATGACCCTGTGGCGATAGGGCATAAGCAGGTACAGCCGCCTCCTTTTTTGTTTTATTCTTTATTGGGAAAATCTTTACGCGAAGGTATCTTTTGATGCGGGGTACACGGACTTCCCGAGAAGGCTCCTTCGCATGAATCATCAGCATTTGCCAGTCACCCTTTCAGGTTTTTCGAACCACACAATCAGGAATAGCCCGATAGACAGAGAATTGCGAAAGAATTAGCCTTACGCAGCAGTAAGCTTGTTTGGAATGGTTGTGGCAAGGATCAGACTGATTATTTCGCGACGGTTTTAATGGGCTTAGACGACATTCCTTCATCCTTCCGGCGCATCTTTGTTTCCGGAAGCCTTCCCGAAGGGTATTCCCTTTTTACAATTCTGCGTCTTTTTCACAAAGAGAATCGTCCGGCAAGGACTCTTCTCATACAATTTCCTTATGGTGCAAGATGGTTGCGGCCCGCCCCCCCCGGGCCTTCCATCTTGCGGGGAGCCGTGCTTGGAGAAGGGAGGTGACGCCGACGTTTTAGAGACAAGATCCCCGATTGCATTGCCGGGGAATTTGTCGGGTATCCGTTTTATGGTCTTCACATTGCAGCGGGGTCAGTTAAATGGCCATAAGATGGGGAGGGGGAGAAATGGATGAATATCAAAGGGATATCATTCGGCAGCAAAAGCGTCCCGCATGAATGAACCGAAGTATATACAGTAAAGCCAAAGGAGGGAGGAACTGTTACCATGAGTAGTCGCATTTTGCCAGAATTTGAATTGCTGATGCCTCAAAGTGTGCCGGAAACCGTGGAGATTCTTGCCAAGTATAAGGATCAAGCAGCCGTTATGGCAGGGGGGACGGATCTGCTTGTCCTGATGAAGGCGGGTGTTAAGGTGCCTTATGTTGTTGGTTTATCAGAAGTTTCCGGGTTGGATTATCTGATTTACGATCCGGTGGAGGGCTTGAGGATTGGGGCGATGGCAACACTGGCCCAGATCGTGGATAATGAGAATGTGAAAAAGAATTATACTGCGCTGTGGCAGTCGGCCTGCGTGAACGGGACGCCCCAGACACGCAACAAAGCAACGGTCGTTGGCAACATTTTAAGAGCGTCACCGGCGGGAGACTGCTGCGCAGCAGTGTTGGCGCTGGGGGGAACCGTTATCCTGCAGGGGACGGCAGGTAAACGGGAAGTGAATATCGACAATTTCTGGACGGGTTATCGTCAGACGGCACGACAGGCCTTCGAATTTGCAGTTGAATACAAGATTCCCGCAAAGGTCGGCAAATCCGCATTCAAGCGCATGACGCGTGCGGATCAGGATCTTTCGAAGCTGAATGCCGCGGTCAGTCTGGACATGGCAGGCAACGTCTGCCAGGGGGCGCGTCTTGCTATGGGTTGTGTGGCACCGACGCTTGTGAGGATGAAGAAGGCCGAGGAGATCATCAAGGGTAAGGAAATCACGGAAGCCGTATTGAAGGATGTCGAAGCAGCGGTGAAGGCAGACGTGACACCGATTGATGATGTGCGTTCGAGCGCATGGTACCGGAAAGAAGTAGCCGGTGTTCTGGTGAAGCGGACCATTGAGAAGGCCCTTGCATAAGCGAACTTGACTAACCAAGACGATAAGGAGAAGAAGATGAAGACTCGTTCCATAACACTATATGTCAATGGAGAAGCATATAGCCTGAACGTTGCGGTGAACCGGACGCTGCTTCAGGTACTCAGAGAGGATCTGGGGATGCCGGAGACGAAGTACGGTTGCGGCACCGGCGAATGCGGGGCCTGCACGGTTGTCGTAGACGGCGGTAAGAGCATTTTGGCATGTCTGACCCTGGCGGCGACGATGGACGGCGCGAAGATCACGACGGCGGCCGGTCTGGAGAAGGATGGGAAGCTCAACCCGATTCAGGAGGCCTTTATCAGTGAACACGCGGTTCAGTGCGGTTACTGTACGCCCGGCATGGTCATGAAATCGGTGAGTATCCTGGCGAAGAACCCGAAGCCGACGGAGGAGGAAATCCGCCGTGAGCTGGAGGGGAATATCTGCCGTTGTACGGGATATGTGAAGATCGTACAGGCGATTCAGAAGGCCAGTGAAGTCATGGCCTCCACACGCTAAGCAGGAAGGAAAGGAGGATACTCATGAGTGAATTTGC
>Ga0116154_10003078_pt1 | contig 12122 bp, 9 predicted proteins | sample AD_UKC030_MetaG_FD_89898 | JGI IMG/M metagenome (GOLD analysis project Ga0116154, IMG submission 89898) | Active sludge microbial communities of municipal wastewater-treating anaerobic digesters from USA - AD_UKC030_MetaG | ecosystem: Engineered > Bioreactor > Anaerobic > Digestate | place: USA...
AGGAGGGTCCGGAGAAGCGCGTGCGCATGGCGAACCTCGCCATCGCCGGGAGCCGTTCGGTGAACGGCGTGGCCGCGCTGCACACCGAGATAATCAAGGCGACGCTCTTCAGGGATTTTCACGAGCTGTGGCCCGGGCGTTTCAACAACAAGACCAACGGCATCACCCAGCGCCGCTGGCTCATGCACTGCAACCCGGCGCTCGCCTCGCTTATCGGCTCGCGCATCGGCGACGGCTGGGTGAGGGACCTCGACCGTCTGCGCGATCTCGAACCTCTCGCCGACGACGCGTCCTTTCGCGAGGAGTGGATGGCGGTAAAGCGGGAGAACAAAAAGACCCTTGCGCGGTTCGTGGACGAGCAGTGCGATATCGCGGTGGACCCGGACTCGATGTTCGACTGCCAGGTTAAACGCATACACGAGTACAAGCGCCAGCTTCTCAACGCGCTGCACGCGGTAACGCTCTACAACAGGGCGCGCGCGGGCCGCGCCACGGGCGCCGTTCCGCGCACGATTATCTTCTCCGGGAAGGCCGCGCCGGGATATCATACTGCGAAGCTCATTATAAAGCTCATCACCTCCATCGCCAGGGTCGTCAACGCGGACCAGGCGACACGCGATGCGCTTCGGGTGGTTTTTCTTCCGAACTACTCGGTCACGGTGGCCGAACGGCTCATTCCCGCGGCGGACCTTTCCGAGCAGATATCGACGGCAGGCACCGAGGCGTCGGGCACCGGCAACATGAAGTTCGCGCTTAACGGCGCCCTGACCATAGGAACGCTTGACGGGGCGAATATCGAGATCGCCGAGGAGGTGGGGGACGACAACATCTTCATCTTCGGCCTCAGGTCGAACGAGGTGGACGAGCTCCGTGCCTCCGGCTACAGGCCGCGAGACCGGTACGAGAGCGAACGGGAGCTCAGGGAGGCCGTCGACCTTATCGCCGGCGGCTATTTCAGCCCGACGGAACCGGCGCTCTTCCGGCCGATCGTCGACTCGCTCATGGAGCGCGACCATTATCTTCTTTTCGCGGATTACGCGGAATATGTGCGATGCCAGGAGAGGGTCGAAGAGGTGTACGCGGACCGGGAGCGATGGGCGCGCATGTCAATACTCAATGTCGCGCGCATAGGAAAGTTTTCGAGCGACCGCACCATCGCCGAATACTGCCGCGACATCTGGAAGGCAATCCCCGTTCCGATCGAGCTGGGAAGGAAAAAGCGTTCCTGAAGGCGGGAAAAGGAAGGCGGGCCTACCGTACGGATTCCGCGCGCCGCGGGCCGGCAGCGGCGGCGTTGTACTCGTCGAGGGCGCGGAAGAACGCGTCGATATTGCGAAGCGGGGTCCCGGGAGGGATGTCGCACCCCGACGAGAGGACGAAGTTCGGATATCCGGATGTTGTCGCGAGCAGGTCTGACGTTGTACGGTGCACGCTTTCTTCCGTTCCGTTTTTGAGAACTCCCGCGGGGTCGATGTTGCCGAACGCGGGTATTTCCGGCGGCACCGCGGCGAGAACCCCCGGCATGTCCGCGGCGTTTCCGAAATGGAGCCCCATGGCCCCGGTGGACACCATTGAACCGACATGGCGTTTCGAGGCCGCGCAGTTGTGCAGAATCACCATGAAATGGCCGTCCTGTACGGCGTCCACGATCATCCTGACGTACCGCGATGAAAACTCGTCGCAGTGCGCGGGAGAGATAAGCCCAGCCGCGGGCTCCGCGATCACTATCCCGTTGACTCCGGACTCCTTGAACGCACGCGCGTAGGCGATGAGGAACTCGGTGGCCTTGCGGACGATCACGTGAAGCGTTTCGGGCTCGGCCTGGACGTTCATGAGGGCCTCGGTCATGCCGCAGAGCCTTCCGGCGAGCGAGAACGGCCCGATGTGACAGCCGAATACCGGCCTGTTGCCGATCCACGAGGCGGTGAGCGAGGCGGCCTCGAGATAAATCCCGGTGCGTCCGGCGCCGACGGAGGGTAGTGAGAGCGAATCGGCGGTATCGGCGTCCGGTACCAGACTTCCGATAATCGTCGGGGCTTCGTTCGGCATGCGGCGCACCCCGGCGCCGAAGGCTTCGGCCTCCACGGAGAGATCCATCGCGGTGATCGAGGCGGCGGAGGGAAAGCGCGCGGCGAGCGCGGAGGCGCAGAACGCCTGGGTACGGGCATCGCCGAGCATCTCGTCGATGCCCGTACCCGTCAGATCGGCCCCGCTGAAGACCATCAGCGGGAATGCACACCTGGTTTCGGAGGAAATCACCGAGCTGACCCATTCCCGCATATTCCGCCTCATCGCTCTTTTCCCTTCCAGAGTTATAGTTTTATCCGTAGCGCCCATCCGGATCAGTTGCCGAGCAGCCGCTTCACGACGTCCACGGCGCTCGCGGCGTCGGGCGCGTAGCCGTGGGCGCCGATGTCGTCGGCGAACGCCTGGGTGACCGGCGCGCCGCCGACCATCACCTTCACCTCGTCGCCGAGTCCCGCCTCACGCAGGGCGTCCATCACGTCTTTCATGTACACCATCGTGGTGGTGAGGAGCGAGGAGAGCCCGATGATGCGGGCACCGCTCTCCCGCGCCGCGCTGATGAATTTGTCCGCCGGGGCGTCGATGCCGATATCCACCACGTCGTAGCCCGCTCCCTGGAGCATGTAGCAGACGATGTTCTTGCCGATGTCATGGAGGTCGCCGAGCACCGTCCCCATCACGACCGTGCCCTTCGATTGCACCTTCTCGCGAAGCAGGATGGGCTTTATGATTTCCAGTCCGGCCTTCATGGCGCGAGCGGCCACCAGCACCTCGGGGACGAACACCTCATTCTCCCTGAATTTCACCCCGATCGAGTTCATACCGGCGACAAGCCCCTGGTTGAGGATGTCGCTCACCGCGACTCCCTTCTCGATGCACGATTCAACGAGCGCCTTTACGTCGTTCTGCCTGCCCGCTTCTACCTTTTCCGCGATCTCTTTCAGCATTTCCATCTGTCTTCCTCCGGAAGCGTTCTATACTATCGTTGGACATACATTTCACTATAAACCGCCCTGTAAGTCAGGGCCGCCCCGCGCCGTATTTGACGGCGGCATGGAACATCGCGATGCAGTTCAGAGGGTCGACCCCCGGGTGGAGCGAGTTCGAGTCGCACAGGATGTATCCGCCGCCCGCGGCCGCGTCGGCGATCGCCCTGCGAACGGCTTCCTCCACCTGCTCGGGCGTGCCGTTCGGCAGAAGGTCGACGCAGTCGATGTTCCCGATAAGGCACAGCCGTTCGCCGCAGTATTCCTTGACCTTTTTAAGTTCCATGCCCGCCTGGGGCTCGAGCGGATTGAGGCCGTCATACCCGGTTTCCAGTATGATGTCAAGGAGCGGCCAGAGGTTGCCGTCGCTGTGTGTGACGGCCTTGATTCCCCGCTCGTGCGCCCGTTGGACCAGCTCCATGTTGTAGGGCTTGATGAATTCGCGGTATTTGACCGGCGAGACGAGAGGCGCGTGTTTGTCGGCGATGTCGTCCTCCACCACCAGCACATCGAGCCCCGCGTCGATAAGCATGTCGAGCTGTTCCAGGCTGTAATCGGTCACCATGCGGGCCACACGATGGACGAAGTCGGGATCGTCGAACATCTGAACCATCAGGTTTTCCATCCCCAAGAGACGCCACGAGCGTACGAAGACCCCGCGCATAAGCCAGAAGAGGGCCTTTGCGCCCTTGAAACGCTCGCGCGCCAGATCGAGCAGGAGCAGGTGGGCGCGGGCGGGGCGGGGAGGTCTGAAACCCGCAAGGTCGTCCGGTTTCCGTACCGGGTGGCCCGTTGCTACCGGAAGACCGTGGGGACTGCGCGTGTACACCACGCCCCAGTCGTCGGCAACATGCCGCTCGTCCACCTCGCGTTCGTGTCCGATCTCGAACGAGGTGAACCCGTCGATGCCGAAGTGCTCGTGGATGAGGAAGAGGGTGTCGAGGAGTTTGCCTTTTTCCGCGTCGTTCATCTCCCGGAACTCTTTCGGCTCGGGCAGGCCGTCTGTTATTTCGCGCCCGATACCGATGATGGGGGCTTCGTTTATACCGTGGATATAGAGCGGGACCCGGTCGGGCTCCCGAATTTCGAGCGCGGTCAATATCCGTTCCTTCCCGTTCATCCTGTCTCCTCCGTGGCCGGCACTGGATATCGATCGGCCTGGAATAATGGTTGACAAAACAGTGTTTATGGCCAATATGAACACTGTTCTATTACTGAATTATATTCGTAAGTCGAACACTGTTCGATTGTCAACAACTTTTTCATCTTCTCAATATGATGACGTGGATTCACGGGATTGGCGATATGCCGTCCATACAATAATAGGTACATGGAGATGAGCTATGACGATACCCTTTCCATTTGAAGCGCTTCTTGGATTCGGCTGGCTTGGTGTAATGCTGCTCCTGGGAATCTTCCTTCGCGCGAAGATAGGGCTCCTGCAGCGCTTCCTCTTCCCCAGCTGTCTTATCGGCGGCCTGCTGGGGCTCGCTCTGCTTCAGACAGACCTTTTCCGCGTCGAAACATCACTGCTCGAAACCTTCGCCTACCATCTCTTCAACATCTCGTTCATCTCCGTGGGGCTCACCATCCGCACCCCGGAGGAGCAGAAGGCCTACGGCGGCCGTGAGGTCCTCAAGGGCTCGGTCTGGATGGCGCTTGTTTCGGGGGTGATGATGCCGCTTCAGGCGATAATCGGCGGCGGCATGGTTCTGATGTTCAATTATTTCGATTTCAACCTCTTCAAAACCTTCGGCTTCTTCGCGCCGCTCGGCTTCCTCCAGGGCCCCGGCCAGGTGCTGTCGGTCGGGAAGGTGTGGGAAACGCTCGGCTTCGCGAACGCTGCCACGATAGGCCTGACCTTCGCCACAATCGGCTTCCTGTTCGCCTTCTTCGTGGGTGTGCCGCTGGCGAACTGGGGGATCCGCAGGGGAATGGCGGAGCACGCGCCGAAGAGCCTTCCAAAAGATCTGCTTGTCGGAATCGCGCCGAAGGGCGCGGAGCTCGAGCCCGCCGGGAGACTCACCATGCATTCCGGTAACGTCGACACACTCGCGTTCCAGTTCGCCCTGGTGGGGCTTGTCTACCTGCTCACCTACGCGCTCGTGCACGGCATAGCGGGCCTGCTCAGGCCGGAGCTCGCCGCCACGCTGTGGGGGTTTTTCTTCTTCGTCGGACTGCTCGTCTCGATCCTGGTGCGGACCGTCATCATTAAAATCGGGTACGGGCACATGGTCGATCCCGGAGTCCAGCGGAGGATAACGGGATGGTCAGTCGATTTTCTCATCGTCGCGACGGTGATGGCCGTTCAGCCGGCCATAGTATGGCAGTACGCCCTTCCGATCGGGACGATTTCACTCGTGGTGGGGGTGCTCACCACCATCGGTATCGTCTATCTCGGGAACCGCCTGTGGGCGCTGAACATCGAACGGATGGTCGGCATATACGGTATCTGCACGGGCACGGCCTCGTCGGGCCTGCTCCTCGTGAGGGTGGTCGACCCGGAATTTCGCACAACGGCGGCGATGGAGCTCGGCTTTCAGGCGATATTCTCGTCGGTGCCGGTGCTCAGCAGCATGCTCCTGGTGAGCGCGCCGCTCATATGGAACTGGAGCATGGAGTTCACGCTGGCGGTGTTCGCCGTACTCATGCTCGTGTTTCTCGCCCTGCTGAAGATCCTGAAGTTCTGGGGTAAAAAGCGGTTTTAACGGCGGGACGGCCGGCGGTGGACGATGAGCGCGCTTTCGTTTCACGCATCCGGCGGGGAACGGGGCGCGCTTCGGATTCATGTAAGGAGGGACCCGTTACGGTGAGGTCTCCGGGTCGCAGACAGCTTGAAAAGGACCAGAGAAGGCGCTCGATTCTCGAGGCGGCGCGCGCCCTCCTACTCAAAAAGGGCTACGACGCCGTGTCGATCCGTCAGATAGCGGCGATCAGTGAACTGGGGGCGGGGACCATCTACTCGTATTTCTCCGGAAAACCCGAGATATACGCGACGCTCTCCACGGAGGTGTTCGACCTGCTCCACGATTGCTTCAGCCGCGCGGCGGCCGCCGGCGGCTCGCAGGAGGAGAAGCTTCGGGCCGTCGGCGCGGCGATGCTGAAATTCAGTGAGGAACACCGTTCGTATTACGATTTTATCGATTATTTCCTGTCCTCACCCGGCACGATCTTCCCACCCGAAATGAAGGCCCGTATCGACGCGTACGGCGCGCGGGTGCTTTCGCCCGTCATTAAGGTTATCGATGAGGGGCTCGGGGGAGGACAATTCGAAACCGCCGATTCCGCCAGGTCTGCCCTTCTGTTCCTCGGTATGCTTCACGGGGTGATCCATTTCCGAAAGCTTCGCGGAACCCTGCTGTCCGAATCCGGATTCGAGGAGATGTATCGCCAGGGCGTCGAGGCCATGGTCGCTTCGCTCCGCGCGGGCGGCGTGAAGCCCGTCGATTAATTTCAGGCCTCACGTTCGGGTGACGTCCGGCGCCGGCCTGAGTCATGCGACGATTCCGGATGATGACGCTTCCCGCGCGTCGCCCGCTCTTTTTCTCGCCTTTTCCGCGCGCCCGTCGTATACTTCGATACGATGTCGCAGGCCGGAGGATGACGATGGAGACCAAGGGCAACCGTCTCGCCGGGGAAAAGAGCCCCTATTTAAGGCAGCACGCGAATAATCCCGTGTGGTGGTTCCCGTGGGGAAGCGAAGCTTTCGAGGCGGCGCGCGGCGCGGACAGGCCCGTCTTCCTCAGCATTGGGTATTCCGCGTGCCACTGGTGCCATGTGATGGAGCGGGAATCCTTCGAGGACGAACGCGTCGCTTCCCTCCTCAATCGCCACTTCGTGGCGATCAAGGTCGACCGCGAGGAGATGCCCGACGTCGACGGACTCTATATGAACGCCGTCCAGGCGATGGGGCAGCGCGGCGGCTGGCCGCTCTCCGTGTTTCTCACCCCCGATCTCAGGCCCTTTTTCGGCGGGACCTATTTCCCGAAACCGCAGTTCGAATACCTGCTCACCGAGCTCGCCCGTCTCTGGAACGGGGAACGGCACGCGCTCATCGAGCAGGCGGAGGCCCTTGCCGATTTTCTTCGCCGACAGTATCCGGCGGTCGCGGGCGCCGATGTTCCCGGCGAGAGCGAACTTAAGGCCGCCTTCCGCGCGGCCGAGCTCCGCTTCGACAGGGAGCATGGCGGGTTCGGCGCGGCGCCGAAGTTCCCTCCCTCCATGCTCATAAGGCTGCTTTTGAGGATTCATCACAGGACGCGCGACACGCGCCCGCTTGAAATGGCGCTGGCGACGCTCAATGCGATGGCGCGCGGCGGAATATTCGATCATCTGGGTGGAGGATTTGCCCGTTATTCCACGGACGAGCGATGGCTTGTTCCGCACTTCGAAAAGATGCTTTACGACAATGCGCTCCTCTCCACGGCCTATATCGAGGCCTACCTGTTGACGGGAGAGTCACCGTACGCCGATGTCGCGCGCGAAACGCTCGACTACGTTCTCGCCGGAATGACGTCGCCCGAAGGAGCCTTCTATTCGGCGGAAGACGCCGACAGCGGCGGGGTGGAGGGGGCCTATTATGTCTGGAAATACGAGGAGATCGCCGGCCTGCTCGACGAGGGAGAGCTCGCTGAAGCGCGACGGGTATTCGGCCTCACCCGGGAAGGCAATTTCGAGGGCGGCGCGACGGTGCTCGCGCTCCAGTCCGGCATCGGCTGGAACGAGCGAAACAGTCCTGTCGTGATGGCCCTCCGCGGGCGGCTCCTCGAGGCGCGCGCGGGGCGCGAGCGTCCGCAAAGAGACGAGAAGATCCTCACCTCGTGGAACGCGCTCATGATAGAGGCCCTCTGTCGGGCCTACCGCGCGTTCGGGGACGATCGCTATCTCGAAGCGGCAATTCACGCCGCACGCTTCATCGAAGACACGCTGATCCGCGACGGCAGGCTGTTCCGGCGCTGCATGGAGGGGGAGGTGCGTTATGAGGGCACTCTCGACGACTACGCCTACGCGATCCAGGCGCTTATCACGCTGTATGAATCGACCTTCGACGCAAAGTGGTTCGCTCTGGCGGTACGGCTGCAGGATTCACAGGACGATTTATTCGCTGACGAAGCAGGCGGGTATTACTATACGCCGCGTGACGCCGGGCACCTTATCGCTCGAATGAAGGAATTCTTCGACGGCGCTCTGCCGAATTCAAACGCCGTTTCGGCGCTGAACCTTCTCAGGCTTCATCGACTCGCGCGAGGTGACGAGTATCGTGACCGCGCCATGGGCATCCTCCGGGCATCGTCGGCGCTCATGCGCGCTCATCCGTCCGCTTTCGCTCAGATGCTCGTCGCGCTCGATTTCCATCTGTCCCCGCCTTTCGAGGCCGTAATAGCGCGCGGTCCCGCCCCGAACGAGGCCGTCCGGGCGGCGGCGGCCCTGCGACGCAGGTTCGCTCCCTCGCTCGTCATCGCCTCCGGTGAAGGTGTGCCGATGGCTGAGGACAGGCCGCCGGGAGCGGAAGGCTTCCTGTATCTCTGCCGCGACACGGCCTGTCTCGCGCCGACCGCGGACATCGAAGCGGTGCTCTCCGCGCTCGAGGATGTGGACGTATACAAGCTGGATGCATAGGTAACCCGGGCAATTGTGTAAAGTGAAAACCGGCTTGACCGGTGGACAGGTGATTGTGTACTATCCGCAAAGACGGCGATGCCGCGCCGGCGTATAACCTCCCGGGATCGCGAGTCCGCGGTTCCCCTTGAATGCTCTCCGGGACATCAGACCGCGCGGCGCTACATACGAAAGGGGGTCGCGCGGATGATCAACGAAGATAACTATATCCGAAGCCTCTCGAACGCCATAGCGGCGGAGCGCCAATACCAGAGTATATCGCAGGAGCGCCTCGCCGAGCTCTGCGATCTTCATCGCAACTCGATAACTCTCATAGAACGCGGAGTGAGTGATTTCTCCGTCGTTACCCTCTCGAAGCTCTGTCTCGCGCTTGGAATCTGCCGATGCGTTCTCGATCATGTCGGGGAACGTGTTCACATTAAAAATAACGGACCGAAGGGACCGCTGCTTCCAGACCATATGATCAACGAGACCATCGCTTATTTTGTAGATTCCCTCCGAAAAAAATATGATATCTCCAGAGAACGTCTTGGCTTGCATACCGGTGTCCATCGAAACACCATCGCACGCATAGAAAACGCGGCGGTATCGGTGCGCATCGGTACGCTTGTACGGCTCTACCGGCGCTTCGGCATTGCCGAGGCGTACATTGCGTCCGCCCACTCCGACAATTGTACCGATTGCACAGTATATGGTGTCACCCTGCGCTGTATTGACCCCTCCGATGAATCCGCTATATTCACGCTTAAAGACAGATCATTCTCGCGGAACGGGGATTTTTAATAAACCACATATCCTGTGATCTCGAATCCGCGCGATGACTGAAATCATCGGGCACGGAGGAATACGTATGCGTAAACAGTTCGTGTATTTCGTCGGTCTGGCGGTATTCGTCTCGCTGGTGTCAGGCGCCGTTTCGGCGTCGGCGGAAATGCCGTCGGAAAACTTTATGGTTGTGCGTCTTGGTTATGTCCCGTTCACGAAGGTGGTAACGGGCACCGGGACCGGTACCGCCGAGAGCGGATGGGACCCGGATTCAAGGGCATATAATTATATTTCCCGGGGGCCAGCTTTCAACATCGAATACAACATAAACGCGTCGCCGGTCCTCATAGCACTCGGGCTTGAATACAGGCTGTTGTGGACTAAATTCTCGTTCGGGGAGGGGGTTCCCGGCAGTAAGGCCACCTTCGATGACGGTATGCAGCACTTCATACTGCCGATGGTAATGGCGAAGTATATGACGCCAGGCGGCGTGTATATAGGGGCCGGGATTTCGGGCAAACTCCTCGTCGCCGCTGAAAGGCTGAAACCAATGTCCAGCAGGGTGGAATATACACAGATGCTCGACTACTGGGCCGTGGCGGCCGTCGGTTATATGCTCAAGCTTGATGATGGACTTTTCATTGATCTTCAGGGTCGTTTCGGTTATAATTTAACCAATTCGCAATATACTGAGCTCAAAGACAAGGGTACTGGAGAGACGACCTTTTTCGATGTTAAATCCTCTTATGACGCGGCCTTCTATGCCGGTGTCGCATTTAGCCTGTAGCGTTCCGCGAAGAAAAGGGTTGCCGCATAATTCATGACCCGCCGGTCCGCCGGCGGGTCATGCGCGTTTCAGTGTGTACAGAGCCCGGCTCCCGTATTAAAAGGGGAATTCACCGCGTCGCGAATTCGATCATCGCCGCCAGGACCTCGCGCGCCAGAATCGGATCGTCGCGATAATCGGGGCAGTGGCGGCCTTCGGGCCGGTAGAAGTACCTCCCATTTTTAAGAGGATAATCCCGCTCCAGGCACAGTCCCATCCACGGGTCCATGCCGCCCGCGACGTACACCATGGGTACTGACAGCTTTTTCACCATCGCCCTCGGCGACCATTCCTTTCCCCGCTCCGCCGCCGGATATTCTTTGAATAGCGATTCACATTCTTCGATGAAGTCATTACGCTGTCGCGAGAAGATGCCCTCGGGCTTTACGGACACCTCGAAGACCCCGGTCTCGCGGCACTGCTGGTAACGCCATACGCGCCAGTCCCATCGCCCGGTTTTTTTCTCCTCCAGACTGAGCGTCGGTTTCGCGTTCGATGTCGCGTAATTCCAGGCGCCTTCCTTCGCGATTCCGCGGTCGATCCAGTGAAGTACGCCGAGGAACGCGCCGGTGGGCAGGAAGGAGGCGAGCTTCATTACGGGAGTGAGCGAGCTGTAGCGGCCGTACTGTGTCGCTCCGTGGATGACGGCGATGAGGAACTCGCGCTCCAGCCATACCGCGTCGAAAAGCGATTCGGGTTTCAGGGTATTTACGTGGCGCACCAGACGGGCATAGGCCGTTTCTCCGAAAGTGTTCCGGACCCCACGGTCGTAGGCGTCCATGGTGAACGGCCAGTCGACGACCCCGCTGGACGAGAGAATAACCCTCAGATCGCCGGGATATTTCGCCGCGAAGTGGATGACGAGTCCCCCGCCGTAGCTGTAACCGGTCCCCATCCACGGCCCCGGATACTCGGCCCGGAAGCGCGCGACCACCCTGTGGTAGTCGGCAAGGGCCTGGGCGACCGTCACATGGGAGGGAATCGACTGGTCGGCCTCGGCGGTCACGCTCTGGCCGTATCCGCGGTGTTCGGCCTGAATGAAAATGACGTTTTCGGGCGCGCCGTAAGCCGTATAGAGAGCGATGATGTCCCTGTCGGTAAGGTCGTGCTCGTTTCCCAGGTTAAAGAAAACGGGCGCGTTCTTCGCGGCCTTCGCCGGAATAAGGATGTCCACCTGTTGCGTGAATGTCGGGCCCGCGGGCAGCGTGTGGTCGACGGGCTGTGTAATGGAGGTGTTGATGATGGTGTAGGCATCCGGCCGGGGGCTTCCGCCGCACCCCCCGACGATTGATACGAAGGCGAGAACGACCAGGCACACGACACGCGTATTTTTCTTCATAACCGGCTCCTGGGATATATCGAGGATGTCATTCGATCGCTATTCGGCCACCACATACGTCGGGATATTATACAGTCCCTCTTTCAGAAGTATCGTCACGCTGTCGCCGGGTTCCTTCGCCTTATAAAGCGCGAGCGGCACGATGATCGTATCCTCCTCCGTAACCGGTCCCCACGGTCCGAGGACGAAATTGGTGCTGTGGCTTTTCCCGCTTCCAATGAATTTTTTGATTATAGTGGCGGTGTACTGTCGGGGTTCGGAACGGTCGAGGACCATGTTCGTGACGACGGTAAAGCCGAAGGAATACTGCAGCGCGATGAAAATCGACAGGACCAGTGAGACGCCTCTGTGCTGTCCGCGGCCGGTACGGATGGAGCCGGAGGCGTAGGCCATCGCGGCGAGCGTCAGGACGAAAACGACCGCCATGACGGACCACACTCCGGAGAAATCGAGTATGTTGAACGATATAAACGATAGCATCATGACGAATGATGGCGCAAGGAGATTCGCGAGGAGAACGGGGCGCCCGGATTTCGGATCGGCGTTGATGTCCGCCGTCCGG
>Ga0116154_10003087_pt1 | contig 12096 bp, 8 predicted proteins | sample AD_UKC030_MetaG_FD_89898 | JGI IMG/M metagenome (GOLD analysis project Ga0116154, IMG submission 89898) | Active sludge microbial communities of municipal wastewater-treating anaerobic digesters from USA - AD_UKC030_MetaG | ecosystem: Engineered > Bioreactor > Anaerobic > Digestate | place: USA...
GGAACGCAGGAAAAGCACTCCCACGCGTCCGTTCCGTTCCATCGAGGGGTATTCTGCCAGAGACCAGATTAATTTGCGATTAAGAATCCTCTTAATCGAGGCTTAATGCTCTCTCTGGTAAAGTCGCGGCGCATTTGTGAAACGGCACGTGTTCCATATCGAACTGTTCCTGGTGGCCGCGACCTCTGTTCTTGGCTTGTTCCTTGTGCTTCGGACGCCAGGCAGTTCCTCTCCGACCAACCGTGTCCCGCCCGGCGCACGAGCCGACATGCCGCCGTTCGCTGGCGGCCCCGGCGGCCCGGAATTCGGACCGTTCGAATTCGGCGGTCCAGGCGAACCTGGTTTTGGCGGGCCCGGTCCGAGCGGCCCGGATGGCCCGGGCCCGGGCGAGTTTCCTCCGGGCGGATTCATGGGTGGTGGGCCGATGCCAGGCGGACCGATGCCAGGCGGGCCTCCTGGCGGCCCCGGACGCTCGGCCACCCCAGGAATTGGCGTGGTCAAGGAATTCGACCTGAATGCTGATGGATGGCTCAACCTCGACGAGCGCAAGGCTGCCCGAGAGTCTCTCTCCCAACAACGTGGCAACCGGCGCTTCGGCGGTCCAGGAGGTCGTGGCGGTCGTCGCGGCGGCTTCGGCGGCTCCAACACAGACCAGGCGTCCGCCCCGACCGCCCTTCGGCTCGCACCATCCGATGTGCAGTCGTTTCCGGATGCGCCCCTCTACGATTTGAACGTGTTTCGGACGCTCTTTCTCGAGTTCGAGGCCAGCGATTGGGAGAAGGAACTCGAGGAATTTCACGACGTCGCCATCGATGTTCCGGCAAAGCTCACGGTCGACGGACGCTCCTATCCCGAGGTGGGCGTCCGTTTTCGTGGAATGTCTTCTTATTTCATGGTCGGGTCCGGTCAGAAACGGTCGTTGAACCTCGACATGGATTATGTCCACTCGCAACAACGCCTTTACGGCTGCCGAACGCTGAACCTGCTCAATTCGCACGAGGACCCCACTTTCCTGCGCACGGTCCTGTTCTGCCACATCGCCCGGCACTACCTCCCCTGCGCCCAGGCCAACCTCGTCCGCCTCGTCATTAACGGCGAGGACTGGGGCGTCTACGTCAATTACCAGCAGTTCAATCAGGAATTCGTTCAGGAGTGGTTCCACACCTCGAAGGGCGCGCGTTGGAACGTGCCGGGCGGGCCTGGGGGAAACGCCAACCTCTCGTATTTGGGCGATGACGTTTCGCCCTACCAACGCATGTACGAGATCAAATCCAGAAACGACCCCAAGTCATGGGTTGGTCTGATCCTTCTCTGCCAGACTCTGGATCAGTCCACCCCGGATCGGCTGGCCACCGCCCTCGAACCATTGCTCGATATCGATGGCGCGCTCAAGTTCCTCGCGCTCGACAACGTGTTCGCCAACAACGACGGCTACTGGATCCGCAGCAGTGACTACAATCTCTACCAGGATCCCGAAGGCCAATTCCATATCATCCCGTATGACGTCAACGAGACATTCAGCACGGGCGGCGGACCCGGCGGACCCGGCGGACCCGGCGGTTTCCGAGGCCCTGGAGGCCCGGGCGGCATGGGCGGGATGCGCCGGTCAGGCGGTCGTGGCGGATTTGGGCCCGGCATGGGATTTGGGGGGGGATTCGGGCCGGGCGGACCGCAGGGTGGCGGTGTGGAGCTCGACCCACTGGTCATTGCCTCCAACTCGAACAAGACACTGGCCTATCGGCTGCTCGCTGTTCCGGAACTGCGCCGGCGCTATCTGGGACACGTCCGCGCCATAGCTGAACAATGGCTCGATTGGAACACGCTCGGTCCGGTGGCAACGCAATGCCACTCGATGATTGCCGAGGCGGTGGCGGCTGACACCCGGAAGCTCGATTCGACTGAGGCTTTCCAAAGTGGGCTCGAAGGCGCCGGGACGGCTCAAACGGAATCTCGAGGGGAGCGTTCAGGCGGCAGCCTGAAAGCCTTCGTGGAAGGACGGCGAGCCTACCTCCTCAACCAACCTCAACCGTCAAACTGAACCCCTCACTTCCCCCACTCCACATGCAACTGCCTGCCTCGATTCGCGAACTGTTCCTGAACCCGACCGCCACTGCCTCCCTTCCCGGATTCGCCCTGAGCCTCTGTCTTGCAGCCGTCCTCGGGATGTTCCTCGGACAAGCCTACGTCCATTTCGGCCAATCCCTCTCGAACCGCCGGCTTTTTGCCCGGAACTTCGTTCTGCTGGCGGTCACGACCACCCTGATCATCAGCATTGTCAAGTCGTCGCTCGCGCTCTCCTTGGGCCTGGTCGGGGCGCTCTCGATTGTCCGGTTTCGCGCCGCGATCAAAGAACCCGAAGAACTCGCCTTTCTCTTCCTGGCCATTAGCATCGGCTTGGGATTGGGTGCCGGCCAGGCCCTGGTCACCATCGTCGCCCTCGTCATCATCCTGGGTCTGATCGCCCTCCGCAGCCTGGTCCGCCGCAAGCCCGATCAGCCCAATTCCTTCCTCACCGTCACCAGCCCGTCTCCGGCAAAGCTCGGCCCCCAACAAATCCTTGGCGCCCTGGCCAAGGCCGGCGCCCAGGCGCAACTCAAGCGGTTCGATGAAACCCCCGACCGCATCGAGGCGGCGTTCGTCGTCGATTTCCAGGACGCCAGCCGGCTCGAGTCCTTCGCCGCCCAGGTCCGCAACCTCAATCCCCAGGTGCAAGTCAGTTGCCTGGACGACCGCGGGTTGGCCGCTTGAACCGGGATGAACGCTCCCCTGCCCCGGCCCCGTTACGAGCGCAAATTCGTTGCCGCGGGATTGTCCCTCGCCGAGACGCTGGCCTTGGTACGGCAGCATCCCGCCCTGTTCCGAGTCGCCTACCCCGCGCGCCAGGTGAACAATCTCTACCTCGACTCGCCTGCCATGCGGGACTACCTCGATCACGTCCACGGCGCCGCTCACCGGCTCAAGACCCGGATCCGCTGGTACGGGCGCGAACACGGCCGGATTCCCCTTCCCGTTCTCGAACGCAAACTCAAGTTCGGACATGTCGGCGGCAAAGAATCCCACCCATTGCCGGAGATCACGCTCGATGGCACCGTGCCGATGGAGACACTCGATGCCGCCATAGGTGGCGCTGCGCTCCCGCCGCTCCTGCGCGCCTCATTGCGCCATCTTCAACCTGTGCTGATCAACCGCTACGAACGCCACTATTTCTTGAGCGCCGATGGTCGCTTCCGCCTGACCGTCGACACGAACCTTCTCTTCCTCGGAGTCCGGCCGTCTGCGGGATGCGTCGCAGCCCTGCCTCTCGGAGATCGGTCGCCTGTCATCGAACTGAAGTACGGCCCCGACCACGCCGCAGCCGCCGCCACAATCGGCAACGCCATCCCCTTCCGCATGGTCCGGTTCTCGAAGTACGTCCTGGGCATCGAACGCTGGCTGGCCCTCCAGAATTAGCGAGGCTCTGTCTCAGACCGACACAGCGGATTGCCAGATCGTTTGGGGTGGGCCCTCGCTATCGTCACTGGCAGGCGACGCCTCGCTAACCCGGAAATCTCACCAGTGGGGCGGTCGCGGTATTCCTGACGGTCCGTGGGTGAGATTTCCGGGTCTGTGAAACCCGCGCCCAGCAAGGAGAATTGGCTCATCGGTTCAGCAGCGCCGGGACGCGCCCCAGCCGCTTGGGTGACGCGGGCACGCGGACACAGTGTGGTCGAGATTGGGTCCTTCGGTTTGGGGCGCGGGTTTCTGATGAGCCCGCATTTCAGGTCAGATGTGAAGGTGACCGGTCAGATGACGTCAAAAGTTGGTGAGAAATGCGGGCTAAGAGGCGCCGCTGCGCGGCGCCAAAACTTGACTCATTTGGTCCAGATTTTGAAAAGGAAGTCGCTCGAGTCCGCACATTTACACCCCGACGGTGCACCGGGCGGTCAGACTTCGCAAGACGACTGCCATGCGGGCTGGAAATGACGTTCGTTTTGCTGTTCACGGCCTTGCCAGTTTGCGTCATGCTGGCCCCGTGACTGCGCCTCGATCTCTCCAGGTTTCCTGTGTACAACTGCACTGGGCCAAGCCGCTGGCCCGCAACCTCGATCGCACGCTCCACTATATCCGGCTTGCGGCAGCCGAAGGCAGCCGGGTCGTGCTGTTTCCAGAAACCAGCCTCACTGGCTACTACTTCCCCGATCTGATGCAACTCGATCCGCGCGACGTGCAGGCCGCCCTCGACCGCACCTGCCAGGCCGCCGCCCAAGCCGGCCTGTGGGTCATTGTCGGCACAGCGCGCCGGACGCCGGATCGCCTGCTCAACCTCGCCCACGTCATCTCGCCTCAAGGCGACATCGTGCATGAGTATGCCAAGGTCCATTTGGCCGGGCGCGACGAGCACACGTACTGCCGCGGCGGCGACAAGCTCTCGCTCTTCGAGATCGACGGCATCCGCTGCACGCTGGCGATCTGCCGCGACGGACGGCATCCGGAAGTCTATCGCCTGCCGGCCATGCTCGGGGCGCAAATCCTCTTCCATCCCTCGTGCAGTTCGGACGAGATCGAGGCCGTGATCTGGAAACGGACGTCGGGACGCGCGCAGCAGCCGGTGGGCCCAAACAGCCGGATGTTCCACTGCGTGGCCAACACCATCGGCCAATCGCCCGACGGCCGGCAGACCTCGAGCGGCCAGTCGTTCATCCGCGAGCCCAATGGCATGCCGCTGGCCGAGGCCGGCTGGTACGGGGAGGAGATGATCACCGCCGTGCTCGATCTCGACCGCGCCAGCCGCAGTTACGCGCTCGACAGCCTGAACGATCCGCCCTTCCTCAAGCCCTACTGGCAGAAGATGCTCGAAGCCGTCGAGGCCCGCGCCAACCTCAAGCCAGAGTAGCAGCGCCCAACCAAACCCCTGGCAAGGCTCTCAGACCGACGCAGCGTGTCACCAGATCCACGCATTGCAGCCATGCCGCGTTTCAAAACAAATCGCAGAATGAACTCCGCCCCAGGTGCCCGAGGTATCTTGCGGCCAACTGTTGGATCGGCTTGGGCGGGCCGATGTCCAATCGTGGCCGATGTCCAATCGTCTCAGCGCCGTTCCTGTGCCAGATATTTCGGCGCGACGGCTTCCAACTCCGCAGCAATCTGTTCCAGGGGCGCGGAGAAGCGGATTTGTTTGCCGAGGCTGATGGCGATCGGCGCGGTGATTGAGGCCGCGATCAGCCTCCCGCCCCTCGATCAGGCACGCTGCCGTCCGCGGATGGTCCCAAGACACCGGGCGCAAAAACTCCTGCACTTCGCTCTTGCCCCTTTGCTCTCTGCCGCCTTAGTCTTCTGCCCACGCATTCCCAAGCAAGAACAACAGCACATCATGGAACGACTTATGAAGCGTCTATCGATTGCGACGGTGGCCGCCACGGCCTTTGTGGCGGCGTCTCTCACCGTTGGAGCCAAAGACATCATCGTCACGACGACGAACAGTGATTCTCCGCCCGCAGGGCAGACATCGCTCAAGCAAGCCATCAGCCAACTGGCGGCCGGCGACACCATCAAGTTCAACATCCCGGGGACCGGACCGCACATCCTGGTCACGCCGATGGGCGGGTATCCGCTGATCACGGCGAACGACGTCACGATCGACGGCTACACGCAGCCGGACTCGAAGCCCAACAGCAACGGCATTCTGGGCGGCAACAACGCGGTCATACAGATCGTGCTCGATTCGACGAGCGAGGAGACTCAGCCAAGCGTCGATCCCGAGAAACCCGAACTGCTCGTTCGGCGTTCGACGCGCCTGCCCTACTCGGGGTATGGCGACAGCGAGAACGCCATCGTCGGCGTCCTTGGCGGCGACAACTTTAAGATCCGCGGCATCAGCTTCATCGGCCGCCACACCGCCGGGAGCGACGAGGATCCCGCGCTCTATGCGATCGCTCTGCTCAACGAAGCCAAGAATGCCAAGGTCCAGGGGTGCTGGTTCGGCCTGACCCCGGGCGATCCCTATCTCCAGGAGAACCTCAAGCCCGTCACCGACGCCGTGGCCGCCTTCCGGTGGCGCGATGGGGGTGACGTCTACTCGGAGGGGCTGATCGTCGGCACCGACGGCGACAAGGTGAACGACCTCCAGGAGTTCAACGTCATCCTCGGCTGCCACATCGCCCTCGCGCTCGAAGCCCCGAATGTGCGCGTGTCCGGCAACTATGTGAACGTCTTTCCGGACGGGATGACCTTCGTGGACGTGGATGCTGTCAGCGCCAGCCTCGAGATGGTTGGCCGCACGGGCAACGACGCCAGTGTCGAGTTCTTCGAAAACGGGCGAGTCACCGACAACACGGTCATCGGCACCAACGGCGACGGCAACAGCGACGGCAACGAGCGCAATATCGTGGCCCACGCGGTCTATGACCACGACATCGAGTTCTACAGCAACGCCACGAACGTCGTCGTGGCCGGCAATTACTTCGGCGTGGCCGTCGATGGAACCACGGCCCAGAAGGCGTTAACGTTCAGAACGCCCAATTTCATCAGTCTCCCCGGCACGGCCCAGGTGCGCATCGGCTCGAACGGCGACGGCAAAAGCGACGACATCGAGGGGAATGTGATCGTTGGGGTTCCGGGGACTCTATTCGTCGAAGCCGGCGCCACGGTGCCCATCACTGCGCGTCGCAACAAGATGTCCGGTAACTATTTCAGCGCATTCCCGTTCTTCAGTGGCGAGAATGGGCGCACCTATGAGGATTACTACGCCAACGCCATTCTGGATCCTTGGACGTCCGGCGTGGTGCCTGCGATCGACGCCGTGACCGATGGCATCATGACAGGCACCCTGCCGCCGCCCAAACTCGATGCCGGCTACACCAAGCACGTGGTCGACATCTACGTCGTCGATCCCGTGGCCGAAGCGATGGTTTTGACCCACCCCGGCACCTACGTCGGCTCGTTTGTCGACAACGGGCTCAATGACAAAAACCCGGCTGCCAACGCGTTCAACGTCGATCTGCGCGCGATGCCGATCAAACCCGGCGTCAACATCGCACTGGCGGTCACCTACACCGGCGACGCCACCGGAACCTCGGGCACCAATTCCCTCACCGCCCCGCTCTCATACTCGGCCCTCGCCAACATGCCGATCCTCACCCCGGGCAGCATCGAGTCCGTGGGCCTCTCGCGCATCGTTCCGGACACGCCGATCATCGTGCCGAACTACGACAAGCTGGGCAACTGGGAGCCATACGCCAGCGTCTTGGGCAACTCGACCTTCCTGATCGAAGGCAATACGTTCGCGGATGGGACGACCGACAAACAACGTTTCGTGGTCGCCCTTCAACCGGTCGACGGCAAAGCGGGCAAGATGGTCGAGGGCTTCTACACGGACGCCGGACAGCCGTTCAAAGATGCCATCAACGCCTCGCGGCAAAACGGCAACCCGGGCCGCGTCGCGGGCGACAAGCGCCCCGGCGCACAGAACTACATCGTCGGCGGCGAGGCCTCGCCGCACGCGCTCGACCCTGCGCTGTTCAACACCGACAACCGCTGGACTGGCGGGATGGACCGCGGGGTTGACGGTCGTTATGGCTGCGTGCAGGTCTTCTCGCTCGATACGGCGTCATTGACCCCCACTCCGCTGACCAAGGCGATTGACGCCAACCTGGGGCGCCTCGCCTCGGGAACACCGGGCACTGTGCCTGAAATCAGCCGTTTCGGCGGCGATGTGGTCGGCCTGGACAACGGCAACTTCGTCGTGGTGATTGACGACCGTTCCAACCTGATCGCGCCCTTCCGCGCGCCCACGGCGGTCATCATCCAGCCCGACGGCACGGTGGTGAAGGAGACCTTCCAGATCGGGACCGAAAGCGATCAGATCTGGGCCAACGTCGCCGCCATCAAGGGCGGGTTCGCCGCCCGGTTCAAAGGCGTCATTTACGTCTACAACAACGCCGGCACCCTCCAAACCACGATCCCTCAGTCGTCGTCCGGAGCCAGCTTTGACACCGGCCGCGGCGACGGCACACGGCTCGCCGGGCACATCAATTCGCCGTATGTCTACCTGCTCGGCAAAGCCACCGACGCCCAGGTCGTCAAGCTCGCCGCCTGGGATACCCGCGATCCGCAGCGCGTCACCACCTTCGACGTGAGCGAACCGGCCTTCGCAGGCAGCTTCGACCGCGTGAATGTCGCCGTCGATGCCTTGAACCGCGTCACCGTGGGCTGGACCGCGCTGCCTGAGGGATACGAAGCCAATCAGGTCGCCGCCCGCGTGCTGGCCCTCAACGAGGAGACCATGACCATCACGCCGCTGACGCCGAGCTTCTTCCCCTTCATCAACGTGGCCACCACCGGCGGCATCCGCACCTATCAGATGACCATCGCCATGACGACCCGGCAGATCTGCGTGGCCGCCAAGGGCGAGATCAACCTCGACAACAAGCCCGCCGAAGGCGCCTTCATCAATCCCGACACCGGCCTTCCGCTGAGCGAAATCAACTTCTACACCGTGTTCACGCACCCGGCGCCGGCCGATGACCCCACGCCGCCCGTGAGCAGTGAGGCGCCGACCCTCACGATTGCCCAGGGAGCCGCTGCCGGAACCCTGACCATCGGCTGGGCACCCGCCGCCGCGGGATTCAGCCTCTACTCAACCCCGTCGCTCGCGGCGCCCACATGGACGCTGGTTGGCACGCAGAATCCGACGACCGTGACAGTCGGCCCCGGCAACCAGTTCTTCCAGTTGCGCAAGTGACGCCACCGCGCGCCGCGGAGTCGTCGCGACTCTTCCATCGCGCAACTGAATCAGACGCGCGCCCGGGCGGTAGCCGCCCGGGCGCTCGAGTTTGGACTTCATCGCACACCTCAGCGCATCACAAGCGCCGCGGCGCCGATCATGCCGGCCGCGTTGCCAAGTTGCGCCCGCACGATCTCGACGGCCTGCGGCGTGAATTGCGTCGCTCCCCGCAGGCGCGCATTCATGGCTGCGGCAAACAGGTCGAAATGCTCTTCCGCAACGCCCCCGCCCAGAATCAGGCGCCGCGGCAGAAAGGTGTGAAAGATCGTCCACGCCCCTGCCGCGGCGGCAGCAAGCGCGCGATCCACGATCGCCTGCGCGCCGGGTTTCCCGTTCCGCGCCGCGGCGAGCACCGCCGGCGCGTCCGCAAAGCCTTCCGCCTGGCCAGAGGCGCCGATCGCCGTGCCCGACGCGAGGGATTCAAGACAGCCGCGGCAGCCGCAATAGCATGGCGGACCGTCGCCTGAGACAATCAGGTGCCCGAGCTCGGGATGTTCGCCGTTTGCACCGCGGTAGATCTCACCGCGCACGATCGCCGCCCCGCCGACACCCGTGCCGAGCGTGAGCATCACAATCGGATCGAATCCCCGCCCGGCCCCGGCGAAACACTCGCCCATCGCCGCGGCATCCGCGTCGTTCTCGAGTCGCACGCGCACACCAAACCGGGCCTGCAACGGCGTCACGATGTCGCACTTGTCCCATCCCGCCAGCGTATAGGGGTTGTTAATCAACCCCCGAGCCGGATCGAGCGGCCCGGCGCACCCGATGCCCAGTCCGGCCAGATCGCGCACCCGAGCCCCGGCCTGACCGCACAACGCCTCGATGGCATCCCCCAGCCTCGTAACCGCCATGCCGAACCCGGCCTCGGCTTGCGTCGGGAGAACGGCCCGCGCGCGGACGACTCCGGAACCATCGACGATTCCCACCGCCATCTTCGTGCCGCCAATGTCAATCCCGATTGCCGTTTCCCTCGCGCCCTCTGCACTCATAAAGTCGTATCGGAAAGCATCTCCTCGAAAAAGGCGGCGTATTGCCGCGCCAGGTCGTCCCAACTGAACCGCCGGGCGAAGGCCTTGGCCGCTCGCCCCAGCGCGCTGCGCCGGGCTTCGTTCGTCACCAGATCGAGCACCGCTTCGCCAAAGGCCCGGGTGTCGAATGCAGGCACTTTCACACAGCAATCCCCGGGGATATCGCTTAACTCGGGGATATCGAACACCACCACCGGCACGGCGTGACAGAACGCCTCGAGCAGGACCAGCGGCGAGGCCTCGTACCGCGACGGCATGACCATCAGGAAAGACTGCCGAAGCAACTCGCTCTTCGCCGCATCATCGACCTTCCCCAGGAGGCGGACCTTGCCGCCCAGGCCGAGCGACGCGATGCGCCGGCGCAATTGCTCTTCCTGACGGGCGGGGCCGGCCCCGGCGATCAGGATCGGCGGCCCGAGGCGGGGCGCGATGGCCGCGAGTGCCTGGATCCAGAGATCCAGTCCTTTCTGTCCGATATCGATCCGCCCGAGAAAGAGCAGGTGCCTCTCATCGCGGCGGACAGGCAGGTCGATCAGGGCGGGGCTCACGCCGTTGGGAATGACGACCGTCCGGAGGCGGGGGTTGGCGCGCGTCACGACGCCGCGCAAATGGGTCGAGAGGACGATTGCGTGGCGATAGGTGCGCAGGCCCAACCGCTCGATCGCGGCGAAGGGCAGCCCGTACTTGCGGGTCATCCCCACACCGGCCAGGACCTGCGTCAGGGCCGCAACCGGCTTGCGGGTGAACCACGGGAGGCACGCCGTCGAGAATGGAGGCGTCAGGCTCTCGACCCAAAGGTCATAATCGCCGTGGGCCGCCCGCCACGGAAGGCACAACTGAAAGAGAATCTGTCCCAAGTAAGGGCCGGCCCGGCGCAAGCCGATCGGCTCGTAGGCAACACCGTCCACGATCCGGGCGCAATTGCCGGGGAATTGGCCCGTCACAACCCGGACGTCGTAGGATGATGTCAAACGGCGCGCGATCTCGTGGATCGCCCGGGCACCGCCGCCGCCGTAATAGGGATTGCCCACCGAGTCGTAGTTTGAAAACACGACCCGGCGCATCCGACCGGCGGGCGGGCTGTCCGAATTCACGGGGCGTTCTCTGGCGTGCGGCATCGGCGCCGCCCATCGTCGCACAGACGCGCAAAACGTAAAGCCGGCAGAATCCTCGACCGGTCAAACGCGGTGCATCTGGTTGTTGTCGGTGTTCAGTCGCCCGGTGAGGGCACCGGGCCTACACCGGAGGGAGACTCCCGCTGTAGGCCGCGTGCCCCCACGCGGCGCAACCTCCATTCCCACCGACAACCTCCAGATGCACTGGGTGAAACGTGGTGGCGCCAAAAGGCGGAACTTGGCACAAAGATTGCCTTGAGGCATAGTGTCGGCGCATCCGGCATGTTTGGCTTTGGCAACAGACACAACGACGACGACGGCGGGCATCGGCAACCCGGTCCGCTGGGTCCGTATTTCCTGCACGAACTGATCAACAGCGGCGGCATGGCCGACATCTGGCTGGCCCAGGATCAGAATCAGCAGACGTGCGCCATTCGGTGTCTGCACTCGAATCACCGGCACAACTTCACGGCGCGACGCCGCTTCGTTCGCGGGTGTGAGATCCTCTCACAGATCCACAATCATGAGTTTGTCATTGGTTATCGCAGCCACGGCAAGTACGACGGCTGCCTCTACCTGGCCATGGAGTACGTCGAGGGCGCCAACCTCAAGCTCCTGATGGCCCAGAGCGATCCCGTCCTGCAGGAATACATCGGGAACATCCTGATCGACATGGCCATCGCGCTCGAACACGTGCACGAGAGCCGCTACATGCATCTGGATTTCAAACCCGAAAACGTCCTGCTCACCCGCAACGGAAGCGTCCGGCTCATCGACTTCGACCTGGCCCTTCCACGCCCGGAACATCCCAAGAAACTCGCCAAGAACCCCGGCACCCCCGCCTACATGTCGCCCGAGCAACTCCTGCGCGAACCGGTCGACCATCGGGCCGACATCTTCGCGTTCGGCGTTGCGGCGTACGAACTCCTGACGTTTCAGAAACCGTTCCCCGGCGATTCGCCCGACGAGGTCCTGCGCCGGCAACTGGACCGGAGCATCGACTTCACACCGCCCCGTGCCTTGAATCCCGACATCCCGGTGGTCGCCGAGCGCACGATTCTGCGCTGCCTCGAACGCGAGCCGGACAAACGCTACCCGTTCATGAGCGTGGTGGTGCGGGACCTGCAGGCGGTCCTCTACGTCTGAACGGCGGCCGCTGAACCCGGCCCGGCAGGCTCCGAGCTCCTATGCC
>Ga0116154_10003090_pt1 | contig 12090 bp, 10 predicted proteins | sample AD_UKC030_MetaG_FD_89898 | JGI IMG/M metagenome (GOLD analysis project Ga0116154, IMG submission 89898) | Active sludge microbial communities of municipal wastewater-treating anaerobic digesters from USA - AD_UKC030_MetaG | ecosystem: Engineered > Bioreactor > Anaerobic > Digestate | place: USA...
ATACCGCCTTATCGAGCCAAAGCTGGACGAGCGCGGCGTCGAAATCCTTGGATGGTCCCTGGCCAGGGCCGCCCTGCTGGCCCCTCATCTCGAACTGGCCGAGCTGTTCCCTGCTCATCTCCAGCATCGACTCCTTCTCCTTGGCCTGCGCGACAAGCTCGGCCGCCGCCTCCGGCGTATTGGCCGGGTCGTTTATCTTCGCGTTTATGTCTGCAATCTCTTTCTCGAGTGACTGTATCTCGGCCTTCAGTCTGTCCGTCTGCGCGGCCATCATCTCCTTGACCTTCTTCTGCTGTTCGGACATGAACGTGAGCCACCTTACGGCCCAATCGCAGATCCCCTTGCCTTTCTGTAAAAGCGTGTCCACCTTAAGATAGGTGACCTTGTTCGCCGGGTCCATGAGGCCGTGGTTGACCGACTTGAAGTCCTCGTTCTCGAAGAGCGACTTTGCCGCCCCGGAATACGAATCTATAGAGCCCTTAATCGGCTCGCGCCCGAGCGAGAAGAGGAAATAATCCCCTGCGTAGCAGAACGCCGGCTGGAATGCCATGCCGAACGGCAGGTTCATGTATTTGATGTCGGTCCCCTTATACGATTCGGACTGCATGCTCCCGCCCTGCGTGAACTTCGCGAGCAACCTGTCTATCGCCTCTTTCTTGTCGACCTTCAGGAAGATAACGAAATGCGGCATCGGTATCATTCCGTCGAGGTTTATGTCCGTAAGGCACATGCCTGTCTCGTCTCCGAGCGCCGGGATAAGGTCGTTCTCTATGTTTATGCCCATCTGCTTCTCGAAACCGTCTATCATGTCGTTGAAGGTAAGGCTCTGGCCCACTTTGGCGGCTTCCTTGCCCATCTCTTCTTTTATGTATTTCCAGTACGCCTTCCATTCAAAGGTGTCCCAGCTGTACCATATCGTGTTGGCCGGGGCGAATTTTATCGCCGTGTTCTTGCGCGGCTTCACCGAATAGAAATCCCTGAAGAACGGTATCAGCTTCGCCTTATCGAGAGATATCTGCATCCTCTCCTTGGTGATCTTGCCGGGGTATTTGGCGTAGCTGAACGATTTGAATCCGCCGTAGACGGTAAGCGTCTTGTCGATCTGGTCACGGAAGATCCTGCCCGGGTCCGGCTGGGCCCCGGCTTCCGCTTTAGGCGCCGGCACGGCGTCAGCGATGTGCTTGATGCCGGCCGTAATGAGCCCCATATCGCCGAAGGCGACCGTCTCCGCGCCTTTCGGGAACTTCGCCATCGCGTCGGTATAGTCCTTGTCCTGCGCGAGCGAAAGGAGCTTCCTGTCGGCAACGTCACAGCAGGATGTGGCGGCCTTCTTGCCCAAACCTATGACGATGATGTCCTTTATCTGGACATAGGCGATGCTGACCTTGTCGTCGAGCTTGACGACGGTCATCTTCTTGCCCTTGTAATTCTCTTCCGCGACTTCGTATTTCCTGCCTGCCTTGTTGAATATCTTCGCGAGGAAGTCGATGAATTTCGTCTCGGGCTTGACCCTTGTGGCCAGAGTAATATTCGACGCCATGTCGACGACACCTTCGGGCGTAAACTCTATCTTACCCGACGGGTATACGGCGACCGCGATCTCCTTGCCGAAATATTTCTCGAGGACGAGCCCGCCTATGAAACTCGTCAGCTCCGTCCTGGCGGCCCTGAAGTTCTCGACATCCTCCTTCTTCGCGCCGCTCTTCTCCATAAGCATCTCGATATCTATCCTCTCGAGGTTCTTGCAGAGCTTTGAGGCCTTGAACTCCTTGACCTGCCTGTCGACCTCGGAGAACTTCATGAAGAAGACGGCATCCGCCGGGAGTATCGACTCTATCGGTGCCGGCTTGGATGTGAATGTTAAAAGGACGCCCGCGGCAACCGCGACGACCGCGATGGATATGACCGTGATTATAATAGCGGATTTCTTCATGGGTTCTCCTTGGGTTAATTAACGGGTATTATATCACACCTTACCATATCCACGTCCGAAAATAATTGCGTGTCCGGCCGCTGGGAATCCGGGCCGGCCATCAGCGTGAAATACCCGGGCGCGATGCCTTCTTCTTTGAACCTGTATATGCCGTCCGCGCCGGTCTTCGCCTTGCGCGTGACGGAAGCCCATTCATCCCTGCCGCTCTGGTTTATGCCGAGGATGAGCGGCTGGCCCGGGACTTTATCGCCTTTTTCGTCCGTGACGGTTATATCCGCCTCGTAAACGCCGTTTACCGACGGGGCCCTCCTGTCTTTTGATATCTTCGCGCGCAGGAACCTCTTCTGCGCGCAAAGGTAAACGTCGAATTCCTTCCTTATTATCGTCTTGCCGCTCCGGCCCTTCGACTCCACGACGACGGTATTGCTGCCGTATGATGACGGGCCGAATATCATGTTGCCTACCCACCAGTATTTGCCCTGCCTCCTGAGCGTGACCTTCCTGCCGCCGCAGGAGGCGGTAACGGATGCGGTCCTGTCGGAACCGCTTATCTCGAAACGCAGGTTCTTCGTATATATGCCTCCCTGCTTCGGTTCGACGACGACCGCGCTGAAATACCTCTGCAGGTCGTAATACGCCGGGCGCGGCTCCTTCTTATAATCGTCGGGCATCGCGTTATAAGACGCGAGGCCCCACCACTGGTTGCCTTCCGACTTCTCCTTGCCCCACGCCCGCCATGTGAAGAAGAACGAGCCAGTGGCGCCCGCCTTTATCTGCAGGTCGAGCAGTTTCATCATCTCGGGGCCGAGGCGGTTCACGTCATCCGTCCATCCGTATTCGCTTATGATGAACGGCCTGCCCTTCGCGCACGCCCGCCTGTACCAGTCGGCATACGCGTAATAACCTATGGAATTCTTCGCGGGAGAGAACGGATAAAGGTTCAACGCCGCGATATCGCACATCGAGGTATCCGCGAAAGCGTCGGGAGGCATTATGCATATCGACGTGAGCGCGCCGGGGTGGGCCCGTTTGACCCGCTCGCTCAGGGTTTTCCACATCGCGGCGGCGGCCTTTTCGCCCTGTGTGTGCAGTGCCTTCACATTCGGCTCGTTGTCTATGGTATAGAAGAGGATGTTGTCGAACTTCTTCGAGAAACCGGCGATCTCGTCGATATTTTTCAAGTGCCCGTTTATCCTGGAGGCATCCTTATACTCGTCTGAGAAGCAGAGCCGGTCGGAGTCCTGCATTATCATTAGCCCGTGCTTGCGTGCAATCTCTATCTTCTCGGGCGTCAGGTAGGTCCGTATCGTATTGAAGCCGGCTTCTTTTATCCTGCGGAACTCGAAATCGAGGACCTCGGGCGTGTTCTGCTCGTACTTGCCGAAGACGTCGTGCGCCTCGAAATAGCAGACGCCCTTGACGAAGAACTTCTCGCCGTCGACGTAGAACCAGCCATCCTTAACCTCCACCCTGCCGTTCGCGGCGCCTGCCAGCGCGGGCATAAATGCCGACACGAATAGGACGATAAATATTAAACGGAATATGCTTTTCATTGGATGTATTATATCACAACCCTTTTGCTATTTATCACACCTGTTTTAAGGTCGCAAATTGCGACCTTAAATATTTAGCTGCTTTTCTCTGAAGCACCACATTGGACATAATAAATCCCTCCTTTACCTATGTAAACGGTAAATGGAGGGATTTTCTTTCAGAAATATTATCGTTTAATCTTCGCTTTTAACCCTATTAGCGAAAAGCCTGCAAGAAGCAACATGATGGTCGAGGACTCGGGAATAGGATAATCCGAATTGTACCTTATACCGCCCATGCTCCATGCATCCTCAACGCCTTCGTCATATTGCATGAAATCCGCCGCAAAGGAGATTACCTCATCGTTATCGCCATAAACAGCTTCGTAGACATTGAAATACCCCGAAATACTGCCATTCGCCCGGCCTTTACCGTAAAAAGCCAACCCAGGATATTCCGAATATTGGTATGTAAAATGTATCGCATTCTCGTATTGCCCAGGCTGGAGAACGACATTGTAAGGAGCCGCAAAATTCAAATGCCAGCTAATCATATTATTAATATCCGGAATTGGCGTGAAATTATTGATATGAAACGAGACTCCATTACAATAATTGCGCTCAACAATAAAAGCAAACCCGTCATTCGGCGTTACGGTCGCCGACTCTCCCTGCCCCACCCAACTTTCGGGTGAGCTTGTGTAGTAAAAAACAGTGCTTGCGCTTGCATCTCCGCATAATATACATAAGACCGCAAACAGAATAACCGTAATCCCGACGTTGTATTTTCTCATTCTTGTTCTCCCTGCTTTTTATACTTCTGTCCCGCCCAACGGTACATATCTGCTTTCTCTTTATTTCCTTCTTTTTCATATATCTCGCTCAAATACAGGTAACACTCGTAACAGACAGACCCGAGCGCTATCGCCTTTTCGAACGCGTCCTTAGCGAGATCGATCCTTCCGGTCAAATAGTACGATATGCCGATATTGTCCCATGTGTCTACGCTGTACGGGTTCAGCAACAGCGACGCGTAATAATCCTTTATCGCCGATTCATTGTCGCCCTTCATGAAATATTCATAACCGCGGTTATTATACGCGAGGTATGTATTGCTGTTGTCCGGGTATTCTTTTATCAACTTGTCGTACTCAGATATCGCCCTGTCCAGGTCGCCTTTACCGGAAAATGCCAATGCCCTGTCGAAACGGGCATTATAGTATTTCGGGTTCAGGCTCAGCGCGCTGTTGAAGCTGTTGATGGCTTTCGTATATTCCTTCTTTTCAAGGTACATATACCCGCGCTTATAAAACGCCTTCGCGTTGGTCGGTTCAAGCTCGATGATCCTGGTATAATCCGCTATCGCCTTGTCGTATTCGTGCAGGTCCCTATATACGTTCGCGCGGCCTTCGTATACCATAGTGAAGGCGGGATCGAGCTCGAGGGCTTTTGTATAATCGGCAATGGCCTTTTCGGTGTTGTCCAATCTAAGGTACGCGGAGCCGCGGTTCAGGTAAAGGTTCGGGTATTTAGGGTTGAGCTCTATCGCGCGGTCGTAATCCCAGATAGCCCTTTCGTAGTCCCCTATCTTCAGGAACGCGTTGCCCCTCTGCTTGAAAGCGTCGCAGAATTGCGGGTTCATCTGGATGGCTTTGGTGAACTGGATGATGGAGTGATCGTATTCGTGCTTGTTGAAATAGACGATGCCCTTATTGAAATGCTCGCGGGCGGTAAGCTCTTCTTCGATCTCGCTTTCGGCGAAACAATCACAGTACGCGGATGAAAAAGCCAAAGCGCATATAAGCAATCTTGTCAGTGCTGCCATATCGCCTCGAAACGTTTTTATTCTGGGATTATTTTTTTATCCTTCAGCTTTCTTGCGGATCGGCCTTGGCCTCTGTCTTAAGATAATCGACGTTCAGGAAAAAGACGACCGACATTACCCAAAACAGGGCCATCACCACATCCAGAACCGTGTTGGATGCTACGTCTAAAAGCCGGTTCTCCGGGATAAAAGACGTAGACAACGCCAAAGCGAAACTTAATATGAATATAGTAAGAATCATCATAGCGCCGATAACAAAATTTATCCCGAATATCCTGCCCCACTGGCCTTTAACGAGCCGCTTGCTGTAGTCCAGGGCCTCTTTTCCGTTTATGCCTCTCAATGCCACGACAAGGACTCCGAAAGTATAATAGACGGCCCATATGATGCCCGGAACGATAAGGAGCAGCAACAAACCTAATACTATCAATCCTGCGAGTATCTGGACTGAGATACCCCTCCCCCACCGGTTGACGCCGAACTTTAATGCGTTTGTATAACCGATCGGTTTGCCGTTTACGGCGTGTTCGGCGATCTTCGCGACAGCAATAGTCGCCAACACGCCGATAAACAAGTCGAACAATTGCGCGATCCTAAATCGAATCTGGAAATCCTTATACTCGTCAGGCATAGTCGGGATAAGTGACAAGACGATATTTATCGGGACATATACGATCAGGACAATAGGCACTATATCCTTGAACTTCTCGATGTAAATCTTCCATCCCGCGGAGATTATCCTTTTGAGACCGTAACTTTCAGTCTTGATATCTGCGAACATGCGCCCCCCTTTTATTTTATCCCAAACGCTTCTTTGAAGTGTCCGTCTGACAACCATTGCTGGCCCCATCTGAACACGCTGAGCGTTTGGGTCTTCTTATTGTAAAACGCCCAGCAACCGTACCCGTACCCGTCATCATAAGTAAACATCAATTCATTTGTTTCAAAATCGCCTTCCTTAACCCACCACTTAACATTTTTATTTGAACCGAATACTTCCAAAAAAGCCCTTGAAGAATATGGCGCATTAGTAATAAATATCGGGTCCGATAGATCGCTAAACCCGCATTCCGTCACTATCTTCTTAAGATCGACATCTTCTTGTTTTGCCTTTGCCTGGACATATTCATGTGAGACATCAATACCTGCCGTACAATATATATTTATATGCTCGGATGATTCCGGGAGCGCTATTCCCGGTTCTCCGGTCCCGTGTATTTTCTTGTATTGCTTATATGAAATATCCTCCCATCGTCTCGTGGGCCAGCCAAATGAACTAATAAATACGATGTCAATAACTATAAAGAACAACGCTAAAACAGCCAAAATAGCATGATGAAGTGGATGGACTTTAATTAGCTTTCTATATTCAGGCAAGAATGCGGCTTTACCAAACCTGATTAAAGCAAAAATAGGTATGCCGACTGCAACGCCAACGATCAAGATTGGCAGTATCGCGCCCATTTATATAATCTCCTCTTTAAAATATGCTCTCCAGGCAAAAACACGTCAGTTCCTCAACCTTCCCCCATTCCACGCAGGCGGGTTTATTCCTGCATTCGGGGCATAGCCGGGCGATGTCGTCCTTATTAATATCAAAAGAGGCCTTCAGCTGGTCCGTATCAGTAAACAGTTCGCTCATCCCCGGCAATCCTTGCCTATATAAGGTTCTCTTTGATTAAATGCAGAACACTAGATATACCTGCCATTTTCACTTCCTTCGTCTTGCGGTCCTTGATCTCAACGTTGCCGTTGGCGATATTCTTTTCACCTATGATTATTTGTATCGGAAAGCCGATGAGGTCGGAGTCCTTGAACTTGACTCCGGCGCGTTCGGGGCGGTCGTCGAGGATACATTCGATGCCGTCGGCCGTAAGATCATTATAGATCTTTTCGGCGGCCTCCATCGATGCCTGGTGCGCGGTGTTGAGCGGGAGTATGCAAACTTTATAGGGTGCGATCGTCTTATTCCAGATGATGCCGTCCTTGTCGTGGCTCTGCTCGATGAGCGAGGCGACGATGCGGTTGACGCCGATGCCGTAGCAGCCCATGATGCAAGGTTTCTCTCTGCCGCTCTCGTCGAGGAAATTGCATTTAAGCTTGGTCGAATACTTGGTGCCGAGCTTGAATACCTGGCCGACCTCGATGCCGCGCCTAAAGAGCAGTTTCTTGCCGCCGTGGGTGTCGCCTTCGACTGCGTTGCGGATATCCGCTATAACTATATTCGCGCCGGTGAGCGGGAAATCCCTTCCCGGCACGATGTTCTTCGTGTGGTGGTCGGTCTTGTTGGCGCCCGTGACGCCGATAGCCATAGCGGCGACGGCGTGGTCGATCATAACTTTCGATACCTTGCCGGCAAGCCCGACGGGCCCGGCAAAGCCGACCTTCGCCCCCGTCACCTGCTCGATCACCGCAGGAGCGGCCAATTCGTTGTGTTTTCCGCCGAGTGTCTGGGTAAGTTTTTCGGGATTGAGGTCGTGGTCGCCGCGCACCAAGGCGACGACTATATCCTTATCTACCGAGAATATAAGCGTCTTTATCATATCCTTCGGCTTCGTCTTCAGGAACGCGCAGACCGCCTCTATTGAGCCGACATTCGGTGTATGGACATCCTCGGCCTTCGGCGCGTTGGCGACGGCCTGTTCTTTTGGCAGAGGGTCTACCGCGGCCTTCTCGAGGTTCGCGGCGTAAGAGTTGTCTTCCGTATAAACGATGACATCCTCGCCCGAATCGCAGGGCGCGGTGAACTGGTGCGAGCCGGAGCCGCCCATCTCGCCGGATTCGGCCTCCACTATCACGAAATCGAGCCCGCAGCGCGTGAAGATGCGCTTATATGTCTCGTACATGTTCCAATATTCCTTGTCGAGGCACTCTGGCGTCGGGTGGAAGCTGTAGGAATCCTTCATTATGAACTCGCGGCTGCGCAGCACGCCGAAGCGCGGGCGGAACTCGTCGCGGAACTTAAAAGATATCTGGTAAAGGTTTATCGGAAGCTGCTTGTAGGACTTTATCTCGCCTCCTGCCACGCTCGTTATCACTTCCTCCGCCGTCGGCGCGATAACGTTCGTGTGGCCGTGCCTGTCCTTGAACTTCGCCATCGTCTCGCCGTAATCGGCGTCGCGGCCCGTCTGCTGCCAAAGCTCTATCGGCTGGACCGCCGGCAGCATCACTTCCAGGGCGCCCGCCTTGTCCATCTCCTCGCGGATGATCGCCTCGACCTTATTTATGACACGCATGCCGAGCGGCAGGTATGAATACGAGCCCGTCGCGAGCTTGCGGATGAGCCCCGCGCGTATCATCAGCTTATGGCTGAGTATCTCGGCGTCGGCCGGGTCTTCCTTAAGTGTCGGGATAAGCGATTTAGACCATCTCATGTTGTCAGCCCTTTAATATTTTGTTTATCTCGGTTATGACGGCGCTCACGAACTCACTCTCTTTTATTTTACGCGCGGGCTTGCCCTTTATAAAGAGAAATCCGCTGCCCTTTCCGGCCGCTATGCCGAGGTCCGCCTCTTTCGCTTCGCCGGGCCCGTTGACGACACATCCCATTACGGCCACGCGCAGGCCGAAGAGCCTGCCCTTGTCGTCTTTTATCTTACCGAGCGCCTGCTCGACCTTGTTCGCTATGCCGATTATATCCACTTCCGTCCTGCCGCACGTCGGGCACGAGAGGACTTCCGGGCCGAAATTGCGTATGCCGAGCCCCTGTATGATATTCTTTCCGACGATGACTTCCTGGACGGGATCGCCGGTAAGCGAGACGCGTATCGTGTCGCCGATTCCGTCGGCAAGCAAAATGCCGATACCGAGCGCGGACTTTACCGTGCCCGATAATTCGGGCCCCGCGGCCGTGACGCCCAGATGGAACGGATAATCGCATTTCTTGGCCATGAGCCGGTAGGCGTCTATCGTCTGGCCGACATCGGAGACCTTCAACGAGACCATGAGGTCGCGGAAACCAAGCGACTCTATTATCTTTATATAGTCGAGCGCGGCCTTGACCATCAGCGACGGGAACTTGTCCTTAGACACGCCGCCCTTCGGGATGCGCACCGAACCCGAATTGACGCCGACGCGAACGGGTATGCGGCGTTTCTTCGCGGCTTTAATGACCGCTTCTATCTCTTCCCTCTTATATACGTTGCCGGGGTTCAGGCGCACGCCGTCGACACCCGCGTTTATCGCCGCAAGCGCAAGGCGGTAATCAAAATGTATATCGGCCTCGAGCGGTATATTTATCTTCTTCATTATCCTGGCGAGTGCTTCACAGCACGAGCCGTCCTTCACCGCGGTCCGGACTATGTCACAGCCGGCGAGCTCGAGCTGCTTGACCTGTGCCACAGTCGCTGCGACATCAAGGGTATTCGTCTTCGTCATTGATTGGATCGAGACCGGGCTGGTTCCGCCGATCTTCACGCCGCCTAAACTTATCGTCCTTGTCTTGCGCCTTGTTATCTTCATTTTCCGAGTTTCCCGAATATGTCGTTATACGTGGCGAAAAGCATCAACCCTATGAAAAACATCCAACCCGCCTGCATCGCTATCTCCTGCGCCCTCTTGCTTACCGGCTTGCCCCTGAGTTTTTCTATTCCGAGGAATAGAATCAGCCCCCCGTCGAGCGGAGGCACCGGAAGTATATTGAATACGCCGAGCAACGTGCTGATGAGCGCGGTCAGCAGGACGAGAGGTATTATCCCTATCTTCGCCGCCTGCGTCATGAGGTTGAATATCCCGACGGGGCCCGAGACGTTCTCCTTGAACGCGAGGCGCCCTGTGATTATGTTCCAGAGGCCGCGGTATGTCATCACGACGAAATCCACCTGTTTCTGCGCCCCCTTGACAAGCGCCTGGCCCGGGCCGAACTTCAGGTAGCTGCGCTCGTCGGAGTTCATTATCCCCACCTGAGCTATCCTGACATCGTTGCCGAGAAGGTCTTTCGTCTCTTTAATTATCGGCTTGATCGTGAAATCCATCTTCTCTCCGCCGCGCTCGACGGTGACCTTCACGTCGCCGGATGTCTTCTTGTGCATTATGCCTATCAGGGCTTCCCAGTCGCTTATGGGTTTGCCGTCAATGGCGAGGACCCTGTCGCCTTCCGCTATCCCTGCCTTCTTCGCGGGATAATCATCTACGAGCCCTCCGACCTTCGTCGTTATTATGGGGTAGCCCGCCATGAAGACGATCCACATTAGCGCGAGGCCGAGTATATAATTCAGCGTTACTCCCGCTATAAGGACCTTGAACCTGCTCCAAACCGGTTGGGCGCCGAACTCGCCTTTATCTCCGGTTACCGACTCGGACGGGTCCTCTCCGAGCATCTTGACATAACCGCCGATAGGTATAAGCGACAGCCGGTATTCAATGCCATTTCTCGTGACCGAGAAGAGCTTGGGCCCCATACCGAGCGAAAATATCTGCACCTTGATCCCGACGCGCAGCGCCATGACGAAATGGCCGAGCTCGTGTATGAAGATCATGAGTGAGAAAGCCAGGATGACCAGGACTATTTCGAGCATCAGATATGTCTCCCCGCCTGCTGCCTTGCCCAGGCGTCGATTTCAAGTATCTCGTTGAGCGAAGGCTCCTTGTTCGTCCTATGCGACGAGAGGACCTTCTCTATTATTGACGGTATCCTCGTGAACTTTATCTTCCTGCCCAGGAATGCCAGCACCGCCACCTCGTTCGCTGCGTTCAGCACGACTGGCGCCGAACCGCCCTTCTTCGCGGCGTCGTATGCCATCGCGAGGCATGGGAACTTCCCGAAATCCGGAGGCGAGAACGTGAACTTGCCGAGTTTCACGAAATCGAGCGCCGGCAGGACCGACTTCACGCGCCTCGGGTACGAGAACGCGTACATTATCGGGAGCCGCATGTCCGTCTGCGACAATTGCGCCATTATCGACCCGTCGACGAATTCAACCATCGAATGGATTATCGCTTCGGGATGTATCAGCACGTCTATCTTGTCCACGCCGACACCGAAGAGCCAGCGCGCCTCGATTATCTCGAGCCCCTTGTTCATGAGCGTGGCCGAGTCGACAGATATCTTTTTGCCCATCTTCCAGCGCGGGTGGTTGACGACCCTTTCGGGCGAGAGCGCATGGAACTTCCGCGCTTCCATGTCCTTGAGCGGGCCGCCCGAACCCGTAAGGTATATCTTCCTGATATCCTCCCTGTTGTGCCCGTTCAGGCACTGGAATATGGCGCTATGCTCCGAATCCACCGGGAGAATCCGCACGCCCCTCTGCCTCGCGGTAGACGTAATTATCTGCCCGGCCATCACGAGGGGTTCTTTGTTCGCGAGCGCAACGGTCTTGACCGAATGTATCGCGCGCAGCGTCGGGATAAGCCCGGCCGCGCCGACGATGGAGACGAGAGTTATATCCGTCTCGTCGTATCCGGCGAGCTCGTTGACTCCCTCATAGCCGCCGAGGACCTTTATACCCTTGCCGGAGAGCGCCTTGCGTACACGGTTCGCCTTCGACTCGTCGCATATCGCGACCGCCTTCGGGCGGAACTTTATCGCCTGCTTCACGAGCAGCGCGTCATTCGAATGCGCCGCGAGCCCCGTAACCGAGAATTCTTTCGGGTGCTTCGCTATGACATCAAGCGCGTTAGTGCCTATTGAGCCTGTTGAGCCGAGGATGTTTATTTTTTTCATAGGAATTTGAACACATAGAAATATAGCGTCGGCGCGGTGAACAATATGCTGTCAACGAGGTCGAGCACGCCTCCAAGCCCCGGTATATAATCCGCCGAATCCTTGACCTGGCAGTCGCGCTTGATCAGGGATTCCGAAA
>Ga0116154_10003094_pt1 | contig 12087 bp, 9 predicted proteins | sample AD_UKC030_MetaG_FD_89898 | JGI IMG/M metagenome (GOLD analysis project Ga0116154, IMG submission 89898) | Active sludge microbial communities of municipal wastewater-treating anaerobic digesters from USA - AD_UKC030_MetaG | ecosystem: Engineered > Bioreactor > Anaerobic > Digestate | place: USA...
AATGCCGACATGATTAACTCCATGCTGGCGCATTACAGCCAAAGCGTGCACCACATGCTGCCCATGTGGAGCCACTATGCCAATGAAAACTGGTGCATGATCGGTTATCATGCCGTATCGGTTCTTGCTGATGCATGGGCGAAAGGCATTACCGGATTCGACCGGACCAAAGCGCTCGAAGCCTCGGTAAGCACATCCACCCGGGAATATTTCGACGGGTTGGATGAATACATGGGCAAAGGCTATGTGCCGGAGGATAAAAGTTCTTCGTCGGTCTCAAAGACACTCGAATTTGCTTACGATGACTGGTGCATCGCCCAAATGGCAAAAGCTGCCGGCGACAACACAATGTACCATGAATACCTTAAACGGTCGAATAACTTTGAAAATCACTACAGCCCTGCTTCGGTATTCCTGCGCCCCCGCCTTGCCGATGGTTCCTGGAAGCAGCCTTTCGACCCGCTTGATACACACGGCCAGGGCTATATTGAAGGCAATGCCTGGACCTACAGCCTGTTTGTACCGCACAATATTCCCCGGCTTATTGGAATGAACGGCGGTAATAAAAAATTCATTGCCCATCTCGATTCATTGTTTACCATGAAGCTCGACGACAAGTATATCGAGAAAACCGAAGACATCACCCGCGACGGCATTATTGGCAACTATGTGCAGGGCAATGAACCGGGACATCACATTCCTTACCTCTATAATTATGCAGGAACTCCATGGAAAACGCAGGAAAGGGTGCGCATGATCATGAATACAATGTACGGCAATAAAGCTGACGGCCTTTGCGGGAACGACGATGCCGGGCAAATGTCAGCCTGGTATGTTTTCAGTGCGCTGGGATTTTACCCTGTGGTACCTGGTTCCGATGAATATGCCATCGGCAGCCCTGCAATAGTGCAAGCGACGGTTTCGCTCGAAAACGGCAAAACGTTCACTGTTAACACTGTAAATCAAGCGAGTGGAAATGTGTACGTGCAGAAAGTGCTACTGAACGACAAGGAATTGAAAAGGAATTACTTAACGCATAATGATATCACAGACGGAGGAACTATAACGTTTTATATGTCGGCTAAGCCAAAAAAGCGGCTATGATTTATAATTCATTGAGTATTAGTCATCGGCTCGCCTGTATTCTCACTTTTGTCCTTCATCAGTTCCAGCACCCTGTCGGAGTATTTTTTTAATATGGGATAGATGGCCGGGGCAATGGATAGCACCGGTTTAAAGGAGATGGATTCATCGCGGGTTTTCTGGCTCACCAGGTGGGCTTTTGGATCGATTTTGGCCAATAGCAACAGAAACGTGCTCACAATAATTAACGCTTTTACAATGCCAAGGGCTGCGCCGCTCAGCCTGTTCACCAATCCCAGTCCTGCCGTTTTCGCCACTTTCGATAAAAACTGTCCAAGGAGGTAAACCAGCACAACCACCAGCACAAAAGTTGTGATGTAAGCAATAAACCTGATGTTGTTGCCGGCAAGGTTCATTTTTTGTGTAAGAAAATCAGCCATGTATTCCGAAAAATTAATGGCTGCATAAAAACCAAACAGCAGGCCCGCCAGCATCGCTATGCTCACGAAGAAGCCTTTTGTAAATCCCTTGTAAGCATAAAAGGCTATCGGTATCAGGATGATTATATCAATGATATTCATGGTTTTATAATGCTTTTCAGGTAAAAAGTATGCAATTAATTGAAAGAGGAAACAAGCAATACAAGAATAGAGACTACTGCAGGCTTAGTCGGGCCGAAGCCGCCGCGTGAGTTCGGTGGCATATACAAATTCGTGGAGTTCAGGGCAATCGGATTGCAGTATGTTGTTTTTATCGCCCTGCCACGCGATACGGCCGTTGTACATGAAGTATATTTTTTCACCGGTTTTTAAAACCGAACTGATATCGTGCGTCACCACCACCGTTGTGATATCCGATTCATGCGTGATTTCACCGATGAGGTCATCGATGAGAGTTGCCGTTACAGGGTCAAGGCCCGAATTTGGCTCGTCGCAAAACAAATACTTCGGGTTGAGGGCAATGGCACGGGCAATACCGACGCGCTTCTTCATGCCTCCACTCAGTTCCGAAGGCAGCAGTTTATTTGAGTTCACTAAGTTTACACGCGAAAGGCACCAGTTGGCGCGTTCGAGTTTCTCGGCAGGACTCATTTCGGCAAACATGGTAAGCGGGAACATCACATTTTCTTCCACCGTCATCGAATCGAACAACGCACCTCCCTGGAAAAGCATTCCTATTTCCTGCCGTATCTGTTTCATTTCGTCGTACGACATTTTTGAAAACGGCCTTCCGTCGAACTTTACCTGTCCGCTGTCCGATTCAAACAATCCCACTAAGCATTTCAGCAATACTGTTTTTCCCATGCCGCTTTGCCCGATTATCAGGTTTGTCTTGCCTTTTTCGAAGGATACATTCACATGCTCCAATACCCAACGGTCGCCAAATTTCTTTGATATGTCAATTCCCTCAATCATGACAGCAGCAGTTGGGTGAGGATCAGATTCATGAAAATAACGGCAATACTGCTGTGCACAACTCCATTGGTGCTTGCTTCACCAACTTCGAGCGCCCCGCCGCGCGTATTGTACCCGTGATAAGCCGAAATGGAAGTGATGAGAAAAGCAAAAACTATGGTTTTGATGATGGCATACCAGATGTCGTACATGTGAAAGAACGACTGAATGCCATAAATGTACTGATACGAAGAAACCAGCCCGGTTAAAACGCCCGAAAGCCATCCGCCAAAAACAGCAACAATCATGCTGAGCAGGATCAGGATCGGGTTGATGATCATGGAAGCGATTATTTTCGGCAAAACAAGGTAAGTGGCCGGGTTAATACCCATAATTTCAAGGGCGTCGATCTGCTCGGTTACACGCATGGTGCCGAGTTCCGAAGCAATTCGCGAACCAACTTTTCCACAAAGGATAAGGCTGATGATGGTTGGCGAAAACTCCAGCACCACCGATTGCCTTACCGAGAAGCCAATGGTATAAAGTGGTACAAAAGGCGTATCAATGTTAAAGGCAAGTTGTATGGTAAGAACAGCCCCCATGAACACCGAAATAATAGCCACTATACCCACCGAGGCCAGCCCGAGGTGCTCCATTTCGATGAATACCTGGCGATAGTAAATCGACTGTTTCTCAGGACGTTTAAATGCCTGTTGCAACAGTTGAAAATACCTGCCCAGATGGTATAAAAACTTCATGGTGGAACAATAATAAGCGCTAAATTAGCGTAAATATTACGAAAATTGCTTTTTGTCGGATAACTTTGCTGCTGCTCACCAATCAGCACTTTTATAAAATGTTGAAAACAAACATGTTGTTTAAATCGCTTCGACTGTTGCCGATATTGTTTCTGGCGATGGTGCTTTTGGAGTCGTGTAACACTTATCATTACAATTCGAGAAGCCGCGGATACATGCGCACGCCGCCCAGCACGGGCCGGAATCGCTGTGGCTGTCTGGTTCCTCAAAAAACATTATCCACTGCCGATTACGCCTGCATTGATGTACAAAAAAATTAACACACAGCAGGTTCTGAACCAGTATTTTCCTCCCGAAACCTTCAGCACTGTTGAGGCCTGTTTTCGCGATTTCCGGTTTGACCTCCGCATCTCAAAACCGCGGAAGAATAAGCTCGGCAGTTACAGGGCCGGACAAAAGGACAGTAAGCCGCTAATCACTGTAAACAGCGATCTCGGGAAGTATATGTTTTTCCTGGTATTCATGCACGAAATCGCCCACCTGAAGGTGCATTCTCAACACGGCCGCGCGGTACTGTCGCATGGCAAAGAGTGGAAAGCAACCTTCAGCCAGATGATTATTCCGATGCTTGACTCAGGCATGCTTCCCGCCGGCCTCGAAAAACCGCTACGTAAATATTTAGTCAATCCTGCTGCCACATTCATCCGGCAAACCGAGCTGATGAAAGTAATCAATCAACTCGACGGCAAAAAACCCGTGGACGTATTGAACGACATTCCCCTGCAATCGGTCTTTGCCCTGGCTAATGGGATGAGGTTTGTTAAACTCGAAAAACGCAGAACCCGCTGCCGCTGCCTTTGCCTCGACAATAAAAGGTACTACGATGTTGCCTGTAATGCTCAAATATTTCGCGTGAGCGACGGGCATTAGCAAGGCAATCTTTATATTTGTCAACAAAGCTTTAAAATCAGATTGTTAACCCTTTGATTTATTTGCATAATCATGAATAAAAACAATTACTGTGTTATTATGGCTGGCGGAGTAGGAGCACGTTTCTGGCCGCTCAGCCGTACCAACCATCCAAAACAATTTATCGATATCCTGGGAACAGGAGAAAAGCTGATACAGCAAACATTCAGGCGACTCACGGCTTCGTGCCCTCCCGAAAACATCTATGTTGTAACCCACGAAAACTACCGCAACCTGGTACTCAAACAACTGCCCGATGTTGACCCGTCCAAGGTTTTATACGAACCGGTAAGGCGCAATACTGCTCCTTGTATTGCTTATGCCTGTCATAAAATTGCTGTCGAAAATCCCGCAGCAAATATTGTAGTTGCACCATCCGACCATATCATCCTGCGCGAAGATGTTTTTACAAGTGTAATCAATCTCGCGCTGGGAGCTTCTGAGAAAAACGACTGGCTCATCACGCTGGGAATAACGCCAAGCCGTCCCGATACAGGTTACGGTTACATACAGTTTAACGACAGCGTTTCGTTAGGGCCCGAAGGCCGGCTGAACAAAGTGATCACGTTTACGGAAAAACCGCAATATGACCTGGCCGTTAAATTCCTGCAAAGCGGAGACTTCCTCTGGAACTCGGGAATTTTTATATGGTCGGTGAAAAGCATCCTGCAGGCTTTCGAAAAACATTTACCCGAGGTTGATTCGCTCTTCCGCGAAGGGATAAAAATATACGGCACTCCGGCCGAAAAGGAGTTCGTGAACAAAGCCTATACCTTGTGTAAAAGCATCTCGATTGACTATGGCGTAATGGAAAAGGCCGATAATGTGTATGTTGTGGCTGCCGATTTCGGATGGAGCGACCTGGGAACCTGGTCATCGCTCTACGATGCCCGGCAAAAAAACGAACATGGCAATTCAATTCAGGGCGCCAACGTGCTTACCTGGGAAACTCAGAACAGTATCATCCTCATGCCCGGTGACAAAGTTGCTGTAATCGACGGCCTCAACGACTACATTGTAGCCGAAGACGATAACCTGCTCCTGATTTGCCGGCGTGGCGACGAACAGCGCATCCGCGAATTTGTTGAAACCGTAAAAATTGAAAAAGGAGATAAATTTGTTTAACAGACTTATTTCCACCACAACAAATAATCACACCACTCAATGAAAAAACTGTCACTTGTATTTGTAATTGCTTTTGTGCTTCAGCTTAATTTGCGTGCCGATGAGGGTATGTGGTTGCCGCTCTTTATCGAAAGGCTCAATTATGTTGATATGCAGAAAGAGGGACTCCATCTTACTGCCGAAGAAATTTACAGCGTTAACCACTCAAGTCTCAAAGATGCCATTATAATGTTTGGCGGAGGCTGTACCGGCGAAATCGTGTCGCCCGAAGGGCTGATTTTCACTAACCATCATTGCGGTTACGGCGCTATTCAATCGCACAGCACGGTTGAGCACGATTATCTTACAGATGGTTTCTGGGCAATGCGAAAAGAGGAAGAACTGGCCACACCCGGACTCACAGCGCGATTCCTTATCAGCATTCAGGATGTTACAAACACAGTGCTGGGAAATATCAACGAATCCCTAAGCGAAGACCAGCGCCTTGAAAAGATCAGGAAAACCTGCCGTGAACTGGAACAAAACATTACAAAAGGCACAAGCTTCGAAGCGCGTGTGTCGTCGTTCTTCAACGGCAACGAGTATTACCTGTTTGTTTACGAGGTTTTTCGCGATGTGCGTCTGGTAGGGGCGCCACCATCATCCATAGGTAAATTTGGCGCCGATACCGACAACTGGATGTGGCCCCGCCATACCGGCGATTTCTCCATCTTCAGGGTGTACACCGCCAAAGACGGGGCTGCTGCCGACTATTCTCCTGAGAACATTCCGCTCAAACCTAAACATTACCTGCCGGTGTCAATCAAAGGTGTGAGTAAAGGCGATTTTGCTATGATCATGGGCTATCCCGGATCAACCGACAGGTTTGCAACATCCTACACTATTGACTGGGCACTCAAAACCCATAACCCTGCCATAGTAAAAATCAGAACCGAAAAACTGAACATCATGAAACAGGATATGGATGCCGATGCAGCCACACGCATTAAATATGCTTCGAAATATGCAGGCACTGCCAATTACTGGAAGTTTTTCATAGGGCAGAACAAGGGACTCAAAAAACTAAATGTTGCCGATCGCAAGCGTGAAATCGAAGACCGTTTTGCCGATTGGATAAACACCAACCGCGACCGCAATCTGGCTTACCGCGATGCACTTTTCAACATTTCCAAGGCTTACGAAACCATCAACCGCTATGAGCTTGCCACAGTGTATAATTCCGAAGCCATCAACCGGGGTTGCGAAATTATCAGTTTCAGCAGGCAATTCATGGCCTTAGCCAAAGAACTCGAATCAGGCAATCCTGATGCCGGCGCTTTGGAAAAAATTCGTGAAAAGCTCAAAACCGCAATCGATCAGTACTTCAAAAACTATAACGCTCCAACGGATGAAAAGCTAATGGCTGCCATGCTCCGGCTGTATTACAACGACGTGCCCCGTGAACAGCAGCCGTTATTCCTAAAAACAGTTTTCAGCAAGTATAAAGGCGACTTTGGTGCTTATGCAGCTTATGTTTTCAGTAAGACCATGTTTGCCGACCAGCAAAAATTACTGGCCTTTTTAGAAACTCCAACCCTGAAAAAGCTGCAGAAAGATCCTGTATGGTATTTGCAGAAAGCGTTTGCCGAAAATGCCGACAAAATTGACAGCATCGTAAAACCATCAAACGATTTGCTTGCCAAAGGCCGCAGGCTTTTTGTAAAGGGTTTGCGTCAGATGGAAAGTAATAAAACTTTCTATCCCGACGCTAACAGCACCATGAGGCTTACCTATGGCAAGGTGGATGATTACAGTCCGCAGGATGCTGTTGATTTTGACTATGTTACCACCCTCGAAGGCATTATGCAGAAAGAAGATCCCGGCAGTTGGGAGTTTGTTGTGCCCGAAAAATTAAAAAAGCTTTACCTGGGAAAGGATTACGGCCGGTATGGCAAAAACGGCAAAATGGTGGTGGCTTTCATAACCAACAATGATATAACGGGAGGAAATTCAGGCAGCCCTGTTCTGAATGCCGATGGCGAACTTATCGGGCTGGCATTCGACGGCAATTGGGAAGCCATGAGCGGCAATTACGCTTTTGAACCCGATTTGCAGCGTACCATCTGCGTTGATATCCGTTATGTATTGTTTATCATCGATAAGTATGCCGGGGCGCAAAACCTCATACAGGAACTTACGATCAAGGAATAAAAAGAAACTGCAGCAATCGGATCGGGCTTTAGTATGAAGATATTGCCTTCCGATGAAGGTTTCTTAGCTTCAACCGCTCATGCTAACATCATAAAACCAAGTTTTGTGGCAACCGAAACCGAACGCAAATATTTGGTTAACAAAGAGATGCTTCCTCAGCTTACTGGTGGCGAGCATATTATACAGGCTTACCTGCACATAAGCCGGCAGGTGACAGTTAGGGTGCGGTTTACCGAAAATTCAGCGTTTATCACCGTTAAAGGATCACAAAAAGGTATTTCAAGACCCGAATTTGAATATCCCATACCACTCGAAGATGCCTTCTTTATGGCTTATGAACTTAGTCCTTTTGCTCCCGTGAGGAAAACACGTTTCCAGGTAATCTATTGCGGAAAAACCTGGCAGATAGATGAATTTGAGGAACAAAATGCCGGTTTATGGGTTGCCGAAATTGAGCTTTCTGATCCTGACGAAATATTCGAACTTCCGCCCTGGATTGCTGAGGAAGTATCGGGCGATTCGCGCTACCAAAACTCCACGCTGGCACAAAAGCCTTTCAGTGAATGGTAGAATGTGTGAGGACTCCATGACGTTCCGGCTCTTTTTGCATTCTTTAACACGTTAAAAAAGTCCCTGTCAGGAGGGAAATTCTACCTTTGTACTTCTCATGACTTTATTTTTAAACTGCTATGAAAAATCACTTTATACTGTTCATTGCCTTATCCGCAACGCTCCTCATCGCCAGCTGTAAAAAGGACGAAGTAACCGAAGCCTGGCTACGAGGTGCAAACAGCCTCATCAAAACTACCGATGGCAACCTGCTTGCTTCGGGGTATAACATGGTTACGGGCGCCAACTACCAGGGCTGCCTTACCAAACTCGACAACGATGGAAATATACTCTGGAGTTTTAGTTACGGGACCAGCAACTCTGACGGCTTTTTCGGTGCAGCCAACACGGCCAACGGCGGTTTTATAGCAACCGGCTACTCCTATTCAGCCGATTATAATTACCCGAATTTGCTCCTTGTTAAAACCGATGCCGCAGGCAACCAGGAATGGCTCTCGGTGCTGACTGATTTTGCCTGTTCGCAGGGCATAAGCGTTATTCCTGCAATTGACAGCGGTTATGTGGTTTGCGGATACATGATGGAGTCGCTCACTGACGACCGCGATATTCTCATTGCCAAATTTGGGCCAACCGGTAATAAACTGTGGGTTAAACGTTTCGGCGGCAAAAGCACTTCAGCCAATAATTACGACGAAGCTTACGATATCATAGCTTCGGGTGGCAATTACTTTGTTACTGGTTCTACCGATGGTTACTCAAATTGCTGTGGCAATGCATTTCTGATGCGCACCAGTGCCAGTGGCGACAGCCTTTGGCAAAAAACATACAGCTCAGCCATCGGTTATTCACTTGAGCCCACCGCTGACTATAGTATCATCATCGGCGGAACATACTTCAACGGGACCGAACAGGATTTCTACCTGCTGAAAACGGGTTTTGACGGTGTCAAGCAATGGGAAAACCATTACACCAGAGCCGGTTATGATTATGGTACAACGGTAGTGCCAACCACAGATGGCGGTTTTGCCTTGAGTGGTAACTCAACCATTTCTGATGACATGCAGGTGCGATTACTTAAAGTGGATGCCTCAGGTACCGAAAGCTGGCAAAAGAGTTATGGCGGTGATAATGTTGAACAGGGTTACGGCCTTGTGCAAAACTCCGACGGCTCGTTTACCTGGGCCGGATTAAGCAACACGGGAGGTAGCTTTTACTATATCGGGAAATCAGGAGCTGATGGCAGCCTGGTTTGGGAAAAGAGGCTGAAATAATGAGACGATATTAGTCTGGAATGATTTTTGAGAAAGAATGGCAAAAAAGTAAAACATCATTATGAAAACAAGAGTATTTATCGCACTGGCCTTATTTGCCGGCGCAGCCATTTCGATGAATGCCGTATTTGCCCAATCGGCTGATAATGCGGTTACAAACGAGAAGAAACAAACGGTTCAAAAAACCAAACCCATGCCTCCGGTTCAAAAAAAGGAAGCCATGCCGGTAATTCAGAGTACAAAATCCTCTACATCAAACAAAGCAGTTACAACCAAACCGGCCACAGCCACAAAGCCAAAAACTACCGCTACCGGCCCGGGAGTAAAGTCAAAAACCGCGGTTGCTCCAGTAAAAACAAAGCCTGTAAATCCCACCTCGGTCAATGCCCGCACAACCAATAAATCGGTGAACGACGTAAAATCGTTGGATAAATCAGGGAAACCGACTACTGCACCAAAAGCCAAACCGGCTACAGAAATAAAGGATACCAAAACCGTTCAGGTGAAAACGGGCACGAAAATGACTCCCGCTAAGGCAGAGGCTATTAAGAAATCCAAAGCGGAAAACAAAACAAAGTAATGCAAGATAAATAAAAAAAACAGGCGCCCGAAAGCGCCTGTTTTTTTGTGAAAAAATGCCAGATGTTACTTCACCAAAGTGAGTTCGTTGATCAGATTGGTAGCCCCGGCATATTTGTCGATAACGAAAAGCACGTAACGTACATCAACACAGATCGTCCGCTGTAGCTCCGGCTCAAATAATATGTTTCCGCTCATGGCTTCCCAGTTACCGTCAAAAGCTAGGCCAATCAGGTGGCCGTCAGCATTAAGGACAGGGCTTCCGGAATTGCCGCCGGTAATGTCATTATCAGTAAGGAAACAGGTGTACATTGTGCCGTTTACTCCATACTGACCATAGTCTTTCTTCTGGTACAGCTCTTTTAGTTTAGCCGGTACAATGAATTCCTCATTGGAAGGATCTTCCTTGGCCATCACACCGTCGAGTGTGGTGTAATACTTGTAGTGAACGGCATCGGCAGGATAGTAATCAAGCACTTTTCCGTATGTCATACGCATAGTGCTGTTGGCATCAGGATAAAAACTTTTATCGGGTTCCATTTCACGCAGGCCTTCGGCATAAAGTCTTTGTGCCACTTTTATCTGGTTCGAGAGTTGCTTGTTCGATTCCTGTATTTTCCTGAAAATGTCCATGAAGGAAGCATAGAGTTTACCTGCCGGATCGTTTTGCAGTTTCTTGAGCGATGGTTTTGCGAGGAAAGCGCTGAAGTTCTCGGGTGTGTACCATATTGATTTCTCAAAAAGATCGGCGGCATAAGCCTTAAAATCACCTTTGTATTTGGTATAAACGGTCTCAAGGACTTCGGGATGTTGTGCTTTCGGTACTCCGTTGTAGAAGAGTTCGAGAACGGCGGCCAGCACATTGCGCTCAATATCAATATTGTACTCCTTGAAATGCTCGGTGCCAAATTCCTTGTATTTCTCAAGTTGCTTGGTGAGTTCTTCGCCTTTTACTCCGCTTTTCAGCGCGGTTTCAATGCCCATGGCCTGCCCGGGAGCAGTAAATGCCTGCGAGCCATACATGGCTAACTGTGTGTGATACAGAACGGTGTAGAGGTTTTGCTCTTTGTATTTGCCGTAAACATTGGCAAAGGTGTTAAGCACATCGCCATATTTTTGTTTGCGTGCATCGGTTGCGTTCACCCAACCTGCAAATTGTTTTTCCAGTTCCTGTTTTTTTGCAATCACGCTGAGGCGTTTGAGATCACGGTTTTCGCCAAGCTGTAATTTCCAGTAATTTGCAAGTCCGGCATAATTATCGGCATATGCAATACGTACAGCGTTATCCTTATCCATGCCGGCTTTCTGCAGCTCAAGAACTTTTCCTAAAACTTTAATAATCACCGGGTTAATATCATTCATTGTTGCTTCAACGCCCCATGATGTACGGTAACGGTCGGTGCGGCCGGGGAATCCCCAGATCATGGCAAAGTCGTTTTTCTGGTAACCTTTTAGCGAAACAGGCAGGAAGTGCTTCGGTTTTAACGGTACATTCTCCTTGGCATATTCAGCCGGCGATCCGTCGGGGGCAGTGTAAATGCGGAAAATTGAAAAATCGCCTGTGTGGCGTGGCCACATCCAGTTATCGGTATCGCCGCCAAATTTTCCAATGCTCGAAGGCGGTGCACCCACCAGGCGAACATCTTTATAAACCTGGTAAACAAACATATAGTACTCGTTGCCATTGAAAAAGCTTTTCAACTCAATTTCATACTTGCCATCTTCCGAAGCGTTTTTCTTCAGCTCCTCGACCTTTTTATTGATAGCCGATTGGCGGGCCGTTTCGTCCATGTCGCCGGTAACAACACTCAACACATCAGCGGTGACATCCTCCATGCGTTCGAGAAACGATACGGTGAGGCCTTCGTTGGGCAGCTCTTCGGCTTTGCTCATAGCCCAAAATCCATCGGTAAGATAATCGTGATCTACCGTGCTGTGTTTCTGAATGTTGCCATATCCGCAGTGATGGTTCGTAAAAAGCAATCCTTCGGGAGAAACCACTTCGGCTGTGCAAAAACCGCCAAGGCTTACAATGGCGTCTTTGAGACTCGAATGATTGATGCTGTAAAGCTCGTCAGGAGTGAGGCGCAGTCCCATTTTTTGCATGTCAACATAGTTGAGCCTTTCAACAAACATGGGTAGCCACAT
>Ga0116154_10003097_pt1 | contig 12075 bp, 7 predicted proteins | sample AD_UKC030_MetaG_FD_89898 | JGI IMG/M metagenome (GOLD analysis project Ga0116154, IMG submission 89898) | Active sludge microbial communities of municipal wastewater-treating anaerobic digesters from USA - AD_UKC030_MetaG | ecosystem: Engineered > Bioreactor > Anaerobic > Digestate | place: USA...
GCGCAGGGGCTCGTCGGCCTTCCGCTCTACTCGGGCCTCGGCTACCGGGTGGCGACCTGGTTCGTGACGACGGGCGTCATGATCGCGTGGGTGATGGTCTACGCGGCGCGCGTGAAGAAGCGCCCGGAGGCGAGCCCCGTGCGCGACCTCGACCTCGCGCGCGAGCGGAGCGCCCCGGCGAGCGGCGAGGCGGAGCCGTGGACCGTCCGGCACGCGCTCGTCCTCTCGCTCTTCGTGACCACGATGGGCGTCCTCGTCTGGGGGATCCTGAAGAAGCAGTGGTTCATCGAGGAGATCGGGGCCCTCTTCCTGGCGATGGGGCTCGTCCTCGGCGTCGTCGCGGGCCTCGGCGGGACGCGGATCGCGACGGCGTTCGTCGCGGGCGCGAAGGACATGGTCAACGTGGCGCTGATCATCGCCTGCGGCCGGGCGCTCCTCATCATCGCCCGCGAGGCGAAGGTCCTCGACACGATCCTCTTCCACGGCGCGGGGCTGATCTCGCACCTCCCCGGCGTCGTCGCCGCCCAGGTCATGTTCGTCGTCCAGTGCGTCATCAACTTCTTCATCCACTCGGGGACGGCGCAGGCCGCGCTGACGATGCCGATCATGGCGCCGCTCGCCGACCTCGTCGGCCTGACGCGCCAGACGATGGTCTTCGCCTACCAGCTCTGCGAGCTGATCAACCCGATCCTTCCGACGTCGGCCGTGACGATGGGCGTCCTCGGTATGGCGAAGATCCCGTGGGAGAAGTGGGCGCGCTGGTTCCTCCCGCTCATGCTGACGCTGATGGTCCTGGCGTTCCTCCTCCTCGTCCCGCCGGTGCTCATGCACTGGGGACCGTTCTAGGAGCAGAGCCGTGAAGGCGTTTCCGCTCCTCCTTGCGGCGCTCCTCGCCCCGGTTCCGGGCGCGGCCGTCCCCGGCGTCGCGTCCGGCGCCCTCCCCGAGGACCACCGGACGCTGACGAAGTCGACCTCGTACGACGCGATGGCGGCCTTTCTGAAGACGATCGACGGGAAGGGACCGGTCGTCGTCTCCGTCGAGGGGCAGACCGCGCAGGGGCGGAGCATCTTCCTCGTGAACGCGCGCGGGAGCGCGGCCTCGACGTTCCGGGTCCTCTTCTACGCCCAGCAGCACGGAGACGAGGTGTCGGGGAAGGACGCCCTCCTCTACCTCCTGCGCGACCTCGCCCGCGACCCGAAGCTCCTCCCGCCCGAGGTCGACCTCTGGGTGATGCCGATGGTGAACCCCGACGGTGCCGAGGCGGGCACGCGGAGGAACGCCGCCGCCGCCGACCTGAACCGCGACCACGTCACCCTCTTCCAGCCCGAGACGGAGGCCCTCCACCGCGTGGCCCGGCGGGTGCGGCCGCACCTCGCCGTCGACGCGCACGAGTTCGGGCGCGACTCGGAGGAGTGGACGCGGAAGGGGTGGGAGAAGTGGCCCGACATCACGATGGACGGGCTGAACAACCCCCACTTCGACCGCGAGCGCGTCGCGGCGGCGAAGCGCTGGGTCGACGCGTCGGCCGCGCCCCTCGAGAAGGCGGGGCACCGCTTCCTGCGCTACTGGGTCGGCGGCGCGCCCCCCGACGACGAGCAGCGCCACTCCGCCCCCGACACCGACGGCGGCCTGAACGGCGTCGGCGCCTACGGCGGCCTGTCGTTCATCATCGAGGCGGCCGTGCGACACCTGGCGCCGGACCCGCAGGCCGACCTCGGCAGGCGGGTCGACGCCTACCTCGTCCTCTTCCGGCGGTTCCTGGAGGGGGGCGGCCACCGCGACGAGGACCGCGCCGTCGTCGAGAAGGCGCGGAAGCTCCCGCTCCCGGCGTTCCTCCCGTCCGACGCGCTCTGGGTGAACCCGGAGGGGACGGTGACGGAGTTCCCCGTGGTCGAGCTCGCGACGGGGAAGACGATCCGTGTGCCGACGGCGAACGTGATGACCGACGTCGCGGTGAAGCGGAGCGTTCCGACGCCGCTCGGCTACGCCGTCGAGCCGGCGGCGGCCGCGGAGATCGGGGCGCTCCTGACGCGGCACGGCCTCGGGTTCGAGCGGATCGCGGCGCCGCGGACGGTGACGGCCGAGACGTGCGCGCTCCTCCGCGTCGAGGAGGAGTTCGACGACCTCTACGGCCGGTACGGCGGCCGGACGATCGTGAAGCGCGGCGCGGCGAGGCCGGTCGAGCTTCCGGCCGGGAGCCTCTGGGTCCCGCTCGAGGGGCCGGATGCGCTGCGCGCCGCGATCCTCCTCGAGCCGACCGCGATGTACGGCCTCTGGCAGTACCCGCGCCTGAAGGCGCTCGTCGCGTGGGACGGGACGATCCCCGTCCGGCGCGTCGTCGCCATGGCGGCGACGGCGGGATCGCCGAAGTGAGCGGGCCCGCGGAGCGCGCGTCGGCCCTGCCGCTCGAGGCCGAGCGCGTCCCCGCCGTCGAGCGGGTCGACCTCGTCCACGTGAGCCTTCCGTTCGTGAAGCCGTTCTCGATCTCCACGGCGACCTGGACGGGGAAGGAGACGTTCCTCGTCCGCGTCCAGGGCGGGGGGCAGGTCGGCTGGGGCGAGTGCGTCGCCGACCCGGACCCGTTCTACGCGCCCGAGACGACGACCTCCGCGCGGCACGTCGTCGCGGAGTTCCTCCTCCCGCTCGTCGAGGAGGGGCGGACGTTCCTCGAGCTCGACGAGCGCTTCGGCCACGTCCGCGGGAACCGGATGGCGAAGGCCGCGCTCGAGAACGCCCTCGTCGACCTCGCGGCGAAAGCGAAGGGCGTGCCGCTCCACGAGCTCCTCGGGGGGCCGAGGAAGCGGGTCCCTTCCGGGATCAGCATCGGCCTGCAGGATTCGCCCGCGGCGCTCGTCCGCGAGGTGGAGGAGGCCGTCGCGCGCGGCTACCACCGGGTGAAGGTGAAGGTGAAGAAGGGGAAGGACGTCGAGTACGTCGCGGCGGTCCGCGAGCGCTTCCCCGACCTTCCGCTCATGGCCGACGCGAACGGCGACTACCGCCTCGCGGACGCCGCGCACCTCGCGAGGCTCGACGCCTTCGGCCTCACGATGATCGAGCAGCCGCTCTCGTACGCCGACATCTTCGAGCACTCGCTCCTCCAGCGGGAGCTCGCGACGCCGCTCTGCCTCGACGAGTCGATCCACGACCTCGCCGACTTCCGCGCCGCCGTCGAGCTCGGCGCCTGCCGGGTCCTGAACCTGAAGGAGGGGCGCGTCGGCGGGCTCCTGGAGTCGCTCCGGCTCCTCGCCTTCGCGAGAGAGCGCGGGATCCCGGTCTGGTCGGGCGGGATGGACGAGACGGGGATCGGGCGCGCCGTGAACATCCATCTCCAGACGGTCGAGGGGTTCACGCTTCCGGGCGACACGTCGGAGACGAGCCGGTATTTCCGCGAGGACCTCGTGACGCCCTCCGTCGTCCTCGACGCGGAAGGGTTCGTGGAGGTCCCGGCCGGCGCCGGGATCGGCGTCGACGTGGTCCCGGAACGGCTCGAGAAGTACACGCTGCGAACGGAGAGGCTGAAATGAGGAAGACGGCGTTCGTTCCCGCCCTCGCGATCGGCGCGGTGTTCGGTGGCGTGCTCGCCGCTCCACCGGCCGTCGCGCAGCCGTCTCCGGCTTCCGCTGCTCCTGCGACTTCGGCCGCGGACGCCGCTCGGCCCCGGTTCGTCCTCCCGAAGGCGGGCGAGGCGATTCCCGCGCCGCTCCGCGCCGCGCTCGACGGCGTCCGCGCGGACGCGCTTCGCGCGCACGTCTCGTTCCTCGCCTCGACGCCCCTCGCGGGGAGGGGCCTCGGGAGCGACGGCCTCGAGGCGGCCCTCGAGTACGGCGCGGCGCAGCTCGCTCTCGTCGGCGTGGCGCCGTATGGCGCCGCCGACGGGAAGGGGGCGCGCACGTTCTTCCAGCCGGTGCCGATGCGCGAGATCCGCGAGCCGGGGGGCTCCGTCGAGATCGAGCGACGGACGGGGGAGGCGACGGCGCGACGGACGTTCGTCCACGGCGTCGACGTCGTCGTCCCGCCGCAGCCCGCCCGCTCCGTCTCGGCGCCGCTCGTCTTTGCCGGGTACGGCCTCCGCGAGGCGTCGCCCGCGCGCGACGACTACAGGGGCCTCGACGTGAAAGGGAAGATCGTCGTCCTCCGCGAGGGGCTCCCGCCGGGCGAGGCGTGGAGTTCGAAGGAGCTCGTGGAGAAGTACGCCGCGGGCGACTCCGAGGAGCGCTGGGCCGCGAAGCTGGAGACGGCGACGGCGCTCGGCGCGGTGGCCGTCCTCGCCGTCGAGGGGAACGACTGGGCGGCGCGCCTCCTGGGGAACGAGAAGCCCGCGACGTTCGCGTTCCGGTCGATGACGGAGGCCCCGGCACGCGAGCCGCTCGTCGTCCGGTGCGCACCCGTCGTCCTCGAGGCGCTCCTCGGCGCGCCGCCGAAGGTGGAGGAGCCCTCGCGGCCGCTCCCCGCCTCCGCGACGCTTCGCGCGACGGCCCTCGAGCGGACGGGGCTTTCCCGGAACGTCGTCGGGATCCTCCCGGGGAGCGATCCGGCCCGCGCGGACGAGGCCGTCGTCCTCGGCGCGCACGCTGACCACCTCGGGCGCGTGGACGGCGTGATCCATCCGGGGGCGGACGACAACGCCTCCGGCATCGCGGCCCTCCTCGAGATCGCGCGCGCCTTCGCGTCGTCTCCCGTCCGGCCGAAACGGACGCTCGTCTTCGCGCTCTGGACCGGCGAGGAGGAGGACAAGATCGGCTCGGGCCACTGGGTGCGGAGCCCGCTCTGGCCGCTCGCGAAGACGGCCGTCTACCTGAACTTCGACATGATCGCCCACCCCTGGAAGGCGGAGGAGATCCGCGACCTCGTCGCCTCCGCGAAGCTCCCCGGCGCGGAGGCGTTCCTCGCTGCCGCGCGCCCCGACACGTTCCTCGAGCCGGGGGTGGCGAGCTTCGCGCCCGACCTCGGGCCGCTCCTCGCGCGGGCCGGAGGCGCGGCGGACCTGGCCCTCCACCTCGACTGGACCGAGGGAGTCAACGGGGGCAGCGACTACCGGGACTTCGCGCGAGCGCGCGTCCCCTTCGTCCGGTTCTTCGGGAACTTCCACCCGGACTACCACCGCCCGGGCGACACGCCCGCTTCGATCGACCCGGATCAGGTTCGCCGCGTCACCCGCCTCGGGCTCGCGACCGCCTGGCTCGCCGCGGACCGCTGAGGGAGGCCTCCTCCCCGCGGTCCGCCGCCGTCACGACTTCCGAGAGCCGAAGAGCCTCGAGAGGAGCGAATCGGGAGGCGGGCAGGAGCAGCGCTTCTCGACCGGCACGCCTGCGAGGGCCTCCTCGACGTGGCGGCCGCAGCCGGCCCAGGTGGGCTTTCCGCACTTCGGACAACGAACGGGATGACACATAACTATATGAGTATATGTGAGTGGATGGCAGGGCGCAAGCCGGCCTCGATGCCCGTCCCCGGCCGCCGGGCGCCGGGCGCCGGGCGGCTAGCTCGCGGTCTGCGGCGAAGGGGAGGCGATCGCCGGAAGCTCCACCTCGCCGTACCAGCCCTTCCAGGCGATCTTCGTCCCGTACGGGGCGGAGAGGCGTTGGAGGAGCTCGACGATCTCCTTCGCCCGCTTCGTAGAGGCGAGCCGAGGGACCCCGAAGAGCGGCCCCTCGTCGTCGATCGTCACGGGGATCAGCTCGAGCCTCCGAAGGAGGCCGTCGCGGTACGTCATCCGCGCGACGACGCTCTCCATCACCTCGCGCGAGTCGCGCCGGTCCCAGACGGAGACGTTCGCGGGGCGGGGCATCTCGGAATCTCTCTGATGGGGGAGGTCCGTCGGGATCGCCTTCGGCGTCCGGTACTGGTAGATGAAGTTGCTCAGGCTGTAGAAGATCGGTCTTCCGTTTCGCAGCTCGATCCCGCGCAGGACGTGCGGGCCGCTGCCGAGGACCGCGTCGGCGCCGGCGTCGATCGCGCGGCGGAACGGGATCTCCTCGTTCGGCGGCGTCGTGTCCTGGATGCCGTACGCCCGCGCGTGGCTCACGTCGTGGACGTGGTAGGAGACGAAGACGGGGCCGTGCCGGCGCTTCGCGAGGAGGACGTCCTCCTCCATCGCCTTCACGTCGCGCTCCTGGGGCCCTTCGACCGACTCGACCGTCCCGTCGGACCGGGCGACGAGGACCGTCGCCGGGTCGATCGTCGCGAGGCAGGGCCCGGACGGGTCGGCGCAGCGGTCCCGGTCGGTCCAGTAGCGCATGTAGGAGAGGAGCGCGACGCGCCCCTTCTGCCCCGGGGGCCGCTTCGTGCCGGGCTCGCGCGCCTCGGCGAGCGTCCGGCCGGCGCCGGCGTGGGCGATCCCCGAGAGGTCGAGCGCGCGAAGGCACTCGAGGAGCCCCTCGCGACCGAAGTCGAGGGCATGGTTGTTCGCCAGGCTCACGAGGCTGATCCCTGTGGCGGCGAGCTCCCACGCGAACTCGCGCGGCGCGCGGAAGTTGTAGAAGACCTTCTGCAGCTCGGGCCGGTCGTTGATCGAGAACTCGAGGTTCCCGATCGCCACGTCCGCCTCCTGGAGGATCCGGAGGAGGTTCTTCCGATCGGGGGCCTCCAGGTGGCTGATCCGCTCGTTGAAGATGACGTCGCCGACGGCGGTGACGACGAGGTCGCCGGGCTCCTCCCGCAGGAGCGCCGTCACCCGGGCCTCCCAGTCGACCTTCTCGGCTGCTTCCGCCGGCCGGACCCGCCGCTCGTACACCGACCGCCCCTGATCCCACCCGGGCGGCTCCGCCGAGACCACGCCGGATAGAAGGACGAACGCCGCGAGGGCCACGACCCGTGCCCCCCGAAACGGAACCTGAATCGGTGCCACCCGAAGCGGTGCCAGGCGTGAAATCATGTATTACCGTCCTTTCCTCGAATACTGCACGATTTCACGCCTGGCACCGGTCAAAGGGGGCGGCGCGAGCTCAGGTCGAAGGTGTCGCCGGGGAGGAGGAGGTGGAGGGAGAGGCCACGGACGCCGAGGAGGTCCTGGCCGGTGGGGCGAGGCTGGCGCGAGAGCGCGGCGCCCTTCGCGTCGAAGACCATGACGCCGCTCTCGCCGAGGACCTGGAGAGTCCCGTCGGGGCGGACCCAGATCGCGGTCTCCTCGTCGACGCCGATGCCGAGGACCGATGGGTTCTCGAGGACGACGGAGAGGAGCCGGTTCTGCCGCTGGCGGCGGAGGAAGTGCTGGTCGACGACGACGTCGGGCGGGAGGAAACCGAGGCCTTGCCAGAGCTCGACGCTCCGCGTCCGCACCTGGGTGAAGTCCCCCTCCCCAGTGATCATCTTCTCGCTCTGACAGGCGGTGCCTGCCGACGTGCCGCCGACGACGGCGCCTCCGGCGAAGGCCGCGGCGATCGCGTCGCCGACGGGCGTCCCGAGGAGGGCGTTCGTGATCCGGATCTGGTCGCCGCCGCCGAAGAAGACTCCGCGGGCCTTCCGGGCTAGGGCGACGAAGTCGGGGCGCGAGGCGTCGGCGCGGCTCCGGATCCGGAGCGAGACGGCGTCGAGGCAGCCGAGCTCTTCGCGGAAGAGCTTCTCGTAGTAATCGGGGGCGTCGGCTTCCGAGGACGCCGTCGGGATTACGACGATCGGCGCGTCCTTCCCCCCGGCCAGCTCGACGAACTTCCGCATCACCTCGGGGGGCTTGTCGCCGCCTCCGATCAGGACGAGGTGGCCCCGCGCGGGGACCTCGGCGCCGAGGGCGAAAGGAGCCTTCGCGCCGAGGAGAAGGAGCGAGAAGGCGAAGAGGAGGGGGAGCGCGCGGGAGGATCTCATCGGGGCTCCTGGGCCGCCCGTCTGGCTCCCCGGCGCGGGGCGGCCCGCCGCGCCGGCGAAAAAAGGGGGGGGCGGCCACGGGCCGCCCCCTGCGAAGAAAGAGGAGGAGGGAGGGGCTAGAAGCTGAAGCGCGCGCCGAGCCGGAGCTGGCGCGGGGTCTCGATGCTGAGTGTGGCGCCGTAGGTGGCGCTCTTGCGCCAGGTGCCGCTGCGGTACTCGCCGTAGTAGTCGTCGATGGTGAGCGTCTCTCCGGTGTTCAGGACGTTGAAGCACTCGAGGGAGAGGTCGAGACGAGACTCGCCGGCGATCTTCGTGCCCCAGGCGAGGCGCAGATCGAGGATGTTCCGGTCCTCGAGCTGCTGCGAACCGCGCTCGGTCAGGAAGATGTAGCGGCCCGACGCGGAGTTGCCGTCGAGGTAGCGGCGGACGCTCCCGTTGGGGGTCCAGTAGGTGCCCGACAGGTAGGTGTACTGGCCGCTCGCGGCGAAGCCGAGCGGGAGGTCGACGGAACCGGAGACCTTGAACTCCCACTCGTTGAACGAGGAGTCCATCTTCCCGTAGGCGTTCACGAGGCCGTTCCGGTCCTCGAGCTCGGGGGCGTAGCCGTTGTTCTTGAGGACGTTCCCCTTCAGGTCGGTCCAGACGAGCGAGGAGCGGAGCTGCCAGCCGTGGCTGTAGCGCTTGTCGAACCGGACGACGAAGGAGTCGTAGTCCCGCTCGCCCGGGTTGTCCGTCGTGAGCGACCAGACGGGGTCCCCGTTGAGGGACCAGACCTCGAGCTCGCCGCCGCCGATCGGGTTCGGGATGCCGGTCACGCGCTCGTAGTCGTCGTTCGTGTTGACCATCCCCAGGAGGCTGCGGAAACGCCGGTTGATGTAGTCGGCGCCGACCGCCATGTCCTTGCCGAGCTGGTGCTCGATCGTGAGGAGCGTCTCGTCGACGTACGGGTGGTCGATGTTCCCCATGGTCGCGTAATCCGGCACGGACGAGCTGCAGTCGCCCCAGGCGCTGCCGTCCCAGTAGCAGTCGCCGTCCGGGATCGACCCCTCTCCCGAGGCCTCGCGGTCGAAGAGGTAGGTGTACATCGAGGAGTGATAGCGGCCCCAGTGGGCCTTGACGGCGAGCTTGGCGTTCCCGAGGACGTCCCAGGCGAAGCCGATGCGCGGGTCGACGAAGTCGGCCTTGTAGACGTCGGGGTTGCCGAACCCGCTCCGCCAGCCGCCCGTGTAGCTCGTGTAGCGGAGGCCGTAGTTGACCGTGAAGCGGTCGATCCTCATCGAGTCCTGGGCGTAGGCGGTGAAGCCCTCGGTCTCCGCGTTCACGTCGTACTCGCCGTACCCCGTGGAGCGCTCGTACCAGCCGCAGGTCGGGTCCTTCAGGTAGTTGGCGATCTGCTCCGCCTCGGTGGCCCCGGGGCAGAGCGTCGAGTCGTCGTAGTAGGTGAAGCCGCCGTTCCGGCGCCAGTTGTCGGTGGTGGAGGACCTCTCGTAGAGGACCCCGATCTTGAAGGAGTGCGAGTCGTTCGCCCCGAAGAGGCCGTCCTTGAAGAGGCTCCAGTTGACGTCGCCGGACATCTTGTGCCGGTGGTTGAGCTCCTGGATCTTCTGGTTCACGACGGCGAAGCCCGAATACCCGTAGTAGTCCTCGTGACCGGCGACGTCGTGCCCGGCGTAGGGGAGGAAGTCGTCGTTGCCGTCGTAGCCGGTCACCTTCACGTTGAGGAAGTTCGAGGAGCTGAGGATCGACTCCCAGTTCGCGCCGAACGTCACGTTCGGCCCGTCCTGCTTGCTCGTCGCCTCGGGGAAGGTGAAGGCGTCGATCCCGCGCCGCTCGTTGGTGACCTTGTCGTACTCGCCCATGGCGAAGATCCGGTTCTTCTCGTTCAGCTGCCAGGTGAGCTTCCCGAGGAAGCGCGGGATCTTGCGGTCCGACGTGTCCATCGCCCCGACGGGCGTCGTCTCCTGGTGCCAGTACTCGACGCTGCCGAAGAACCAGAGCTTGTCCTTCAGGATCGGGCCGCCGAGGCTGAGGGCGTAGTCCTCGAACGTGAAGGTCTCATCCGCGGTGTCGGGCGAGTTGTCGGAGACGAACGAGTCGGGCTGGTAGTAGGCCTCGAGCGTCCCCTTGAGCTCGTTGCCGCCCGACTTCGTGACGCCGTTGACGACCGCGCCGGTGTAGGCGCCGTACTCGGCGTTGGCGCCGAGGCCGGCCACCTGGATCTCCTCCATCCACTGGATGCTCGGGAGGAGCCAGTAGTTGCCGCTCGCCGCGTCGCCCACGTTGACGCCGTCGAGCGTGAAGGCGTTCTGGTTCGACGTCGTCCCGCCGTACGCGAGCATGCTGCTGCTGGCCTGACCGGCCGACGAGTCGATGTTGACGCCCGGGGCCGACCCGAGGACCTGGTAGTAGTTCCGCGGGACGGCCTGCTTGTCGATGAAGTCGCCGCCGAAGGAGGTGTGGACCTTGTTCTCGACGACGCTGACGATCGGCGCCTCGGCCGTGACGACGGCCTCGGCGGCGACGGAGGTGAGCGGAAGGACGAGGTCGATGGCCATCGCCTGTCCGAGGCTCACCCGGATCCCGTCGCGGCGGACCTTCTTGAAGCCCTGCAGCTCGGCCTCGACGGCGTAGTTGCCGGGGGGGAGCGCGGGGAATCGCCAGCCGCCCCGGGCGTCGGTGGTCGTCGTCATGCGGCCCTTGACGAGGGCCGACGAGTACGTGGTGACGAGCGTCCCCGGAAGGGCGCCCCCCTCGGCGTCCTTGACGGTGCCCTGGATGCTGCCGGTCACGGTGCCCTGGGCGCTCGCGATTCCCGAGAGGCCCAGCAGCAGGATCAGGGCGGCTCCTGTGACGACGGAGAGCGGACGTGACATGACTCCTCCTCTTGCTCGGCCTGGGGCCGTTTCGTGACGCCAGGGGGTGCGAGTTCCGGGTCGACCGTTCTTGGAGCGGCGCGGGGCGCGCCCGGGAGAGCGCGTCGGGCGCTTCATGGCTGGGCCCTCATGGCGGCGACGAGGGTCCGTCCCGCCTCCTCCACGTGCCGCTTCACGGCGGCGGCGGCTCGTTCGGGATCGTGCGCGCCGAGCGCCGCGACGATCTCGGCGTGCTCGGCGGCGTCGGGGTCCTCCCGCTCGGGCGAGGAGGTCGTGGCGATGCCGGGGACGTTGCTCCAGAGCATCGTCGGGAACGCCGACCAGAGGTGCCCGAGAGTGCGCGTGAGGAAGGGCCGGCGCGAGGCCGCGATGATCGCCTCGTGGAAACGGCGGTTCAGGTCGCGGTACTCGCGGAGGCGCGCGGGGATCTCGCAGGCGATCATCCGCTCGTGGAGCGAGGAGAGCTCGCGGACTTCCTCGGGCGAGATCGCCCGGGCCGCGTGGCGTGCCGCCATCGGCTCGAGGACGGCGCGGCTCGCGTAGAGGTCCTCGGCGTCCTCGACGGAAAGCGTGACGACGCGGATGCCGCGATAGGGAACGTGCTCGAGGAGCCCCTCGGCGACGAGCTGCTTGAGCGCCTCGCGAACGGGCGTCTGGCTGACGCCCTCTTCGCGCGCGACGCTCTCCTGTCGAAGCCAGTCCCCCGGCCTGCGGCGGCCCTCGAGGATCTCGGCCCGGAGCCTGTCGGCGACCCACTGGCGGAGCTGCCGGTGTCGCTCGGGTCCCGATCGCGCCTGCATGATGTTCTCTACATTATATATTCTGCATAGCGCTGTCACGAACTTTCTATCCAATTGATCTGTAGTGGTTTGTCTCAGTGCCCCGAGTCCGGGGCGGGCGATTCGACCTTTTCCCGGTCCACCGGTCGCGGTGGCCGGACGAAGTCCAGGGGACGCCTCAGGGCCCTGCCGAAGACGTGCCTCAGCACCCCGGCGAGCTCCCCGGGCGGCATCTCGTAGGCCCGCGCCGCGTTGAAGAGCGACAGCGAGAACGCCACCGAGAGGTTCAGGACGAACATCACGCCGATCCCGGCGAGGCCGCGCAGGAACGCCCCTTCGGCGAACCAGCCCTGCCCGAGGCTCGAGGCCGCGAGCCCGAGCTGTCCCGTCGAGAGCGTGACGTGCCGGACGTCGAAGGGGATGCCGAAGAAGCGGCCGATCGCGGGGGCGAACCCGAGCAGGAACCCGAGCGCGACGTTCGTCGCCCAGCCCGAGGCGTTCCGCGCGAGGGCGTCGGCGACGCGCCGCATCCGGTCGGCTCCGACGAGGCGGCCGAGCGGGTGGCGCGCGATCCCCTCGGGCAGCCGGTGGTAGGTCGACCAGTTCTCGAACCAGCCCCCCGCGA
>Ga0116154_10003099_pt1 | contig 12073 bp, 8 predicted proteins | sample AD_UKC030_MetaG_FD_89898 | JGI IMG/M metagenome (GOLD analysis project Ga0116154, IMG submission 89898) | Active sludge microbial communities of municipal wastewater-treating anaerobic digesters from USA - AD_UKC030_MetaG | ecosystem: Engineered > Bioreactor > Anaerobic > Digestate | place: USA...
CGGGCTGGAGCACGGCCTGGCGGAGGTCGACCTTGGAGCCGCCGAAGACGCAGATCGAGGCGAGCTGGCGGGGGGCCCTCCAGCTGCCCGTGAAGTCGGAGCCGCCGAAGATGGCGAGGGAGAGGTCCTGGGCCCTGCCGCCCTCGCCGTCTACCCGCCAGCGGCCCGGGGCGGCCGCGCGGCGGGAGGGGCCGGCCGCCGCGGGGCGAGGGGCCTCCTCAGCCGGGAGCGAGGGGAGGTCCTCGACCTGGGCGAGGATCTCGGCCTTGCTCCGGGCCCTCGAGACCAGCTCGGTCCTCCGCTCGAACTCCTCGAGCTCGAGGCTCTCGCGCGCGTAGTGCCGCACGAGCTCGTCCATGACCCGGTCGCGGAGCTCGGCCGGGGCCAGGACTTCGTACTTCGCCAGATCCTTCATGCTGGTACCTCCGCAGGCGACCTCGCGCCGCCGCGGGGGCGCGCTGGCTCGGGATCCCCGGATGGCCCCGCGCCAAGGCGGGGCTGGGACGAGTATACCCGATGCTCCCGGCCCTGGGGAGTGCGGGGGGGAGGGGCCTAGCTCGCGGTCGACCGGCGGCGGACGAGGGTGGAGGGTATGTAGTGGGTGAGCTCGGGCAGGCTGTCGCCCCGCATGAGGGAGAGGAGGAGCTCGGCGCTGTACTGGCCCATCTCCTCGAGGGGGTAGGAGAAGGTCGAGATGGGGACGGGCCAGAACTCGGCGAAGTCCCGGTCGTCGTAGCCGAGGACCTTGAGCTCCTCGGGGACGCGGCGGCCGAGCTGGGTGGCGGCGTTGATCGCGCCGGCCGCGGTGAAGTCGTTGACGCAGAAGACCCCGTCGATGCCGGGGTCGGCCTCGAGGAGGCGCCTGAGGCCGATCACGCCCGAGCCCTGGCTATAGTCCCCGAGGTAGACGCGCCGCTCCTCGAGGGCCAGGCCGTGCTCCTCGAGGGCCCGGGCCAGGCCGAGCTGGCGCTCGGAGCTCGCCGGCCGATTCGGCGGCCCCCCGATGAAGCCGATCCGGGTCGCGCCCGACTCAAGAAGGTGGCGGCCGGCCTCGTAGCCCCCGCGGCGGTTGTCCGGGAGGACGGAGTGGTAGCCCTCGGGCACGGCCCGGTTGATGGTCACCACGGGGCAGTCCAGGCCCCGGGGGAAGGGTATGGGCTCGGTCTCGTTGAAGGCGAAGGCGAGGATGATGCCGTCGAGCCTGCGGCTATGGAGGAAGTCGAGGGCCCGGCCCACGTCGTAGTCGAACTCGATGCCCGAAGCGAACAGGAGGTGGTAGCCGGCGTGGCGGGCGACCCGCTCGACGCCGCGGATGTTGCGGGCGACGAAGGTCTCGGAGATGTCCGAGCCGTAGAAGCCGATGGCGCTCGCGCTCCGCTCCCTGAGGGCCTGGGCGGCGGGATTGGGGACGTAGTTGAGCCTGCGCACCGCCTCGAGGACCCGCTCCCGCGTCGCCTCGCTGATGGGGCGCTTGCCGCTGAGCACGTGGCTCACCGTCGAGGGCGAGACCCCGGCCTCGGCGGCCACGTCGACTATGCGAACCATCCGATCCTCCGCCTCCCGGGTTCAGCCGCGATTCTAGCACGGCGAGCAGCGCCGTTTCTCGCCTTTTTAATTTGACGAGGCGAGATTTTGACTATAATATGCAATCGATTTGACGACTTGTCAAATATCCAAGGAGGCATCGATGAAGAAGCTGATTCTCGCGTTGACCCTCTTCGCGTTTCTGGCCGGAGGCTTGGCCGCCGCTCCCAAAGAGCTGAGCGTCCTGTGGTTCTACGACGACCCCTCGGAGCTCGAGTTCCTCAAGAAGGCCTGCGAGGACTACAAGGCCAAGGTGCCCGGCCTCGAGTTCAAGATCAACACCGTGCCCTACGCCGACCTCAACTCCAAGATAGCCCAGCTCGTCGCCGGCGGGACGCCCCCCGACGTGGTGAAGATGACGGACTACCGGGCCGAGGTCGCCCCCTTCATCCAGGACCTCTCGAAGAGCCTGGGCAAGGACTTCCTCGCGCCCTTCATCCCGGGCATCGCCGCCATCATGAACCGGGAGGGCAAGATCATCGGCGCCCCCCTCGACGTCACGGCGAACGGCATCATCCTCAACAAGAGCCTCTTCGACAAGGCCGGCGTGCGGATACCCGACCAGAAGACGGCCTGGACCTACGCCGAGTTCCTGAAGGCCATCACCAAGGTCCGCGACAGCGCCGGCGTCAAGTTCCCCCTGGTCTGGGACGTCACCCCCCACCGCTGGCTCACCTTCCTCTTCCAGAACGGGGCCCAGGTCTTCACTCCCGACGGCAAGGGCAACGCCTTCAACTCTCCCGCCACGCTCGCGACCTTCCGCGCCTGGGGCGACTTCTTCAAGAACGGGATCATCCCCCAGAGCACCTGGGGCGGGACCGAGAATCCCCGCGACCTGTTCTTCTCCGGCCAGGCCGTGGCCTGGATGAGCGGGAGCTGGCAGGTCAAGGCCATGTCGGGCATCAAGGACTTCGCCTGGACGGCCGGCCCGAATCCCTACGTGACCACCCGCTCGAGCGTCCTGGGCTACAAGTACGTGACCGGCTTCTCCACGAGCAAGTACCCGGCCGAGGCCGCGCAGTTCATCAAGTACTTCACGAGCAAGGAGGTCAACTCGGCATACGCCAAGGCCCTGATGACCATCTCCTCGCGGACCGACACGGGGACGATCGACTACGGCAGCGCCCAGGCCTCCTCGGCCCTGAACGCCCTGGCCTACGAGCTCGCCATCAGCCCGGTGGCCGCCTCCACGAACCCGAGCAACCCCGCCATGAGCCTCTCCTACGACCGCCTGAAGGAGAGCATCATCAACGTGACCATCGGCAAGTCGAGCCCCGAGGAGGCCGTCGCGGCGGTCAGCAAGGTGATCGACGAGGCCCTCGCGGCGACGAGCAAGAAATAAGGCCGCGGGAGAGCGGGAAGGAGGACGCGATGGGCGATACCGTTTCAGCAGGGCGGCGGCGGATGCGGCAGTATCCCGCCTGGGTGCCCTACGCCTTCATCGCCCCGAGCGTCCTCATCTTCGCGCTCTTCATCGTCTGGCCCGCCTTGAACGGCTTCTACCAGTCGGTCTTCACGCGCGGCATCATCGTCAGGCCCGACATCCCCGGCTTGGGCGCCGCCTACGTGGGCCTGGCCAACTACGAGCGGGTCCTCGGCGACGAGCGCTTCCTCTCGGCCCTCGGCAACACCCTCTTGTTCTCTGCCGCGACGGTGCCCCTGATCATGCTCCTCTCCCTCGCCCTGGCCCTCGTCCTGCAGAAGCGCTTCCGGGGCGTCGGGGCCGCGCGGGCCGTCGTGTACTGGCCCTCGATGATCAGCTTCATCATGGTCGGCATAGCCTGGAAGTGGATCCTCAATTTCGAGTCGGGGATAGCCAACTACCTCCTCGGGCTCGCCGGCTCGCCCAAGGTGGGCTGGCTCGTCTCCCCCTCCCTGGCCATGGCCTCGATCGTCGGCGTCTCCGCCTGGGCGAGCGCGGGCTTCTATATGGTCATGTACATCGGGGGCCTCAACTCGATACCCGAGGTCTACTACGAGGCGGCCCTGATCGACGGGGCCTCGAGCCTCGAGCGCTTCCGCTACGTGACCCTGCCCCTCCTCCGGCCGACCATCCTCCTGGTCATGGTCCTCGCCACGATCAACTGCTTCAAGGTCTACCAGCAGTCCCGGGTCCTGACCGCCGGCGGGCCGGGGCGGGCCACGGTCTTCCTCGTGCAGAACATCTACGAGGAGGCCTTCAAGCTGCCCAACTCGGTCGGCTACGCCTCGGCCCAATCCGCGCTTTTCTTCCTCGTCATGCTCGCCCTCACCCTGGTCCAGCTCAGGCTCGGCGGCAGGGACGGGGAGGCCTGAGCGATGCGCGCGATCCTGTCAGCCCTCAAGGCCCTGGCCCTTTGCCTCGTCGCCGCCGTCTTCCTCCTCCCCATGCTCTGGCTCGTCCTGTCGAGCTTCAAGGGCACCCAGGAGCTCGTGGCCTGGCCCCCCCGCTTCCTGCCCAAGGCCTGGACCCTCGCGAACTACGCCGCGGGCCTCCGCTACGGCGACTTCCCCCGCTTCTTCGCGAACACGGCCATCGCGACGGCGGCGAGCACCCTGCTGTCGGTATCGATCAGCGCGATGGCCGGCTACGCCTTCGCCAAGTACCGCTTCCCCGGGCGCGACGCGATCTTCGTCGCCATCCTCGCGACCCTCATGTTCTCCCTCGAGGTCATCCTCATCCCCATGTTCCTCACCCTCAAGCAGTTCGGCCTGATCAACAGCCTCTGGGGCATCATCATACCGCCGGCCGCCACCCCGACCGGCATCTTCCTCATGCGCCAGTACTGCCTCGGCTTGCCCGACGAGCTGCTCGAGGCGGCGCGCATGGACGGGGCGGGGGAGGGGCTCATCTTCGCCCGCGTGGTCCTGCCCCTCGCCGGGACCGTCCTCTCGACCCTGACCATCTTCAGCTTCGTGTGGCGCTGGAACGACTTCATGTGGCCCTTCCTCGTCATCAACGACGACGAGCTCCAGACGGTCCAGCTCGCGCTGGCCAACTTCGTGGGCCAGTACGCGGTCGAATGGGGAGGGCTCCTGGCCATGACCTCCCTGTCCATGCTGCCCATGCTCCTGGTATTCCTGGTTTTCCAGCGCTACTTCATGAAGGGCATCGCGATGACCGGGCTCAAGGCCTGACTCCGGCGGAAAGGATGGGCGAAACCATGGAACGCCTCAGCTGCGCGTTGGCCGACACCGGCACGATCGGCCATTGGCTCCTCACGCCAATCGAGGAAGCGGCCCTCCGCTTCGAGCCGGTGACCATGTCCGGCGACGTCAACCGCTGGCTCAAGGAGGGCTTCTCCATCAACGAGAATCCCTGCCGCCGCCAGTTCGTCGCTGCGAGGAGGGCCGAGCGCCACGATGCGCCGCGGCTCGAGGCGGGATCCGGGGCGGCCGCGCCGGTGGCCGCCCTGGAAGGGGGCATGCTCGCCCCCCTGTCGGCCTATTTCCCCTTCGGCAACCTCAACGTCGAGCGCTCGGGCTTCTGGCGGAAGCCGACGAGCCTCCGCTCCTGGGCCTTCGCCGAGCTTTGGCTCGAGGCTCCGGAGGATGCCGCCGCCTTCGAGCTGCGCAGCTGCGGCGGCGCGAGGCTCTGGATCAACGGCGAGGCCGCCGCGAGCTTCCAGCCCTTCACGCGCAATGTCGAGGGGCGGACTTCCTTCCGCGCCTCCCTGCGCGCGGGCCGCAACGAGCTGGTCCTCCTCCTCGACGACCTCGCCGAGCGGGACACGCAGTACTACTTCCGCCTTGATTACCGGGGGCGTTCCCGCGCGACCGCGGCCCTTCCCCTGGGGCCGGCCCGAGCCGGCCGCGTCGCCGCCGCCGAGGCCGCCCTCGCCGAGGCATCCTTCCCCCGAGACGCGATAACCGCCGGCGAGCTCGAGCTCGAGCTCGCCAATCCCTTCGGCGAGGAGGCCGAGCTCCTGGTGGAGGCCGGGGGAGGGGAGGTCTTCGCCCTCGAGGCCGCCCTCTCGCGGCGCCTGGCCCTCCCGGCGGGGGCGCGCCGCGTCGCGATCGCGAGGGCCGAGGATCTGCCCGCCGGCTTCATTCGATTTCGCATAACCTTCACGATCGACGGCGTCAGGGTCTCGCGCGACCTCGGCATCGACGCCTGGCCCTCCTCCCGGGCCCCGGCCGTCCCGGAGACGGTCGAGGCCCGCAAGGCCGCGGCCCTGGCCTACCTCGCCGGCCGGCCGGGCGCGAGCGTGCACCGAGCCGCGGCCATCGTCGCTTCGGGGGCCGCCCCCGCGGCCCTGGCCGAGGCCGAGGGCCTCTTCCTCGCCCAGCTCGGGGCGGTCGAGGAGCGCCACGACTGCGCCGACTTCGGCCTGGTCATGGTCCTCCGCTTCCTGGCCGAGCGCGGCCGGGCCGCGGCCCCGGGCGAGCCTGGGCTCGGGGGCGCGGCCGCCCGCGGCGCCGCCCTGGGGCAGGCCCCCTTCGCGGCTTCGACCTGGGAGCGGGCCCAGCGCGCGGTCCTGGGCTTCCGCTACTGGATCGACGAGCCGGGCGACGACGTCATGTGGTTCTTCAGCGAGAACCACGCCCTCCTCTTCCACGCCTGCGAGCTCGTCGCGGGCCAGCTCTATCCCGACGAGATCTTCCCCAACTCCGGCCTCACCGGCCGCGAGCACCGGGCCAAGGCCGAGCTCCTCCTCGCCTCCTGGTTCGAGCGCTTCATGGCCGAGGGCCTGACCGAGTGGGACTCGAGCGCCTACATCCCCGTGGACCTCCTCGGCCTGGCCTCCCTCCTCGTGCTGGCCGGGAGCGCGCCCTTGCGCGAATCCGCGAAGGAGGCCCTCGATCGGCTTTTTCGGGTCATGGCCCTCAAGGGCTTCAGGGGCACGATGGCGCTGAGCATGGGCCGCTGCTACGAGAAGGAGCTCAAGGGGAACTACACGAACGGCACGAGCGCCATCGCCTGGGTGGCCTGGGGATCGGGCTTCCTGAACCAGTCGGCCATGGCCCTGGCCGCCTTCTGCCTCTCCGGCTACGAGCCTCCCGCGGACCTGGGCGAGTACCTCGAGCTCGGGCCCGGGAGGGCCCTCGAGGTCCGGGGGACCCAGGGCTTCGAGGGCCACGTCGACCTCTGCTGCTTCCGGACCGCGCATTTCGCCCTCTCGACGGCCTGCGACTTCAGTCCCGGGAGGAAGGGCTACCAGGAGCAGATCGTCCACTGCGTCATGGGGCCCGAGGCCCAGCTCTGGGTGAACCACCCCGGCGAGACCCACAGCCACGGTTCGGGCAGGCCCTCTTTCTGGGCTGGCAACGGCGTCCTGCCGAGGGCGGGCCAGTACCGGGGCCTCTCCCTCCTGGTCTGGGACCTTGGCGCGGATCATCCCGTCGGCTACACCCACGCCTACGCGCCGCTCGAGGCCTTCGACGAGGCCCTCGAGCGCGGGCCCTGGCTCTTCCTGCGCAAGGGCGGGGCCTACGCGGCCCTCTGGGCATCGAACGGCTACGCGTTGTGCGACCGAGGTCCGAACCGGCGCCGCGAGCTGGTCTGCCCCGGCCGCCAGGCCGGCTGGATCCTGCGCGCCTCCGACGAGCGCGAGTTCCCGGGCTTCGGGGCCTTCGCCGAGGCCCTCGCCGGATCGAAGCCGGGCTTCGACCGCGCGGCGCGCTCGCTGCGCCTCGCCGACCCGGTCTACGGCCCCGCGGCCATCTCCCTGGACGAGGGAATGTCGATCGGGGGGGCAGCCGTCAGGGCGAAAGGCTTCCCGGCCTGGGGCGAGGCGGCCCTCCTGCGATGAGCCGCCCAAGCCCGCCCGAGCTCGAGGAGCTGGCCTTCAGCGTCGCGCGGCGCATGATGTCCCTCCGCGACCCCTCCTTCGCCGAGCCCTTCCCCGTGAGCCTCGTCGACATGGGCCAGTGGGAGTGGCCACAGGGCGTCGGCCTCTACGGGATCTACCGCCTCTACCGCCGCAGCCGCGACGAGTGCCTCCTGTCCTTCCTCGACCGCTGGTACGAGGAGCGCCTCGCCTCGGGGCTCCCCGAGCGCAACGTGAACACCAGCTCGCCCCTGCTGACCCTGGTGGACCTGTATCGCGAGACCGGGAAGGCCGGCTACCGGGAGCTCTGCCTCGACTGGGGCGGCTGGCTCATGGACGGCCTGCCGCGCGCCGGGGAGGAGGGTCTCTTCCAGCACACCATCACCGGGAGCCTCAACGAGGGCCAGGCCCTCATCGATACCCTCTTCATGGCCTGCCTCTTCCTCGCCAAGGCCGGAGCCGAGTTCGGCCGGCCCGAATGGGTCGAGGAGTCCGCGAGGCAGTTTCTCGTGCACGTTAGGCGCCTTTTCGACCCGGGCTCCGGCCTCTTCTTCCACGGCTGCGACGCGGTTCGCGGCGGCAACTACGGGGCCGTGCGCTGGGGCCGGGGCAACGCCTGGTACGCCTGCGGCCTCGCCGAGCTCCTCGAGGTCGCCCAACCCTCGCCGGCTTGCCGCGAGGAGCTCCTCGCCGCCTGGCGGGCCCAGGCGGCCGCCCTCCTGCGCCTCCAGGACGGCTCGGGCCTGTGGCATACGGTCCTCGACGACCCCGGCTCCTACCTCGAGACCTCGGCGAGCGCGGGCATCGGCTACGGCATGCTCAAGGGCTCCCGCCTGGGGCTGGGCGGCCCCGAGCTCCGCGCCGCCGGCGAGCGGGCCCTGGCGGGCGTGGTCGCGCGGATCGACGGCGAGGGCTCGGTGCAGGGCGTCTCCTACGGGACGCCCGTCGGGATGGACGCGGCCTTCTACAAGTCGATACCGCGGAGGCCCATGACCTACGGCCAGGCCCTCGCCCTCCTGCTCTTGGTCGAGGCCCTCGAGGGAAGCTAGGATACCAGGGAGATGCACATGCTGCGCGACGCGATCGTCCAGTTCTACCTCGAGCGCTTCTACGCGCGCTACGGCGCCAAGCGCCGGGCCCAGCTGCGCCGGGCCGGCCCGCGGCGCCTCGAGGCCCTTCCCGCGGCCCGGCTCGAGGGACCCGTCCCCGGGGGCCTGGCCTTCCGCGCGGGCCGGGCGCTGATCAGGGTCCAGCTCCTCGGCCCCGGCCTGGCCCGGGTCTGCCTGGCGCCCGAGGGCCGGTACCGGCTCTCGCGCTCCTGGTCCGTCTGCGGGCCGGCCGGCGAGGTCCCCGTCGAGGGCCGCCCGCGCGACGACCTGTCGGCCTTCGAGCTCCCGGAATCCTCCTGGCGGGAGGAAGGGGGGAGACTCGAGCTCGAGGGCACCGGCCTCCGCGCGAGGATCGAGCTCGATCCCTTTCGCATAACCTGGGTCCACGGCGGCTCGGCCTTCGCCGCCGACGCCGCGGCCGGCGCCTTCCGCCTCGACCCCCGCGGCCGGGCCGTCGGGCACGCGATGGAGCGGAGGGGTAACTGCCGCTACTACGGCTTCGGCGAGCGGACCGGGACCCTGGACAAGGACGGCCGCGTACTCGCCAACGGGGCCGTGGACGCCCTGGGCTACGGAGCGCGGCGCCAGGATCCCCTGTACAAGCGCCTGCCCTGGTACCTCGCCTGGGACGCCGAGGCGCGGCTCGCCTACGGCCTGTACTACGACAACCTCGCCGAGGGGAGCTTCGACCTGGGCTCCTCCGATCCGCGCTCGATCGCCTGGGAGGCCGACGACGGCGACGCGGACTACTACCTCATCTTCGGCCCCTCGATCCCCGAGGTCCTCCGCGGGCTCTCGTCCCTGATCGGCCGGCCCGCCATGCCGCCCCGCTGGGCCCTGGGCTACCTCGGCTCGACGATGGGCCTGGCCGACCTGCCGGAGGCTCGCGAGCGCCTGGCCGAGTTCCCGGCGCGCTGCCGGGAGCGGGGCCTGCCCTGCTCGCTGTTCCACCTCTCCTCGGGCTACTCCCTCGGCGAGGACGGCAAGCGCTACGTCTTCGAGTGGAACGCCCGCCGCTTCCCCGACCCGGCCGCCTTCGTCGGGGACTTCCGCTCCGCGGGCATGCCGATAGCTGCCAACGTGAAGCCCTGCCTCCTGACGAGCCATCCGCGCTACGCCGAGGCGGCGGCGAAGGGGGCCTTCGTCGCGGGCCCCGACGGCGAGCCGGCCGTCCTGCCCTTCTGGGGAGGGCTCGGCTCCTTCATCGACTTCAGCGCCGCGGCCGGCCGCGCGTGGTGGAAGTCCCGCGCCGCGGAGAGCCTCCTCGGGGCGGGGATAGACTCGACCTGGAACGACAACAACGAGTTCGAGATCTGGGACGACCGGGCCACCTGCGCGGCCTTCGGCGCGGGAGACCTCGAGGGGGGGAGGGCGGGGGCGAACGGGATGCGCGGCCTCCTGGCCTACCACATGGTCCGGGCCTCGCTCGAGGCCCAGCTCGAGGCCCGGCCGGGCAAGCGGCCCTTCCTGGTGACCCGCTCGGCCTGCGCGGGGACGCAGCGCTACGCCCAGAGCTGGTCGGGGGACAACTACGCGAGCTGGGAGACCCTGGCCTGGAACCTGCCGACCGGCCTGGGCATGGCCTTGTCGGGCATGCCCAGCTACGGCCACGACGTGGGGGGCTTCGCGGGCTTCAAGCCCGGGCCCGAGCTCTTCCTCCGCTGGGTCCAGGCCGGCGTCCTCCAGCCCCGCTTCACGATCCACTCCTGGCATTTCGACCGGAGCGAGAACGAGGCCTGGATGTATCCCGAGCTCTTCCCCGCGGTGAAGGCGGCCATCCTCCTCCGCTACCGCCTCGTCCCCTACCTCTACTCCCTCTTCGCCCTGGCCGCGCGCTCGGGCGACCCGATAGCCCGGCCGATGGTCTACGAGTTCCCGGAAGACGCGCGTTGCGCGGACGAGTCCTTCGACTTCATGCTCGGCCCCTTCCTCCTCGCCGCCTGCGTGCTCGAGAAGGGCGCCCGCTCGCGGCGGGCCTGGCTCCCCGCGGGCGAGGAGTGGATCGAGCTCGACTCGGGCGCCCGGCATCCGGGCGGGGCCGAGATCCTCCTCGAGGCGCCCCTCGAGCGGATCCCCATCCTCGCGAGGGGCGGGGCCATCGTCCCGACCGAGGCAGCCCCGCCGGCCCTCCCGGGCGAGGCCGCGCCGGCACCGCTCCGGGAGCTCCTCCTCTTCCCGGCCTCGGGCGGGCGCGAGAGCTCCTTCGCCATCTTCGAGGACGACGGCGACTGCCCGGCCTTCGCCGAGGGGAGCTGCCGCGAGCTTTCGATCACGATGCGGAGCTCGGCCGGGCGGATCGAGGTCGGGCTCAGCCAGGAGGGCGGCTACCCCCTTCCCTACGCCGAGCTCGCCCTCGTCCTGCCCCCCGGCGAGGAGCGGCCCCTCTTCGGGCCGGAAGGCCCCGTGGCCACCGTCGCCGACGCGCGGGGCCGGCGGCGCGGGAGCATCGCCCTCTCCTAGGCGCCGAGGCGGCCCAGGCCCTCCGCCTGGGCGTAGCGCGCGTAGGCCTCGGGCTCGATGATGTAATCCCAGGTCCCGGCGCGGGCGGCGCGCCGGCCGCCGAAGCCCGACTTGAAGCGGCTCAAGGCCGACAGGGGATGGCTCGCGGAGCCGGGCGGGGCGACGCCGAGGAGGTCCATCTCCCGGTCCCCGGCCGCGGCGCAGTCGACGAGGGCGCGGTACAGGATCGCGCTCGGGCCGGCCGCCCCGCGATGGGCGGCCGAGGAGGCGGCGAAGAGGTACCAGGCCGAGCCGCCGTTGCGGGCGAAGATCGCGGCCGCGGCGGCCTCTCCCTCCGATCGCGCGAGGTAGAGCTCCAGCTCGAGGCCCAGGCCGCGGGCGCAGGCGAAGAGGCGCTCGAAGGCCTGCGGCCGGCGGGGCGCGAAGCCCTGGCGCCGCGCCGTCTCCTCGTGGAGGGCCTGGAAGCCGCGCAGCCCCGCCTCGCCGAGCCGCTCGACCTCGGTGCCCCTCCGCGCCGCGAGGCGGATCGAGTACCTCGTCCCCTCGTCCAGGCGGGCGAGGATGGCGGCCTCCCCGCCCCCGAGCGCGACGAGCATCGTGTCGACGCAGGTATGCTCCCCGGCCCCCTTGCGGAAGGGGCGATGGCGCGTCGAGGCGTTCATCCGCAGCTCCTGGAGCCGGGGCTCGAGCCTGCCCCCCTCCCCGTCGGTCCAGGCCTCCGTCATGAGGTCCCAGCGGAGGAAGGCGCAGTCGGCCGGCAGCGCGGCCGAGGCGCGCAGGGAGAGCTCCTCGAGGGCGCGGCCGCCCTCGCCGGGCTTCCCCAGGAGGGCCCGCGGCGCCACGCCGTAGGCCATGGAGTCGAGCCCGCCGAGATCGCGCAGGAGGAGCCGGAAGCCCAGCCCGGCCTCGAGCTGCCGCCATCCCTGCCCCTCCTTCCAGGCCAGCCAGGCCGGATGGCGGTAGAGGGAGGAGGGGACGGCCTCAGGCCTCATTGCCGACGCGGTCGACGCGGACGGCCATGAGGCCGCCGGGGCTCCGGTAGCTGAAGGACTCGCCCTCGCGGCGGCCCAGGAGGGCGGCCCCCAGGGGCGAGAGGACCGAGATCCTTCCCTCCTCGATGCTGGCCTCGGCGGGGAAGACCAGGCGATAGCTGAAGACCTCGCCCGAGGC
>Ga0116154_10003106_pt1 | contig 12056 bp, 10 predicted proteins | sample AD_UKC030_MetaG_FD_89898 | JGI IMG/M metagenome (GOLD analysis project Ga0116154, IMG submission 89898) | Active sludge microbial communities of municipal wastewater-treating anaerobic digesters from USA - AD_UKC030_MetaG | ecosystem: Engineered > Bioreactor > Anaerobic > Digestate | place: USA...
GCCGCGAGGTCGAGGCGGCGCGGGAAGAGGAGGACGAGCGCGAGGACGACGAGCGGGTAGAGGAGGATGCCGACGGGGTAGCCGCGGGCGCGGTCGCCTTCACGGAAGAGGCTCCGGCCGCCGAGGCGCGGGAGGACGAGGAGGTTGAAGGCGAACGCGCCGAGCGCGCAAAGGGCAGCGCCCCGGACGTCGAGCCAACGGAGGAGGAGCGCGAACGAGGCCATCCCGACGTGGACGGCCTTCCTCCTCGCCTCCGTGGCGTCGAGGCTCACGCCCGCCCGGTCTCCGCGCGGACCCGGAGGTGCTCGTCGAGCGCCTCGAGGTGATGGCGGGGCGCCTCGCCCGTCATCTCCTCGTAGCGGGAGGTGTCGAGGACGGAGTTCGCCGGGCGCGCGGCCGGCCGCGGGAACTCGTCGCTCGCGCACGGGAGAACTCTCACGCCGGCGAAGCCGGCCCGGGCGAGCGCCTCCTTCGCGAGGCCGTACCAGGTCGTCTCCCCGGCGTTCGCGAAGTGGACGAGGCCGCGCGCGCCGGAGCCGACGAGCTTCACGAGCGCGCGGGCGAGGTCCGGCGCGTACGTCGGGCGGCCCCGCTGGTCGTCGACGACCTTCAGCTCCTCACGGCCCGACTCCGCGAGGCCGAGGATCGTGTCGACGAAGTTGACGCCGCCCGGCGCGAACACCCAGGACGTGCGGACGACGAGGACCTCCGCCCCGCTCGCCAGCGCCCGGCGTTCGCCGCCGAGCTTGCCGCGCCCGTAGGCGTTGACCGGGTCGACGGGGTCGTCCTCGCGCCAGGGCCGTCCGGGCCTGCCGTCGAAGACGTAGTCGGTCGAGACGTGGACGAGGAGCGCCCCCGCGTCGCGGCAGAGGCGCGCGACCTCGCCGACGGCGACGTCGTTCACGGCGAGGTGGCCGGGGTCGCTCTCGCAGAGGTCGACCCGCGTGTCGGCCGCCGCGTTCCAGACGACCGAGACGCCCGGGACGATCACGCGCGCGAGCGCGGCCGCGTCGGTGACGTCCAGCTCGGCGATGCCCAGCGCTCTGGCGCGGGGCCGCAGCGCGGCGAGTCCGCGGGCGAGCATTCCGCCGGCGCCGAGGATCAGCTCGTTCATTCCGCACACCTCCGGGGAGCCGACGGCACGGTCCGGGTCAGTTCCCGACGCGCCCGGTGAAGTCGAGGAAGCTTCCGACGTTCTTCAGGTTGAGCCCGATCCGGTAGTCGCGCGTCGGGATCGCGCCGATCCGCAGGTCGCGGTACTCGCCGAGGATCTTGAAGCACGACGCCTCCCAGGTCAGGAGGCTCCGCCACTCGAGCATCTTTCCGCGCTCCACGTCGTAGTTCGCCTCGACGTCGAGGCGGAGCCGCTTCGGCAGGAGGGAGGAGCCCCCGCCGAAGCGGAGCTGGGTGGAGGGCGTCGGCGCTCCTGCGGGGCGGCTGTCGAAGAAGGAGAGCCGGAGGAAGCGTTCGGCCGAGCCGACGTTCGCCGACACGCTCGAGGAGGTGACGACGCCTTCCTTCAGGTCCCACGTCGCCCGCGCGTCGAAGTTGAGGGCGGAGCCCGCGTTGACGCGGAGGACCGCGTCGAGCGGAGAGTCGCGAACGGTCGTGGCCGCGCCGACGGGGAGCTCAAAGTAGTGCGTGCGCGAGAGCTCGAACGAGGCGATCTCGCGGGAGGCGCCCTTCTCCTCCTTCGCCAGGAGCCGCTGGACGAGCGCGTAACGAACCTGGTGCGACGGGAGGATCGTGTCGACCTCGTCGAAGACGGGAGTCCGGGAGAGGTCCTCCGGGTCGGTCTGGTAGGAGTAGTCGGCCCGCGGCTCGATGACGTGCTTGAGCTTGCGGAACTTCCCGAGCTTCACGTCGAAGACGCGGGAGAACGACGGGCCCGTCACCTCGAGGCCGGCGGTCGCGGAGCCGCGCGAGTAGGGCTCCTCGGTGAGCGATCGCCCGTCGGCGGAGACGGAGGCGCCGTATCGCGTGACCCGGTAGCCGGCCTCCGCGTTCAGCGAGAGCCACGGGAGCGGTGAGAGGGGCGCCGAAAGCTTCGGGTAGAGGTCGAAGCGCTCGTAGTCTCCCGCCGGCTGCCCGGCGGGCCGGATCGAGCGAAGGAATCCCGCCGAGCCCTGCGCCTCGACGAAGAGCGCGTTCCCGAAGAGGCCCGTGGGCCGGAGCCGCGCCTCGAGGACCGGCTTTCTCTCCAGGACGACCTCGCTCGAGCCGTAGAGCGCCGTCTCGCGCTCGAGCCGGAGGTTGAACGCGACCGGCCCCTCCGAGCGGGTGACGAACGCCTTCTGGCCTACGGTCCGGGCCGAGGTGAGCGCGAAGTCGCGGTCGTAGCGCTGGAAGAACGCGAGGTCGGAGAAGTCGGTCCAGTTGACGACGGCGCGCGTCCGGGGCGCGAGGTCGTCTGCCGAGAGCGTCCCCCACGTCTTCCACTGCCAGCGCCGGTCGGGGTCGACGACGGTGTAGAAGGAGCCGGTGAACGCGGTCCCGGCCGTCGGCCTCAGGCGGAGCTCGGTCCCCAGGCCGAAGTACTCCTTCGTGTAGAGGTCGGTCGTGATCGTCGCGTCGGCCGAACGCCCGAGCACCTGGAAGTAGGAGAGGCCGAGGAAGCCGCCCCGGCTCGTGCTGTAGCCGATTCCCGGCACGAGGAAGCCCGACGCCCGGTCGCGCAGCGCCGGCCAGAGGAGATAGGGCGTGTAAAGGAGCGGGACGCCGCCGAGGCGGAAGACGACCGACTTCAGCTTCGCGTAGTCGTCCAGCGTGACAGCTCCGTCCTTCACGCGGAACTCCCACGCCGGGTCGTCCCCTTCGCAGGCCGTGACCGAGCCGTCCCGGATCTCGAACGTCCGCGCCCCGGTCTTCGCGAGCGTCGCCCCGCGGACGAGGATCCCCGCGAGCTCCGCGCTCCCGTCGGTCAGGATCCCGGTCTTGTCGGTCAGGTCCATCTCGAGGCGCAGCCCCCTGAGGCGCGTCGTCCCCTGCTCGAGGACGACGTCCCCCTCGGCGACGACCTGCTTCGTCTTCGTGTCGGCCCGCACCCAGTCGGCCGTCAGCCGGACGTCCTGGTACTCCAGCGTGACGACGCCCCCCTTCGGGGCCTGGACCTCGTAGACCGTCTCCGAGAGGAGGCTCTGCCGGCCCCCCTGACCGTCGGAGACCGAGACCGTGATGACGCCTCCCGCCTCCGGGACCCGGAAGCGGATGTCGAGGTTCGGGCGCTCGCGGAAGCGCGAGGCGAACGGGTCGCTCTCGAAGGACGACTGCCCCGCCGCGGGCGCCGCGACGAGGAGCAGCGCCGCGGCGAGCCCCAGGAGGGGGGCCCGCCGCGGCGTCCGGGACCGAAGGGAGCCCCGGCTCAGAGCTTCATCTCGGGAACGTCCCCGAGGACCTCGAGGGGCGGCTCCGTCGCCGCCTGGATCTCCTCGACGGTCACCCCCGGCGCCCGTTCGACGAGGACGAGGCCCGCCCCGTCGGGCTTCACGTCGAGGACGGCGAGGTCGGTGACGATCCGGTGGACGCAGCGCTTCCCGGTGAACGGGAGCGTGCATCGGTTCAGGATCTTCTTGTCGCCCTTCTTCGCGACGTGCTCCATCGTCACGATGACGCGGCGGGCGCCGGCGACGAGGTCCATCGCGCCGCCCATCCCCTTCACGAGGCGGCCGGGGATCATCCAGTTCGCGAGCGACCCTTCGGCGTCGACCTGCATCGCTCCGAGGATGCAGAGGTCGATGTGGCCGCCGCGGATCATCGCGAACGAGTCGGCGGACGAGAAGAACGAGGCGCCGGGGATGACGGTGACCGTCTCCTTCCCGGCGTTGATCAGGTCCGCGTCCACCTCGGCCTCGGTCGGGAAGCCGCTCATCCCGAGAATGCCGTTCTCCGACTGGAAGACGACCTCCATTCCGGGCGGCACCGCGTTCGCGACGAGCGTCGGCATCCCGATGCCGAGGTTCACGTACATCCCGTCGCGCAGCTCCTGCGCGGCGCGGGCGACGATTCCGTCCCTTTCGAGCTTCGCCATCGCCGCCCCCTCAGCCCTTCCTCACCGTTCGCCGCTCGATCCGCTTGGCGCGGGGAGCGACGATCAGGCGGTTCACGAAGACGCCGGGGGTGTCGACCTCGTCCGGGTCGATCTCGCCGACGTCGACGAGCTGCTCGACCTCGGCGATCGTGATCTTTCCCGCCGTGGCGCACATCGGGTTGAAGTTCTTCGCCGTCTTCCGGTAGACGAGGTTCCCGTGCCGGTCCCCCTTCCAGGCGGCGACGAGCGCGTAGTCGGTGACGATGCCGCGCTCGAGGACGTACTCGCGCCCGTCGAACAGCTTCGTCTCCTTCCCCTCGGCGACGACCGTTCCGACGCCCGTCGGCGTGTAGAAGCCGGCGATGCCGGCGCCGCCGGCCCGGAGCCGCTCGGCAAGCGTCCCCTGCGGGCAGAACTCGAGCTCCAGCTCGCCCGCGAGGTACTGCCGCTCGAACTCGGCGTTCTCGCCGACGTAGGAGGAGACCATCTTCCGGATCATCTTCTTGCCGAGGAGGATCCCGAGGCCCCAGTCGTCGACACCGCAGTTGTTGGAGACGCAGACGAGGTCCTTCACGTCGCGGTCGGCGAGCGCCTGGATCAGGCTCTCGGGGATGCCGCAGAGGCCGAAGCCGCCGACGGCGATCGTCGCCCCCGACGGGATGTCCGCGACCGCGCGGGCCGCCGCCTCGTGATGCGAGGAGGAGAGGACGACCTTGTCGATCACAGGGCCTCCACCACCATCGCCGTCGCCTCGCCCCCGCCGATGCAGATCGCCGCAAGGCCGTACTTCTTCTTCCGGGCCTTCAGCGCGTGGAGGAGCGTGACGAGGATCCGCGCGCCGGAGGCCCCGATCGGGTGCCCCATGGCCACGGCGCCGCCGTTGACGTTGACCCGGTTCGGGTCGACCTCGAGGTCCTTCACGAAGGCCATCGTGACGACGGCGAAGGCCTCGTTCACCTCGAACAGGTCGATCTGCGAGAGCGGGATCCCCGCCTTCTCGAGCGCCTTCTTCGCGGCGAACGCGGGGGCCGTCGTGAACCACTCCGGCTCGTGGGCGTGGGAGGCGAAGGAGACGATCCGGCCGAGCGGCTTCGCCCCCGTCTCCTGTGCGACCGCCTCGGTCGCCAGCAGCAGCGCGGCCGCCCCGTCGTTGATCTTCGAGGAGTTCGCGGCCGTGACGGTCCCGTCCTTCTGGAAGGCGGGCTTCAGGGACCCCATCTTCTCGAGCTTCTCGAGCGGGGTCGCGAACGGCTCCTCGTCGCGGTCGACGACGACCGGCCCCTTCTTCCCCTCGATGGAGACCGGGACCATCTCGGCGCGGAAGTCGCCCGAGTCGTTCGCCCGGCGCGCCCGCTGGTAGCTCTCCATCGCGAAGGCGTCCTGCGCCTCGCGCGTGAACGAGTACCTCGCCGCGCACATCTCGGCGCAGTTGCCCATGTGGACGTTCTTGTAGGGGTCCCAGAGGCCGTCGTGGATCATCCCGTCGATCAGCTGCCCGTGCCCCATCCGCATCCCCGTCCGCCCCTTCTGGAGGAGGTAGGGGGCGTTCGACATCGACTCCATGCCGCCCGCCAGGACGATCTCGGACTCCCCGGCCCGGATCGCGTTCGCGCCGTCCATGACGGCGCGCATCCCGGAGCCGCAGACCTTGTGGATCGTCACGGCGCCGGTCGACTTCGGGAGGCCGGCGGCGATGAGCGCCTGCCGGGCCGGGGCCTGCCCCTGGCCGGCCTGGAGGACGTTCCCCATCAGGACCTGGTCGACGCGGTAGCCGGGGACCTCGGTCCGCTCGAGGCACGACTTGAGCGCCCGGGCTCCGATCTCGGACGCGGTGAGGGGGGCGAGGGACCCCAGGAAGGTGCCGATCGGCGTTCGGGTCGCCGAGAGGACGAGGACGTTCTTCATCGTTCGCTTGCTCCGTAGGCCCCCCGGGCCACGCAGGGGCCTCCGGGGGACCGAAGGATTCTACTCATCCGCTCCCGGGCGGTCTCTCCGGGGATGGACACCCGCGGAGGCGGACCCCTATCCTCGATTCGTGCGAATCCTGGCCGTCGACTTCGGGGAGCGAAGGATCGGTCTCGCCGTCTCCGGCCCGGCGGGGGCCGTCGTCGTCCCCGTCGGCGTCGTGCACCGGAAGAGCGACCCGCAGGCGGTTTCGGCCGTCGCCGCCGCGGCGCGGGAGCGGGAGGCCGCGCTCGTCGTCGTCGGCCTCCCCGTCCGGCCCGAGGGCGGCGGCGAGAGCCCGTTCGCCGCGCGGGCCCGGAGCTTCGCGAAAAAGCTCGCGGCCGCCACCGGCCTCCCCGTGGAGCTGCACGACGAGGCCTTCACCTCGGTCTCGGCCGAGGGAGCGCTCCGCGAGGCCGGCCTCTCCCGGGACCGGCGCTCCGGGGCGGTCGACGCCGAGGCCGCCGCCGAGCTCCTCCGGGACTGGCTCTCTTCCCACCCGGACGGGGCGAGAGGGTGAGGCGTCTCCTCCGCATCGGCCTCCGCGGGCTCGGCCTCCTCGCGCTCGTCGCGGCGCTTGGCGCCGGGGCCGCGCTCTTCCTCGTGAGGAGCCCGTACCAGGGCTGGACGGGCGGCGAGGTCGTCGTCGAGCTGCCGTCGGGCGCCTCGGCGCGGTCGATCCTCGCCCGCCTCGAGCGCGCCGGCGTCATCCGGAACCGGCACCTCGCCGGCGCCGCCTACCGGGTCCTCTTCGAGGGGAAGACCCTGAAGGCCGGGGAGTACCGCTTCACGCGCCCCGTCTCGACCGAGGAGGTCCTCCGCGACCTCGTCGAGGGGAACGTCGTCACCCATCGCCTGACGATTCCGGAGGGATGGACCGCCGAGGAGATCTTCGCCCTCCTCGAGCGCGAGGGGCTCGCCCCGGCCGAGCCGCTTCGAGAGCTCTTCCTGAAGCCGGCTCTCTTCCCCGAGGTCCCGCCGGACGCCCCGACCCTGGAGGGGTTCCTCGGCCCCGAGACACACCTCTTCACCCGGTCCCAGCGCCCCCGCGAGATCGTCGCCACCCTCGTGAAGGCCTGGGCCCACTCGCTTCCGGAGGGCTTCGCCGAGCGGGCCGCCGCCCTCGGCCGGACGCCGCTCGAGGCCGTCACGCTCGCGTCGCTCGTCGAGAAGGAGACGGGCGTCGCCCGGGAGCGGCCGCTCGTCTCGGCCGTCTACCACAACCGCCTGCGGGTCGGCATGCCGCTCCAGTGCGACCCCACCGTCGTCTACGCCCTGAAGCGGCGCGGGCTCTTTGCGGGGGGGCTGACGCGCGCCTCTCTCGCCGTCGACGACCCCTACAACACCTACGCGCGCGGCGGCCTCCCTCCGGGCCCGATCGCGAGCCCCGGCGCCGCCGCCCTGGAAGCGGCCGTGGCGCCCGCCGGCGTCCCCTACCTCTACTTCGTCGCCGTCGGCGACGGCTCGGGGGAGCACCGCTTCGCGGTGACGTACCCGGAGCACCTCGAGAACGTGGCGCTCTACAGGCGCGCCCGGACCGCGCGGGAGACCGTCTTCGGCGCATCCCGCTGAGGTAGACTTTTCGTTCTCCGGAACGTCATCCGGAAGCGGAGCGAAGATGAGCAGCAGCGGCCCGGTCCCCAGAATTTTCGGCCCCTTCGTCCTCACCCGGCACCTCGGCACCGACCCGCTCGGCGGCCTCTACCGGGCCGGGACGGCCACCGGGGCCCGCCTCGCGCCATTCCTCCTGATCCGCGTCTTCGAGGGGGCCGGTATCAGCCAGCCCTCCCTCGTCCCCGTGATGGAAGAGGCCTCCGAGTACCTCGAGGTCGTCCGCGGTCCCGCGGTCGCGAAGGGCGCGGTCCTCGGCATCGTGGACGACGTACCGTTCGCCGGCATCGAGTACGTGCCGGGCCGGACCCTCGATCGCCTCTTCTCCGGCGAGGGGCAGGGGGCGATCCCGCTCCCCGTGGAGCACGCGCTCCTGATCGCCGAGAAGCTGCTCGTCGCCCTCGAGGCGGGCAAGCCGTTCGAGAAGAAGATGGGGGCGCCGCACGGCTTCCTGACGCCGGGCTTCGTCACCATCTCGAACGACGGCGATGTGAGGGTCTACGGCGCGGGCCTCGGCTCCGGCCTCCTGCCGTCGCTGAAGTCCGCTCCGATCCGTTCCGCGTTCGCCCCCTACATCGCTCCGGAGGTCCTCGCGTCGGGCAAGCCGACCGTGGCCGGCGACATCTACTCGGCGGCGGCGATCCTCTTCCACGCCCTCACCGGAAAGCCGCCGGCCCCCGGCGCGGGCGCCGATTCCCTCGCGGGCGCCGTCCTCGCCATCGACGGGAGCCCGATGCCGGACGACCTCGGCAAGCTGGTGGCCCGCGGCCTCGCGAAGGACCCGGCCCAGCGCGAGCAGGACGTCGTGGCCTACCGGAAGACGCTCGGCAAGCTGCTCTACGGCGGCCCCTACGCCCCCTCCACGTTCAACCTCGCCTTCTTCATGCACCAGAAGTTCGAGAAGGCGATCGAGCGCGAGCGGATCGAGCTGGGGCAGGAGGAGACGATCGACCCGAAGCCGCTCGTCGCGGCGGAGGAGAAGAAGGACAAGGACGCCCGGCTGAAGGCGCAGGCCGCGCGCGCCGCGGCCTCGATCCCCGTTCCGTCGTTCGGCGGCGGCACCTCTCCCGGCACGACGACGCTCGGCGGAACGCCCGTGGCGAAGAAGGGCGGGCTCGGCGGCATCCCCGTCCCCGTCGTCGCCGGAGGGGCCGTCGTCGTCCTCGGCCTGGCCGGGTGGCTCCTCCTCGGCCGCGGTCCGAAGCAGCCCGCGGCTCCCCCGCCGACCCCGGTCCCCGTGGCGACGCCGACCCCGATGCCCGCGCCGACTCCCGTCATCGTCGGCAAGGAGGACCCGGAGTTCCAGGCGGCGCTCCAGGCGAAGCTCCAGGAAGAGATGAAGAAGGTCCAGGACCAGATCTCCAAGGAGCAGGCAGCGGCGACGAAGCGGCGCGCGGACGAGCAGGCGGCCCTGGAGGCCGCGGCGGCGAAGGCGAGAGAGGCCGAAGAGGCCGTCCGCGCGGCCCGCGAGAGGTCCGACACCGCCGAGGCGGAGCGGCTCGCGAAGGAGGCCCAGGAGGCCCGCGCCCGCGAGGAGAGCGCACGGAAGGCCGCCGAGGCCGCCGTGCCGAAGGTGAAGGCGGGCGACCTCCTCGAGATCGGCCAGGTCACGAAACAGCCTCGCGCGGTCAAGGTCGTCAAGCCCGAGGCGACGAGCCTGGCGCGCCAGAAGAAGGTCTCCGGCACCGTCCTCGTCCGTGTCCTCGTCGACGAGAAGGGACGGCCGGCCGAGGTCGAGATCTACCGCGACACGAACCCGAAGGTCGGCCTCGGCGAGGCCAGCCTGGCGGCCGTGAAGAAGTGGGAGTTCACCCCGGCGGAGAAGGACGGGGTCCCCGTGAAGACGTGGGTCGTCGTGCCTCTCCCGTTCGTCGTCCGGTAGCGGCCCGAGCGCTCGGACACGAAGGAGCGGAGAAGGGCGGGACGCCGGCCGGCGTCCCGCCCTTCTCCTTTCGCCGAACCGGCGGCCCGGCCCGCTACTTCGCCGCGGCCGGTGAAGCGGCGCCCTTCAGGTAGGTCTTCCGGAGGTAGTCCTCCATCAGCGGGTCGCTGAACCACGAGAGAGGCACCCCGTCGACGAAGTAGGTCGGGGTCGACCGAACGCGCACGGCGAACCCCTCGGCGAGGTCGTCCAGCACCTTCGTGACGGCGCCCCCCTGGAGGTAGCAGGCCCGGAAGGCCTCCTCGGACATCCCGTTGGCGACGGCGAAGTCGAGCGCGAACGTGTCGAGCTCCGGGACCGAGAGCGTCTCCTGCCGGGCGAACACGGCAGACTTCCAGTACGCGTGGAGCCCCTTCTTGAAGTCGGCGAAGCAGACCCCCGCCGACGAGGCGCGGAAGGCCCAGGCGTGGTCGGCGATCGGGAACGACTTCGAGACCCGCCGGACCTTCAGCTCCTTCGACATCTTCGCGAGGAGCGCGTCGAGGTCGGCCGCGCGCTTCTTGCAGAAGGGGCACTGCATGTCCGAGTACTCGACGATCGTCACCGTCGCGTCGGCCGGACCCGACGTCGGAGCCCCGTCGACGCGGATCAGCGCGCGGCGCTGCGCGGCGATGCTCTTCGCCCTCTCCCACGCCCGGCCGACGAGGAGGACGGCGCCGTCGCCGGACGTGACGTAGGCGCCGATGTCGTAGCTGCCGTAGCCCGTCTCGTGCTTGATCGTGAGGCCCTTGAACGAAGGGAGGTCGCGCGACGGCTCGAAGACGACGTCGAAGCGCCCGCGCAGGAACCGCGCGAGCAGCTCGCGGAGCGCGCCGACGTCCTCCGGCCCGCGGACCGGCTTCGGCGCCCGCAGCCGTTCCTCCTCGACGAAGATGTCGCCGGCGAGGACCGTCTTCCCGGCGTCGTCCGCGAGGAGGAACGCCTGGTCGTTCGCCCTCTGGTCGCCCTCGAAGGTCTTCGTCGCGCGGTAGAGACGCCAGCCCGGGACGCGGACGGCGTCGAGCGGCTCGACCTTCAGCTCCCCCGGGCCCCAGGGGAAGTACTCCCCGAGCCAGGCAACGAGCGCTTCGGTTCTCGGGTCGGCGACTTTCGCCGCCGGGGCCGGCGCGGCCGGAGACGCCGCCGGGGCCGGCGACGCGGCCGGCGTGACGGCCGGCTTCTCGGGCGCGGCCGACTGCGGCGTCCCGCCGGCCCGGCACGCGAGCAGCGCCGTGGCGGCGAATAGGACGAGGGAGCGGTAGTGCTTCATCGGACGGACGAGCCTCCTCTGTCGAGCTGGACGATGGATTCGCGGGCGGCCGGCCGGAGCGCGCGGGGCGCCGTTCCGACGGGCCGAAGACGTCTGACCGGCATGCGGCCGGGATGATAGCGAAGGGCGTGCCGGGACCCGGCGCTCAGACGGCCGGCTCGAGCCGGAGGAGGAGCTGTCCGGCGCCGACCGGCTGCCCGGCGGCGACCTCGACGGAGGCGACGACGCCGTCGCGCGGGGCGCGCACGTCGTTCTCCATCTTCATCGCCTCCAGGACGACGACCGGCTGGCCGCGCGTCACCTCGTCCCCGGGGGCGACGAGGATCCGGAGGACCCGGCCCGGGATCGCTGCCTTCACGTCCCCCGAGCCACGGGCGCTCCCGGCGCCGGCCACGGCCTGCGCGCGCGCCGTCAGCTCGTCGAGGAGCTCGAGGGCCACACGCTCGGCGCCGACCCGGACGAGGACCGCCCCCTCGGCGCTCCGGCCCGGCACCGCCTCGGCCTGCCGGCCGTCGGCGCGCAGGAGCGAGGCCCCTCCGCCGGGAGTCGGGGCGACGTCCCAGCGCGCCGGCCGGCCGTCGAGAGTCACGACGACACCGGCCGGGTCGAGCTGGACATCGACCTCGACGGTCCTCTCCCCGGCCGGTCCGGTCAGCTTCGCGCGGTACTTCATTCGCGGTGTCCGTAGGTCGGGCGGGCGGTCCGCCAGGCCGAGGGCGGCCGAGGCTGCGAGGCCCCGCGCCGGGCGAGGCTCGCGCGCGCCGCCGCCACCGCCGCGGCGACGAGGCCGATCTCCTCCGCGTCGGCGGAGGGGACGGAGGGCTCGAACGCGAACGACTCGAGGAACTGCGTCGAGACGTTCGCCGAGAGCACGTCGGCGTCCTCGAGGAGCTCGAGGAAGAACGGAATCGACGTCTCGATCCCGTCGACGCGCGTCTCGCGGAGGGCCCTCCGCATCCGGCGGAGCGCCTCGTCGCGGTCGCGCCCGTGCGTCACGACCTTCGCGACCATCGGGTCGTAGTCGAGGGGGATCGTGTCCCCCTCCTCGACGCCCGAGTCGACGCGGATTCCGGGTCCCTGCGGCCAGCGGAGGCGCTCGATCGTCCCGGGCGACGGCGCGAAGCCTTGCGCGGGGTCCTCCGCGTAGATCCGGCATTCGACGGCGTGCCCTCGCGGCTCGGGCCGCGCCGCGACGCTCATCGGCTCGCCGAGGGCGATCCGGATCATCTCGGCGACGAGGTCGACGCCGTAGACCATCTCGGTCACCGGGTGCTCGACCTGGA
>Ga0116154_10003108_pt1 | contig 12053 bp, 6 predicted proteins | sample AD_UKC030_MetaG_FD_89898 | JGI IMG/M metagenome (GOLD analysis project Ga0116154, IMG submission 89898) | Active sludge microbial communities of municipal wastewater-treating anaerobic digesters from USA - AD_UKC030_MetaG | ecosystem: Engineered > Bioreactor > Anaerobic > Digestate | place: USA...
TACTTGGCTTTACGTTCCATCAGCCTGGCGAAGTCGGAGGTCGGAATGCTCCGGAAGGACCCGTCGGACTCGCGTATGACAAAGAGGGCGGCCGCGTTGGTGAACGTCCCGATGAACTTCGGTCCAGCCCGCGGTCCCAGGACGAACAACGTCGTGGCCAGCGCATCGGCGAAGGTGCACGTGTCAGCCACCACCGATACGCTCGCGAGATTGTGTTGCACGGGGCTGCCGGTGCGGGGGTCCAAGACATGGCATTGCCTGCGACCCTGGGAGTCCACGAAGTACTTCTGGTAGTCCCCCGAGGTAGAGACCGCTTGCCCCGACAGCGAGATGACGGCCATCGTCGGGTCGCCTGGCCGCCAATGATCGACAGGCGCCGAGATGGCGACTTGCCAGTCTGTGCCGCGTGCATTGTGGCCGCTGGCGAACACCTCCCCGCTGATGGACACGTAGAAGTTGGTGTGCCCATGCGCACGCAGGACGTCGGCCATGGAGTCCACGCCCCAGCCTTTCGCAATGCCGCTGAGGTTGAGCCGCAGGTCAGGCGTGTCCTTCACCAGGCTGTCCTGGTCGGTGATCTGGAGGTGACGAAGACCAACTCGGGCCAGTGCGCTCCGAAGCGACTCTTTGTCCGGCGAACGGCGCGGCGGCGACTCCTCGCCGAAGCCCCAGAGGTTGATCAGCGGCCCCAGAGTGGGATCGAATGCGCCGGCGGACTGTCGAGAGATGTCCTGAGCGGTGCGGAGCACGCGGGCGAAACCGCTTGAGATCGGGAAAGGCTCCCGGCCCGGGGCGCGGTTAAAGCGGGAGAGCTCGCTGTCCGACTGATAGTGCGACATCTGGCGATTCACTTCTTTGAGGCGGTTGTCCACTGCCTCCCTCAACACCCCGCAACCCGAGTCGCCAAGGTTGGTTGCCACAACCTTGACCGTGTAAACGCTCCCCATCGTTTCTCCCTGCCAGGACAGCAGAGGGAATTCGGAGGGCAAGCCGAGCCGGACCAGAACGACGCCCAACGCGAGGCAGCTCCTCCGCACAATCCTCTCGAACATCGCTCGAGTGACACGGTGTTGTCGCCAGTTCATGACTGGAAGGTCCAAAGCCACCCCCCTCACCTGCGCTCCTCGCTCATACGATGGGACAGTGTGGGGCCGCGACTCCGGGGGCGGGTGAGGGCAACCGCGTCGTGCATCCCACGGATTCATCTGCAACTCAGCGAACACTGATGATGTAAAACGCCGCCTCCTCCGGCGTCGGATCATCGTAGGTGTTCATGGGTGGTGTCGCGAGGATGCCCTCCTGGAGCACCGTAAAGCCCGCTTGCAGGTTTGTGGACTTGTGAATCGTGTAGGTCTTGCCAGCCACGCTGCTCCACTGAATCGCCGGCATGCCGCCAGCCATCGGCGGAGGCAGCAGGACAACGAAGCGCGAGGCTCCGTCGGTGGGGTCGGTCCCGGCGACGTACTCGGCGGCATTGGCCGAGCCGTCGTCGTCAAAATCATCATAGGGGCTCACGTCCTGGATCGTCCGCAGGTCGTCACTGGGATTCGCGCCAACGATCTCGAGTTCCCATGCGTCAGGCAACCCATCGCGGTCCACGTCTGCCGGAATCGGCACGATTGCCAATCCGACTTCATCCTCCGCCACATAGACCTGACGATTGCCTATGGCAAGAGACAACGCTTGGACGAGCGCATCGAAAGACCTCTGGGGCACCGGCGTGAGGGGAGCAGTGACGTCCATCGCTATCGCCCGGTTCAACCCATTTCCCAAGGCGGCCAGGACGCCCTCCACGGCCACATCGGTAACCGGCCCCTCCGCTCCGCTTGCCCGCACGAGAACAGGCGAGGCGCCTGAGACGTCCAGGAGGCTCCAACCACCCGGGCCGTCAGCGAGATAGACCGCGGCACCGGACGCGGCGACGCCGACAGCCAATCCCGGGCTATCGTAAGAGCCGACCTGCGTGAGCGAGTTGGGGCCTATCTCGAACACCATGAGGCCAGGGCTCCCGCAGGCCAGATAGATGCGCGAGCCGGCGACAGCCATGTCGAAGGCGAAGGCTGGCGTCGGATGAGTCGCGACCAGCGTCGGATGTGCGGGCGCGGAAAGGTCGAATAGGCCCACCGCGCGACCGTCGCAGGCCACGCCGTACGCGCCGCTCAGGCCGACCCTGCGCACACTGGCCAAATCGGGACCGCTCCATGAGCCCAGAAGGGCAGGCGCCGCGGGGGTACCGACGTTGAAGACCTTGAGGCCGTATTGGCCGTCGCCCACCAAGGCCGTCTGGCCGGCAAGTGCGACACAGCGGGCGTTGAGCGCGTTGGTCGACCAGCCGATCCAGGTTGGCGCGGCGGGGTTGGCGATGTTGTACAGGCGCAGGCCATTCTCGCCAGCGGCGACGCAGGCCAGCGAGTCGGCGATCGCAACGTCGCAGGCGCGGATTGCCAGCGGCCAGTCCGATTGCACGACGGGGCTCCCCGGCGTCGTCACATCGAGCGCCTGGAATCCCGCCAAACCGTTGGCGAGATAAAGCGTGTCCCCAATCAGGGCAGCCCGTGCCGACTGTCCCGGAGTGGGAACCGGCAAAGATCGAATGAGGGTGATGTCTGCCGGGTTCGCGATGTCGAGAACGAGCAGGCCCGCATCGAACGCGGGGACGTACGCGTGGCGTCCGTTGATCAAAATCGAGGAGCCGACCGCATCCGGCAAAACGCGAGAGCCCGCCAGGCTCGGCGCTGCGGGCACAGTCGCGTCAACGGCAAAGCAGTGGTTGTTGGCGTCGATGACGTAGACCCACCCGTTAGCCACAGCGACGGCCTGGCCGGCGTGGAAGGCGCAAGCGCCCAACCGGCGCGGATCGGCCGGACTGGCGATGTCGAGCACGAGGAGCCCATGGTGGGCGTCCAGCAGATAGGCACGTGTTCCTTCGACGGCCACCGCACGGGCCGGACCTTCGGTGAAATAGGATCCCACGAGGACGGGCGCGGCGGGTGCGTCGATGCTGACCATTCGCAGGCCGGCTGCTCCATCGGCGATCAAGAGCATTGTGCCGCTGACGGAGACGCCATAGGCGTGGCCGGAAGTGTCGTAGGTGGTGACGTGCGTCGGAGCGGTCGGCACCGTGAGGTCAACGAATTGGACACCCGTGCTGCCACACGCGACGAAGGCGAAGTCGCCGGCGGCGGCAATGTCTTCGATCAGGCCGGGCAACCGCACCTGGCCAAGCCGTGCGAGCGCGAGGGGATTGCTTGCCTCCCAGACTTCGAGCGTGGCCCCGGTACCGACCAACAAGCGGTTGCCCCAGGCGGCCACCGTGGCGCAACGCCCCCCCAAAGCGCCCGCCAAGCCGGTGGTCTTCACCCCGAAACCGGTGCCGGTGAGGGTGGCTCGACCTTCCGCCATGCCCGTGGTGTTGGTGACACCGTTGAGCACGGTATACGCCCTGATGGCATGCTGCCCAGGCGACGCGCCGAGGGTGTTCCAGTCCATCGTCAGAGTGGACTGAGCGCCCACGGGGAGCTGCGTCACGACCGTGCTCGCCACGATGTGACCGGAATTGGCATCCTGCAGAAACAGGGTGAATGTCTCCGAGGCGTTGCCCCGGTTGGCCACGGTGACCGCCAGCCTGAGCCGATCCCCGATGAGGACAGCCCCGCCGGGTTCGACCGCGAGAACAGCCACGTCGTGGACACGTGGCGTGACCGGATTGAGGCTGATGAGTTCCGCGTCAAAGGCCAAGTCCGGATCACTGCCACTGACCTGGTGCACTTCGACGGCCAGCAGGTTGGGGCCGATCACGGCATTGGTGATCGGGACGTCGCTCTCGAAATAGGCGAGGGTGTTGGTTCCTTCGACCGCAAGACTGGCCCAGGATGAGTACGAAACTGGGTCATCCGCGAGGTTGACACGGTGGATTTCTGCGCCGTTGTGATAAACGACCGCGCCATCGTCGCACCGGAGTCGCAGGCGCAACCATGTCGGCGGCACGTCGATATTGAAGGTGGTGCGGTAGTAGTAGGCGGGGTACTTCTGGTTCGCATCCGGGCCGAAGCTGTTCGTGGTCGTGACCTCCGCGCCATAGCCAAACGGTCCGCGGCCCGTCGGCCACGCATTGTCGAAATACTCGGCATCTCTCCAGGGGGCAAAGCTGAGATCCGAACCTGTGTCGTTGTAGCGCCAGGGGCTGGTTCTCGAGACCAGGACGTTAGTCTCCAAAGGGGGCGCAACCAGAACGAGCAACGTGTTGGTGTTGTCGGTGCGGTTGAGTTCGCCGGTGACCGGGCCAGCCACGGCGCTCAGGAGGCGGTTTCCCCATGGCGTGAGCGGAGGCTCCCAGGTGAAGCCCGCGTGGGCGGCGGCCCCCGCGGCCAAGGCAGTCACCTGTTGGGCGCCGATCATAGTTCCACCCGTCAGATCCCTTAGCACGACCGGGAACGACTCGGCAACAACCCCTTGGTTGGTCACCACCACGGTGATGTTGGTCGATACGCCGGGCAGCGCCTGCATCGGCGCTGCGACCGCCAGCACCCGCACATCGTGTGCGGGCATCGAGGGCAATTCGGCGCCCAGGAGTTCCAGATCGAACGAAAGATCCGTGCTGTTTGCGGCGCTCTGATGGATCTCGACCGCCACCAGATTGGTGCCGACGACAAGGTTGGTCAGCGCCAGAATGGTCTCGAAATAGGTCGTCTCATCGGTCCCGGAAACCGCGTCGAGCGCCAGATCGGTGTAGGTGATCGTTCCGGCGGGCAGGTTGGTCCGGTACGCCTCGGCCCCATTCACATACACGACCGCGCCGTCGTCGCGCCGCAGGCGCATGGTGACCACCGTCGGCAGCGTGGTCAGGAGGAATGGCGCCCGGAAATAGTAGGTCGGGTATTTCGCGCTGGCGTTGCCGCCGTAGTTCAAGGCCGTGTTGATTGGAGGATCTTGGTAGCCGAGTGGCCCGCGGCCCTCCGCCCACGCCGCATCGTCGTAATCGGGTTCCCGCCATGCCGTCCCCAGATTCACGCCTTGATCGTGGTAGCGCCACACGTCGCTCTTGGTCAGGTAAATGTTGGTCGTCAGTGCGGGGGCGACGATGCTGAGAACCGTCCGCGTGTTGTCCCCAAGCGACAGTTCTCCTTCAACGGGAAAGGCCACGGCGCGCAGGGAATGCACGCCCCACGAGGCATTCGCGGTGCTCCACGGAAAAGTCGTGGTCGCCGCTGTCTGTGGCCCGAGGTTTGCGATTTGGTTGGTGCCCAGACTTGTCCCGTCGGTGTCGTCCGACAGGGCCACGGTGACAGTCTCCGTCCAGGACCCTTTGTTGGTGACGGTGACGGTGACGTTGGTCAGGGCGTCCGGGGACACCAGTTGGGGTGCGGCGATCGCCGCCACCGCCACGTCGTTGGGGCGTTTCGGTGTGTAAACCAGACGCATGTTGCGCAAGTAGGTCTGATTCGGATAGGTGACATCGACGTTGGCGAGTCCTTTGGCAAAGGGGAGGCCTTCGCTGGTCCAGGGTCCCTGCCCGTTGCGGTCGGTGAACTCGACGTAGAGCTTGTACGTGCCGTCAGGCACCACGGCTTCGCTGGTGTCGCGGCAATCCCACGTCACGGTCACCGGCGTCCAGGTCGAGATGGTCGCTCCGCTGTAACCGTCAATCGCGGTGGTCTTGCGCGCCCCGAGCCACTGGTAGAGGTAGCTTTCCCGCCGCGCAGCGTCTTTGCGGATGTTCTTGATGAAGTTGCCGGCGGCATCGGTCACCCAAAACGCGTCCACCCGCGCGCTGTAGTTGCCAGGGGGATCGCTCATCGTGACCGTCAACGAGGCAGTGCCGTCGGTATACGTCGCCGCCGAGACAGGTCGGACGTGACCTCCCAGCAGTAGGACCAACACGCCAAGCAGGAAAAAAGAACTCGATTTCATCGGTAGCAGGGCATTTCCACAGAGGCGCGTTGCCCGGGCGCCAGCGGCATCGCGTGTTGCGTCGGGTCCGTCCCGTCGAGCCAGGCCACCGCGGTGCGCCGCGCCAGAGCGATGACCGCCCCCAGCGCAGCGCCGACGACCGGTGAGAGTTCCAAACCATAAGCGATGGTTTGCGGTTCGACTCCGATGACGGAGATCGAGGGAGGCGGGCCACAGGAAAGGAACCGCAGCGCCTCGCGCAGGCCCAAAGCGTGGAGGGAAACCGCCGCCGGCAGTCCGTCCGGTTCGCCCGGCTCGAATTGGTAGATCGTGCCCGGCGGTTGCCCCCCGCGGGCCGCATCAATCACGAGCACCCGCGTGGCCGACTCGAGGAGGTTGACCCCATGCAGAATGGCGGTGCCCATCTCGATTAAGGTGACGCCCGGGATTGGGTTTTTCTGCAACTCGAGGACCGCGTGGACGCCGACGCCATCGTCGCTCATCAGGAGATTGCCGACGCCGACGATGAACAGTGAGGGGCGTGCCGAACTCATAGAGCCCAAAGCGTGATCGTGGCGTTTGCCCTGGATCTCATGTCGGCACAGCGCCGAGGGCGATGACCCTGGCGTTCGGCTCGGCGCGCATGACATGTGTGGCGCAATCCAGACAGGGATCGAAGGAGTGCACCACGCGCAACACTTCGATGGGCTGGTCCACATTCGCCACCGGTATGCCGATGAGCGCTTCTTCAAGGGGGCCACGCCGGCCAGTCTCGTCTCGTGGGGAGAGATTCCAACAGGTTGGGGTGACGATTTGGTACTTGCTGATCTTGCCGTCGCTGACCTGAAGCCAATGTCCCAGCGCGCCGCGGGGGGCCTCGGTCAGACCATCCGCCGTGGCAGCGCCCGGATTGGCCCGATGCGTGTACGCCCCCTGGCCTGTGGGCAAGTCAGCCAACCATTGCCGCATCGCGAGCCCCAGCTTGAGCGCTTCACGGGCGCGGGCCAGGTGGCGGTCCATCACGGAGACGCCGCCGACATAATCGCCCGTGACCGCCATGCGGGCCAGCGAGCCGACCTCATGGGGATCGCCATCGTAGCGCGGTGCCTTGAGCCAGGAGTAGGCGGCGTCTTTGGGATACTGGGCGTTCGTGTCGGATTCGAGAATCGGACGGTGGCCGTCCGTATCGGCATACCAGGCATGCTTGACCTCCTCGCGGATACGCGAGGGGTCCACCGGTTGTACGCCCCGCGATCCGTTCACCAGCCGCCCACGATGCAGCAGCAAGGCCGGGTTGGCCGCGTTATCCTGCTCGAAAACGCCGAAGGAGAGGAGATGGCCGTAGCCCTTGCCCATGAGCCCGTACTCGCTCCAGAGCGAGGCGAGCCTTTCGGTGTCGGGAACGTAGGTGCCCTGGATCCAGGCGATAAGCGGCTCGAGGTACTGGCCGAACAGCGCCTTGTCATCCGCCGACGACACGGCCGTGAATCCCCCCATGATGAAGGCCGGCGTATGCGGCAGCTTGCCGCCGTAAATGGCCCCCATCTCATGGCACTGACGCCGCTGCGCCACGGCATCCAGGAAGTGCGCCCGGAAACGGGCTACAGTCTCTGGATCCAGACGCCGTCCGACATCCCAGCCCGGGAGCCACGGGGCCATCGGGAGTGGCGAGACAAAGTCCGGCAAAGAGAGCAAATAGAAGTGCAGGATGGCCGACTCGATGTAGCAGGCGCCGTGGACCAGGTTGCGCAGGAGGCGCGAGGCCGATCGCGCGTCCGTATCACCCCCGACGCCGAAGGCATGATCAAGCGCCAGCGACGCGGCGTGGGCGTGGGAGGTGGGACAGACGCCGCAAATGCGCGACGTGATCAGGGTGGCATCGCGCGGATCGCGGCCCTCGAGCAGTTTTTCGAAACCGCGATACAAAGTCCCGATCGAAAAGGCGTCCACCACCTGTTGAACACCGTTCACCGTGTCCACCTTCACCTCGACCTTGAGGTGGCCCTCGATGCGCGTGATGGGGTCAATCGCCGCAGTGATGACTGGCATAGCTCCTTGCAGGACAAGTCACTCAACGTAAGGTCCGAAGAACGAGTGAGGACCGGGGAAGGTCTTTTCGACGCAGCCGTGACACGGCGCGTTCACGCCGATGCACCAGTGGCCGGGATGGGGCTCGCCGCGTTGGTTCCCCCCGATGCCACACCAGGCGGCGTTGCAGCGCGACTTCGTAAACGGACCGCGACAGCCAAGCGCGATGAGACACCGGCCATCTTCGCCGAAGTTCGTCGCCTCAGCCGTACCGGTCTGGGCAGGGTTCCGTGGGCACTTGTCGTGGATGATCGGGACCTCCTCGCCTCCCTCATAGCTCTTGCTGTAGAGGTCGACTGGTCGTCCGTCCGTGTCGAGCGTCGGACGTTGCCCGAGAAGCAACTGCACGATGGCCCACACAACCCAGTCGGGATTCGCCGGACAACCCGAGATATTGATCGCCGGGCGACCGGTGAACTGCCGCACGCCCAGGCAGCCGGTCGGATTCGAGCCGCTGGCTGGAATGCCGCCGAAGCAGGCACAGGTCCCGACACAGACCGTCTGCAGCGCTTTGGGCACGAGGTGCTGCACCGCCTGCGCGAATGTCATCTCCTGGCCGCGCTCGCTCCAGACAACACAGGGATGCCCCTGAAACCTGGTGGGCACGGCACCCTCGAGCACCAGAATGAAGTTGCCCGTCTCCGCAGTCCGCTTCAGCGCCGCCACGGCGGTCTCGCCGGCCCCTCCCATCAGCGTGGGATGAAAGACCAGGTTGATGGCCTTGGTCACGACCTCCGCAACGTCCGACGGCTCCCCCATCCGGTCAGAAACCCGGTTCAGGAAGGAAATCGAGCAGCCAGTGCAGGCGCTTCCGATCAGCCAGATGACCGAGGGCGCCAACGGGTCGGCCAACGCTTCTTTCAGGAGGCTCAGTTTGCCGGCATCGAGCCCCAATGCCGCGGCGGACACGCCGCAATACCGGAAGAACTTTCGGCGAGTAATCGACATGGTCACTCCACGAGTCACGCTTTAACCGGCCCAGATTCTCGATCGCGTCGGGCTCCAGGAAAGTCCCCGGGACTGTCGCGTGAGGCCCAGCGAACAAGCATCGAGGCAACCCAAGGCCTTCCCACTTTCCGTTCGCCGGCCCACTGGCGGCCAAGAATACAGCAGGTTCGCGAGAACGCAAATCGCACCCCGCATTCCGCTTCCCGGAGGACTTGACTGTGTTGATTGGTCCCGCGCGGAGGAAACCGCGTGGATCTGTCTTTGACACCAACACGGGCCTTGGACAACAATGAACGCTGCCAGGAGTCCCGCCGCGTGAGGGCACGCGGCCCTCAGGCTGCCAGACGGCGGAAGGACGAAACCGGAGACTTTCGCGTCGCGGTTTCCAGCCTCAGCCATGAAACAGGCCGGCTGGGCCGGGTCTCCTCTCTGCGCCGCGCCGGTCAGGTTCGTTGGTCCCGACCCGGCGCTGCATCACTTGTGTCACACTGAATGAATGCGATGTCTTTGAAGCTTCTGAAAACCGCCGGCAGGTTCGCCGGCGCCGTCGTTGTCACGCTGGCACTCGATCTGACCGCAGCCCAAGTCCTCAGCATCGGGCACCGAGGCAACTCGATGTTCGCGCCGGAGAATACCCTGGCCGCATTCCGATCCGCGCTCGGGAAAGCGGACTGGGTCGAATTGGACGGACACATCACACGGGACGGCCACGTGGTTGTGATCCACGACTCGACAGTGGACCGGACCACGGACGGTGCGGGATCGGTCTCGAACCTGACCCTGGCCGAGCTGAAACTCCTGGACGCAGGATCCTGGTTTGCGCCGGAGTTCGCCGGCGAACGCATTCCGACACTGGCGGAAGCGATCGAGGCCATCCTGCCGGAGGCGGTTCCGCTCATCGAGCGCAAGGCGGGCAGCGCCGCGGTCTATGTCGCCGAGTTGCGCCGGTTGGGCGTCATCGACAGCGTTGCCGTGCAGGCCTTCGATTGGAACTTCCTCGCCGCGGTTCACGCCCTCGAACCCGGCCTGCGCCTCGGCGCCCTGGGCAGCGGCGCCCTCACCAGCGCGAAGCTGGGCGAGATCGCGAGGACAGGGGCCACATTCGTTGCCTGGGAGAAGGCGAATGTCACGGCCACCGAGCTGGACCTCGCGCGCGCGGCGGGTATGGAGCTGTTCGTATGGACCGTGGACGGTCCGCAGATCGGGGTCTTCGCGGCGTTGGGCGTGGACGGGATCATCTCGAACGACCCGGCTTCGGTTCGGGCCCAGACGCATCCGGACACGGGTCCCGCCAGCGATCTGCGTGCGGGGCTGGTTGCGTATTGGAAGATGGACGACGGTCTGACCGATCCTTTCACCACCGTGGTCGAGGACAGCCACGGAGCCAACACGGCGGCTCTGACACGAACCGACGGCGACTCCCATTGGATTGGCGGAGACGATGCGCGGTTTGGGGGAAGCCTCTTCGTGGACGGGGCGCACGCCTATGTGACCGTGCCCAGCACACCCGCCCTGAACATCAACACCAACGAAGTCACGCTCTCGCTCTGGGTGCGGCTGACCGCACTCCCATCCCAAGCCCCCGAAGCGTATGCCGGAATTTTCGACTCCGTCGAGGACTGCTATGCGCTCTACCTCGATCGGAGCGCGAGCGAACTGCGATTCAAGGTCACGGACACCGCGGGGCATGCCGCCCGTCCGGGCATTCCCCAGGCCGCTCTGACGACAAACCGGTGGCTCCATGTGGCGGCCACATACAACGGCAACGCCGGGCTGGCCAGCGGGCAGACCGTCATCTACCTCGATGGCCAAGCCGCCGACATCCACGTCGGCCACGACGGCTCGGCCCCAACCGGATTGAAGGGCAATGTGAAACCGAACCAGAGCGCCGCCTTCGGTCGCAACGGGACGCAGGCCGCCTACCGCTTCGTCGGCGCCGTCGACGACGCCGCCGTCTGGAACCGCGCTCTCTCAGCGACCGACATCGCGCGCATCCATGAGATCGGCACCAACGGCCTGCCACTGTCGGAACTGCTCTTCGAGCCGACGCCCGACATTGTGTTCACGAGCCTGCGGGTCAGCCCCAACGGCGCGGGGATCGAGATTGCCTTTCAGAACCTCGGCCCCTGGGAGTCATTCTGGTTGCGACGCGCGACAAACCTGCACGGACCCTACCTGCGCGTGCCGGGTGTGACACCCGTCGCCATGGGCGATGGCCATTACCGCTTCGATTATCCCATCGCTCCCGGCGGTCCGGACGAATGGTTCCGCATCGAGGGGGACTGAACAAGACGCGGGATCTTGTTTCTCCGACGCCGGTTCATGAGCGCAATGCGTTCCTGAAAAGGAAGCCCCGCTTCCCATGAACCGTGGTTGCGTAGCCGCCCCGCATCGCGGGATCAGACGGCGCCATCTCGCTCCGTCGAAGGCAGGAATCAGCGCCGACTCACGTCGGCGGCTACAGAGCGGTTCACGGTCCCCGTGCGCATTCAACCGTTGAATGTCAATGCTTCCCATGAACCGTGGTTGCGTAGCCGCCCCGCATCGCGGGATCAGACGGCGCCATCTCGCTTCGTCGAAGGCAGGAATCAGCGCCGACTCACGTCGGCGGCTACAGAGCGGTTCACGGTCCCCGTGCGCATTCAGCCGTTGAATGTCAACGCTCTCATGAACCGTGGTTCCGTAGCCGTCCCGCCGTCGCGCATGCGCGTCAACCTTAGGCCGGCTAAGATGCAGACCTTGCACGGAAGCTGCCCGGGCACGAACGTGTGCGGTAGCGCGAAGTCCCGCGGCCGCGGGAGAGTGCGTGTGCTTCAGCACCGCTCTGGTTTGGGAAAGCACCGAAGACCATCTCGAAAAGCGGCGGTCAACCGCCGCACTCGTGTGCCCTTGTGTGTACGAGCCGGGCAGTGGAGGGGCGACGTCCTCGTCGCCCGCGAACACAGTGTGCGACTCGATTGGTCGGGGACGAGGACGTCCCCACTCCTATTCCCGCAGCCGCGCATACGCGTCGACCTAAGGGTGGTTGAGATGCGGACCCTGCACGGAAGCCGCCCCGGCACGAACGTGTCCGACAACGCGAAGTCCCGCATTGCGGGAGAGTGCGTGTGCTTCAGCACCGCTTTGGA
>Ga0116154_10003111_pt1 | contig 12045 bp, 11 predicted proteins | sample AD_UKC030_MetaG_FD_89898 | JGI IMG/M metagenome (GOLD analysis project Ga0116154, IMG submission 89898) | Active sludge microbial communities of municipal wastewater-treating anaerobic digesters from USA - AD_UKC030_MetaG | ecosystem: Engineered > Bioreactor > Anaerobic > Digestate | place: USA...
GCCACGAGCCTCGCCGCCTCCAATGCGTCGATGTCGGTGAGGGCCGAGGCGGCGGTGGAGACGTAGGCCTCCATCGCGTGGACCAGGGCGTCCATGCCCGTCGCCGCGGTGAGCTCGGGGGGCATCGTGACGGTGGCGAGGGGATCGACGAGGGCCGCGTCGGGTATGGCCTTCTTGGAGACGATGGCGATCTTCACGTGGCGCTTCGTGTCGTTGATGATGGCGAACTGGGAGACGTCGGCGCTCGTGCCCGCGGTCGTCGGGACGCAGAGGAGGGGCGGCCCCGGCTCGGGCACCGCGTCGATGCCCTCGAACTCCAGGACGTCCCGGCCGTTCGCCGCGGAGAGGCCGATGCCCTTGGCGCAGTCCATGGGGCTGCCGCCGCCGACCGCGACGATGAGGTCGCAGTTCCGCTCCCGGTAGAGCTCGAGGCCCGCCCTCGCCTCCTCGTCGCGGGGGTTCGGGCTCACTCCGTCGAAGACCACGCAGCCCAGGCCCGCCTCCTTGAGGGAATCCTCTATCGGCCCGACGATGCCCGCCGCGCGGACGCCCGGGTCGGTGACGAGGAGGACCTTCGAGGCGCCGAAGCGCAGGGCGTAGCTCCCCGCCTTCCTGGCGGCACCTTCGCCGAAGAGGATCTCCGGCGCGTTGTACTTGCGCAGGGGCAGGCGGCCATGTTCGCTCATGGTCCCAACTATGGCCGATCTCGGGGCATTTCGCAAATTCGTCCGCCCCGAAGCGGCCGCGCCGGATGCCACCCCCTTGAATATCCTGCGGTTTTCTGCGAAAAATGAGGGGTGATCACAGTAACAGACCTCGAGCTCTCCTTCGGGGAGCGGACTCTCTTCAAGGACGTGAACCTCAAGTTCACCCCCGGCAACTGCTACGGCATCATCGGCGCCAACGGCGCGGGCAAGTCCACCTTCCTCAAGCTCCTCTCGGGCGAGCTCAGGCAGGACAAGGGCGAGATCGTCATCGGCTCGGGCAAGCGCATGGCCGTCCTGGCCCAGGACCACTTCGCCTTCGAGGAGAACCGCGTCCTCGACACCGTCATCATGGGCTGGCAGAAGCTCTTCCAGGTGAAGCTGGAGCGCGAGGCCCTCTACGAGAAGGCCGACTTCACGGAGGCCGACGGCATCCGCGCCAGCGAGCTCGAGGGCGAGTTCGCCGAGCTGGGCGGCTGGGAGGCCGAGGCGCAGGCCGCCATCCTCCTCTCCGGCCTGGGCGTGCCCGAGGCCCACCACGAGAAGCTCATGAAGGAAGTCGACGAGGGCGTGAAGGTCCGCGTCCTCCTGGCCCAGGCCCTCTTCGGGAACCCCGACATCCTCCTCCTCGACGAGCCGACCAACGGCCTGGACCTCGAGTCCATCGACTGGCTGGAGGACTTCCTCATCGAGTTCCCGAACATCGTCATCGTCGTCTCCCACGACCGGCACTTCCTCAACGCCGTCTGCACCCACACCTGCGACATCGACTTCGGCAAGGTGAGGATGTACTCGGGCAACTACGACTTCTGGTTCAAGATGAACCGCATCCTCGTCCAGCAGCAGAAGGACCTCAAGAAGCGGAACGAGGACAAGGCGAAGGACCTCAAGGACTTCATCCAGCGCTTCTCCGCGAACGCGGCCAAGAGCAAGCAGGCCACCTCCCGCAAGAAGATCCTGGAGAAGCTCGAGCTCGACGCGATCGTGCCCTCCTCCCGGCGCTTCCCCTACGTCGGCTTCAAGCCCGACCGGGACGTCGGCAACAACGTCCTCAAGGTCGTCAAGCTCGAGAAGAGCTTCGAGGGCGAGAAGGTCCTCTCCGGCTACGACCTCACGGTGAACCGCGGCGACAAGATCGCCTTCGTCGGCCGCGAGCACCTCGCGAAGACCATGCTCTTCGAGATCGCCGCGGGAGAGCAGGCCGCCGACTCCGGCGACGTCTACTGGGGCCAGACCATCTCCTTCTCCTACTTCCCCAAGGACAACACGAGGCTCTTCGACTCGGACCTCTCCATCACGGACTGGCTCAAGCAGTACGCGAACTCCGACGACGACACCTACATCCGCTCCTTCCTGGGCCGGATGCTCTTCTCCGGGGACGAGGCCCTGAAGCCCGTCCGCGTCCTCTCCGGCGGCGAGAAGGTGCGCTGCGTCCTCTCGAAGCTCATGCTCTCCGGGGCGAACTGCCTGATCCTGGACGACCCGACGAACCACCTGGACCTGGAGGCGATCACCGCCCTCAACGACGGCCTCATCGAGTTCCCCGGCGTACTCCTCTTCACGAGCCACGACCACGAGTTCATAACGTCGATCGCCAACCGGATGGTGGAGATCTGCCCGGGCGGCGTCATCGACCGCTACATGAGCTTCGACGAGTACATCAAGGACAAGCAGGTGGCCGAGCTCCGCGACCAGTACTACCACGGCCACACGATAGCCGAACTCTGATACCTTCGTCGTAGCCGTCCGTTTTCCGGAAAGCCGTCCCCCGCGGGGCGGCTTTTTTGCGCCTCCGGAGGCCCGCCCCGCCTTGACCATGCCGGCGGGCAGTCGTATGATGTACGAAAAGGCCGCGGTTGACGCGGCCCAGACACGTACGGAGGAAAACGAATGAAGCGTTCCGTCGTCACCATCCTCGCCCTCGGGCTCGCCCTCCTGGCGATCTCCTGCGGCGGTAAGGCCGCGAAGCCCGCCGACACCGCGGGACTCCCCACCGCCCGGCTCCTCACCGACGCCACCGGCATCGATGACAAGTCCTTCAACGCCGCCGCCTGGCGCGGCATCCTCGACTTCTACGGGGACACCTGGGAGAACCAGGCCAAGAAGGGCAAGTCCTACGACGTCGTCACGGCGCAGACCCAGGACATGTACGTCCCGAACCTCAAGCAGGCCTCGGACGAGAAGTACGACCTCGTGGTCGTCACCGGCTTCACCTGGGCCGACGCCCTGGGCGAGGTCGCGAAGCAGTACCCCGACCAGAAGTACATGATCGTCGACGTCGACTGGGTCGCCGGCTCCAACGTCATGCAGATGACCTTCTCCGAGCACGAGGGCTCCTACCTCGTCGGCGTCGCGGCCGCCCTCAAGGCCCAGGCCGACGGCATCAAGGACGCCAAGTTCGGCTTCATCGGCGGCATCCCCGGCCCCGTCATCACCAAGTTCGAGATGGGCTGGGTCCAGGGCATCAAGTCCGTCCTCCCCGACGCCAAGATCGTCGACTACTACGCGAACGACTGGGGCAAGCCCGAGCTCGCGAAGGCCCAGGCCAAGAACTGGTACGACTCCGGCGTGTACGCGATCTTCTCCGCGGCTGGCGGCACCGGCAACGGCACCATCGCCCAGGCCAAGGAATACCGCAGCCAGGGCAAGAACGTGTGGGCGGTCGGCGTCGACTCCGACCAGTTCGCCGACGGCGTCTACGCCGAGGGCAAGTCCGCCGTCCTGACCTCCATGCTCAAGCGCGTGGAGACCGCCTCCAAGTACGCCCTCGACGCCGTGAAGAACAAGACCTTCAAGGCCGAGGTCGTCGTCCTCGACACCAAGGCGGAGGGCGTCGGCTTCTCCGACAAGAACCCCGAGCTCGGCGCCGACATCGTCGCCAAGGTCAACGAGGCGAAGGCCAAGATCGTCTCCGGCGACATCAAGGTCGCCGCGACCTACGCCGACGCGAAGGCCCTCCCCGGCTTCCCCCAGAACCTCCAGGCCAGCGACAAGCAGTAAGCTTCCCCAGGCCGGGACGAGCCTTGAGGCTCGCTCCGGCCGGACGGCTGGCGGCCCCCGGCTCCGCTCCCGCGGTCCGGGGGCCCCTCCGTCTTCTCATTTTTCCCGATTGGAACCCACATGGACGAGTACGCCATCGAGATGCTCGACATCACGAAGGTCTTCCCCGGCGTCGTGGCGAACGACAAGGTGACCCTTCGCGTGCGCGAGAACGAGATCCACGCCATCCTCGGCGAGAACGGCGCGGGCAAGTCCACCCTCATGTCGGTCCTCTTCGGCCTCTACGACCCCGACGGCGGCTCGATCCGCGTGAAGGGCAAGGAAGTCCGGATCAGGGACCCGAACGAGGCGACGGCCCTCGGCATCGGCATGGTGCACCAGCACTTCAAGCTCGTGCACACCTACACCGTCACCGAGAACATCATCCTGGGCATGGAGCCGCGCCGCCGCGACGGCACCATCGACATCGCGAGCGCCGAGAGGCGCGTGGCCGAGCTCTCCGAGCGCTACGGGCTGTCCGTCGACCCGCGCGCGAAGATCGAGTCGATCACGGTCGGCATGCAGCAGCGCGTGGAGATCCTCAAGATCCTCTACCGCGACGCCGACATCCTCATCTTCGACGAGCCGACGGCCGTGCTCACGCCGCAGGAGATCGACGAGCTCATGTCCATCTTCGAGCGCCTCAAGGCCGAGGGGAAGACGATCATCCTCATCACCCACAAGCTCCGCGAGATCAAGGAGGCGGCCGAGCGCTGCACCGTCCTGCGCCGCGGACGCTTCATCGGCACCGTCGACGTGGCCTCGACGACCGAGGAGGAGATGGCTGAGATGATGGTCGGCCGCGCGGTCAAGTTCCGCATCGACAAGGAGGAGGCGAAGCCGGGCGACGTCGTCCTCAAGGTCGAGGACCTCACCGTGATGAGCTCCAAGGGCCATCCCGCCGTGAAGGGCCTCTCCCTGGAGGTCAGGGCCGGCGAGATCGTGGGCCTGGCCGGCGTCGACGGCAACGGCCAGTCCGAGCTCATCCAGGCCATCACCGGCCTCAAGCCCGCGAAGTCGGGCCGCATCCTCCTGGAGGGCCGGGACATCGCCCACCTCTCCATCAAGGAGCGGGTCGAGGCCGGCATCGGCCACGTCCCCGAGGACAGGCACAAGCACGGCCTGGTGCTGGACTTCCGCCTGGACGAGAACCTGGCGCTCAAGACCTACGACAAGAAGCCCTTCCTCAAGCGCCTCGGCGTGCTGGACTTCGCCGCGATGGCCGCCCACGGCGACGGCCTCATCGGGCAGTACGACATCCGCGCGGGCAAGGGCTCGGCCACGAAGGCGCGGAACATGTCGGGCGGCAACCAGCAGAAGGCGATCATCGCTCGGGAGATCGACCTCTCCCCCCGCCTCCTCGTCGTCGCCCAGCCCACCCGGGGCCTGGACGTCGGCGCCATCGAGTACATCCACAAGCGCGTCGTCGCCGAGCGGGACAAGGGGCGGGCCGTCCTCCTCGTCTCCTTCGAGCTCGACGAGATCATGGCCCTCTGCGACCGCATCGCCGCCATCTCCAAGGGCGAGATCGTCGGCGTCGTCGACGCCGCCACCGCGGAGGAGCGCGCAATCGGCGCCATGATGGCCGGCGTCCGCGGCGCCCACCCCGCCGCCGGACGCCGCGACGAACGGCCCGCGCAAGGAGCGTCCTGACATGGCCTTCGCAAGCAAAGACAGCGCCAAGGCGAAGGCCCGGGCGGACCTCTTCGACGCCTTCATCGGCTCCAACGGGGCGATCTCCGTCATCGTCGTCGTCCTCGGCTTCCTCTGCGGCACCCTCCTCATCCTGGCCGTCGGGAAGAACCCCGGGAACATGTACGCGGCCCTCCTCCAGACCCTCACCGGCCTGGACGTGACCCGCGGGACCTGGAACGCCCGCTACATAGGCGAGTGGCTCACGGCCTCCATGCCCCTCATCCTCTGCGGCCTCTCCATGGGCTTCGCCGCCCGCACCGGCCTCTTCAACGTCGGCGCCGAGGGGCAGTACATCGTCGGCCTCACGGCGGCGCAGTTCGTCGCCCTCTTCGGACCCCAGGTCCCCGGCCTGCACTGGGCCCTGGCCCTGGTCGCGGGCTGCCTGGCCGGCGCCCTCTGGGGAGGCCTGGTCGGCTGGCTCAAGGCCAAGTACTCCGTCTCCGAGGTCGTCGCGACGATCATGCTCAACTACGTCGCCTACTACCTCTCGCGCTTCTTCACCCAGCTCATGCCCGCGGCGAACACCTACAGGACCCCCGCCTACCCGGAGACGGCCCTCCTCAAGAACGGCCTCTTCGAGAGGCTCACGAACGGCTCCAGGCTCAACACGGGGCTCTTCGTCGTGGTCATCTGCGTCGTCTTCTACTGGTTCGTCATCGAGCGCACGCGGCTCGGCTTCGAGCTCCGCGCCACGGGCCTCAACAAGGAGGCCGCGCGCTGCTCCGGCATCAAGGTGACGCGGAGCATAACCGCCTCCATGGCGATCGCGGGCGCCTTCGCGGGCCTGGCCGGCGTCATCGTCGCCCTGGGCTCCTTCAGCTACGGCCGGGTCCTGGGCGGCCTGGACAACTACGGCTTCAACGGCATCGCGGTGGCCCTCGTGGGCAACAGCACCGCGGGCGGAACCCTCCTCTCCGGCCTCCTCTTCGGCATGCTCGCCTCCGCCCAGCCCCTCATGCAGTCCCGCCAGATCCCCAAGGAGGTAACGTGGATCATCTCCGGCCTGGTCGTCGTCTTCATCTCGCTCCGGGCGGGCTTCAAGATGATCATGGATTGGCGCCAGAAGCGCCTGGCCGAGAAAGGAAGGCAGCGCGATGAGTAGCCTGCTCGGAATGCTCCCCTCCGTCCTCATGATCGTCGCGCCCATCCTCATCGCCGCCCTGGGCGGCATGATCTCCGAGCGCTCGGGCGTCGTCAACATCGCCCTGGAGGGCCTCATGGGCATCGGCGCCTTCGCGGCGGCGACGACCCACGTCCTCCTCGAGTCCTCGATGCGGGGCTCGGTCTGGCTCGCCCTCCTGGTGGCCACCGCGGCCGGCATGGCCTTCTCCCTCATCCACGCCTACGCCTCCGTGAGCCTCAAGGCAGACCAGACGGTCTCCGGCACGGGCATCAACCTCCTCTCCATGGGCGGCACGGTCTTCCTCTGCCAGATCATCTTCAGGCAAGAGAGGACGGAGCCCTACAAGCTCGGGATGATGCCGGGCCTGGGCGGGATCTACCCGACCGCCTACATCGCCCTCGCCGTCCTCCTGGCCACCTGGTACGTCCTCTACAAGCGGCCCTTCGGCCTGCGCCTCCGCGCCTGCGGCGAGCACCCGGCCGCGGCCGCCTCCGCCGGTATCGACGTCAAGAAGATGCGCTACATCGCCGTCCTCGCCTCAGGCGCCTACGCGGGCCTCGCGGGAGGCTGCCTCGTCCTCACCCAGACCATCCAGTTCACGAACATGACCATCAACGGCGCGGGCTTCATCGCCTTGGCCGCGGTCAGCTTCGGCCGCTACCTGCCCAAGGGCATCGCGGGCTCGAGCGTCCTTTTCGGCTCCGCCGTCGCGCTCGCGATCTACATGGTCAACATCGAGGCGCTCCGCGGCCTGCCGCCGGAGTTCTTCAGCATCATGCCCTACCTCATCACCCTCGTGACCCTCGTCGCCTTCTCGGGCAAGGACTACGCGCCCCGCGCGTCCGGCCAGCCCTACGAGAAGGGCGGGAGCTGAAGCCTCAAGGCGGCTGCGCGGAGCTCCGCGCAGCCGCCGCGCTTTCCATCGAATCCCCAGCGGCGCCGGCCGGCCCGGCCGCCCCGGGGCCCTCCAGGAGACCACATGCACGACAAGAGCCTAGACCACTACAAGGACGGGACGCCGCACAACACGGCCAAGTCCGGCGACATCGCCAGGACAGTCCTCATGCCCGGCGACCCCCTTCGCGCCAAGCACCTCGCGGAGAACTTCCTGGAGGGCGCGAAGCAGTTCAACGCCGTCAGGAACATGTTCGGCTACACGGGCACCTACAAGGGCAAGCCCGTCTCCGTCATGGGCTCGGGCATGGGCGGCCCCTCCATAGGCCTCTACTCCTACGAGCTCTTCGCCTTCTACGGCGTCGAGCGCGTGATCCGCATCGGCACCTGCGGGGGCCTCACCTCCGCCGTCGAGGTGGGCGACCTCGTCCTCGCGATGGCTTCCTCCGGCGACTCGAACTACGCCCACCAGTACCGGCTCAACGGAAGCTTCAGCCCCTGCGCCGACTTCGAGCTCCTGGAGAAGGCGGTCGGCGCGGCCAGGTCGAGGAAGATCCCCTATTGGGTCGGCAACGTCTTCTGCTCCGACGTCTTCTCCCTCTACAGCGCCCTCCCCGAGGGCGAGGGCTGGGCCAAGTGGGCCAAGATGGGCTGCGCCGCGACGGACATGGAGAGCTTCGCCCTCTACTGCAACGCCGCCTACCTCGGAAAGAAGGCCCTGGCGATGTTCACCTGCTCGGACTCCAACGTGAGCCGCAAGGAGATGAGCCCCGCCGAGAGGCAGACCGCCCTCACCTCGATGTTCGAGGTGGCCCTCGAGATAGCCTGATGGGCGCCTTCGACGAGCCCCGCGGCGGAGCTCTCCCCCGCGGCCCCCTCGCCCGCGAGGACAGGAAGGCCCTGCCTCCGGAGGCGCGGGCCTTCCTGGAGGCGATGGAGCGGAGATACGCCTGCAAACTCTACGACGGGAAGCCGCTTCCCCGCGCGCTCGAAGACTACATCCTCGAGTGCGGGCGCCTCTCGCCCTCCTCCTTCGGCCTCGAGCACTGGCGCTTCGTCGCCGTCCGCGAGGCCGCGGCCAAGGAGCGGCTCTTCGCGGCCTGCTTCGCCCAGGAGAGCGTCCGCACGGCCTCCCTCGTCGTCGTCGCCCTCGCGCGGCGCGCCGCCGCCTACGGCCCCGAAACGGACTTCGTGAAGGCCCGCGCCGAGCGCTTCCCGGGAGGCTGGCCGGTCTTCCGCGAGGACTACAAGGGCTACTACGCCTTCCTCTCGGAGAACGGGCTCCTTGAGCATTGGGCCAAGGCCCAGACCTACATCGCCTGCGCGAACATGATGACGGGCGCGGCGGCCGCCGGCCTCGACTCCTGCGCGATCGAGGGCTACAAGGAGCCGGAGGTCCTCTCCGCGATCGGCGCCGATCCCGGGGAATGGCTCGTCGGCATCGTCACCGTCTTCGGCCGCAGGGCCGAGGAGCCGCGGGAGAAGATCCGCGAGCCTTTCGAGGCTGTCGTCGACTACCGCTAGAAGCTCGCTTGATGCCAGAGCCCGCGACAGACGTCGCGGGTTTTTTTTCGCGCTGCCACTTGACAGATAGCGGGCTTTTGCTCATATTTACCTCAGGTTGAATTAAGCATATGCTTATTTTATCCCATGCGCCGTCGGCGCAAGTATATGTCCTATAACGCAAGGAGGCATGTCATGCCTAATTTCAATGGAATGGGTCCCACTGGGGCTGGACTGATGAGCGGCAGGGGCCTCGGCCCCTGCGGCGGAGGCCAGGCCGCTCGCCGCGGTTTCGGGTACGGCGCGGGGCCCCGCGGGGCGGGCCGAGGCTTCGGACGCGGCGCCGGCTACGGTCGAGGCTGGAACCTCGGCCCCGGGCTCGGCCGCTTCGCCGTCGGCTACGGCCCGGAGGACTCCGACACGCGCGCCGAAGGGCTGAGGCAAGCCCTCGAGGCGCGCGTCTCCCTCCTCCGCGCCGAGCTCGCGCGGGCCGAAACCCTGCTCATGGAGAGCCAGGCGGAACGGGCTGGAGAAGAAGAGCGGTGAGCGAAGCCCCTAGGACGACCGTCGCCGTCGCGACGGCGGCCCGTCGCGGTCGAGGGCGGCCTTCCTAGGAGCCGCCGGGGCCGGAGTCCACGGCTTGCGGCCATCGTGAGCCTTGCGGCCGCCGCGAGCCGGAGCGGCTCCGCGCGGAGAGGCCCAAGGCCGCGGCGGCGAGCAGGGAGGCCAGCATCACGACGGCCATCCTGAGGGCGATGGAGGCGTCAAGGGAGCCGCCCGACTCGACGTGGACGAAGTTGAGCGCGGAGTTCATCGCCGTGTGCGCCGCCCAGGGGGCCCAGAGGCTGCCGGTCTTCAGGGCAAGCCAGCCCCATACGAGGCCCATGAGAAGCTGGGGCAGGAAGTTGGAGACCAGCGCGAAGGCCACCTCGCCCGGGCTCGAGACGCGGCCGGTCATCAACCATTTGGGCACCCAGACGAGGTGCCAGGCGCCGAAGAGGAGGGCCTGGAAAAGGTTCGCCTTGGCCTGCTTGGCCGCGATGAGGAAGAGCGCGATCATGAGGCCCCGAAAGAGGCCTTCCTCCATGAAGGAGTTGACGATGTTCCCGAGGAAAAGCCAGGCCGCGAAAAGCGCGCCTCCCTGGACGCCGGCCTTCGGGTCCAGGGCGCATAGGCGTAAGGCCGGCGCTGCTCCGCGGGCGGAGAGGGCGATGAGCTCGGCCGCGTAGCCCGAGGCCAGTGCGAGGGCTGAAAAGCCCAAGCCGGCGAAAAGGGCTTTCCCCGCGCCGCGCGAGCGGAAGCCGATGTCCGCGGGCTTCCTTCCGGAGAGGGCCAGGAAGCCGAGGACGAGCGCGAAGCCAGCTGCCTTGGAGACGATGATCTCGCCCCAAAGCTCGTCCAGCCTGAACACGAATATGTCGGCAAGCCTGAGGCAGAAAGCCGCGAAGCAGACGGCGAGCGCCCAAGGCGCGGCGCTCCGCGCTTCTATCCTGATAGGCGGCTCGCCGCCTCGTCCTTCGCCTCGCATGGCTTCTCCTTGTGGCCGGGACTCCGGCCGGACAACGGGCCTGAGCCCGTTCCGCTACGGCAGCTCGACGAGCTCGATGAGCTCTTCCTTCTTGACCTCGTCCACGATCCACGAGCAGGCCGCGAAGCAGCGGTCCCGAGTCGCGCCGGAAACGATGGCGAGGAGGACCGTATCACCCGCCGCGAGGCGGCCTAGGCGATGGACAAGCAGGACCTGGTTGAGGGCGAAGTCGGCACGGGCCCGGCGGGCGATGGCCAGGAGCCCCTCGTCCGCGCCGGAACCGAGGGTCTTGAGCTCCACCGCCTTAAAATCGGGCACTTGCTTGCCCGGGCGCTTGACCCTGCCGTGGTGGAGGACGACCGTGCCGCTTGAGTCCGTCTCCCTTTCGAGGAAGGCCCCATAGAGGCCAAGATGGTCGAGGGGCTCGTGCGACGTGAAAGCCTGTATCATCGGGCTGTCTCCTCGTATACTTGACTATTGGGCATATGCTTGTTAGTATCTTCCCGAGCGATAGAACCATCGGAGGACTCACATGAACGAGGACAAGGGCGCCGCCCCTGACGCGGTCGCCAACAAGGTAACATACGTGATCGGGGTCGGTTCCGGCAAGGGCGGCGTCGGCAAGTCGACGAGCGCGGTGCTCCTGGCCCAGGCCTGCGCGGCGAAGGGCCTCAAGGTGGGACTCCTGGACGCGGACATCACGGGCCCTAGCGTCCCCCGCCTCCTCGGCATCGAGTCCTTCAGGGCCGACTCGGACGGCGAGAAGCTCCTGCCCGTCCTGGCGGAGGAGGGCTTCGGCGTCATGTCCATCAACCTCCTGGTCGAGGACGAGGACGCGCCGGTGATCTGGCGGGGACCCCTCCTCTCCCGCGCCGTCGAGCAGTTCTGGACCGACACGGCCTGGGGCGAGCTCGACGTCCTGGTCGTTGACCTGCCTCCGGGGACGGGCGACGTCCTCATCACGGCCCTCACCGCCCTGCCCGTCACCGGCGTCGCCTTCGTGGCCACGCCCCAGGACCTGGTCTCCATGGTCGTCGCGAAGGCCGTCGGCATGGCCCACGCCGCCGAGGCCCACGTCCTGGGCATCGTCGAGAACATGGGCACCATCGTCTGCCCGGGCTGCGGCAAGGAGCATCCCCTCTTCGCCGCGGGCGAGGCCGGAAAGTCCGGCGCCCATCGCCGCGGTCTCCCCCTCCTCGGCCGCTTCCCCTTCAGGCCCGAGATCGCCCAACGCGGCGTGATCCGCTGGGCCGAGCTTCCCGAGGGACTCAAGGCCGAGGCCCTGGCCTTCGCCGACGCGGCCCTCGAGGCTGCGAAGAAGGCCGACGCCGTCATCCGGACCGCGAAGGCGAACCGCGCGGCCTCCGGCGGCGAGGACGGGAAGTGTGAGGGCTGCGGCTGCACGGGGGATTGCTCCGACGGCTGCTCGGGCTCGTCGAAGGAAGCCGCGGGCGGCTGCGGCTGCGGACACTAGGCATATGCCCCGCCCCTTCTCCGAGCGCCGCGTCGGCGGCGAGCCCGCGGCGGCGCTCTGGAAACCCGCAGGGATTCCGGTCCGC
>Ga0116154_10003116_pt1 | contig 12037 bp, 10 predicted proteins | sample AD_UKC030_MetaG_FD_89898 | JGI IMG/M metagenome (GOLD analysis project Ga0116154, IMG submission 89898) | Active sludge microbial communities of municipal wastewater-treating anaerobic digesters from USA - AD_UKC030_MetaG | ecosystem: Engineered > Bioreactor > Anaerobic > Digestate | place: USA...
AGTCGCGTCCTGGTCTTGGTCGCCGACGGCGTCGTAGGAGGGGCGACGGCGGCTGCGGGGCTCGAAATCCTCCTCGGCGCGGGCGGCGAAGCGCGAGCGGGGCTCGGCCTCGCGGCCAGGCGCGGCGCCTTCGTCCGCGCGCCAGCGAAGGCCGGGCTTGCGGTCCGGGGCGGAGGCGGCACGCGACCGCGGCTCGGCGGCCTCGGCCGCGGCGGAGCGCGTGCGGGACCTCGGCTCGCCGTCGTCCCCGGGCTCGCGGTACGCGCGCGACCGAGGCTCGGGCGCCGAGGGCCTTGGGAGGAATTCGACGCTCGCCGCGCGGTCGGCCTCGAAGGCGGCGCTCCTAAGAGCGCTGGTCCTGAGGCCGGGCGCGGTCTCCGGGGCGGAGGCGAAGGAGCGGACCGGAGAAGCCTGAGGGCGCACGGCGGCCTCGCGCAGGGCGAAGCTCGGGGGGCGCGAGGCGAAGTCGGGCGTGCGCCGCTCGACGGCGGGCCGGTCCAGGACGGGCCGGCCGGCAAGGCGCGGCGCGGCGGCCCGGGCGGCGGGTTGCGCGACGGACGGCCGCGCGGCAGGCTGCCGGCCGGAGGGGCGCGGCTCCGCGGCCCGCGCGGCGGGTCGCGCGACAGGAGGGCGCTCGGCGGCGGGAGCGAGGGGCCTGGCCTTGGGAGGCCCGGCGCGTCCCTTCCTGCCGACGACGGCGGGCGACTCGGCGGCGGCCTCGCGGGCCTCCGCCTCGGCGCGCTCGGCCTCCACGAGGCCGGCCTTGAGGCGGCGCCATGCCTCCTGCATGTAGAGGTCGCCGGAGACGGAGTAGCTGTAGCTCGAGGAGAGGATGGTGGAGACGGCGGTGAGGATCTCGTCGTCGGTGAAGCGCCTCAGGCGGCCCACCTTGACCGCGCGGAAGACCGCGTAGTGCCTCGTGCCGAATTTCTTCGAGTAGAGGAAGACGAGGCGCTCGAGGCCGGCGTCGGCGGCCGACCTCCAGTACTTGGCGCAGAAGGCGAGGACGCGGTCCTCCTTCCTCTCGATCTCCTCGGGGATCTCGATCCGCGAAAGGTCGGCGGCGGAGAAGGACAGGCGCGAGAGGTCGAAGTAGCGGGCCCGCGCCTCCTCCTCCTTCCTCCGCCCCTCCTCCAGGGCCTCGCTCCTCGCGATGAAGTCGTATCTCTCGTCGGCCCGCGGCCCGCCGGCCGATGCAGGCTCGCCCCCGCGCCGCAGCCGCTCCTCCTCGCGGCGCTTTTTCTCCAGGGCCTCGCTCCGCGCGACGAAGTCGTACTCTCCCGGCGCGTCGGACCTGGCCATCGCGAGGTACTCGCGCACGAGGTCGCCCGCGCGCTCGACGAGGCGCTCGCGGTGGGACAAAAGGCGCGCGAAGCCCGCGTAGCGCTCGAGGAGGGCCAGCGCCTCGCCCGAGTCCCGGGGGAGGAGGCGCATGAGGGCCTCAGCGGCGGCCAGGGCCTTCCAGGCGTTGGAGAGCCCCGCTCCCTCGAGGGGGGCGGCGAGCGCGTCGATGTTCGCCCGGACGCGCTTGGCCAGGCGCTCGCCGAGCTCGAGCTCGAGGCGGGCCTGCAGCTCGACCCAGCGCGGGTCGTTCTCGCGGTAGAGGCGGAGGAGGAGGAGGCGCGCCCGGTCGTCGGGATAGCGCGCGCGCAGGGGGCCGTTGTAGACGGAGAGGGCCTCGGCCAGGCGGCCGGCCTTGCGGAGGTCGAAGTATCGCTCGAGGTCCGGGTCGCCGCCGTACCGAAGGTCGGGGAAGACGCGCCGGACGATCTCGCGCCGGGTCTCGGGGCTTAGCGCGTCCATCGGGGGGGATTATACGCGGCCTTGGGCCGAGGCGCAACGAGAGGGGCGCGCGCAGCTCCCTATAAGAACGGCCCGCCCCCCTTGAGAAGGAGGACGGGCCGCCCGAGCGCCGCTCCCGGGGCTTCCCTTGCGGGAAGGGGCCGGGGCGCCGTTTCGAGGGGACTCTACTGGAGGAGCTGCATGACCTGCTGGGTCTTCTGGTTCGCCTGGGCGAGCATGGCGTTGCCGGCCTGCGCGAGGATGCGGTCCTTCGTGTACTTCACCATCTCGTTGGCCATGTCCGTGTCGCGGATGCGGCTCTCCGCCGCCTGCATGTTCTCCGCTCCGACGTCGATGCCGCGGATCGCGTGCTCAAGGCGATTCTGGTAGGCGCCGAGGTCGGCGCGCTGCTTCGAGATCTTCTTGAGGGCCGCGTCGAGGGTTCCGATGGCCCGGTTGGAGCCGTCGGGAGACTCGAAGTTGATGATGGAGTCGTCCCCGACGTTCTTCACGCCGAGGGCCTTCGAAGTCATCGTGCCGATGTAGACCTGCTCGCGCTGGTCCATGTTGGCGCCGATGTGGAACCACATGGATCCCGTGACGGCGTTCTCGCCCGTTTCGCGCGCGAAACGGCCGGTGAGGAGATTGAGCCCGTTGAACTGCGCGTGGCTGGAGATCCTGTCGATCTCGTCGACGAGCTGGCTGACTTCCACCTGGATCTGCATCCTGTCCTCGGCGGTGTAGACGCCGTTCGAGGCCTGGACCGCGAGCTCGCGGAGGCGCTGGACGATGTCCTGCGACTCCTGGAGGTAGCCTTCCGTCGTCTGGATGAAGCTGATCCCGTCCTGCGCGTTCTTCGAGGCCCGCTCGAGGCCGCGGATCTGCGACCGCATCTTCTCGGAGACGGCGAGCCCGGAGGCGTCGTCGCCCGCGCGGTTGATCCGCATGCCCGAAGAGAGCTTCTCCATTCCCTTTTCCATGCTGCCATTCGTGACTCTGAGAGAACGGTCGGCGTACATAGCGCTGAGATTGTGATTGATGATCATCCGATACTCCTTTCCGAATTGCCGCGCGGGAATCGCTCCCCGCGCGCGGCGTCCTTGCCGTCGCGAAATGCGCCGGTCCGCCAGCATCCTTCCGCGCGAGTCCCTTGCGCGCGGCGATACAACGCTCGAAAGGCCCTGCTTCGGGACGAGAGCCGCCGGGAGCTTGCGCCTCCGTCGGCCCCGCGCCGCCCCTTATCGGGGCCCTTCCCTCCGAGTATCGGAGGCGGGGGGCGCGGCTTTAGGGAAAAGCGCGGGCGGCGGCGGCGCCTTCCCGCCCTCGGGGCTCGCCGGGCTGCCGTCCTTTTTCCCTCGATTCACGGCTTGAGGATAGAGGCGCGCCGTGCTATCCTCTGCGGGCTGGAGGCCCGATGACCGTACGGAAGATCGTGGAAGTCCTCGACGCGCGCGTCGTGGCGGGCGAGGGAGACCTGGACCTGGAGGTGGGCTCGGCCTGCGGCGCCGACCTCATGAGCGACGTCATGGCCTTCGTCAAGGAGAAGGTCGTCCTCCTCACCGGCCTCGTGAACCCGCAGGCCATCCGCACCGCCGACCTCATGGACATCCGCGTCGTCGTCTTCGTGCGCGGCAAGAGCCCGAGCGAGGACATGGTGGAGATGGCGCGGGAGAACGGCATGATCCTCCTGTCCACCAAGTACTCGATGTTCCTCGCCTGCGGGCGGCTCTACGAGGCGGGCCTCAAGTCGGGCGGCGTCCGGGAGATCGACTAGGCGGGCATGCGGTATCGCTACCTCGTCCCCGGGGACGATTTCTCCATGGCGGGCAAGGCCTCCGCGGAGGTGAAGCGGATCCTGGGCCAGCTCGGCATCGATCCCGCGATCGTGAAGCGCGTCTCCGTCGCGATGTACGAGGCGGAGATCAACATGGCCATCCACGCGGGCGGCGGCGTCGCCGAGGCCGACATCAGCCCCGAGCGCATCGTCGTCACGATGGCCGACGAGGGCCCCGGCATCTCCGACATCGACCTCGCGATGACGGAGGGCTACTCGACGGCCCCCGAGTGGATCCGCGAGCTCGGCTTCGGCGCGGGCATGGGCCTTCCCAACATGAAGCGCAACGCCGACGAGTTCGGCATAGAGAGCGAGGTGGGCCGCGGCACCAAGGTGACGATGCTCGTCCGCTTCGCGGCCGCGGCGCCGGCCGCGGCCCAGGGCGCCGAGCGAGAGGCGTCGCCGTGAGCGGGGACGGGCGCCCCGACTGGCCGGGCGAGGCCGACAGTCGCAGCGAGGCGGCGCGCCTCCTCCACTCGGTCCGCCTCGAGCCCGAGAAGTGCGTCGGCTGCACGACCTGCATCAAGAAATGCCCGACGGAGGCGATCAGGGTCAGGAAGGGACGCGCCCGCATCATCGACGAGCGCTGCATCGACTGCGGCGAGTGCATCAGGACCTGCCCCCACGGCGCCAAGAAGGCCGTCTCCGATCCCTTGGCCCTCATCGCGGGCTTCCGCTACAAGGTGGCCCTGCCGGCGCCCTCCCTCTACGCCCAGTTCGACGAGCGCTGGTCCATCGACCGGATCCTCTCCGGCCTCCTTGCCCTCGGCTTCGACGAGGTCTTCGAGGTGGCGGAGGCGGCCGAGCTCGTCACCGACGCGACCCTGGCCCTCCTGGGCCCGGGCCGCGACGGGGCCATGCCCCGCCCGGTGATCTCCTCCGCCTGCCCGGCCGTCGTCAAGCTCATCCAGGTCCGCTACCCGAGCCTCATCCCCCACCTGGCGCCCCTCCTGCCCCCGGTGGAGGTCGCGGCGCGGTTTGTCAAGGAGCGGCTGCACGCTGGAGAGGAGGGCGTCGGGGTCTTCTTCGTGAGCCCCTGCGCCGGCAAGGTGACGATGGCCCGCGCGCCCATCGGCTACGAGCGCTCGGCGCTGGACGGGGTCATCGGCATCAAGGACCTCTACCTGCCGCTGCGGGGAGTCCTGGGCCAGGCGGCGGAGCGGCCCCTGTCTCGGGCGGGGCGCGGCGGGATCGAGTGGGCCCGCACGGAAGGGGAGGCCGACGCCCTGGGCGAGCGCCGCTCCATCTCGGTGGACGGCATCCAGGCCGTCTCCGGCGTCCTCGAGGCCCTGGAGAACGGGAAGCTGAAGGACGTCGCCTACATCGAGGCCCTGGCCTGCCCGGCCGGCTGCGTCGGCGGGCCCCTCACCGTGGAGAACCCCTACATCGCGCGGAACCGCCTGCGGAACCGGGCCGAGTCCCTGCCCGCGCGCTCGGAGCCGCGGGACCTCGAGCCCCTCTCGGAGCTGGGCTGGACGAGGCCGCCCCTGGCCAGGCCGGCCCTGGCCCTGGACCGGGACATGCTCAAGGCCATGATCATGATGGAGGAGATGGACCTCCTCGCCTCGAGCCTTCCGGGACTGGACTGCGGCTCCTGCGGCGCGCCGAGCTGCCAGGCCCTGGCGGAGGACGTGGTCCGCGGGCAGGCGGCGGCGAACGACTGCATCTTCAAGCTCAGGGAGAACGTGCGCGAGCTGGCCGGGAAGCTTCTGGCCCTGGAGGAGCAGCAGCCGCCCGGACTCGACAAGGACTAGGCTCATGAGGCCGCGCCCTAGGAGGGGCGGCTTGGGGGAACGGAGGCTTGGCGGATCCGGGGGGAGGGAGGCTAGCCTATCGCAAGGCGGCGCTGGGCTTCCTCGGCGCGGGCCAGGAGGCCGGCGCCGTTCTTGGCGCCGCCGCCCTTCGCGGCCTCGAGGGCCCGCTCGGCCCCCTCGCTCCAGCGGGCGTCGCGGCTCCAGCTGTAGAGGAGGCGGTAGCCCGCCTTGAAGCGCTTGGCGAGGACGCTCTGGATCATCCTGTCCATCTCGGCGAGGCTCTCGAAGGGGTGGAGCTTCTCGCGCTCGCGGCCGTTCCCCGTGCGCCAGGCGAGGGTGAGGGCGTAGGGTGAGGTGAGGCTCGCCTGCCGGTCGTGGACGGTGTAGTAGAGGATCCTTCCGTCCTTGCCGGTCTTGTACAGGGTGACTATCATCGCACTATCCCTATCGGCGGCGTATCGGCTCCGCTTAAGGGCCGACCGGCCCGCGCCTGCCTTGGGGGGCCCGCGGACGACGGTTTCGCATGGTAGCGGCTGCTTGGGGAAAAAACTAGGGGGCCGGCATGAAATCCATGCGCCGACCCCCTGTTTTCCGGCCCAACTCGCGCCCGGGACTGACATGAATCCCGAATTTCTCTCTTCGGCGCGGCGGGAAATGCCTTAAAAAAAGCATTCTCGAGCTGTCTATCGCTCGACCCATCCTTAGGCGAGGCGAACCTCGCGTCGCGAGCCACGCTCGCGGACTTTATGTAGTTGCCACTCGGTGGCCGGCCTGGTAGCCGGCCCGGAACTCTCAGGCGGAGCGTCCATATGACCTCCTCTTCCGTCGTATTTCGGAACCGCGGGCCCACGGGTGGGTTGCCGCTATGCCTGACGTTCCTCCTTATATTTGTAAATTTACCGCTTCTTGGGCACTTGTCAAGTTCCAGAGGCTCGCAGGAGAAAAGTAAATTTATGCAAAATTCCCCAAGAAGGCACGAAGGATGCTATAATGCCGTGAATGCGTCCGCTCCGCGCATGACCTCCGTTCCGCGCATTTAGATTTGACAAAGCGCGCCGCGGGCACTATAGTGATATTCTAACCTAAATCTGTCATTTGCCTGAAAATGCTTGCAAAGAGCGCGGTTTTTCGCGGAATGACCCGCGAGGCTGCTGGTGTATAAGGGGTTGGTCCTTGAACAAACGGGATTTTCCGCGGGTGCATTTTTATGATCAAGACTTCGTCGAGATCTACGACCGCACCTGGGCTTGGATAGCGGACTACTGGACCTCCGGCGGGCCGGGCAGCGGCTTCGAGAAGGCGAAATTCTTCCAGTATCCCGGCTCCGGGGTCGTCGACCTCGTCGAGCAGGTCTTCTCCTCCTTCTTCCTCGTCTATTCGAACCGGATCTACTCCGCCTCCAGCGGCCTCGACGTCCTCTACGGCCTGCAAGAGGAGAACGGCGCCATCCGCCGGCAGTACGACCTGGCCACCGGCAAGCCCGTCGTCACGCCCGAGAACCCCGAGGGCCTCGGGCTCCCGCTCTTCGCCTGGGCCGAGTACAACCTCTACCACAAGACCGCGAACAAGAAGCGCGTGAAGGACGTGATGCCCGCGCTCACGAAGCAGTGGGCCTGGATGGAGTCCACTTTCAAGCGCGAGAACGGCCTCTACGGCGTCCCGGTCTCCGCGACCGGGCTCGAGAACTCGCCCCGCGGCGACGCCCTCTACCTCTCCGACTGGAACGCCGCGATGGCGATGAACGCCCTCTACCTCTCCGCGCTCGGCGACATCCTGAACGACAAGGAAGCCTCCTTCCAGTTCAAGCGCGCCTACTTCTCGCTCAAGACCCGCATCAACTCCCTCATGTGGAACGCGGAGGACGGCTTCTACTACGACCTGGACGCGGACGAGAAGCAGGTGCCGACCAAGACGATCGGCGGCTACTGGCCCCTCCTCGCGGAGATCCCGAACGAGGACCGCTCCGAGCGGATGATCGCCCACCTCAAGGATCCGGCGGCCTTCGGCACCGAGCATCCCTTCCCGACCCTCGCGGCCAGCCACCCCGACTACGACAAGAAGGGCGGCGGCTACCGCGGCTCCGTGATCCCGCCCTTCACCTACATGGTGATCAAGGGCCTGGAGAAGTACAACCAGTACGAGATGGCGCGCGACTGCGCCATCAGGCACCTCTACTTCGTCCTCGACTCCATGTACCAGAACGGAGAGCAGAAGCCGACGATCTGGGAGGCCTACCAGCCCCAGAACGAGGGCAAGGCCGTCTGGGCCGACAGGCCCGAGTGGCCCCGCCCCCAGTTCCTGCCCTACACGGGCCTCTCCACCGTGGCCCTCATGATAGAGAACATCGTCGGCCTCTACATCTCGCTCCCGCGCAAGACCGTCGACTGGATCATCCCCAACCTGGAGATCATGGGCATCGAGAACATGTCCCTGAAGCGGAACATGGTCACGATCCTGTCCAACAAGTCGGGCCGCGGCTGGGAGATCCACATGGAGAGCGAGAAGCTCTACTACTTCACGATCAACGTGCTCGGCAAGAAGAAGAAGACCCTGCCCATCCCCTCGGGCAAGTGCTCGATGCTGATCGACAAGATCTGACCGGGGAGGAAACCCCTTTCGTTCCGAGCGAAAGGGGTTTCCTCCCCGGGCCCCTCTTTCCCCAAAGGCGCGACCAGGGGCTCTGCCCCTGGACCCCGCATCTTTGCTCCGCGATCCATCCTTAGTCGCCGTAAACGCAAAGAGCCGTCCCCATGCGCGGGGCGGCTTATTCCGTCCCGCGTCGGCAGGGGACGGCGGGCGAGGAGCGGGCCTGGCGGGTCGGCCTTGCTAGGGCCTGTACTTCTTCGTGAGGCCGGCGAGGAAATTCCTCAGGAACTGGTCGCCGCACTCGCGGTAGTTCTCGCTCCCCCTCTTGCGGAAGAGGGCGTTGACCTCCGCCTTGGAGACGGCCACGCCGGCCAGGCCCATGACGGCGACGATTTCCTCGTCCTTGAGGGCCAGGGCCACGCGGATCCGCTTCAGGATGTCGTTGTTGGTGAGGGGGCCGCGGGGAGCCTCCTCGCTCCGCGAGGCCTCGCGGCGGGCTGGGCCGCCGGCCGCCGCCGCGGCGCTCCCCGGCGCGGGCTCCTCACGCGAGCCCTCGGAGCCGGGGCGGGGGCCTCGCTTCCAGGCGATGAGCCCCGTGAGGAAGAGGCCGGCCAGGCGGTCGGGGCAGCGGACATGGCCTTCCTCGTCCTCCCGCTTGAAGATGCCTTCCAGCTCCGCGCGCTCCATCTCGCAGCCCGCGAGCCTGAAGATCTCGAGGACCTTGAGGTCGGTGATGTTCAGGGCGTACCTGAGCCGGATGAGGACGTCGTTGTTCGTCATGCTGTCTCCGAGGCCTCCGCGCCTCGCGGCCGCCTCGCGGCCGCGAGGCGGGAGGAGGGTGGTTCAGTCGGCCGCCGAGACCTGGATGTCGCCCATCATCACGAAGCCAGAGATGTCCAGGTAGGGCTCGCCGGGGACGATGCGGCGCTCGACCTCGCGCCCGACGCGGGCGTCGGCCATGAAGGGGAAGGCGCTCATCTTGACGGGGAGGCCGCGGGGCACGATGACCTTCACGTCTCCCATGAGGCAGAAGGCGTCGATCCTGATCCTGCCGGGCGGCAGGGCGGTGTCGCGGAAGTCGTACTTCACGCTGCCCATGAGGGTGAAGGAGTCGACCTTGTCCCCCTGGAGCCAGTCGCCCTGGAGGCGGCGGTCGCCCATCACGCAGGCGACGCTCTCCGAGCCCGAGAGGCCGGGCTCGATGCGGTTCGCGAGGGCCGAGGCCCGGCGGGCCGCGGCCGGCTCGCGCCCCGTGCGGCCTCCTGCCGGGCGGACGGCCTGTCGCTCGGGCCGCTTGGGCGCCGCCTCGGGGAGGTAGGCGACGAGGCCGTCGAGGGCCTCGCGGTCGCGGGCGGCCTGGATGGCGGCGACCCGGCCCTCGTAGGCCTCCATCGTGACGAGGTCGGAGGCGAAGGCTTCGGTGAGGCGGTCGAGGGCCCGCTGGCGGCGCTCCTCGAGCTCGCGGGGGGAGAGTCCGGCGTCCCCGTCCGGGCGGCGCTCGCGGTACTCTTCGGGATAGGAAGACATAGGTCCCCTCCTAAGGTTCGGATGCGTCAATAATACCGCCGAATGGGCGTCTTCGTCAGCTTTTCCGTCCGGGGAGCTGGGAGAGGACGAGGCCCGCGAGCATGAGGGCGGCGCCCGAGGCGAAGCGGAGGCCGAAGGGCTCGCCGAGGAGGAGGATGCCTCCGATCCCCGCGAAAAGGGACTCCATGGAGAGGATGATCGAGGCGCTCGCGGGATGGGCCTTGCGCTGGGCGACGATCTGCAGGGTGAAGGCCACGCCGCTCGAGAGGAGGCCGCCGTAGAGGATGGGGAGGGCGGCCGAGCGGACCGCGGCGAGGCTCGTCGTCTCCGCCAGGGCGGAGACCGCGAGGCTCAGGGCCGAGCAGACGGCGAACTGGCCGGCGGCGAGGACGAAGGAGTCCATCCGGGGCGCGAGGCGCGAGATCACGAGGATGTGGACGGCCCAGAAGAAGGCGCCGGCGAGCTCCAGGGCGTCGCCGCGCTCCATCCGGTAGCCGGAGCGGATCGAGATGAGGTAGAGGCCGCCGAGGGCCAGGAAGGCGCCGGCCCAGACGCGTGGAGGGGCGCGGCGGCCCGCGAGGAGGCCGAGGAGGGGCACGAGGACGACGTAGAGGCTCGTGATGAAGCCCGCGTTGCCCGCCGTCGTCGTCACGAGGCCGAGCTGCTGGAGGCTCGCGCCCAGGAAGAGGACGGAGCCCGCGAGGGCGCAGGCGGCCAGGGCCCGGGGGCCGCTGAGGGCGCCGCGCGCGCCTTCGGGGGCGGCGCCGCGGCCGCCGTCCGCCGTGGCCGATAGGGCGGCCGCTCCCGCCCGCCGCCTCGAGGCCAGGCAGAGGGGGAGGACGGCCAGGGCCCCCAGGGCGTAGCGGAGGCCGTTGAAGGCGAAGGGCCCGACGTGCTCCATGCCGACGCGTTGGGCGACGAAGGCGAAGCCCCAGATTGCCGCGGTGAGGAGGAGGAGGAGTTCCGAGCCCAGCGCGCCGTTCCGTCGATCCATCGCTTATCTCCTTCGGGGCCGAAGGCCGCCGCGCTCCCCGGGCGGGCCGGCGGCTTTCGGAGCCGCCCGCGCCGGCCGGAGCCCCGCGGGACAGCCTAGCCGCGGCGGGGGCGGGACCGCAAGTGGAGGCCGCCGCGACGCCGGGCCTCCGTCCGGCGCGCCGCCGGCCGCCGCGCGCCTGCCCAACGCCTGTCCCGCGCCAGCCGGAAGGCCGCGGACGCCGACTGAAACCGCGCTTGCGCCGGGCGGGGGGCGGGTCTATCCTCATCGCATGCAGAGCGAAACCGGAGCCGGCCCGGCGGCCGACGAGGCCCTGGCCCTCCTCTCCGACATCGTGCCCTTCCGCTACCTCAAGGCGGCCGAGCTCGAGGCCCTCGCGGCCGACGCCGCCTTGCGGAGCTACGCCCCCGGCGAGGTCCTCATCGAGCAGGGGGACTCGGGCGGCGACGAGGTCTTCGTCCTCCTTTCGGGCTCCGTGGAGTCGGTCGATCTCTCGCGGAATCCGCCTTTCAGGATGAACGTCGTGGAGGCGGGCTCGTACTTCGGCGAGCGGTCCTGCCTCTTCGGCTCGCCCCGCCTCTACGAGATGCGCGCCCTCGCCCCCTCCGCCTGCCTCGCCATCCCCGGCGGGCGCTTCCTCCGCCTCCTCGCCGAGTCGCGGACCTTCGCCCAGGCCTTCGGCGTGAAGCTCCGCGAGGGCCTGGGCATCTTCGACGCCTTTGACCGCTTCACCGCGGAGGTCCTGCGCGGCGCCGACCTGGGGCACCTGGAGGTGCGGCGCCTCACCGAGCTCTACAAGGCCCTGGAGCCCGCCCTCCATCCCCTGGCCTCCGACGAGGCGAGGATCGACTGGGGCGCCCTCTCCTACGCCGTCCGCCGCCTGCCCGAGAACGTCACCCGGACCTTCCTCTTCCTCCTCACGGACAACCTGCCGACCGTCTACGCGAGCCCCTCCCTCCTCTTCCCCTTCGTGGAGACGGAGGCGAGGCACCGCTTCGTCTACGAGATGATGCCGGGCAAGGACATGGTCCTGGTGCGGAACGGGATGTCCGACCTCATGGACTTCGTCACCTGCCTCTGCCTCCTCGCGGTCGAGGGGCGGAAGCTGCGCTACCGCCTGAACCATCCCGACCTCATCCTGGCCCTCTCTCGCTGCGGCGGACCGGCCGGCGACGCCTCCGCCGCCGAGGGCGACGCGGCTTCCGCGGCTCCGGCCGGCGCTCCGGGCGGCGACGCCTCCGCCGCCGAGGGCGAAGCGGCAGGCGTCGTGGGCAACGCCGTCGGAGTCGAGGGCGAAGCGGCCTGTCTTCCCGAGGCCTCCGGCCCGGACGAGGGCGAGCTCCTGTCCAAGTTGCCCTTCTCCGAGGCGGAGCGGAGGGAGCTCGAGGAGCTCTGGCCGGGGAGGGCGGCCGAGCGCGTGAGGGAACTCGTCTTCCACCGCCAGGCCTTCTCCGTCGACGTGCGCAAACAGGTGAACAACTACAACTCAAGGCTTTCCGAGCTCTGGGCCAGCCAGGTGGGCGAGGCCGCGGAGGAGCTCCTGGGCGCCCGCCCCTCGGA
>Ga0116154_10003123_pt1 | contig 12026 bp, 12 predicted proteins | sample AD_UKC030_MetaG_FD_89898 | JGI IMG/M metagenome (GOLD analysis project Ga0116154, IMG submission 89898) | Active sludge microbial communities of municipal wastewater-treating anaerobic digesters from USA - AD_UKC030_MetaG | ecosystem: Engineered > Bioreactor > Anaerobic > Digestate | place: USA...
GGCCGGTTTTCCGAATAGGTCTGCTTGTAATTGATGCCCTGGATGATGTCGCCGTTAAAGTCAACGATGGAAGCTTTTCTGGTGTACAAAGCGTAATCAAGAGCTTTGATGTCCCATTCCGGTCTCATTTGGATAGAACCGATCTGAAGGTCTTGCAGGATAGCCAGCAACTCTCGCTCTTCCGGCTTATCTTTCTGCGCCTCCAGAACCCGCTCCATCTTATGGGTGAGCAGCCTGAATTTTATCCTTCCGTCCGGAAAGATTTCAAAACAGGTGATACCCGAAGTGGAAGGTTCTTTGCGGAAAGTATTTTGACGGTGAACCTTGTCCGTCAAAATGTTCATGGAGTTGAAACTCTTGATTCTGTTGGAAGCGTCCAGGATGGTGTCCTTGCAGCCGGGCAAGTTGAAAATATAGGTGTCGTTCTTGCCCTGAATGGTTTTACCCACTTTGGTGCCGCAGAATCTTTCCTGATGAAAATCCACCATCAGAAACGGCGTTTCTTCTCCGCGCATCTGCAATTGTCTGATGACCGTTTCCGGAATCATCAAAGAATTCAGATACATCGTGACGGGAGAAAAGCCGTTATTGTGGACCACCAGGATTTCTTTGTTGCCGAATCTTTCCGGCAACCTCAGGGAAATCGGATCGGGCGTAACCAGTCTCTTGGACTTCTTCTTGTCACCGTGAAGCGCTTCCATGTCAACGACCAGCTTCCATTTGTCCGGAATCGGAATCCCACGCCTCTCAAAAAGCAGAATGAACACTATCAGGAGATATTCGCTGTGCTTGTCTCCGATAATGCTTTCCACTTCATTGGCGTTCAAAAGGGCTCTGCCAATCCGGTACATATACGGCTGAATGACTTTCCACTGGAACTTCATAAAGCGCCGGAAGTCCTCGCCGGACAGACGCTTGATCTCTTCCGGGAATAAGCTGCCCAAGCCGCTTTTCCGCATGCCCCGGTATTGCTCCATAGCAATTAGGGCCCGAGAAACGGAAATCTGGTAATCGTCGTCGGAAAGCTGATAAAAAACCTCTTGCCTGGCGACTTTTTCGAGCTTCTGCAAAACCAGATCAGCGGCTTTGTATTGAGCGGCCACTTTGTTAAGCCGTCCCACGCGCGTCAAAGTCCTCAACCGGTCAACTTGGATTCCCCGGAAATCGCCTTGGACGAAATCGGAGGAAATCACGAAATTGGGATTGATTTTTTCCAGCTTCGGCAAAAAGTAATTGATCAGGTGGACATCGGAAAACTGATGACCGAGGGCCAATTCGCCGAGAAAAACGAGCTTCAGCGAATCGCTGTCAACGGACAGCTCTTTGGTCTTAACGGTCTTCTTCTCCAGATCTTCTTTCTGGATGGCAGCCAGTTCTTCCAGCGACTTGAACTCACGGTTCATCGCTTCCGCTTCTTCCTGCTGCTCCAACTCGTTATTGGACCTGATGATGTCGAAGGCTTTGATGCTTTCGGCGGAAATCCCCATTTCCTTTAAGCCGCCGTGCAAACCGTACTTGTCTCCCTTTTTGCCCTGCTTTTTCTTCAGCAGGCCTTCGCTGACATAAGCGTTCAGGAGTTCTTTTAAGAACTCGGGAGACATCTGACTCGCCTTGGCGATTTCATCGACGAAGTTCCAATTGTGAGTGAAAGCCTTGAAGATCTTGACCTTATTGTGTTCCGGATTAAGGCTTAACAGCTCTTCAAGGGAATAGAACTCGGGCAAATTGCACAAATAGATGTGGTGCTTGCCGTCAGGACTCTTGGTCTGCGTCAAAGCTCCCCACTCCACGAATTTGCTCAAAAGTCCGCGAGCGCTGTTTAAAGCGCTGTAGGGAACGGGTCTTTTCAGCGTCAGCTTTTCCGCCACCTGCTTGTTGCGGATAACACGGAGTTCTTTCAGAAGGTTGAAAATGATATCCCATTTCTTCTTCAGATTGGGAACCATATTCCCCAGGAAATCTTCCAGGGAAATTTCCCGACCTTCCAAAAGCTCGATCGTGGCCCGGCTCTTGAACTTGAGCGGAAGTTCTTTGACGAGTTCATTGAGGGAAATATCCCCTTCTCTGAACTGCTTCAGCAGCGCTTGCGACTTGGCGTCAAAACCGTTCTTGCCGTTACTTCCATTACCATTTTTGCTCATTTAGCATCCTCCTTATGTTCCTTTCAAAGGGAAATTTTTCAAAAAACTATTGCTACCCTCATCTTAATACCGAAAAAAATGTTTTGCAATAGTAAAATCGCCCGCCTCCTCGGGAAGCGAACGACTACGAGAATCCGGCTCATTCTTATTTCTCTATCAGCGGAACAAAGATAAAACCCGGGTATTCTTTTTCCTCAAAATCATTTTCGGATTTCTTGATTATCAGCCAAAGGCTTTGCCTCATCGGTAAAACGAGGCGGCCTCCGATTTTCAACTGTTTTTTCCAGGCTTCGGGAACTTGCTGGCTGGAAGCGGCGGAAATTATCCGGTCAAACGGCGCTTTATCCGGCAACCCCTTCGAACCGTCGGCGCAAACAAATTCGGCAATCCCCTGACGGACAAAATTATAATGGCTGACGTTTTTCCTGCCAAACTCCGAAAGTTCCGGCACGACTTCCACGCCGTAAACTTTTCCTCCGCCGCCGACAATTTCACAAAGCAAAGCCGTTGACCAGCCCGAACCCGAACCGATGTCTAAAATTTTTTGGCCCGGCTCCGGCTGCAACAACTCCAACATCACGGCCACGGTCAAGGGCTGAGAAATCGTCTGACCGAAACCAATACCCAAAGGAGAATTACGATAAGCTTCGGTTTTCAAATAATCAATCACGAAATCAAAGCGGTCTATTTTTCGGAAAGCTTCAATAATCGCCGGACTTTTCAAATATCCTTCTTTAATCAACAATTCAATTAAATCATCTTTTTTTGATGGAGACATAATTTTATCAATATTGTCGCCGACTCCTACTTAAGAAGTTTTCTAAAATTGAGTTCATCTTTTTTCTTAAACGGCCCCAAAATCGCCAAATTGATATTTTTCGGCTGGAACAATTCTCGGCTTAAATTCTGAATCATACGGCTATTCACAGCGTCAATTCTCCTGGAGATGTCATTTAAAGAAAAAGTCCTCTTATAATAAAGCTGTTGCGAGCCGTGGAAAAAAGCGTACTCATCGGAACTTTCCAGGCCAAGCGTCAGTTTCCCTTTGATATAATCCTTGGCCTTTTGCATTTCCGCTTCGCCGGGCGGCTCCAAGGCTATTTTTTTGAATTCGTCATTGATGATTTTAATCGCTTCATTGACTTTGGCCAACGCTACCCCCGTAGCTATGCCAAAAAAACCGTGATCCGAACCTAAATCAGCAACACTCGAAAGGTAGTAAGCGGCGCCCATTTCCTCGCGGATTTTTTGAAATAGCCGCGAACTCATACCGTGGCCCAAAATCGAAGACAAAACTTCCAGGGCATAGCGGCGTTCATCGAACTTGGAAAAAGCGCGAGCGCCTAAAATCAAATGAGCCTGATCGGTTTTTTTCGTTTTGATTGCCACGCGCGGCTGTGTCTGACTTTCTTTAGTTCTCGGCTTAGCTAAACCAGGCTGACGATTGATATCACTAAATAAAATTTTCAATCTACTTAGAACTTTTGCCGGATTAAAATTACCGCTTACCACCACTAAAGTCTGCTTGGCCGTATAACGGTTTTTGATATAATTCAAAAAATCGGGACGCTTGATTTTTTTGATTATTTCTTTTTCGCCTAAAACGCGCCAGCCCGCCGGCTGATCGCCATATAATAATTTCAAAAGCACATCGTAAATTTGCGAAGTGGGCGTATCCTCATCCAAATTCATTTCCTCACTGATAACGCCTTTCTCTTTTTCAATATCCTCTTCCTTGAAAAGCGAGTTGAGATAAATGTCAGAAATAATATCCAAAGCCGTATCCAAATGCCGATGGTCAACTTTGATATAATAACCCGTATGCTCCTGGCTGGTAAAGGCGTTGAAATCGGCGCCGAGGCCATCCATTAAACTGCTGATCTCTTTAGAGCTGGGCATTTTCGCTGTTCCCTTAAAACACATATGTTCCAAAAAATGGGAAATGCCGTTAAATTCTTTTTTCTCGTACTCCGAACCGGCCCGCACCAAAGTTAAAACGGTAACAGTCTGCGTTTCTTTCAAAGGCACCAAAAGAACTTCCAAACCGGAGCTCAAAACGAATTTTTGAGGCCTAATCACCGCGCCGTCGCCTCCGGCCGTCTCACTTTTCTTCTTCCCACTTATAAGCAACTTTGACATTAACTTTATATTCCACAATTTGGCCCTTATCGAGGCTGACTGACTGATCAAGAACTTTCAAACCGGTAAGATTATGCTTGTCATCACCGACGAATTCCACAACTTGCTTGATGGCGTCCTCAAAACTTTTGGGAGACGTGCCGAGAAGCTCTCGAATTTTTATAATTGCCATAAATTGAAAAAAATTATTAATCGCCGACCTTTAATTGAGTTAACAAGGTAATTCTAATTTATCTGCAAAATAAGACGCTAAATCACCTATTTTTATTCTTTCCTGTTTCATTGTGTCGCGATCGCGGACAGTGACAGCCTTATCTTCTAAACTTTCGAAGTCAACAGTAACACAATACGGAGTTCCGATTTCGTCCTGGGCGTAATATCTTTTGCCGATATTTCCCCTATCGTCCCAAACCACGCTAAAATATTTTTTCAAATCCTGATAAACTTCTCTGGCTTTTTCCACTAATTCCGGTTTATTGCGAAGCAAAGGAAAAACCGCAACTTTATACGGGGCGACCTTGGAGTTAAGTTTTAAAACAATTCTGTCTTCTTCTTCGGCATAAGCGTCAATGAGCAAGAACAAAAACATTCTGTCCACGCCGCCGGAAGTTTCCACGATCTGAGGAATGAATTTCTCCTTTGTTTCCGGATCAGTATAACTCAAATCCTGGCCGGAATATTCTGAATGCCTGGATAAATCCCAGTCGCCGCGCCAATGGATTCCCTCCACTTCTTCAATTTCGCAGGGAGAATTAGTGTAAATGATATCGTATGCCTGTTTGGCATAATGCGCCAGTTTTTCATGCTTATGAAAGCCGAGATTTTCAGGATGAGTAAATAAACTCTTATACCAATTCATCCGCTCGCCTTTCCAAAATTCAAACCATTTCTCCATTTCCGCCGGGTGCGTAAACCACTGCAAATCCCATTGCTCAAACTCCCTTTGGCGGAAAAGAAAATTTCCCGGCGTCACTTCATTGCGGAACGCCTTGCCAATCTGGCAAATGCCAAACGGAATCTTTAAGCGCGAAGTATCCAGAACATTTTTGAAATCAAGGTAAATTGTCTGACAGGCCTCGCCGCGTAGATAAGCATCGGTTTTTTCTCCTTCTATCACGCCGAGCTGCGTCGGCACCAAAATATTGAATTGTTTGGGCTCAGTCAATTCGCCGCCGCAATCCGGACACTTTTTATCCTTCAAATCATCAACTTTAAAACGATGGTGGCACTTTTTACATTCGGACAAAGGATCAGTAAAACTTTTGACGTGGCCGCTCGCCTCCCAAACCTTGGGATTAGTTATAATCGCTCCGTCAATTCCGACAATGTCTTCGTGTTGAACCGTCATCCAATTCCACCAGAGTTTTTTCAGATTATTCTTCATTTCCACACCCAAAGGCCCAAAATCATAAAAACCCTGAAAACCGCCATAAATTTCCGATCCCGGGTAAACAAAACCCCGCCTTTTGCACAAAGACACTATTTTCTCCATTAAATCTGAATTATTTTTTGCCATATTTATCATTATACTTTTTATTGCTGGACTTTGCCATCGCCCGATTTCACCGTAGAGTCATTGGATAATTCGGAAGTAATTGGGCTGACCGTGAATTGAATGTCCTGTCCGGTAAATTCATCCTTGGCGCTGAATTCGGCTTCGTTCAAAATAGTCATATAATTTCCAACTTGATTTAAAGAAGGGATAGCTGCTATCTGAAAAATCGCCTCCCGAGCTGGCAGAACAACTCCGGTGGTAGCCGGCAATTTAGGAATAATCCAGGTGACTTCGCTTGTTCTTTCATTATACGTTGGAGCAGAATCGCCGTAATTTCCCGCGACCATATTGGTCCAGCTGATGCCTTGCGGCAAAACCGCTTTGACCACTACATCGCTTAAGTCGTTAGAATAATTGATAATTTTCCAATGGATGGTAAAGTTAGTGCCGATTCCCACGTGCAAAGGCAAAGTGCCTTTATTGATGATCCCGGAAGCGGCATCGCGGAAAAATCCAAATGACAATAAATTAGCCTTGCCCGCTACTTTGCTGGAAATTTCTGTCACGGCCGTAGTCTTCTGCAAATTGGTGGCTGGCGGAACGCTCGGCGACTCCATCTGGGCCTGAACGGTTACAACGAAATTCTTATCGCTTAACACTTTAATGGGATGGCTATTTTTCATTTTAATCTTGAAACTGACCGAACCGCTTTCACCGCGATTAATCAGCCTTAAAGCCGGAGTGTTGCCCGCATTCCAAATGATTTGTTTGTAAGAAGAGTCAAAATATCCGCTGGTGTTTGTTGAGCTTAAATCGAATAAATCGCTATTGAGTTTGGCCTTGATAATCACCTCTTCCAAGCCAATGGGAGTATTGTTCTGATAATCTATTCGGTATTCCAGCATTTCATCCAAATTAGCGGTATAATCGCTGGCACCATTGACGAAAATCGCCAACTTCAAGGGCGATGCCTGAATGGTCACGCCGGCGGTCTTCTTATCAAGATTCACTATTTGATTCTGAACCGCAATACTCAGCTGACTTCCGAATTCGTAAAAGGAGCCAGATTGGCCGAGTAAATTTCCTTTAATCAATATCTTCCCGCCGTCTTTAGGTGCTAAATCACCAATAGCCCAAACGTTATTGCCTTCGGCCGGATCAATGCTAGCACCAGTAAAATTGAATCCCAAGGGATAAAAAGTTTGTACTTTTAAACCGGTTAAAGTTTGATTGGTGTTATTGGTGTAGTCAATTTCATAAACAAACTCTTCGCCGCTGATGACATTTTGCGGTAAAACCGTGTTATAGGTCAAGGCCGCACCGTTAATACTCAGATTCTGACTGTCGCTTTTTTCAAAACGGCTGCTGAAGCCGGGCAGGTTATACTGCAAAGTAACTTTAAAGCTGACTACCCGATTGGCATCGCCCAAGGCCACTAAATTAAAAGTTTGGGTATTACTGCTCTCAGTGCCTAAATCACCCAAATCCCTTTTGATAAAAGAATCTTGGCTGGCATCCGATAAAGATTTGATATTTTTAGGTAATTCCACGATTAGCGTAGTGTCGCGCAGTAAATTTGATGATCCATTTTTGTAGGTGACTTTAAAATCAAATGGCGCCGCCACCAGAACCTCTTCTGGCGCGGAAAAACTCAAATCAATGCTGGCGTCGCGGGAAAAATATTTTTGCGCCAGAACTACGCCTTCAACAATTAAAACTAACGCTAAAGCTCCCAAGAAAAAATATAAAAATTTCGGCTTCTTGCGAGGCTTATAAAAATTAAGCGGCGGGCGCTTAGGAACCGGCGGCAGAGGCGGCTTGGCTTCGGGTTTTTTCCAGCGAGTTTTTTCCTGTTCAATTACGGGCTCTTCAAAAATATCCTCCTCCTCAATCGTTTCCTCGCCCATCCCGTAAAGCTGTTTTTCAATATCTTTTAAAGACATAATGAAAATTAAAAACTAAAAATGCAAAATTCAAAACAATTAACCTTGAGCTTGAATAATAATCTTTTTTAAAATTGGCTCGACCTCGTTATAAATATTATTATTAAAAACAGTTTCCACAATTTCTTTAAAATCTTTGTCAGAAAGCAGTTCTTGCAGCGTTGTTTTCGCTTTAGCGCTGTATTTTTCTTTTAAATCAGAAAGAGAATCAGGCAAAACTCCCAAAGCCCTGGCTAATCGGCTTAAAAAATAAAGACTGCGGCCTAAGATCAGATTGTCTTTCTTGGTAACGCTTAATTCTTCCAAACCCTCCAAAAACGAGATTGTTTCCAGCCAAAGCATTTTATCCGGTTCCGGAGACGAGACTGATTCATTCAAAATTTTCAAATTACGAATGGCAACGGATAGAGCCAGGGGATGCTGCCGCAAATTTGGAAAGTTCTTGATAGCTAAAGCGCTGGTTAAATGCTTGTGATTAACCGTGACAATAGAAACATTAACCAAATTGATAGGCTCCAAATGATGGGATAATTTGGCAGTAATCTTTTTTAAGCCTCGGGCAGTCAAATCAATTTTCCCCAATAATTCCGTATAGAGGCTGACTTGCGCGTCTGCCTCGCCTATTATTTCCTTAGCCAAAACAACCGCCTTAGTCTCATGCTCTAACATTACATTATTATAACATAATAAAAACCGCCTAAACAAGCGAAAAGTTGATAAAATTCAGTACTGTGATAAAATAATAACAAATGTATAAGGAAGGGTGGCCGAGTGGCTTAAGGCAAAGGTTTGCTAAACCTTGACCCCGGAAGGGGTCTCGTGGGTTCGAATCCCACCCCTTCCGCCAAGAAAATTTAGTATCGGAGTAGACCCGATTACTTAATTTTTTAGGAGCCGAGCTAAAATGAAATTATGAAATTTGAACTCAAACCATACAATAGAAATGTTTCCGATAAAGATTTTTTGAACGACTTAAGACGAGTTGCTTCTGAGCTAAAATTGGATTCTTTAAGCGTTGAAGAATATGACAAAAATGGGAAATATCATCCCTCAACAATTCAAAGGAGATTTGGTTCTTGGACAAAAGCGTTGAAATCAGCGGGGCTTCAATTAAGAAAAAATCCAAAAATTGAAGCTGATGAACTTATAGATGACCTAAAAAGAGTCGCTGGTATTTTGAATAAAAAATCCGTAACCCAAAACGAATATAAATCTTTGGGGAAATACGATTCAGCGCCGCTTGTTAGAACTTTCGGCTCTTGGTTTAAGGCATTAGAAAAAGCTGGATTAGAAAAGACGAGAACCTTAGGAGTAACAAATGAAGAATATTTTGAAAACTTAGAAGAAATCTGGACGAAATTAGGAAGACAACCTAACTATATAGAAATCGAAAAACCGTTTTCAAAATATTCTGCCGGTGCTTATGAACAAAGATTTGGTTCTTGGCGTAAAGCCCTCGAAGCGTTCATTGAATATGTAAATCATGGAAAAAACGAACCAAGGGAAGAACAAAAATCTTTGCCGATTGAAAGATTAGACGTTGAAGCACAAGCTACCAAGCACAAAACAAACCGTACTATCAATTGGCGACTTCGCTTTATTATCATGAAGCGAGATAATTTCAAATGCAAAAAATGTGGTAGATCGCCTGCGACTGACCCGACAATAATTCTTCATGTTGACCATAAAACGGCTTGGGCAAATGGTGGTGAAACAGTGCTTGAAAATTTGGAAACGCTTTGTTCGAAATGCAATATTGGAAAAAGTGATTTATAGACCCCGACCCACGTGCCTCAAATACTGTTCTGGTAAAATCGCCTGAAAGGGCCCATAATCCTTGCATGTTTGGGGCACTTAACCCGAGTGTCCCGCCAATTTAAATCCGTCTTTAGATGGTTTTAAATTGCTACTTCGTTGAAATGGTAGAGATTCGAAGGGTATTTTAAAAAAGCAAACTGCTTTGCTTTTTTAAAAACCCGGGCTCTGGGGGAGTAAATTTTTCTTGTGCCCGTATGGCACGAAAAACTTGCGGAGGAAGAAGAATCCCACCCACACACATTAACGGCAATATGGACAATTATTGGTACTATACCTTAAGCGCAATCCCACAAACTCTTGCGGCGATGATAGCGTTAACGGCTACCTTTTTTGCATTCAGACTTAATCTCACTTCAGAAAAAATAAAGAAAAACAGAGAAGACCTGATGAGATTTACTCTACTCCTCGCACCCAATAAACAGGGGGAAATTGATAATATTGAACGAAAAACAGAAGAAGGTTTTTTTAATCTTTATGAACAAGTGTTAAATGAGATAAAACCCGGTGAACAAAACCTGGGTCTGAATATTGTAACCTACGAAAAAGTAAAACATGAGATGGATCGCATAATAAAAGAGGATTGGCGCAGTTATTATGGAGCTGGGGAAGAAAGAATAAGTAAATATTTATATGCAAAAAAAGATATCCTTAAAAATTTACTGAATATCAAAAAAATGGGTAAGAGTCTATTCGGATGGTCTTTATCACTTACCACACTGATGATTATTATATCTTTATCCACATTACCAAGTCATGATATTTTTTACTGTCCACGATTAATCATGGGAATTATTTTATTTGGTTCAGCGATAAGTATAATATTAACAGCGTGTAGCGTTTGGAAAATTGCCACTGCTCGATAAATTAAGAGACGCTTAACCCGAGTGTCCCACATTAGATTTTCTCTAAGATATAAAATTTATGAAAATAATAATAGTGCTACTTCTAATAATTATTGCATTACTAATTGCAATTTATCGCAAACTGTATTGGATTAAAATAGAGGCGAGTAAAACTGATACAGAAAAAGAAGCAAAACGTAAACAATTGGTATTAGAAATTGAAAAGTTGTCGTTTGGATTTAAACAAGCCATGGAAGAAGCCGATAAAATAGAAGATCCAAAAAAAAGAGAAAAAGCTCAAAAGTATCTTTGGAAAAAGTTTTGGTCATAATAAATTAAATAAATTTTGCCCTATGCCTATAAAAGACATCCAGAACAAAGTTGACGAATGGGTTAACCAATACAAAATCGGCTATTGGAAACCTCACGAAATACTGGCCCGCCTCACTGAAGAGGTCGGCGAATTGGCGCGCGAAGTCAATCATATCTACGGTCCAAAGAAAAAGAAAGAAAACGAAAACATAGCAGATTTAGGCGATGAAATCGGCGACGTTCTTTTCACCCTGATTTGCCTGGCTAATTCGCAAAAAATTGACTTAGATGAGATTTTTGCCAGAATAATGGACAAGTGCTATAAACGAGACAAAGACCGCTTTGAGAAAAAAGATTAATGATAAAAGTTTTTGAAAAACTCGCTTATTCTTTTGGCATCAACCTTTCCTGCTATAATCTTAAAGAAGAGCTGCGCCTCTTGAAAGAAAATCTGCCGGCTTCTTATTTAAACAGGGACGTCATTGATATTGGCTGCGGTAACGGAAAAACAAGCTTGCAGCTAAAAGAGATCTTGCGGCCCAAATCGTTTAAGGGGTTGGAACTTTCCCCCTCCTTAGCGGAAGCGGCGACGCAAAAAGGCATTGAAGTAGAAAATATGGATGTTGAGATAGAAAGCCCCTCCGGAGATTTGGGAATCTTATGGGGAGTACTGCATCATTTTGAAAATCCAAGAGAGACCCTGATTCAAATCGTTAAAAATTTCAATTCTTTAATCATCCGCGAACCGCTCAATAAAAATCGGGCTTTTGAAAGCGGCGTAAGGTATGAACCGCAGGAATTGTTTGATATTTTAACTATTGGCGGCATTGATTTGAAAAAATGTAAACACATCAAAACGCCGAAAGAAAAGGCAATAATTATCTTTTTCGACAAAAATTTATGAAGAACATTATCGGTAATTTAGTTGTCTCAGTTTTTGGTTATCTAATTGGCCGAGCTGGCCATTTTTTTCTTGGCAATAAAATAAACTTCCTGCATCACTGGATTTACGGTTTAATCATTTTAGTTGCGGGAATTATATTTTACATTTCCTTCCATAAATCATGGGGTCTTTATCTGATTTTCTTCGGCTTCGGAGTAATTTTGAGCGACTTAAACGATATGCGCCATCTTAAATCTTTCGGCCGAGACCACTTAAAAATAAAAAAATTCTGGGGAATTGACTAAATTGAACGCGCCACGCCGGCCGCGACTCTTTGGAGTTCGCGGCCTTTTTTTATTTTAAAAACAAAAAACACCAGATCTTTTATATGCCGGCATATCCTACTCTCCCAGCCGTGTTCGGGCAAGTACCATCGGACCCAAGCACTTTCAC
>Ga0116154_10003127_pt1 | contig 12016 bp, 13 predicted proteins | sample AD_UKC030_MetaG_FD_89898 | JGI IMG/M metagenome (GOLD analysis project Ga0116154, IMG submission 89898) | Active sludge microbial communities of municipal wastewater-treating anaerobic digesters from USA - AD_UKC030_MetaG | ecosystem: Engineered > Bioreactor > Anaerobic > Digestate | place: USA...
CCCGGTCAAGCAGAAGGCGCGCCAGGTGCTGGACAAGCTCCGCAAGTCCGCGGCGAGCTCCTCGGGCGGCAAATGACGCAGTATTCCATGAGGCCGGCTCCTAAGCTCTGTTAGCTTCACGGCCGGCCGGTTCCGGAGCGGCGGTTCGCAAGGGTTTCGCGGGGAAGGTTTCGATCCGCGAGGGGGGTCCGGCGGACGACGGCTGGGTGGACTCCCCGGGTTCCCTTGACAGGCTCCCGGCTTCCGACATAGGATGTCCCCGAGCGATTAGCTCAGCTGGATAGAGCGTCGGCCTCCGGAGCCGAAGGTCATGGGTTCGAATCCCGTATCGCTCATAGGCGGCTTTCAGGAGCAAGGCTCCGGAAAGCCGTTTTTTATTATGGATACAATTCTTCTAGCCTCGGGATCCCCGCGTCGAAGGGAGATCCTTGAACAGTACGGATTTCCCCTGGTCGTGCGGCCCACCGATACGGACGAAACCCTCCGGGATCATCTTCCGGTGGGCGATCGCGTCACGGCCCTGGCCCTGGACAAGGCCCGCGCCGCCCTGGCCGACTCCCGGGACGGCGATCCCCGATGGGTTCTGTCCGCGGACACCCTGGTTTCCGTGGACGGAAGGGTCCTGGGAAAGCCTCGAAACCGGGACGAAGCCCGCACCTTTCTCCGCTCCCTGTCCGGCGTCCCCCATCGGGTCTCCACGGGCCTCGCCTTCACCGACCGGAACTCCGGAGCCGTCCGGACGATCCTGGAGGAAACGGAGGTGGTCTTCGCGGAACTCTCGGACGACGAGATCGAGGGGTACCTGGATACGGGGGAATGGGAAGGCGCCGCCGGGGCCTATCGCATCCAGGGCCGGGCGGCCTTCCTCGTGGAGCGTGTCATCGGATCCTGGTCCTGCGTCGTGGGCTTGCCTCTCCGGGCGTTTTATGTCATCCTTCGGGACAGCGGTTACCCCCTGGGTGACCGCCCGGAGCGGCCCTAACCCTGGGTTTTAGCCGCCCGGAATCTTCCGCCGTCCCCCCGGGACGGTGAGAATCAGAGAAGGGGGCCGTACGAACCGTACGGCCGTCGGTAGGAGGATCTCTTGGCCGTCGTAACGATGAAGAATCTTCTGGAGTCCGGTGTCCACTTCGGGCATCAGGTCAAGCGCTGGGATCCGCGGATGAAGAAATTCATCTTCGCGGAGCGCAACGGCATCCACATCATCGATCTGCAGAAGACCATCCAGTCCATCAAGGAAGCCTATGAGGCCGTGCGGAAGTGCGTAGCCTCCGGCAAGAGCGTGCTCTTCGTGGGCACCAAGAAGCAGGCCCAGCAGGCCATCCAGAAGGAAGCCGAGCGCTGCGGGATGTTCTACGTGAACAGCCGCTGGCTGGGCGGAATGCTCACCAACTTCTCCACCATCAAGAAATCCATCCTCCGGCTCAAGAAGATCGAGAAGATGGAAGTGGACGGCACCTTCGAGAACCTGACCAAGAAGGAAATCGCCGGGCTCCAGAAGGAGAAGATCAAGCTGGAGAAGAACCTGGGCGGTATCAAGGAGATGAAGGATCTGCCCGGCATCCTCTTCGTGATCGACACCCGCAAGGAAGCCATCGCGGTGGCGGAAGCCCAGAGGCTGGGCGTGCCCATCGTGGCCATCGTCGACACCAACTGCAATCCCGAGGGCATCACCTTCCCCATCCCGGGCAACGACGACGCCATCCGGTCCATCTCCCTTTTCACCCAGATCATCGCCAACGCGGTGGTTGAGGCGGACAACGAGACGGGCCTCAAGATCATCGAGAACCTCCAGGAAGAGGAGGAAGCGGTCGAGGAAGTCCGGACGGACGCACGCCAGGCGGAGGAAGAGGTCGAGATCGACATCTCCACCTACACTCCCGAGGAGAAGCCCGCCGCCGTCGAGGAGAAGGCCGAGGAAACGGCTCCGGCCGCCGTCATCGACGAAGACAAACTGTACGACCGCTAGTAAGCCGTCAAGGAGAACGAAATGGAGATCAAGGCTCAGGACATAAAGACCCTCCGGGAGAAGACCGGAGCCGGTATGATGGATTGCAAGAAGGCCCTCACGGAGGCGGGCGGGGATCCCGTCGCCGCCGAGAAGCTCATCAAGGAGTGGGGGCTTGCGGGAGTCGAAAAACGCTCCGGCCGCGCCACCAACGAGGGCAAGGTGTTCGTCAAGGAAGAGGGCGGCAAGGTCGGTATGGTCGAAGTGGCCTGCGAGACGGACTTCGTGGCGCGCAACGAGGACTTCATCAAGGCCGGCGCCGTCCTGGCGTCCCTGGTCCACAAGAAGGAAGCCTCCGCGCCGGACGCCGAGATGGAAGCCATGATCCGCGACATGGCCAGCGTGATCAAGGAGAACATCGCCCTGAAGCGCGTGATCTGCGTCAAGGCCGGGCCCGGGGAGGTCCTGCACACCTACATCCACGGCGAGGGTACCCTCGGCGTGATCGTCAAGGCCAAGACGGACAAGCCCGGAGATGCCTCGGTGCAGGCCTTCATCCATGACACCGCCCTCCACATCGCGGCCTTCCGGCCCCTGTTCCTGGACCGCGGTCGGGTGGATGCCGCCTACCTTGCGGAGCAGCAGGAGATCTTCCAGAAACAGATCGAGGGCGACGAGAAGATGAAGGGCAAGCCCGCCAACGTCCTCGAGGGGATCGTCAAGGGCAAGGTGAACAAGCTCATGGCGGAGATCTGCCTTCTGGACCAGGGCTTCGTCAAGGACGAGAAACAGACCGTGGCCAAGGTCATGGCGGATGTCGCCAAGGCGGCCGGTGCGGCCCTCGCCATCGTGGACTACGTGGTCTACCGAGTGGGCGAAAACTGAGATAGAATCCGGGGTGTCCAATAGGCGGTTGCTTATTGGACACCCTTCGTATGGACCGGCACGTCAGGGAGGAAACATGGACGAGGTTAAGGCTTCCTGCGAGGATAGGATGCGCAAGGCCATAGCGGCGCTCAAGGACGAGTACAACGGACTCCGTACCGGCCGCGCCTCCCCTGCCTTGCTGGACAGGATCCGGGTGGATTACTACGGCGAGAAGACGCCCATCCCCCAGGTCGCCACCGTCTCGGTGCCGGAAGCCCGGCTTATCGTCATCCAGCCCTGGGACCGGTCCCAGATCGCGGAGATCGAAAAGGCCATCCGGACCTCGGAGCTTTCCCTGAATCCTTCCAACGACGGCAAGGTCATCCGCATCGCGATCCCTCCCCTCACGGAGGAACGGCGCAAGGACCTGGCCAAGACCGCCAAGAACATGGCGGAGAATTGCCGGGTTTCCATCCGGAACATACGCCGGGACGGCATCGAGACCCTGAAGAAGCACAAGCCCGACGGATCCTCCGAGGACGACCTCAAGAAGGCGGAGGAGGACCTCCAGAAGCTGACCGACGCCTACATCGCCCAGGCGAACAAGGTCCTGGAGGAAAAGGAAAAGGAAATCCTGGAAGTCTGAGATGGTTGCCGGGAAGGCCGTTCCCGCCCACGCGGGCATCATCATGGACGGAAACGGGCGCTGGGCCAAGGCCCGGGGCCTGCCCCGCACCGAGGGTCATCGGGAAGGCCTCCGGGTCGCCAAGCGGATCATCCGGGCCGCCGAGGACCTCGGCATACGTTACCTATCCCTCTATACCTTCAGCACCGAAAACTGGAAGCGCGCGGCCGAGGAAGTTTCCTTCCTGATGTCGCTGATCACCCGACACCTTCGATCGGAATTCGACTTCTACCGGGACAACCACATCCGCATCGTGCATTCCGGCGACGCGGCGGGACTTCCCGAGGATGTCCGGGAGGCTATCCGTTCCGTGATGGCGGACACCTCCGGGTACGACGGGATAACGGTCAATCTGGCTATCAACTACGGCGGCAGGGACGAGATCGTGCGGGCAGCACGCAAGCTCCTGCGGGGCGGAGCCGTGGACGTGTCCGAGGACGGCTTCCGGGCTTTCCTGGACGCTCCGGACCTGCCGGATCCGGACCTGGTGATCCGTACGGGCGGGGACATGCGGCTCTCCAATTTTCTCCTCTGGGAATCCGCCTACGCGGAACTGTACTATTCCGAGAAGCTTTGGCCGGACTGGTCCGAGGGGGACTTGATAAAGGCCGTGGACTCCTATTCCTGCAGGGAGCGCCGCTACGGCGGCACGCCATGAAGAACTTCCTTTCCCGGTTCCTGCTCGTGGCCGTTGCGTTGCCGTCCCTCTATGCCGCGGCGGTGTATCTGCCCCGACACGGGCACGCGGCCATCATCGCGGTGGTGCTCGTGTTCACCGCGGGCTGCGGGACGGAAATAGCGGGATTATTCCGGCGCAAGGGCGTCCGGGCTCAGGCTCCCCTCCTGGCCGGCCTGGCCGTACTCCCGACCGTCCTGCTCTGGACGATCCTCCGAATATATCCCGGCGCGCCAGCCTCGGCCCTCGGCGTCTTCGTCGCGGGGTACGGGACCGTTTTTCTGGCCGCCTTCGCCCCCTTCGCGTTCCCGAGGAAGGCTGAAGATACTGCGGAGTCCCTTTCCAGGTCCGCCGCGCGGGCCTTCCCCCTGCTCTATCCGGGGCTTCTCGCGGCGCCCATCGTACTGATCGCCGACCTGCCGGGCGACTCCTCCACGGCGGCGCTCATCTGGTTCGCGCTCCTGGTCTTCGGAAACGACAGCGCCGCCTGGGCCGTGGGAATGCTGGCCGGACGGCATCGCGGCATCGTGACGGTTTCGCCGAACAAGAGCCTGGAGGGCTTCCTGGGCGCCTTCGCCGGATCCCTGGCGGCCGCCTTCCTGGGACCCGTGCTGTACCCCCGCGCGCTCTCCGGTTCCCCCTGGAAACTCCTCGTGCTGGGAGTCCTGGTCGGAGCCGCCGTCATTGTCGGGGACCTCTTCGAATCCGCCCTGAAGCGCAGCGCCGGCATAAAGGACTCCGGCACCATGATTCCCGGCAGGGGCGGATTCCTGGATACCTTCGACAGCATTCTGTTCGCGGCCCCCGTATTTTACGCCGCCATCATCATCCTGGACCTGGTTTAGGGGCGCACCGTGCAGCCGAAACGCATCATCATTCTAGGCGCCACGGGTTCCATCGGGCGCTCTGCCCTGGACGTGGCCGTATCCCGACCGGACCTCTTCCGGGTGGTCGGCCTGTCCGCCCATTCGAGGACAGAGGAACTCCTGGCCGCCGGCCGACGGGTTCCCGGCGCCGCCCTTTGCCTGACGGGGGCCGACAGCGCTTCCCCGGAGATCGGCTACGGGGGACCCGGAGCCGTCGCCCGGATGCTCGAGGAAGCGCAGGCGGATATGACCCTCAACGGAATTTCCGGCGCCGCGGGTCTGGAACCGTCCCTGCAGGCCATCGAGGCGGGCACGGACCTGGCCCTGGCCAACAAGGAGACCATGGTCCTGGCGGGCCGCCTCGTGCTCGCCAAGGCGGCGGCCCGGGGCGTGCGGGTGATCCCCGTGGATTCCGAGCACTCCGCGGTCTTCCAGATGGTCGAGCGCTTCGGGGCCGGGGACCTGGAGGAGGTCATCCTGACCGCTTCCGGGGGAGCCTTCCGGGACAGGCCCATCGCGGAGCTTCCCCACGCGACCCCGGAGGAGGCATCGACCCATCCGAACTGGAACATGGGACGCAAGATCACGATCGACTCGGCCAGTATGGCCAACAAGGGGCTCGAAGTCATCGAAGCCATCCGGTTCTTCGGTCTGGAGTCTCGCCGAGTGAAGGTCCTGATCCACCCCCAGAGTCGCGTGCATGCCCTGATCCGCATGCGGGACGGGGCCCTCTATGCCCAGGTTTCGGAAACCGACATGCGGCTGGCCATCCAGTCCGCCTTGTCCTGGCCGCGTACGGAGACCTGCGCCTTCGGCCGCCTCGACCTGGCGGGCCTGAACCTGTCCTTCCGGGAACCCGATCCCGCCCGGTTCCCCCTGCTGGGCCTGGCGTATCGGGCCGTGGATGCGGGAGAGGGATACACGATAGCCTACAACGCGGCCAACGAGACCGCGGTGGACCTCTTCATCCGTCGAAAAATACGGTTTACGGATCTGGCGGGCCTTACATCGGCTGTCCTGGACCTGGCTTGGCCATCCCGGGTCGACAGCCTGGAGGAGGTCCTGTCCGTGGACGTCGAGGCCCGCGCGGCGGCGCTAGAAGCCGCGAAAGGATTCTGAGAGCATGGTCGTCATCGTTCTGGGCCTCCTGGGCCTGGGCATCGTGGTATTCGTGCATGAACTGGGACATTTCCTGGCAGCCCGGTGGATGGGCGTCCACGTGGAGGCCTTCAGTCTGGGCTGGGGGCCCAAGCTGGCCGGAATCACACGGGGGGGCACGGAGTATCGTGTTTCGGTGTTCCCCATAGGGGGCTATTGCCGGATGAAGGGCGAGGAAGCCTTCAAAGCCGCCCTTGAGCGCGGGGACGAGGACATGCCCCGGGAACCCGGCAGTTACTACGGGGCCTCTCCCGGGCGGCGTATCGTTATCGCCCTCGCGGGGCCCGTCGCGAACCTCGTGTTCGCCCTGATCGTGGCCGTGGCCATAGCCGCGGCCGGGTATACCCTCCGGACCTCGGGAAACAAGGTCATCCTCGCGTCGGAGTATCCCCTGGTCGGGGCACCCGTGACCGGGTTGCCTGCGGAGAGAGCGGGAATACGGACCGGGGACCGGATCGTGGCCATCGACGGCGTCGAAACCCGGATGTATTCCCAAATCCAGGAGATCATCTTCCGATCCGCGGACAAGCCCCTCCGGCTGACGGTCGAACGGGACACCAACCGTATCGAACTGGTCGTGGTGCCCGTGCTGGACCGGGAGACCGGGGCGGGGAGGGTCGGTCTGTATGCGTGGATCGATCCCGTCGTGGAGCGGGTGGAGCCCACCGGTTCCGCGTACGTGGCGGGGCTGGAGCCCGGGGACAGGATTCTTTCGGTCAACGGCCAGAAGGTCGAGCACGACGTAGCTTTCCAAAAGGCCCTGCTCGACCGCTCCAGGGTCTTCCGTATGGAAATCGACCGGGCTGGGACTCGTCAAGTCGTCGAGGTGGTTCCGACCTGGGACAAGGACGGACATCCCGACCTGGGCTTGAGCTTCCGGGCCGTCGCGTTCAGGATCCAGGCCGACGGGCCTTTGGACGCGATCGTCAAGGGCTGGAAGGATACGAGGGACACCGTCCTCGGGACCCTCCAGGGACTGGCGGGGCTTTTCCGAGGAAACGTCAAGGTCACCAATGCGGTTTCCGGCCCTGCGCGCATAACCTACATGGTCGGCACCGTGGCCAGCCGTAGCCTCAGGGATGGATGGGCGGACGGATTGTCCCAGCTCTTCAATTTCCTCTCCCTCCTCTCCGTCGGGCTGTTCGTCATGAACCTCATGCCCATCCCGCTTCTGGACGGCGGGCAGATCCTACTGTTCGTGGTGGAGGGGATCCGACGCAAACCCTTGAAGCTCAAGACCGTATACCGGTACCAGGCCGTGGGCATGGCGGTCGTGCTGGCCCTATTCCTGTTGACCACCGTCGCGGATCTAACGTTCTTTTCGGGCCGCTAGGCCCCGCGCCCGTCAGAAACGGGGCAACCAGGAGGTTTGGATGCGAACCGTGACCTGTCCCTGCGAAGCCGTCTTCGAGGCGGACCTTCCGGAGTCCGTGGATCTGGACTCCCGTCCCCGGGCGCTCGAGGAGATCCTGGAAGGAACCTTCCTCTCCGCCCGTTGCCCCGAGTGCGGCACGGTGGTGAAGCCGGACCTTCCGGTCCGAGTCACCTCGGGATCCCGGGGAATGGATATCCAGGTGGTGCCGGAAGTGGACCGGTTCGCCTTCTACCGGGGTGCCGTTCCCCTTCCCTCGGGATCCGAGGCGGTGATCGGTTACCGGGAACTCGTGGAGAGGATCCGGGCCGTCCGGGACGGGGTTTCGCCCCGGGCGCTGGAGGTGTTGAAATACATGCTCTTGGCCCGTGCCCAGCAGGACGCTCCGGAGGCGGAGATCGTCATCGAGTACGCGGGCCGGGAGGTCGACTCGTTCGTGTTCGACGTATGGGGGCTCAAGGCCGACGAGGCGGGGGTGGTCCGGATTCCCGCAGCCGTATACGAAAAGACCCTGTCGGAGCTGGCCCGGAAGTCCTCGGAGGAGCCCTTCTCCCGGATCTTCGCGGCGAGCTACCGCTCGGTGCGCATCCTGGAGGCGGACCCGGACGAGGAGCTAAAGTAGAATCCATTCCCGAAGGACGACAGCGGTAATCAATCCCCGTGGTGATCGCCGAAGCCTCAGGCTTCGGCGCCGTTGAGGGCCGGCGCAAGCCGGGTTTTCTCCGGTTGAATCGCCGAAGCTACGGCTTCGGCGCCGTGAAGAGGCCGGCGAAGCCGGGTTTTCTCCGGTTGAATCGCCGAAGCTACGGCTTCGGCGCCGTGAAGAGGCCGGCGAAGCCGGCCTCTTCACGCTCAGTCGTGGGACGGGTTCTTCCGGACCTTGTCCACCGCGGTCTCGACGGCCTTCCGCACATGATCCGCGTATTCCGTGCCGTCCGCAGCCTGGGCGTACAGGGTGCCCAGCAGGGATACCCGATAGAGCGGCTTGATCGAGTTCAGGGCCAGGGCGGCCATGTCCAGCACGCAGTCCTCGCAGGTGCAGATGCCCTGGCTCTCCGCGTCGTCCAGCTGGCGGTCAAGTTCGTCCAGAACCATGCGCTCCGCCTCGTTCACGAGGATGCTGAAGTCGTACATCTGGCGAAGTTCCATGACGCCCTCCCCGGCCGCTCGACGGCCCGCCTCTGTCGGAATCAGTAGTAGTGTATAGCCCCTATGAGTGCTTTGCAATCGATTCGAAGCGGGTGAAGGCGGGAAGGAAGAGGATCCTGGAGGTGCCCGTCGGGCCGTTCCGCTGCTTGGCCACGATGAGCTCCGTCTCGATCGGGTTGGAACGCTCCTCCTGGGTCCTCCCCAGCTCACGGTCCCGGTGAAGGAAGAGGATCAGGTCCGCGTCCTGCTCGATGGATCCGGACTCCCGGAGATCCGCCAGGGTGGGCTGCTTGCCCTCCGCCTCCCTCTTCAGCTGGGAGAGTGCGACGACGGGTATCCGGAGTTCACGGGCAAGGGCCTTGAGGGACCGTGAGATGCTGGCTATCTGCTCCCACCGGGGTAGTTCGGTGTTCTCGTGGGTCACCAGGGTCAGGTAGTCCACGAAGATGATACGGACGTCGCGCTCCGCCCGGAGGCGCCGGGCGAGGGTCCGGAGGTCCAGGAGCTTCATGTTGGGCATGTCGATGATGTACAGGGGGGCGTCGTAGATGCGCCCCGCGGCGTCGATCAGGCTCTGGAAGTCGCTGTGCTTCATGAGGCCGGTGCGGATCTTCTCGGAACCGATCCGGGCCTCGCTGGCGACCATGCGCTGCATGAGGGCCGTATCCGCCATCTCCAGGGAGAAGAAGGCCGTGGGGATCTTCTCGTGGATGGCCGTGTGCGCGGCGATCGTGAGGGCCAGTGCGGTCTTGCCCTGGGAGGGCCGGGCGCCGATGATGACCAGTTCCGAGTCCTGGAAGCCGCTGGTCATGGAATCCAGCTCCGCGAAGCCGCTCGGGATGCCCGTATAGGGGGTCTTGGTCCGGTAGAGCTTCTCGATCATCTTGATGGTGTCGGGAAGAAGCTCCTTGACGCTCTTGTAGGAAACCGCCTGGCGCTTGTTGCTGATGTCGAAGATCGACGCCTGCGCCTCGTCCAACATCAGGGCACTCTCCACGGAATCGTCGAAGACCTTGGCGGTCATCTGCTGGGAGAGCTTTAGGAGGGCCCTGCGGACGGAGTTCTCCTGCACGATTCGGGCGTAGTATTCCACGTTGGCGCTGGAGGGGACGAAGCTGGTCAGGTCGGCAACGTAGCCCGGCCCTCCCGAGGCGTCCAGCAGGGCAAGAAGCCTGAGTTCGTCCGTGAGGGTTATGAGGTCGGGCTTCTGGCCTTTCTCATAGAGGGAAATGATGGCGGAAAAGACGTTCCGATTGGCATTGACGTAGAAGTCCTCCGGTCTCAGGAACCGGAGGACCAAGGTCACGGAGTCGGGGTCGAGGAGGATGGCGCCGAGCACGGCCTGTTCCGCTTCCGCGTTGTGCGGGGGAACCTTGTCCCTGAGCTGCGTCGGCGCCATGGGCTCTTAGTCCCGGTCTTCGGGGAGCCTTTCGTCGATCTCCTCGTCCTCGTCCACGTGGGCGGACTTGAACCGCTCCACCTTAGGGGCGGTGGTGGCGGCCGCCGCGGCTTCCGCACGGGCTTCCTTGTCGGACTGGCCGCGGATGACCAGCTTGATCGTCGCCTCGTCCTTCTCGTAGAGGCGGATGGCGACCTTGTAGTTCCCCACGCTCTTGATGACCCGGCCGGGAATCTCGATGCGCTTGCGGTCCACGGAGAAGCCCTTCTTGAGGAGCTCGTCGGCCACGGTGGCGTTGGTGACGGCGCCGTAGAGCTTGCCGTTGGCGCCCGCGGGAAGGACCAGGGATATCTCCTCGGCTTCCAGGCGAGTCTTGAGGTCCGAGCTCTCCAGGCGTTTCTTGGCCTTCAAGGACTCGATCTCGGTCTTGCGCTTCTCGAACAGGGCCACGACCTTCTGGTTGTACGGAAGGGCCAGACCCCGGGGAAGCAGGAAGTTGCGGGCATATCCCAGGGCGACTTCCTTGACGTCTCCCAATTCGCCCAGGTTGGGCACATCGTTGTTCAGGATGACCTTCATGTTTGGACTCCTTTGCTGGTTCGGTACGGTATCCAGGTCTCGGTCGCGCCGAGAACCGTGAGAGTCCCCGCCGTCCAGGCTCCCGTTTTCAGGTTGAACAGGAGCAGGACGACGAGGAGGATCCCCGTCCATCGGAGGGGACCGGTGGGAGCGATTCGCTCCAGTAAATGTCGCAGGATGCCGAGTCCCTGGACCGCGAAGCAGAGCGAGACGGTCAGGGCGGCGTTCCACGCCAGGGCTTCCAGGAACGGAGCCGACCGAAGGCCGGCCAGGTACGGAAGCCTCAGGGACAGGACGGCGGACCAGGAGCCCAAAAAGGCCCAGATCAGCTGTCCCGGAACGGAAAACGAAGACAGGGCGGGAACCTTCCGGGAGCCCGGGGCGTCGGCGCCCGCGGCGCGGGTACCGAGCCAGTGGCCTAGGAAGGTGGCCCCGAAGAGCACGGCGGCGAACCCGTCGGCTATGACCCGGCGAGCGGCTTGAAGCATCGCCTCGGGTTCCAGGCTGGATCGCAGGACCGCGCCCGCGTACCCCTCCCCTCCGACCGAATCCATGGTCCGGGTCATCTCCTCGATGCCTTGAAGGAGATAGGCCTGGACGTTCGGGCTCGCGAACAGCGAGTAGATCGAGGGCAGGGAGATCGCGACGATGACCAGGGATCCCGCCATGACCCGGTATACGAGGGGCAGGCGGGCCAGGAACCCCGCGTTCGCAAGGGCCATGGCACCGGCCAATCCCGCGGGCAGGGACAGCATGAGGAGGAAGCCCCCGAGGTCCCCGAAGGGCAGGCCCCGGTACTGCCAGAAGAGCCATCCCGCCGTGCCGGCCAAGGCGACGGACAGGGAAACGAAGAACGCCCGGTATCCGCCCCGGGACCAGGAGGTCTGGAGGGGCATCGCGAAGAACAGCGAGAATACCGTGGAACCGTACAGGAATGCCGCCACCGCACCGAGGGCGAGATAGCGGAATTCCGGGATTCGGGCGCTCTTGGTTTCCATGCCGGAAGCTTGCCTTACTTGGAGACGAAGGGCAGGAAGGCCAGGGCGCGGGCGCGCTTGATGGCGACGGCCAGGGCGCGCTGGTGCTTGGCACAGGACCCGGTGATGCGCCGGGGAAGGATCTTGCCCCGCTCGGTCACGAAACGGCGGAGGGTGTCCGGATCCTTGTAGTCGATGCGGAGCTTGTTGGTGCAGAACTTGCAGACCTTCTTCCGGAAGAAGCCCTTGCGGCCTCCCCGGGGGCCGCCGCGGCCGCCGTCCTCGCCGTCCCGGCCGCCGTCCCGGGGGCCTTCGCGGCCGCCGTCTCGGGGGCCGTCCC